>ERZ1106954.299-NODE-299-length-43997-cov-11.746643_pt1 | contig 43997 bp, 39 predicted proteins | sample MGYA00403678_ERZ1106954 | MGnify/ENA primary metagenome ERZ1106954 (study PRJEB35170, sample SAMEA104062445) | human gut metagenome | biome: human gut; feature: human-associated habitat; material: faeces | place: Denmark | collected 2012-08-20 ... | reverse complement strand
GCACACCGGGCTTTTTGTCCACCAGCAGGATGTTCTCGTCCTCATAGACGATGTCGAGCCGCGGCGTGCCGACTTTTAAATAAGAATTTTCTTCGCGGGGTCTTTCAAAAAACTCGTCGTTGATGTATAATTGAAGCGTGTCGCCGAGGGAGAGCCGCGTGTCGCGCTTGGCGCCTTTGCCGTTGACCTTTATCCGCTTGAGCCGGATGTACTTCTGCAGCAGCGATTCCGGCAGCAGGGGGACGGCCTTGCCGACAAAGCGGTCGAGCCGCTGACCGGCATCATTGGCTTTAATTGTAAATTCTTTCATGGCTGTCAGGCAGAAACCTTTCGTTTTTCTAACTTTTTTTATTATACTATATAAAATTAGTGTTGACAAGCCTTGTCAGTTAATCTATAATACTAAAGCGACTGTGCGAGGTGTACTATGCTTCTTAACCTGAGAGAGATAATTGAGATACCGGGCGCTTCCGTTGATTTCGAGACGGAGCTGGAGACCGACAGGCTCGATTTCCCCGCGATAAAGGAGTATAAGGCAAAGCCGAAGGCCGTCGGGCGCGTGTATAACGAGGCCGGTATCCTGAACCTGACCGGTGAGATCAGGGCGGATATGGTCTGCGTGTGCGACCGATGCGGCTGCGACTTTGAGCGCACCAAGCTCACCGAGCTGCACGCCACCATCGTGGAGGAGAACGCCGAGGACGATCCGGAGCTGTTCCTGCTTCAGGGTGACGAAATAGATCTGGACGAGATTTTGTCCACCTGCTTCATTCTGGATATGGACAGCAAGTTCCTCTGTAAGGAGGACTGCAAGGGTCTGTGTCCTGACTGCGGCAAAAACCTTAACCTCGGCCCCTGTGGGTGCCGCAAAAAAAATGATCCAAGATTTGCTGTGCTTGAGCAGCTTTTGGATAAAGATTAAAATAGAGCTGCTCAAAACAGCCGTTATCAGGAGGTGTCAACATGGCAGTCCCAAAAGGAAAAGTATCGAGACAGAGACGTGACAAGAGACGTTCTTCTACCTGGAAGCTCACCGCTCCCGGAATCGTCAAGTGCCCCAACTGCGGCGAGTTCTGCATGCCTCACCGTGCTTGCAAGCACTGCGGTCAGTACAAGGGCCGTGCGGTCATCAATGTTGAGGAGAGCAAGTAAAAACGCTTGAGGAGGAAAGGGTAGTACCTTTCCTCCTTTTGCGTATGCGGAGCAGAGCATTTGGCTGCGCCCACGTGAATCTGGAGGAACATGGACAATCTCATCAAATCCATCGACCGCGGCAGCCCGCTGCATGGCAAAGCGCACCCCGGCGACGCGGTCATATCGATAAACGGCCACAAAATAATAGACGCGCTTGACTACAAGTTCTTTGCCTATGACAGCGAGCTGCACGTCGTTCTCCGCCGCCCCGACGGCAGTGAGCGCGAGGTGCACGTCCGCAAGACCGTTGGCGGCGACCTTGGGCTCGAGTTCGAGAGCTACCTGATGGACACGCCGCGCTCCTGCGCGAACAACTGCGTTTTCTGCTTCATCGACCAGCTCCCGAAGGGCATGCGCCGCACCATGTACTTCAAGGATGACGACGCGCGCCTGAGCTTCCTTCTCGGCAACTACATCACGCTTACGAACCTCTCGAAGCGCGAGATAGAGCGCATCATCGCGCTGCATATAAGCCCGATAAACGTCTCCGTTCACACTACGAATCCGGAGCTGCGCTGCGCCATGCTGCGCAATCCGCGCGCCGGGGAGACGATAAACACCATGCGCCGCTTCGCGGAATCCGGCATCACAATGAACTGCCAGATCGTCTGCTGCCCCGGCCTCAATGACGGGGAGGAGCTTATGCGCTCAATGCGCGACCTTGAGGCGATGTACCCCGGAGTGCACAGCGTGTCGATAGTCCCTGTGGGACTGACAAAGTTCCGCGAGGGGCTGTACCCGCTGACGCCGTTCACAAAGGAGCACGCCGCCGAGACGCTGGACATGATAACCGAGTTCGGCGACAGGTGCCTTGAAAAACACGGCACGCGCATCTTCTTCTGCGGGGACGAGTTCTACATCCTCGCCGGGCGCGAGTTCCCGCCGGACGAATTCTTCGAGGAGCACACCCAGCTTGAAAACGGCGTGGGTATGCTGCGCATGCTGGAGACGGAGTTCCGCTCCGCGCTGCGCCTGTCCGACCCGCCGGACGGCGTACCCTTCACGATCGCGACCGGCGTCTCCGCCGCGCCGTATTTCCAGAAACTTGTGGACATCGCGCAGGAAAAATATGATACACTAAAGGGTAAGGTCTACCCGATAGTCAACGACTTCTTCGGCCACAGCATCAACGTCACCGGCCTCATAACCGGACAGGATCTCATCCGCCAGCTCAAGGGGAAAGACCTTGGCGAGCGGCTGCTGATATCGCAGAATATGCTGCGGCGGCAGGAGATGGACTTCCTCGACGATATCACGCTTGAGGAGGCCGTGCGCGAGCTGGGAGTGCCGATATACCCCATCGAGCAGGACGGCTTCGCGCTGTGGGATGCGATGGCGGGCGAGCTTCCCGAGGTGAAGCTCCCCGAACGCGGCGAGGACACAGATTATTACAGATACAATCAGAATTGATAAAATGGATATATAAATAGGAGGGAAAGATATGGCAAGACCTCTTGTTGCAATAGTGGGCAGGCCGAACGTCGGCAAGTCCATGCTCTTCAACCGCCTTGTCGGACAGCGCCTCTCGATAGTTGAGGACACGCCCGGCGTCACGCGCGACAGGCTCTACGCCGAGTGCGAGTGGTGCGGCAGAAAATTTGATATAGTCGATACCGGCGGCATCGAGCCGATGACCGACAGCGAGATACTGCTGTTCATGCGCGAGCAGGCGCAGATAGCGATAAACGCGGCGGACGTTATCGTCCTCGTCACCGACATCCGTACCGGCGTTACCGCAGCGGACAAGGACGTGGCGAATATGCTGCTGCGCTCGCGCAAGCCCGTCGTCCTCGCCGTCAACAAGGCCGACTCCACCGGCGCGGAGGATCCCGCGCTCTACGAGTTCTATTCTCTCGGTCTCGGCGATCCCATCGCAGTATCCGCCGTACACGGCCACGGTACCGGCGATTTGCTTGACGAGTGCGTCAGGTATTTTCCGGAGGCGGAGGAAGAGGACGAGGAGCCGGACTACGTCAAGGTCGCGGTCATCGGCAAGCCGAACGTCGGCAAATCCTCGCTGATAAACCGCATCCTCGGCGAAAAGCGGCTCATCGTCAGCAACGTCGCGGGCACGACGCGCGACGCGGTCGATACGCTGTTTGAAAACGAGACCGGCAAGTTCATGTTCATCGACACCGCCGGCATCCGCCGCAAATCGAAGGTCGATGAACGCATCGAGAAGTTCTCCGTCATGCGCGCCCAGCTCGCCATCGAGCGGGCGGATGTGTGCCTTATAATGATAGACGCGCGCGACGGCGTCACCGAGCAGGACACGAAGATCGCCGGGCTTGCGCATGAAGCGGGCAAGGCGAGCATCATCGTCGTCAACAAGTGGGATCTGGTCGATAAGGAGACCGGCACCATGGAGAAGATGCGCAAGGACATCATGCGCGACCTGAGCTTCATGAGCTACGCGCCCATCGTCTTTATCTCCGCCATGACCGGCCAGCGTACCGACAGGCTCTTCGAGCTTATAAACTTTGCAAACGACCAGAGCCATATGCGCATCACTACCGGCATGCTCAATAACGTCCTTGCCGACGCGCAGGCGAGAGTCCAGCCGCCCACGGATAAGGGACGCCGCCTGAAGATATATTATATGACGCAGACCGGCATCTGCCCGCCGAATTTCGTGATATTCTGCAATTCGCGCGAGCTGTTCCACTTCTCGTATCAGCGCTATATCGAGAATCAGATACGCGCCGTGTTCGGCCTTGAGGGTACGCCGATACGCATCGTCATTCGGCAGAAAGGCGAGAAAGAATGATATATACCGTTCTGCTGATAATCATCGCCGTTATTGCCTACGGCTGCGGCAGCATGAGCAGCGTTGTCATCGCGTCAAACTTTGTTTTTCACGTAAATCTGCGCCGGCTTGGCACGGGCAGCTCCGCGCTCTCTAACTTCCGCCGCATCTACGGCGCGAAGGGCTTTGTGAAGCTGCTGCTCGTAGAGCTTGTGCGCGATATCCTGCCGATCCTCATCGGCGGGCTGCTGATGGGCATAAAGGGTCAGACCGCCGTCGGGCGCGCGTTTGCGGGCTTCTGCCTTGTGATGGGGCGGCTGTATCCGGTGTTTTACGATCTCAAGGGCAGCCACGCGATAATATGCATGCTCGTCGTGATGGCGTTCGTGAACTTCTCCGGTGCGCTGGCGGTGCTGCTGTTTGTGGCGCTCGGCATATGGCTGACAAAGTATGTTTCGCTCGGCGCTGTGGCCGGAGCTGCGGTAATGTGCATTGCGTCGCTTCTGCTGGTGGACGATCCGCTGGTGATGAAGCTTGCGCTCTTTGCGGGGCTTGCGGTGCTCGTGCGGCATATACCCGCCGTGTCGCGCATGCTCTCCGGCCGCGAGACAAAGCTCAGCTTCGAGGAAGATATCAGCTATAAGCTGGATAATAAATTCTGAGCGGAATTGAATAGTTAATGGCGAACCCCAGATGCTGCGCCGCAGCATTTGGGGTGTCGTTGTTGGTAGGGGGATAAAATCGGGACGGCTGCACGCCGCCCCGATTCACAAATTCACGTTTTCCTGTATAGAATATACCCGCATTTGCAGCTGATATGTATCTTTCCCTTGCCGCGGGGCACGCGCAGTATCGTGCCGCAGCCGGGGCACTTGAAAAACTTGTAATTCTTGCGCTGGCGGAAGCGATCCTTCCACGCTTCCCACTCGCGCTTGCGCTTGGCACGCATGGCGAGGAACGCGTTGTTCTCGGTCTCGCGCTGAGCCAGCCGCCGCGAAAAAGCGCGCACGAAGCAGAATATTACCGCCGCCAGCCCCAGCCAGCTCAGCACCGTGCTGAGCGCGCCGTTGAGCAGCTTTATGCACAATCCGGACAGCAGCAGAGCCGCTAGCCCGCCCCAGAACAGCGCCTTGGACAGCTCGTCCATGCCCTGCCGGCCTTCAAAAAATTTCTGTAACCTTTGCTTCATTTCTGCGCCTCGTAAATCAGTATCTGAATTTATTTTAAGAATTTGTCCACGCAATGTCAATAGACTTCACCGAATGTTTACAATATATCGTGCGGCGGGCTTGAACCGCGCGGCGGTTAGTGGTACAATTACACAAGCATATAAAATAGGACTACTATTGAATAGGAGAATATAAAAATGATTGCAATCGGCTCTGACCACGGCGGCTTTGAACTGAAAAAAGAGGTCATGGCACACCTCGACGCGAGAGGGCTTGAATACAAGGACTTCGGCACCTATTCCGACGCGAGCTGCGACTATCCGGTGTACGGCAAGGCCGTGGCAAAGGCAGTCGCCTCCGGCGAGTGTGAGCGCGGCATCATTATCTGCGGCACCGGCATCGGCATCTCCATCGCCGCGAACAAGGTGCACGGCATCCGCGCTGCGCTCTGCGGGGACTGCTTCTCCGCCGAGGCGACCCGTCAGCACAACGACGCCAACGTCCTCGCGCTCGGCGCGCGCGTTGTCGGCCCGGGCCTTGCGCTGAAGATCGTTGACACCTTCCTCGACACCCCGTTTTCCAACGGCGAGCGGCACATCCGCCGCATAGAGATGATAGAGGACTGATTACCCGAAGCTGGGGGGAACTTTTTTGGCAAGAAACAGTGAATTTTACAAAGGCAGGCGGAAAAAGCGCAGCTATGCGATAATCCCCGCCGCCGTTATAATCGGCCTCCTCGTGCTGACCGTCGTGCTGTTCTATTCGATGCAGCAGTACGCCGTCATCTCCAAGGATGGCGTATCGGTCGAGCTGCCGCTTCTCGAGAGCGAGGAGAAAACGACCGTGGACTCCGAGGGCAACGTCGTGAAGGTGTTCGATCCGGTGGACGCGTCGATAACCTTTGACGATCCGGACTACTCTGGCGTCGAGGCGCAGGTCGGCGAGGACGTCCCCGCGATGCGCGCAATCTACGTTTCGAGCGAGAACATCACGCAGGACAAGCTCAACGAATACGCTGACCGTCTCAGCGTCGGCAACGCGCTCGTGCTGGAGATGAAGCCCGTGAGCGGCAACCTCATGTGGAACTCGCAGGCACAGGCCGCAGTGAATTACGGGCTCTATGTCGAGACGGATCAGACCCGCCAGATACCGGAGCTTATCGCGGGGCTGAAAGCCCGCGAGGACAAGGACATCTACCTTGTCGCGGAGATAAACGTCTGCCGCGATGCGCTGTACGCGTCTCGCAGCACGACCGTATGCCTGCGCACCGAGCTCGGCGGCAACTACACCGACGACGAGGGCGCGTGGCTCGACCCGTATAATACCGAGCTTCGGCAGTACGTCGTCGATATGTGCAACGAGCTTTACGACATGGGCTTTGACGAGGTCGTGCTCGCAAACGTCCTGCACCCGACGATAACCGACGAGAACACCAAGCTTGTTTACACGCGCGACATGTCCTCCCCGCCGAGCGCCGTGAACGCGGTGTGCGGCTTCGCGGTGAGCGTGGCGGACGCATTGCAGGACAGGGCGGGGCGGCTCTCGATATACTGCTACAGCCGCAAGGCGCTTGTCGGCCCCGACACCTCGAACGGGCAGGACGCGGTGCTGTTTATGAAGCTCTTCGACCGCGTGTACCACCCGACGGACAAGGGCACCTATGTCTATAACATGGAGGATATCACGCCGCGCGTCACGCTCGGACAGGCGGAGTACCGCTTCGTGCCGGTGGTCGTGAACTATCTGCCCAGCCCCTCGGATTCAATATCCTGGGTGCTGATAGACAAGGAAGAGCCCAAGAGCGAATGACGCGTCCGGAGGAGGCCGAACATGGAGATATCTGTTGAAAAGCTCGGCGAGCTTCAGCCGGAGGACTGCGTTATATGCGACATCCGCGGCGAGCACGACCGCGCCTACGGCTTTATTCCCGGCTCCGTCGGCATAAGCGCGGAGGAGCTGCTCACATCCCCGCCGGGCGACGGGAAAAAGCTGATAATCTACTGCGCCCGCGGCGTCGTGAGCGTAGACCTCGCGGACGAGCTGTGCGACCGCGGGCTTGAGGCGTACAGCCTTGAGGGCGGCTACATCGCGTGGCTGCGCGCGGAGATGCGCCGCCGCAACGACGAGGAGCTGCGCGAGCGGGTCGAGCAGAGCATACGCAAGAAATTCCGCGTGTCGCTTATGAGCAAGTTCATAAAGGCACTCAAGACCTATCAGCTCGTCAACGAGGGCGACCGCGTCGCGGTGTGCATCTCGGGCGGCAAGGACTCGATGCTGATGGCGAAGCTCTTCCAGGAGCTGAAGCGGTACAGCGAGGTCAATTTCGAGGTCAAGTACCTCGTGATGGACCCGGGCTACAATGCCGACAACCGCCGCATAATCGAGGATAACGCCCGCGCGCTGGGCATACCGGTCACGATATTCGAGACGGACATTTTCGAGTCCGTTTACAACGTCGAGAAATCGCCGTGCTACCTCTGCGCAAGGATGCGCCGCGGCTACCTGTACCGCTTCGCGCAGGAGCTGGGCTGCAATAAGATCGCGCTGGGGCACCATTATGACGACGTTATCGAGACCATACTCATGGGCATGCTGCACGGCGCGCAGATACAGAGCATGATGCCGAAGCTGCACAGCACGAATTTCCCCGGCATGGAGCTGATACGCCCGCTGTACCTCATCCGCGAGGACGATATCAAGGCGTGGCGCGACTATAACGGGCTGCACTTCATCCAGTGCGCGTGTAAGTTTACCGACACCTGCACCACCTGCAACGACGGGCAGAATCACTCCAAGCGACAGGAGACGAAGGAGCTGATACGCGAGCTGAAGAAGTCGAACCCCGACGTCGAGAAGTGCATCTTCAAGAGCGTCGAGAACGTGAATCTCGACACGCTCATAGCCTATAAGCAGCACGGCGTGCGGCACCATTTCCTCGACAGCTACGACGATAAAGACGAATAGAATAAAAAATTATCGCCCCACGGGGCGATAATTTTCAGCCTGTAGACAAAGCTGTCGGCGATGTATAGAATTGCATGGGGAGAGTGCAGAGAGGGGACGGGAGTCCCCTTTCTGTGTTCAATACATCCTTATTCAGGAGTGTTTTTGAATACTCCTGAATAAGTTTTCAAGGCGTCGAACTTTGTCGACGCCTTGAAAATTATCGCCCCAAACGGGGCGATAATTTTTTGTATAAACGCAGCTGCGAGGTGCCGACTGAGGGAGAGAATTGCGTTATGTTGTCAGTCCTGCTTTATCAGCTCCAGCAGCGTCTGCCTGAAGCCGTAGCGCTCGGCAAGCGCCCGCGCCTCGTCTATGCGCGGAGTGCCGCGGCGATATGGCGCGCGCTTGCGGGTGCAGCGGAGCATGATGTTCTTCGGCGAGTGGGCAAAGTCGATGAACTCTATCATGTCCACCTCGTAGCCCATGTCCTCCAGCACCGCGGCGCGGATGGAGTCGGTCAGCAGCGCGGACATGCGCTCCTTTATTATCCCGTGGCGCAGGAAAATGTCCAGTTCGCCGCCCTTTTTTATCTGCGCGTTTATCTCATGCTGGCAGCAGGGGACGGAGAAAATGTACTTCACGTCGTGCTGCAGCGCGTAGTGCAGGGCGTAGTCGGTGGCGATGTCGCAGGCGTGCAGCGTCACGACCATGTCGATATGCCGGTCGTAGAGCGTGTCGCGCGTCACGTCGGCGACGTGGAACTCAAGACCGGAGTAGCCGTACTTCGCGGCGATGCCGTTGCAGCGCTCCACGACGTCGGCCTTCAGATCGTAGCCGATGATGTGCGCGCGCATACCGCGCTTCTCGACGAGGTAATAATATAATATGAAGGTGAGATAGGATTTCCCGCAGCCGAAGTCGAGGATGGTCATCTCTTCGAGGCCGGAGGAACCGACCGCGTCGTCGATGAGCTCGATGAAGCGGTTTATCTGCTTGTATTTGTCGTACTTGTCGCGGAGGATCTTGTAGTCGGCGGTGAACACGCCGAGATCGACGAGCGCGGGGATGCACTCGCCCTCCGCAAGAAGATATTTCTTTTCGCGGTTGTGCGCGGCGGCGGCGGGGGCGGAAGCGGCGGTCTTGCCGGTGAGCTTGTAGCTGCCGTCGCGGCGGAGAATGTACTGCCGGCTCTCGCCGCCGGAGACTATAAGCACCTGCCGGTAGCGGCCTTCAAGCTCGCTGCGGCAGAGCGCGGTAAGCTCTTCAGCGCTGAGGTTTTGGTGCATGGCCTTGTTGTTGCGTATGCTCTCGGCCTGATATACCGTCTCGCCGCGGATGGCGAGCGGGCGGACGCTGAGCTTCTGCGCGGCGGCCTTGTCCGTCGGCTGGCTGAATACGGCCTTGCCGAACTCCGGCAGCGCCGCGGCAAGAATATCGCTGATGTTCGGCATTGTTACCTCCTGATAATGATGCGGAATTGTGAGCTGATTTGTGATAGCCGCATAGACAAACCGTGTCCAAACGGGACGGCACAGCGGCCGTCCCCTACGAAGCAACTTATGGTACGCGGTTTCTTTTCCCTAATGGCGCTTTCTATACACTGGCGACCCTTTCGGCGCTAACGCGCCACTGTCTCGCTGCGGCTCAGTCACGGCGTTAGCCGTGACTGAGGGGTCGCCGGAGTAATGACCGGAGCAGGGAACAAAAGAAAGTACTCGCCCCCGCAGCCTCACTCAAACATGCGTTTGAGATTCAGCGCGGCGGCCTTCAGCTCGTTTTTGCTGTAGGAATTATTCGGGTCGGCGAGGACGGCGGCGATCGCTTCGCGGCCGCTTACGCCGCCGGATATCATCGCGTCCACCAGCATCGCCTCGGCGCTGACCGTGTGCTCCACCTTCGTGAACTGATACTCCGGCTCGACTTCGGCGACGATGGCGTACTCGCCCTTGTCATAATTGCCCTTGGCCAGAAGCTGCTCCTTGACCTGCGCGGGCGTGCCGCGGAAGCTCATCTCGTGCAGCTTTGTCATGTCGTTGCAGAGGCACAGCCGCAGCTTCGCCTCGGACTCTATCAGAAAGTTCACCAGCTCCATTATGCGCTTCGGGCTCTCGTAAAACGCAAAGGTCCTCGTGTCCGCGCCGCGCATTTTTTCAAGCAGCTTGCGCCGGTCGGCGTTCTCGCGCGGGAAAAATCCGTAGAACAGGAAGCTCGACAGGTCGAAGCCCGATATCGCCAGCGCGTTCACCGCCGCGCAGCAGCCGGGGACGCCGACGACGCGTATTCCTTCCTCGACCGCCGCCTTGATAAGCTCGTTGCCGGGGTCGGAGATGCAGGGCGTGCCCGCGTCGGTGATGACGGCGACGCTCTTTCCGGCCTTCATCTCGTTTATAAAATACTTGGCCTTGCCGTATTCGTTGAACTTGTGGTTCGACACGAGCTTGTTGCGTATCTCAAGCTTGCCGAGCAGCACCATCGAGCGCCGCGTATCCTCGGCGGCGATGATGTCCACGTCGGTCAGTATCTGCACCCCGCGCGGGGACATGTCGCGCGAATTGCCGATAGGCGTCGCCACGATGTAAAGAGTTCCGGTTTTCTGCTCGTCCATATGTCTCATCCTCTGTGTCATATTTATTCAACATATTATATCCCATCCGCGCCGCTCTGGCAAGAGACGAAAATACACTTGCCGCCGTGCGGCGGGTATGATATATTAAGAATATTAAGATTTGAGCCGCCCGAATAGGGCGAAAACATAAACAGGGGTAGAAGCATGTACAAAGATAAAAAGATATGGCTCGCGCAGTCGGACAAGAACCTTTTCCTGCTGCCCAATATGGCAAACCGCCACGGACTCATCGCCGGCGCGACCGGCACCGGCAAAACGATAACCATGAAGGTGATGGCTGAGTCCTTCTCCGACATGGGCGTGCCGGTGTTCATGGCCGACGTCAAGGGTGACGTCAGCGGTATGTGTGTGCCCGGCGCGGACTCCGCGGATATGCGCGGCCGCATCGAGCGCTTCGGCATCGAGGGCTTCGAGTACAAGTCCTACCCGACCCGCTTCTGGGATATCTTCGGCGAGCAGGGGCACCCCGTCCGCGTCACGATATCCGACATGGGGCCGGTGCTGATTGCGCGCCTGCTGGGGCTGACCGATGTGCAGGCCGGTGTGCTGAATATCGTCTTCAAGGTCGCCGACGAGCACGGCCTGCTCCTGCTCGACATGAAGGATCTGCGCGCCATGCTCCAGTTCGTGGGCGACAACCGCGCGGAATTCACCACGCAGTACGGCAATGTCTCCGCCGCGAGCATCGGCGCGATACAGCGCGCGCTGCTGGCCTTTGAGGACGAGGGCGGCGAGATATTCTTCGGCGAGCCCGCGCTTGACATCCGCGACTGGATGCGCACCGACGCCGACGGCCGCGGCTATATAAACATTCTCAGCAGCGCGCGGCTTATCCAGAGCCCCAAGGTGTACGGCACCTTCCTGCTCTGGATGCTGACGGAGCTGTTCGAGCGGCTGCCCGAGGTCGGCGATCTCGAAAAGCCGCGCATGATATTCTTCTTCGACGAGGCGCACCTGCTGTTCTCCGACGCGCCGAAGGCGCTGGTGCAGAAGATCGTGCAGGTCGTGAAGCTCATCCGCTCCAAGGGCGTCGGCGTGTATTTCGTCACGCAGTCGCCGTCCGACATTCCGGACGATGTGCTCGCGCAGCTCTCGAACCGCGTGCAGCACGCCCTGCGCGCCTACACTCCGGCAGAGCAGAAGTCCGTCCGCGCCGCCGCCCGCGCGTTCCGCGTGAACCCCGCGTTCGACACCGAGCAGACGCTCATGGAGCTTGGCGTCGGCGAGGCGCTGGTCAGCTTTCTGGACGCCGACGGCGTCCCCGGCGTCGTCGAGCGCGCGAAGATCCTCCCGCCGCAGAGCCTTATGGGGCCTGCCGACAGCGCGAGAATGCAGCAGCTCATCCTCGCGGACGAGTTTGAGCTGAAATACCGCGACAGCGTCGACCGCGAGTCCGCATATGAGATACTCATGCAGGCGAACGCCGAGCTGGAGGAGCGCCGCCGTCAGGAGGCCGAGGAGGCCGCGGCGGAGAAGCAGCGCCAGAAGGACGAGGCGGCCGCCGAGAAAGCGAGGCTCCGCGAGGAGGCCGCAGCCGAGAAGGCGAAGCAGAAGGCCGAGGCCGCGGCACAGCGCGAGGCGGAGAAGGAAGCCGAGAAGCGCCGCAAGACCGCGCAGCGCGCCGTCACGAACGCGGCGTCCTCCGTTGCGCGCTCGGTCAGCACGAATCTTGTCAACTCCATCCTCGGCGGCAAGCAGACCAGCGGCAAGACCATCGCCAAGCGCGCCGCGAATAACGCGCTCAGCTCCGTCATGCGTTCCGGCTCCAGCGCCATCGTGCGCGGCCTGTTCGGCAATAAAAAGTGAAGAAGTTGTTAAAAACGCCGCTCAACGCCCAAAAATCGAACAGAAACCGTAAGGCGTATATTGAGTGGGCGCGGATAATATGATATCTTAAGTTCAGCTTAAGGACTCCCGCAAACGATCAGAAAGAGGGATAAGTTTTTGAAAACACGAGTAATTTCCGCCGTGGTGCTCATCAGCATCACGCTCGCCTGCGTCTTCCTCTCACCGGTGACCCGCGTTATCTTCTTCGCCGCGGCCGGCATCCTCTGCGCGTACGAGCTCAGCCGCAACCTTGAAAAGCTTGAGGTCGGCTGCGCGGCCGGCGTCATGTATGCATACCTCGCCGCCCAGGCGGTGCTGACCCTGATCGACCGCTTCACCGGCGTCGAGATCGGCCTGTTCTGGTACATGGTGCTCTTTGCCTGCGCTGTGTATTTCGCGCTGTTCTCGGGCATACTCCGGAAGGACGTGGCCGGCAAGGGCGCGCTCGGTACGGTGTTCGGCCTTGCGTACCCATGCTTCCAGTTCTCGATGATAATGGTCATCTGCGTCAGCGACATCTGGCTCCAGACGCTCGCGGTCGCCTGCCTGTCCACCTGGGTGTGCGACAGCTTTGCCCTCTTCGGCGGCAAGCGCTTCGGCAAGCATAAGATCGCCCCCTCCGTCTCCCCGAACAAGACCGTCGAGGGCTGCATCTGCGGCGCGATCTCGTCCGTCGTTACCGGCGTCATCGTGTATTACCTGTCGCAGCTCTGGCTGCCGATCCCGTTCTGGCTCTGCGTCGTCACCGCGCTTCTCGCGTCCACGATGGGGCAGATCGGCGACCTCGCCGAATCGCTCGTAAAGCGCATGATCGGCGTAAAGGACTTCTCGAATCTTATCCCCGGCCACGGCGGCATGTTCGACCGTGCCGACAGCCTGCTTTTCTCCATCCCGACCGCGTACCTCTGCCTTACCGTTGCCGGGATAATAGCCTGATCTGAGCGTATCATACCACGGAGGTTCCAATGGATACTCTTGATTATTCCGAAAGAAAAGATCTGAAACCGGCGCTGCTGATAATAAATCCGGTGTCGGGCAAGCGCATGGTGCTGCGCAACGTTGCGCAGATAATCCGCGTCCTGATGGACGCGGGCTATAAGGTCACTACGATGATAACCGGCAAAAAGGGCGACGGCACGGCTTTCGCCGCGAGCTTTGGGCGGGATTATCAGCTGGTCTGCTGCACCGGCGGCGACGGGACGCTCAACGAGGTCATCCACGGCCTTGCGACTGCGAATATCGACGTGCCGCTGGGCTACATCCCCTGCGGCAGCACGAACGACTTCGCCGCATCGCACGGGCTGAGCACGGATATCATCGAGGCGGCGGAGCACATCGCTTCGGGGTATTCCACGCGGTATGACATCGGCTGCTTCGGCGGGCGGCATTTCACCTATGTCGCGGCTTTCGGCGCGTTCTCGTGGCTGTCGTATACGACGGATCAGAACATGAAGAACGTCCTCGGCCATACGGCGTATATCCTCGACGCGATAAAGGATCTGTATAAGATAAAGCCGCTGCACATGAAGGTCACGGCGGACGGCGTGACGCATGAGGACGATTATATCTTCGGCGCGATCTGCAATACGACCTCCGTCGCGGGGACGATAACCCTGCCCGCGGCGATGGTGGACACGGCGGACGGCGTGTTCGAGGTGCTGCTCGTGAAGATGCCGAAGACGATGCTGGAGCTGGATATGATAATCCGCGGCCTGCTGTCGCAGGATTATTCCTGCCCGAATATCGACCTGTTTCAGGCAAAGGAGCTGGATATTGAGAATCCGCCGGAGCTTGAGTGGTCACTGGATGGCGAGGCCTCCGGCGTGATGGATAAGGTGCACGTCAGCGTCATCCCGCGGTTTCTGAACCTCCGCGGATAATGCGCGGCGCGTGTTGTGTAATATAATATATAATAGTGTAATGTGTAATGACCACCCCATGCGGTTCACACCGCATGGGGTGGTCGCGCACTATCTTGGCGCCCCTATTAGGGGAGCTGTCATCCGTAAGGCTGACTGAGGGGTCGCCAGTCTTGGTTTACTGCCAGTAGGTAAAAGACAGAACTTGTCCCAAAAACGCAGGAAGCCGCCAATGCGTTTTTGTTCCTGCTGTATGTGTCCCTTACTCGCTTAACCATCCAGAAAATCCTATGGAAATTATATACCAGTTACAGAATCTGCAAAATTGACACACTAGGTCAAATTCCAAATATTAACACAACATATAGTGCTGTTGCTTGCACAGAATACCATATATTGAAAAACTTAAGAAAAATTATAATAAAAAGACAGGTCGCACCGCTTGACACTGGTATAGCGTGATGGTAAAATATCCTGTACCTCGGGGCAGAAGTATACATGCCCCGAAATCCAAAGGAATGGAGTAGATTTTATGAGCAAAAACAAAGGTTTCTCCCGTGTAATGGCTTTGGTTTTGTTGATATGCATGGTCGTGAGCTTTGCACCCGCGGCGTATGCAGACGTTGACGAAGCCCCGGCCGTGCAGGAAGAAACGGTCGTTGCTGGAGACAGTGCTGTCGAAGGCGGCGAAGTGGAAGTTCGGGCCATAGTAAGGGAAAGAACAGTTTCCATTACTGCGCCTGTATGCGATAATGCGAAATGCGATGCGGAGGTCACCGTTGAACAGGGCGGAAAGGTTATTGCAACACTTACCAAGGATTCAGCTCCTGTCACTGTTCGTATTTCTGGCGCCTCGCCTGTCACCCTGACTGCTAAGCCCGGTGTGAACTGCGGCTGCGAGTTTGTTAACTGGACTAAGAACGGAACCACGACCGAAGCAGGAAAGAATGCAACGCTTGTCCTGAAGTATTCAGGCGTTACTATTAGCGATAAGACCTTTACCGCAAACTTCAAGAGCAGCAAGTGCGTTATTACATATACTGACGGTGTAGGCGGCAGAGCGTTCGCTCCGCAGAGCTACACTGTGAATGTCGGCGATGCAACTCCCGCGTTTGTAGGTACTCCTACCCGCGACGGCTATGAGTTTATCGGCTGGAGCCCCGAGGTTTCCGCGACCGTTAACGGCAACGTTACCTATGCTGCCCAGTGGAAGAACGTCTCCGGCAAGCTCGTCGTTACCTATACTGACGGCATGGGCGGCAAGGCCTTTGCCAATCAGGCATACGACGTGGATCCCGGCGATGCCACCCCCGTCTTCTCCGGCACTCCCGCCCGCAGCGGCTTTACCTTCCTCGGCTGGAGCCCCGAGGTTGCCGAGACCGTAACCGAGAACGTCACCTACACTGCACAGTGGAAGGCTCCCACCGCAAATAAGCCCGCAAACATCAGACCCAGTGCCGTTGACAATATGCATATCCGTGCAATTGCCGAGGGCACCAAGGCTCTTCCCTCCAGCGGCGGCACTGATTTCAGTTGCTCTCCCACCATCAGAGCCAAGGGCGTAGCCTACACGATAGGCAGCGTTCAGGGCAACGACGTTGACGGCTACACCACCACCGTTACCTTTAACTTCGCAAGCGGCGACGCTTTTGAGGCGGCTGCAAGAAATGTATTCAATACCGATACCCACTTCACCGTGCTCAGCGGCTGGGATAACTGGACGGGCGACTGGGTTTACAGCAATACCTATCCCGCAGAGCAGACCCTGACCCTTTACTGGGGCAAATATCAGGGCAACAAGGCATGGGTGCTTGAAGGCAATGTCAACGCCACCTCCGCCGTTGCAAACCATATCAAACCATATCAAGATAGGTCTCAAGCTTGAGCGTACCGTCACCTATACCGACGGCGTGGACGGCGAGGAGATCTTCGCAGATCAGGTTTACACCATCGCAAACGGCTCCGCCGCTCCCGCATTCAAGGGCACTCCCGTCCGCCCCGGCTATAAGTTTGCCGGCTGGGAGTCTGCATACGATGAGAGCGCAAAGCTTTATGCCGACACCACCTACACCGCAAAGTGGGAGAAGCTTTACACCGTGACCTACACCGACGGCGTTGCCGGTGAGGAGGTCTTTGCAGATGAGGTCTATGCGAATCTCGAAGCCGGTACCGCCACTCCCGCATTCAGCGGCAGCACCGAGCGTCCGGGCTGGGACTTCAAGGGCTGGAAGCCCGCAGTCGCGGCAAGCGTCACCGAGGATGTGACCTATACCGCCCAGTGGAAGAGCAGACCTGCAAACACCATTTACTATAACGCAAACGGCGGCGAGGGCGGCCCGGTCAATAACTTCTCCAACGCCATCTACGCCACCGTCCAGACCGGCGTTCCCACCCGCGTGGGCTACACCTTCGTATGCTGGAACACCGAGTCTGACGGCAGCGGCGACAGCTACAAGGGCGGCGACAAGTATTACTTCACCGCTGTCCATAACGGCGAAAAGGTCACCCTTTACGCACAGTGGACTGCAAACGACTACACCCTCAGCCGTGACTCCAACGGCGGCGACGAGCTCGCTGACGTCACTGTCACCATGGGTCAGCCCTACGGCGACGCTATCGTTGCTTCCCCGCGCGCAGGTTACACCGAGGACGGCTGGTTCCTCATCGTTGACGATACCGTCAGAGGCACCGAGATAAAGGCCGATACCGAAGTGGCCATGCCCGATAATCACCGCATCTTCCTCAAGCGCAGCATCGCTCCCGTGACTGTCACCGTTTCCGAGGACATCACCAAGGATTATGACGGCGAGGAAATCGTCCTCACCGCGAGCACTGAAGAGTACACCGGTCTGCGTTACGCATACCAGTGGTACAAGGATGGCGAGGTTCTTGCAGGCAAGAACGACAAGACTCTGACTCTTGACGGCAATGTCGCCGACAGCGGCGTGTACACCGTCAAGCTCACCGTCACCAATGCTCAGGACAGCGGCGTTATCACTGAGAATGATGCCGTTTCCACCGAGGCCGAGGTCAAGGTTGTCGTCAACAAGATCAACAACTCCCTCACCTACAACTACAACGGCGCGGACGAGAAGGATTCCACCGTTGAGACCACCGAGAGCACCGTCACCGTCGATGCCGACAAGGAAATCACCCGCAAGGGCTACGACTTCCTCGGCTGGAACACCAAGGCCGACGGCACCGGCGACAGCTACAAGAGCGGCGATGAGCTGACCTTTGTCGATAACGGCAACGGCGGCGAGGCTGTCACTCTGTACGCTCAGTGGAAGGGCAAGGAGTACAAGCTCACCTTCAAGATCAAGGAAGACCCCGATTTCAAGGAAGACGTAAAGCTCAACTTCACCTCCAAGACTGTTGTCTACGGCGAGAAGGTCGGCCAGTTCCCGTACGCGACCCGCAAGGATCACATCCTCGTGTGGTACGATAAGGACGGCAAGCGCGTCAATTCCGAGACGGTCTACCTCGTCGAGGGCGACTCCACCTACACCGGCGTCTGGACTGAGTATAAGCCCGTTGTCGCTACCGGCGACAGCAGCAATATCGCTCTGTACGCAGCCGCAATGTTCGCTTCCATCGCTTGCATCGGCGCAGGCGTCATCCTGCTCCGCCGCAAGAGAGAAGAGTGATCCGCAGTAGGCGAAGCACCGAATAAGCAATAATACGGAACACCCCCAGATGAAAATCTGGGGGTGTTTTGTATAGGGGAATAGTCTTGACATAGTCCTTTCTTCTATCTATTGGCAATATACCGTGTCTGGCGACCCCTTCGGCGCCGCCGCTTCGCGGCAAAGGTTTTAGTCTGGTGCAGCATTGTTGCTCTGTGCCATTGGCGCCCCTCTTAGGGGAGCTGTCGGCGTAAGCCGACTGAGGGGTCGCCAGCTGTTAGAGAGTGCCATTAGGCAAAAGACAAAACGCACTTATATCCTATCCTGTAGGGGACGGCCTCTGTGCCGTTCCGCCATTATCATCATCTGCCCCGTTTCTTAAATCTTCAAGTTAACATAATATTACTCTTGCAATTCGTGAACGGCGTGATAAAATTAAATGGAAAAAACAATAACTGGGGGACATGATGACAAAAGAAGAGAAAACGGCCAAGCTTCAGGAGATAGAGGAGCAGGTCGAGGATTTTTACACCGAGGATGAGGCCGTCGCGCTCGTCAACGGCATTCTTGAGCCGTGGTCGCCGCTGTGCCGCCTAAGCTTCGGCGAGGACGCGTTCAAAATAACCTATTCCTACATGGTCAAATCGTGGCGCGACCGACATCTTATATGCGCCATTCTGGCGCACACCGGCGCGACGGAGCGCAGCTTCGAGAATCTTGCCGCCGAGTGGCGCTTCCATAACATCGCGTTCCGGCTGCACCTTCAGCGCCGCTCCGCGCGCGACGTCGACCTTGATTACACGCGCGATCCGCGCTGGCCTATCCGCGCCGTGACGGCGGTTCTTGACTGGCTGGACATCGAGTGAGGAAGGGGAGCACATGGCAAAAATCATTGAAATTTCAGACTTTTCCGCCCCGGAGCTTGACGTGTACGCGCGCCTGACGGAGAATCAGCTCCTCAACCGCGCCGACCCGAAAAACGCTATGTTCGTCGCGGAAAGCCCGCTGGTCATCGGTCGCGCGATGGACGCGGGCTGCGTGCCGCTGTCGTTCCTGATGGAGCCGAAGCACATCGAGGGCAGGGGGCACGAAATTCTTGCGCGCTGTGCAGATGATGTACCGGTGTACACCGCGCCGCTTGAGGTGCTGACGCAGCTCACCGGCTTCCATCTGACGCGCGGCATGCTCTGCTGTATGCTGCGTCCGGCGCTGCCGGCGCTTTCGGAGCTGTGCGCCGCGTCGCGGCGCGTGGCCGTGCTGGAGAACGTGATGAACCCGACCAATATCGGTGCGATTTTCCGCTCCGCCGCCGCGCTCGGCATGGACGCCGTGCTGCTCACCGCCGCGGGCAGTGATCCGCTGTATCGCCGCGCCGCGCGTGTCAGTATGGGGACGGTGTTTCAGGTGCCGTGGACGTACCTGCCGGAGGACGCCGACTGGCAGGACGTGCTGCATTCCTACGGCTTCAAGACTGCCGCCATGGCGCTGCGCGACGATTCACTCAGCATCGCGGACCCGCGCCTGCGCGAAGTCGAAAAGCTTGCGGTTGTGCTCGGAACCGAGGGCGACGGGCTGGCGTCGGAGACCATTGCCGCCTGTGACTATACCGTCAAGATCCCGATGTCGCACGGGGTCGACAGCCTGAACGTCGCCGCGGCCTCCGCCGTTGCGTTCTACCAGCTCGGCACCCTGAGCGGAATTTAAGTGCATCTCAGCGACAAATAAAGAACCCCCCACCGTATGGCCGGAGCCGTACGGTGGGGGGTTCGCTTTTATGATCTCACGCGACGAGGAAGAACTTGATGAGGAACAGCACAGAGATGACGTAGGTCAGCGCCGAGACGTCCTTGGCCTTGCCGGTGAATATCTTGATGACGGTGTAGGAGATGAGACCGAGGCCGATGCCGTGGCCGATGGAGCCGGAGATGGGCATGCAGATGAGCATGATCGCGGCGGGCAGACCCTGGGACATATCGTCGAAGTCGATCTTCTTCAGACCGCCGAGCATCAGCAGGCCGACGTAGATCAGCGCGGAGGAAGTCGCGGCGGCGGGGATGATCGCGGCGATGGGCGCAATGAACATGCAGGCAAGGAACAGCACGCCGGTGGTCAGCGCGGTCAGTCCGGTGCGGCCGCCGGCCTCGACGCCGGAAGCGGACTCGACGAAGGTGGTGACGGTGGAGGTGCCGGTCAGAGCGCCGGCGACGGTGCCGACGGCGTCGGCCAGAAGGGCTTCCTTCATCTGAGGCATATTGCCGTCCTCATCGACCATGCCCGCACGGGACGCAGTGCCGACGAGGGTGCCGATGGTGTCAAACATGTCAATCATGCAGAAGGTGATGACGAGAGTGGTCACGGTGAACCAGCCGACCTTGGCCAGACCTGCGAAGCTGAACTTGAAGAGGGTGGTCTCCGCCATGTCGCCGAAAGCGGGGAGGAAAGAAGCGGTTGCGAGGCTTGCGAAGGGATTGACGCCGAGGAAGATCGCTTCGCCTGCCCAGTAGATGCAGGAGGCTGCGAGCATACCCAGCAGGACGGCGCCCTTGACCTTGTGGTGCGCGAGGATGACGATGATGAACAGGCCGACGAACATAGTCACAACGGTCAGCACCATGGCGCTGTAACCGCTGCCCATGTTGGACTGGGCGAGGCTCGGAGTGAGCGCGCCGAAGAAGTCGCGCATGACGTAGAACGGGCCGCCGGTCTCGGAGTAGATGCCGGCGTTGGAGCCGACGCCGATGTTCAGCAGCATCAGGCCGATGGCCGGGGCGATGCCGAGACGGATGCCGAGGGGGATAGCGTTGACAATCTTGTCGCGGATATTGAGAACGGAGAGAATGACGAATACGACGCCCTCAATGAGGATGATGCAGAGCGCGGCCTGGAAGGATTCGAGGTAGCCCATGCCGGTGATGGAAACGATGTTTGCCACAACGACGGCGAAGAAGCTGTTGAGTCCCATGCCGGGAGCCATTGCGAAGGGCTTGTTCGCGGCGAAAGCCATGACGAACATGCCGATTGCGGAAGCGATGCAGGTGGCGAGGAACACGCCGTTCCAGAGCTGCGGGCCGCCCTGCGAGCCGAAGCCGGTGAGCAGGTTGGGGTTGAGCGCGATGATGTAGGCCATCGTCATAAAGGTGGTGAGTCCGGCCACAAGCTCTGTACGGACAGAGCTGCCGTTTTCCTTGAGCTTGAACAATTTCTCCATTGATCTTTTCTCCCTTTTATATTTTTGGAGCGTCTGTTTTCAAAAAACAAACAGGAGATATTATATCAGTTATCCGCGTCTTGTCAACATCTTTATGCAGGAAACGGCGAAGAAACAATTTATGTAAATGAGATTACGTTAACATGATTATGTAAATAAAAGCTGCACCGCGCAGGGCACGGTGCAGCGGGGGATTATGGCGGAGGATGTCAGGAATTTGTGCTGTCGGTATAGAATTCGAGCGGCATGTCATACACGTTGTGGCCGCTCTCAAGCGGCGCGCCGTTGACGGTGATGCTCACGGTGTCCGCGCCGAAGGCGGTCAGGTAGGTGTTGACGAGGCAGCCGACGGCGATGTATTCGCCGCTGGTGCCGAGGGACTGGATGTAGCTGGCGTAGGCGTCGCTGAGGTCGATCGTCAGCGCTCCGCCGTTCTGCGCGAAGTCGAGCAGCTCCACGTCGTCGGGCATGACGCCGGCAGATTTGAGAGCTGCGAACACGCTGTTTTCGTCGAGTGCCGCGGCGGCGACTTCCTGCGTCAGGAAGTGCTCGGCGGTCTCGTCGCCGGTGTAGACGGTTATGACCACGCTGGGCGCGGCGGACGGTTCGGGTTCGCCCTGCGCGGGGGCAGCGGGCTGACTCTGCGTGGGCTGCTTCAATGCCCCGCAGGCCGTGACGCAGAGGATGAGGAACACGGATGTGAGAATTATAAATATCTTTTTGAATGTATTTTTCATAATGAGACCTCCATTCGGTATGGTGCAATTTTAGCAGAGAAACCCGCGGATGTCATCATAATATTTCTTAATATGTCGGAAGGGGAGGGGTATGAAAAGGGACGGCACAGCGGCCGTCCCCTACGATGTTGATTCAGTGCGCTCTGTCTTTTTAACTCTGCTCATCTCACAACCCTGGCGACCCCTCAGTCGCTTCGCGACAGCTCCCCTAGAAGGGGCGCCAAGGACGAATCTTTGCCGCGAAGCGCTGCCCCTTTTAGGGTAGCGAAGCGGCGGCGCGGTAGTGAATGACATGCCGGTGGCATGTCAGAGCCGCGCCGTGACCGAGCCGCAGCGAGACAGTCCCCAGTGCGCGCACTGGGGAAAGGGATCGCCAGTCTTGAATTATTGCCATTAGGCAAAAGAAAAGGCAATATAAAGACCCACAGCACACAACGCCCCCGAATGCGGCCGGATGGCTGCATTCGGGGGCGTCTTCATTTACACATTCACAGCTCGAACAGATTGATCTGGCTGCTCTCGGGCATATCGCCGAGCGCGCCGAGGGCTTTCAGCTGCTCAAGGTGCGTCTGGCTGACCTTGGGGCAGTCGCGGCTCAGCTCCTCAACGGAGATGTACCGCTTCCCGCTCTCCTTGATGCGCGCAAGGTCGATCGCCGCCGACTCGCCGAGGCCGGAGATGGCCACGAACGGCGGACGCAGGCGCTTCTCGTCCGCAAGCATAAACTTCGTCGCGTCCGACTCATACAGGTCTATCGGCGCGAACTCGAAGCCGCGCATATTGAACTCGTACACGGCCTCCAGCGTGACCAGCAGATCCTCCTGGTTCGCGGTGAGGTCGGTGCGGCGGCGCATGTCGTTGATGCGGCGGCGGACGTCGTCGGTGCCGCCGGTCATCATCGCCGCGTCGAAGCCGCCCTTCTGGCTGCGGCGGTAGAAATACGCCGAATAGAACGCCAGCGGCTCATGCACTTTGAACCACGCGATACGGAAGGCCATCATGACGTACGCGACGGCATGCGCCTTCGGGAAGAGGTAGGCTATCTTGCGGCAGGACTCGATGTACCAGTCCGGTACGCCCTTGTCTCGCATCTGCTGCTCGGCATCGCCGGGGAACTCGCCGCTCTTCTTTACCTTGCCCTTACGCACGGCCTCCATGGTCTTGAATGCAAGCGCGGGCGCGATGCCGACGGAGATGAGGTAGATCATAATATCGTCTCGGCAGCCGACCGTCTCGTTAACGGTAGCGACACCGTTGACTATCAGGTCGCGGATGTTGCCCGCCCAGACGTCGGTGCCGTGCGAGAAGCCGGACAGCCTTATCAGCGTGTCAAACTGTTTGGGCTGCGTATCCACAAGCATCTGCCGCGTGAACGGCGTACCGAACTCGGGTATGCCGATGGTGCCGGTCTTGCCGATTATCGGGTCGTCGTCCGGCAGCCCCAGCACGGCGGGGCTTGTGAATATCGACATGGTGTCGGGGTCGGAGAGCAGTATCTTCTGCGCGTCGACCCGCTCGCCCATCTGCTCGGACAGATCCTCCATCATGCGTATCATGGTCGGGTCATCATGCCCCAGCTCGTCGAGCTTGAGGAGGTTCGCCTCCATGCAGTGATATTCAAAATGGGTGGTGATAATGTCGCTATTCGGGTCGTCTGCCGGATGCTGGACGGGGCAGAAATCCGTCACGTCCATGTCCTGCGGCACGACGACGAGGCCGCCTGGGTGCTGACCCGTGGTGCGCTTGATGCCGACAAGCCCCAGCGCGAGGCGGTTCTCCTCGGCCTTGGTCGTCTTTATCCCGCGCTCCTCAAGATATTTCTTGACATAGCCGTAGGCGGTCTTTTCGGCGAGGGTGCCTATCGTTCCGGCGCGGAAAACATGGTCGGAGCCGAACAGCGTCTCGGTATATTTATGCGCCTTGGCCTGATATTCGCCGGAGAAGTTGAGGTCAATATCGGGGGTCTTTTCGTTGCCTGGGAAGCCGAGGAAGGTCTCGAACGGGATATCGAAGCCGTCACGGTTCATGCGCGTGCCGCATTCGGGGCAGTCCTTTTCGGGCATGTCCGCGCCGCAGCCGTAGCTGCCGTCGGTGATGAACTCCGAGTGCTTGCACTTGGGGCAGACGTAGTGCGGCGGGAGGGAGTTGACCTCCGTGATACCTGACATGAACGCCACCATCGACGAGCCGACAGAGCCACGCGAGCCGACCAGATACCCGTTTTCGAGCGAGTTCTGAACCAGCTTCTGCGCGCTCATGTAGATAACGTCGTAATGGTGGTCAAGTATTGTGTTGAGCTCTACGTCAACGCGATCCTTGACGATGGCGGGCGGCTCGTCGCCGTAGATGCGGTGCATCTTGGTGTACACCAGCTCCTTGAGCTGCTCGGCGGAGCGCTCGATCTTAGGCGGGAACAGATCCTTCGGCAGCAGCTCTATCTCGTCTATCTGGTCTGCGATGGCGCGGGTGTTCGTGATGACAACCTCGCGTGCCACATCCTTGCCGAGGTACTCGAACTCCGCCAGCATCTCGTCGGTCGTGCGGAAATATATCGGACAGCCGCGGTCGGCGTCCGAGAATTTCTTTGCGGCCTGCAAAATCTTGCGGTACTGCTCGTCCTCGGGGTCGAGGAAGTGCACGTCGCTCGCGGCGATGACGGGCTTATCCAGCTTGCGGCCAAGCTCAAGGATGGTGCGGTTGTAGTCCTGAAGCACCGTCACGTCCTTCACGACGCCGTTATCCACAAGGAAGCCGTTATTGCATATCGGCTGTATCTCCAGATAATCGTAGAACGACGCGATCTTCTTAAGTTCCTTTTCGCTCGCGCCCTTCATCACCGCGCCGTACAGCTCTCCCATGCCGCAGGCCGAACCGACGATAATGCCCTCTCGGTGCTGTATCAGCAGGCTCTTCGGAATCGTCGGGGAACGGTGGAAATATTTAAGATAGGACTGCGAAATCATTTCATATAGATTTTTAAGTCCCTTTTTGTTCTTGACCAGCAGCACCATATGATAGGTCTTTGCAACGTCGGTGCGGCGCAGTGAGTGATATACCGTCTCGATATCGTCGAGCGTCCGCGCGCCCTGCTGGCGCAGCATGGGCAGGAACTTGTCCATCATGCGCGCGACGACCATCGCGTCGTCCGAGGCTCGGTGGTGGTTGAACTGCGGGAGATTCAGGTGGTTCGAGACGATGTCGAGCTTGAAGCGCTTCAGCTCCGGCAGCAGCGCCTGCGACAGCGCCAGCGTATCTAGGAACACCGGCGAGAACTTCAGCCCGCAGCGGTTCGAGGCGGCGGCCATGAAGCCGACGTCGAAATGCGCGTTATGCGCGACGAGCGGCCTGTTTCCGGCGAATTCCAGGAACATCTCCATCGCCTCTTTCTCAAGCGGCGCGTCGGCGACATCGCTGTCGCGGATGCCGGTGAGCTGGATGATGTCGGGCGGGATGTGCCGCTGGGGGTTGACGAAGGTGTTGAACTCCGCCTTTATCTCGCCGCCGGAGAAGATGGCCGCACCGATCTCGGTCATGCGGTCGTTCATTGCGTTGAGTCCCGTCGTCTCGATATCGAAGGCGACAAACTCCGTGTCGAGCGGGAGCTTGCTCTTGCCGATGACGGCGTTGTTGCCGTCCATATCGTTGACAAAGTAGGCTTCCATGCCGTAGATGATCTTGACGCCGTACTTTTTACCGGCCTTCCACATATCCGGAAACGCCTGCGCGACGCCGTGATCCGTCACGGCGATGGCGGGCATGCCCCAGTACGCGGCGCGCTCTACGACCTTTGCGGGGTCGGTCAGCGCGTCAAGTGCAGAGAAGCGGGTGTGCAGATGCAGCTCCACGCGTTTTTCCTCGGCGTTGTCGGGGCGTATGTAGCGCTTGCCCTTGACGATGTTACGCGGGTCAAGGATCATGTCGTCGTCGTATTTGCTGTATATTATCTCGCCCTGCACGATGAGATGGTCGCCCACCTTGACCTTGTCGATGATGGACTGATCGTCGTCGGAGCGGAGGAAGCGGGATATCTTGATGGAGCTGGTGCGGTCGGTGATGTCGAAGCCCAGCACCGCGCCGCCGCGCTTCTGAAGCACGCGGCTCGTCACGGCGACGACGTCGCCCTCGACCGTCACCTTACCGGATTCGAGACTCAGCGTATTCATCGGGACGGGGTGCTGCTTTATCGCGCGGCCGTAGAGCACGTCGCCCTTCGGCGCGTCGCCGGAGGCGGGGGCTTTGCCGGTCGTTGCGGATGTGGAGGCAAGCTTCGGGCGCGGGAAGTCCGGCGCCATGCCGACGCCGCTCAGCCCGTAGTCGGCCTTCAGCCGCTCGCTCAGGGTCTGAAGCTCGGCTGGAGACGGCATCGCCGCGAACCACGCCGCGACCGTCATCGTCAGCTCCGACGCGTCCACCTGCACATCCGTCACATACGCCTTGTCAAGCCCGCCGCTGAACGCCGCCAGATCGGCGCAGCCCGGAAATATTTCAAGAAACGGTGTATGCTCGCTCATTGCTGCTCCTTGTCGTTTTCTATAAGCTCTGTGAGCGCGTCGCACAGGCGCTCATACGGGTAGGTGCCGAGCACCTGCCCCTTCTTGAAAAGTATACCCTTGCCCTTGCCGCCCGCGACGCCGTAGTCGGCCTCGCGCGCTTCGCCCGGGCCGTTGACAACGCAGCCCATGACGGCGACGGTGATGTCGCGGTCGATGTCCTTGACCCGCGCCTCGACGTCCTTTGCAAGGGAGATGAGGTCGATCTCCGTCCTGCCGCAGGTTGGGCAGGAGACGAACTTCACGCCGCCGTAGCGCAGCCCCGCGGCCTTGAGTATCGCAACGCCCGCCGCGACCTCGCGCACGGGGTCGGCGGTCAGGGATACGCGTATCGTGTCGCCGATGCCCTCGCACAGGAGCGTGCCTATGCCGACGGCGGACTGTATCGTCCCGTTCCACTCCGTGCCCGTCTCGGTCACGCCGAGGTGCAGCGGGTACGGGAAGCACTCCGCCGCCATGCGGTAGCTCGCTATCGTCAGCGGCACGGAGGATGTTTTGAGCGAAAGGCAGATATCGTCGAAGCCGTATTTATTCAGCAGCGCGACGTGTCCCCGCGCGCTCTCGACCATCGCCTCCGGGCAGGGGTGCCCATATTTCTCTATGAGCCGCGCTTCAAGGCTGCCGGCGTTCACTCCGATGCGGATCGGGATGTTCCGCGCGCGGCAGGCTTCGGCCACGGCCTTGACGTTCTCCTCCCCGCCGATGTTGCCGGGGTTGATGCGTATCTTGTCCGCGCCGCGCGCCGCCGCCTCAAGGGCGAGCCGGTAGTCGAAGTGGATGTCCGCCACCAGCGGCATATCCACCCGCTCCTTTATCTCCGATATTGCCTGCGCCGAGCGCATATCCGGCACTGCGACTCGCACGATGTCACAGCCCGCGGCGGCAAATTCGCGTATCTGCGCCGCGGTGGCCTCGGCGTCCCACGTCTTGGTGTTGCACATCGACTGCACGGAGACCTTCGCCCCGCCGCCGACCGCGACGCCGCCCACGTTTATTCTCTTTGTGTTTTCTCTTTTCATCAGCCTGTCACTATCCTGATTATATCATTGAACATCACGTATACCATCAGCGCCAGCAGCAATACCATACCGGCAGCATGGATGTAGCCCTCGTACTTGGGGTCGAGCTTTTTGCGCGTTATCGCTTCTATTATACATGTGATGATGAGCAGAAACACCCTGCCGCCGTCAAGCGCGGGGATCGGCAGCATATTCATGACGGCGAGGTTCACCGCGATGAACGCGCCGAAGTAGAAGATGCTGAAGAGCGCGTCGCTCACGGACTCGGCCTGCTCGCCCGTCTGCGCCATCATATCCACGATGCCGACAGGCCCCGCCATATCCTTCACGCCGACGTTGCCGCTCACGAGCTCGGAAAGTCCCATCCACACCATGCGCACGAATTCCATGCAGGTGTTCCACGTATTCTCTATCTTCGCCCCTATCGTCGCTTCCTCGACGCCGAACAGGAAGCCGTACATCTTGTTCTCGTAGCCCTCGTATTCCAGCGGCACAAGTTTGAAATTCTCAAGCTTCACCTTTTTCCCGTCGCGGATGACGACGATGTCGTAGCTTCCGTCGCCCTTGGAGATGAAGTCGGACACGTCGTAATACTGGTATATCCTGTGCCCGTCGATGCTGTAAAACCTGTCGCCCTGCTGAAGCCCCTCGGCGCTCTCGTAGGGACAGCCCTCGATAAAGCCCGCCAGCACCGGCACGCGGAATGCCTGCGCGTTGGCGTAGAGGCACGCGACGATGACGAAGCCCAGCATGAAGTTCATGAACGAGCCCGCGGCGAGTATTATCACGCGCTTCCACGCGGCCTGATTCGTAAATGCGCGCGGGTCTTTCGACTCCTCGTCCTCTCCGGTCATGGCGCAGAAGCCGCCGAATGGGATGCAGCGCAGCGAATAGGTCGTCTCGCCCTTCTGCTTTTTGAATATGGCGGGGCCCATGCCGACCGCGAACTCCTCGACCCGCACTCCGCAGGCTTTCGCCGCGGCGAAGTGGCCAAGCTCGTGGATAATGATGAGCACGCCGAAGATAAGGATCGCTATGAGGATGTAGACAATAGTCATTTTGAACAATGCTCCCTGACAAATGCTCTGGCGGCGGCGTCGGCTGCCAGTATGGTTTCAAGATCTGCTTCCTGCGCGCTGCCCAGCGCGTCCACCGCGGCGGCGGCGCAGTCGTAAATGCGGTTGTAGCCCAGTTTATGCTGCAGGAACAGCCCCACAGCCACTTCGTTTGCCGCGCTCATCACGCAGGGCACGGTTCCGCCCGCGCGCGCCGCGTCCATCGCAAGGCGCAGGCAGGGGGTCTTTTCATAGTCGGGCGCTTCGAAGCTGAGGTCTTTGAGCTTCCAGAAATCGAGCCGGTCGAACATCGACTCTCGGCGCTCAGGATAAGTCAGCGCGAGCTGAATCGGCAGCCCCATGTCCGGTACGCCGAGCTGGGCGATGACAGTTCCGTCCACGAGCTCTACCATAGAGTGTATGACGCTCTGCGGGTGGATTACCACCTGAATGTCATCAGGCGTCACGCCGAAGAGGTGCATCGCCTCGATGAATTCAAGCCCCTTGTTCATCATCGTCGCACTGTCGACGGATATCTTCGCGCCCATGCTCCAGTTTGGATGCTTCACGGCCTGTTCGGGCGTGACGTCCTCCAGCTCCTCGCGGGGTCTGCCGCGGAAGGGGCCGCCGGAGCCGGTGAGCAGGATTTTTTTGAGCTCGCCCTTCCCGCGCCCCATGAGGCACTGGAAGATGGCGGAGTGCTCGGAGTCGACAGGCACTATCTCCGCGCCCGTCTCCGCCGCGCGGCGCATGACTATGCTGCCCGCGCAGACAAGCGTCTCCTTATTTGCAAGCGCTATGCGCTTTTTCTCGTCGATGGCGGCAAGCGTCGGCTTCAGCCCGACCGCGCCCGACACCGCCGTCACAACGCAGTCGGATGAGGCGAGAGTCGCGGCCTCGATGAGGCCGGACATGCCGGAGCCGACGCGGATGTCCGTGTCTGCGACGGCGACTCTGAACTGCTTTGCCGCGTCCTCGTCGTAGACCGCGACGAATTCGGGCTTGAGCCGCCTGGCCTGTTCTTCGAGCAGTTCGATCTTTCTGTTTGCGGTCAGCGCCGCAACGCGCATACCGATATGCTCGGCGACTGCAATCGTCTGCCGCCCGATGGAACCGGTGCAGCCGAGTATTGAAATGGAATTTACCATGGTAATCCCCTTTTTGTCTGTTTTATGCTTTTCCGTCCGCGCGCACCCTCAGTGTGCGCAGATACGCTTTGTGCTCATCCGTCACGCGGTAGCTCTCTATCGCCTTCTGGATGGTCTTATTGTGCGTCCACGGCGCGAGCCGGCGCTCCTCAAGATACGGCAGCGCCTCATTATAATTCTTTGCAAGCACCGTCGCAAAATACCACGCCTGCATCATGTTCAGATAATATTTATCGTAGCCGCCGAAGCGCCCGTCGTCCGCCGCGGCAACGATGTCCGCGTATTCCGTGTGGAAGTCCTCGCCGAGGTACCAGCGCATCAGCAACCCTATCGCGTAGCGCCGCGTGTACACATGCTCAGACGCTATCCAGCGGCGAATGTTCCCAATAAGCTCCGCCCTGTGCGCGCCAAGCACCTTCGGGTTGAGCTGATCGCAGGTCGCCCAGTTATCTACATACGGCAGGAACTTCTCCAGCGCCGCGACGCAGTCCGCGTAATCGCCGATATATTCTATCAGGAACGCATGCAGCGCGTACTCCTCGAAGTACTCATGCGGCAGCACAGACATGAACCGCGCTGCCGTCTCCGTCCCGCGCAGCTCCTTCGTCAGAGCGCGCAGCGCCGGAGTGCGCACGCCTATGACCGTTTCGGGCGCGACCGTCGGCATCAGCTTCGAGTTAAACGCTTTGAACCCCTCGTCCTGCAGGGCGAAGAGCCGCGCCTGTATCTCCGTCACGGGTTCTTCACCCCACCGTAGCGCCTGTCGCGGTGCCGGAAGGCGGCGATGGCCTTGTCCAGTTCATGCGGCGTGAAGTCCGGCCACAGCACGTCCGTGAAGTAAAACTCCGAATACGCGCACTGCCACAGCAGGAAGTTCGATATCCGCTGCTCTCCGCCGGGGCGGATCAACAGATCGGGGTCGGGGATACCGGCGGAATAGAGGTAGCCGGAGAACTGCTCCTCCGTAAGCTCGCCGTCCGCCCTGCCCTCGGCGACGTCGCGCGCATAGCGCTTCGCCGCGTGGATTATCTCGTCGCGCCCGCCGTAATTGAGGCAGATGTTCGCCTGAAAGCCCTCGTAGCGCTCGGAAATCTCGTTGGTCTTGGCGACTAGCGCCTGCAGCTCCGGACTGAGCGCCGTCACGTCGCCGAACACCTTCATGCGTATCTTGTCACGCTCCATGGTGTCTATCGCCTCGTGGAGGTACTTCTCCAGCAGCTTCATTATGGACTTGACCTCGTCCTCCGGACGCTTCCAGTTCTCTGTCGAGAAGGCGTACACCGTGAGGTAGTCGACGCCGATGTCCCTGCAGTAGGTCGCGATCTTACGGAAATTCTCCGAGCCCGCGGCGTGACCCGCCGTGCGCGGGAGGCCGCGCTTCTTTGCCCAGCGGCCATTGCCATCAAGAATAATGGCAATATGGCGGGGGAGGCCGGATGTCTCCCGCCCCCCCGCCGTATTTCTCTTTTTAAACCACGCCATCTCAGATCTCGGTAAGCTCTTTTTCCTTGGCGGCGATTATCTTGTCGATTTCCTTGGCGTAATCGTCGGTGAGCTTCTGGATATCCTTCTCGGCGTTCTTGTAATCGTCCTCGGTGATCTCGGAAGCCTTCTGCTGCTTCTTGAACTTCTCGATAGCTTCGCGGCGGACGTTTCTTATGGCGACCTTGTATTCCTCGCCGTACTTCTTGGTCTGCTTGACAAGCTCCTTGCGGCGCTCCTCAGTCAGCGGCGGGAAGACGAGGCGGATCATGCGCCCGTCGTTCTGGGGGTTGATGCCGAGATCGGAGGCAAGGATAGCCTTCTCGATGCCCTTGAGGACGCTCGCGTCCCAAGGCTGGATCAGCAGGGAGCGGGGGTCGGGCGTGGCAATGGACGCAACCTGCTGGATGGGCGTGGGAGAGCCGTAGTAGTCGACCTCGATCTGGTCGAGCACGGCGGCGTTCGCGCGGCCGGCGCGGATGGTTGCGAGCTGAGTGCTGAGCGCCTCGCAGGTCTTTTTCATCTTTGTTTCAAATTCCTTGTAGTCAGACATGGTTTTACCTCCGTTTATGTTGATTTTTTATTTTACCAGTGTGCCGAGCTTTTCCCCGCCGAGGACGCGGACGATATTCTCCGGCTCCGCCAGCGCGAACACGATGACCGGGATGTCGTTATCCATGGCAAGGCTCGTCGCCGTCGTATCCATTACGGCAAGATGCCGCGCAAGCACCTCGTCATAGCTTATCTCATCAAACCTCACGGCGCTCGCGTCGACGCGCGGGTCGGCGGAATAGACGCCGTCTATGTTCTTCGCAAGGAGTATCGCGTCGGCATGTATCTCCGCCGCGCGCAGCACCGCCGCGGTATCGGTGGAGAAAAACGGCGCGCCGCTGCCGCCCGCAAACAGGACTATCTCGCCCTGCTGCATGTATTCGATGCTCTTTCTCGTGTCGTACCGCTCGCCGACGCCCTGAATGTCAACTGCGGTCATAACTCTGGCCTTCGCGCCCATCTGGCGGAACACGTCGCACACCGCAAGGCAGTTCATGCAGGTTGCAAGCATACCCATCCTGTCGGCGCTGACGCGCTCGACCTTGCCCGCGCCGTCCTTGACGCCGCGCCAGAAGTTGCCGCCGCCGATGACGATGCCGACCTCGACGCCCATCTCCGCGCACTTTTTGACCGTAGCGCAGACCTTGGACACAAAGTCGAAATCAAAGCCGGTATGCTTCTCCCCGGCGAGAGCCTCGCCGCTTATCTTGAGTACGACGCGCTTGTAAACAGGATCCATATCGCTTCTCCTTTATATATCAAGTATGCCCATTATCACGATGCCGATAACGACCGCGAGGATGCACAGATAATGCTTCTTCGATAGCTTTTCCTTCAGGAATATCCGACCCCATACAACGGAGGCCACGCAGTAGGAGGAGATAATCGGTGCGGCAAAGGCGACGTGCTCGGTGTCGGCAAGGGCGTAGATATAGAAGAACTGGCCGATGGTCTCGAATATCGCGCCGGTGTATTTCGGCGCTTCCTGCTTTGCGACAAGGCGCTGCTTCTTCACGACCGTGACATAGAACAGCGACACGAGGCCGACGACAAGGAAGGTCAGCTCGTAGGCGACGTTCGCGGAGTCCTCATTGATTATCTCCAAAACGCGGCTGTCGGCAAAGGTGCCGAGCGCGTCAAGCAGGCAATAGACTATCGGGATAAATATGGCGATCCAGCTCTTGGCGTAGTGCCGGTTGCTAGCGTCCTGCCTTGCGCGGCGAAGCTCCTCGTCCTCGTTCGCCTCGGTAAAGCCAAGCCCGATAACGCCGATGCACACGAGCGCCACAGCGACAAGCGCCACGGGCGGCACCTCGTCCCCGATGCCGACGGTGATAATGGTCAGCACCGCGACTATCGCGCCGGAGCTGTTGCATATCGGGGAGGATATCGAAAGCTCGATATATCTAAGCCCCAGATATCCCACCGCCATCGACACTATGTACAGTGCCGACACGGGCAGATACGTCAGGATAACTTCCAGATTAATCTCCACGCCGCCGATGAATATCTCATACGCCGCGTGCAGACCCATCACGATACCGACCGCCGTGACCATCTTGAGATGGGAGTATTTGTCCTTCTCATCCTGACAGCCAATTTTTGAAAACAGGTCAGAGCCGCTCCAGCAGAGAAGCGCAATGACCGCAAACCAGAACCACATTGCTAGAAAAACTTCCTTTCACCTATATATATTCCAAATGATTTTACCACAGCCTCTCCGTTTTGACAATTCCCAAATGACAAATTATGCGCGGCGCGGGGCATATAATTGCCGTATGGAAGTAATCTACATAGACAGTCTGTTTTTTCTGAACCTCGGCGTGGACTATCTGCTGTGTCTCGCCTCGGCGCGGATATGCGGGCTATACCTCCGGCGGCGGCGCTACGTCCTCGCGGCGCTGCTCGGCGCGGCGTATTCCGTGGCGGTGTACCTGCCGGGGCTGGGCTTTCTCGCCTCGTGGCCTGGGAAGCTCGCCGCCGCGGCGCTGATGTCGCTCGTGGCCTACGGGCGCGAGAAGCGGCCGATGCGCTGCTATGCGGTGTTTCTCGCGGTGTCTGCCGCGTTCGGCGGGGCGCTGTGGGCGATGTCGATATCCGCGGGAGCGGGCGGAAGTGCCCCGATGCCGCTTGCGGTGTTCGTCCCGGCCTTCGCGCTGTGCTACGCTGGGCTGAGCCTGATTTTCCGCCGCCGCGCAAGGCTTGCGGAGGAAAAGCGCGTCGCCGTGGAGCTTCGGTTTCTGAGGCGCGAGGCGCGGTTCATGGCGCTGCTCGACACCGGCAATTCCCTCTGCGATCCGGTCAGCGGCATGGAGGTCATGGTCGTCTCGGCGCACGCCCTCTCGCCCGTTTTCGCGGACTACCCCGGCCTTGCCGCCTGCCCCGCCGTGGAGCTTGTCGAGCGTGCCGCGCGATTCCCGGAGCTTGCCGGCCGGTTCCGCCTGATACCGTATTCCGCCGTCGGCGGCGCGGGGCTGCTGGCGGCCTTCCGCCCGGACGCATTGACCGTCGGCGGCGAGACGCGCGCGGAGCTGCTGGCCGCAGTGTCGCCGGAGCTTCAGGGGGACGGCTTTGAGGCCGTCATATGACTGTCGGAACTGAGTTTCAAAAAGGAGCTATTCATGTTATGTAAACCTCAAATCCTATTTCTCCGCGAGCGAATTCTGTCCATACTCGGTCTGGAGCCGCCCTCGGTTTTTTACATCGGCGGCAGCGACACGCTGCCGCCGCCACTGGAAAAGGCCGAGGAGGACGAGTGCGTCGCCCGTCTGGAAAGCGGCGATGACGCCGCGCGGCGCGAGCTTATCGAGCACAATCTGCGCCTTGTAGTGTATATTTCGAAGCGCTTTGAGAACACAGGTATCAACATCGAGGATCTGATATCCATCGGCACCATCGGGCTTATCAAGGCCGTGAACACCTTCAATTCCGGCAAGAAGATAAAGCTTGCGACCTACGCCTCGCGCTGCATCGAGAATGAGATCCTGATGTATCTGCGCAAGATAAGCTCGCAGCGCACCGAGGTCAGCTTCGATGAGCCGCTGAACACCGACTGGGACGGCAACGAGCTGCTGCTCTCGGACATTCTCGGCACAGACGAGGACGAAGTGTCGCGCCCGCTGGAAGATGACGCCGACCGGCAGATGCTTATGGCGGCCATCGACTGCCTGAACGAGCGCGAAAAAACGATAATCCTCATGCGCTTCGGGCTGTCCGGCTCCGGCGAGTACACGCAGAAGGAGGTGGCCGACATGATGGGCATCTCGCAGAGCTATATCAGCAGGCTTGAAAAGAAGATAATCGATCGGCTGCGCCGCGAGATGCTGCGGCAAATGCAGTGTTGAAAACGCGGCGCAGGTCGGGTATAATATCCATATCACTCCTATGGAGGCAGATATGGATATTTTCAATCTTATCGGGCCGATAATGGTCGGCCCTTCAAGCTCGCATACGGCGGGAGCGGTGCGCATAGGGCTTGTCGCGCGGCGGCTGCTTGGCGAGGAGCCGGTGCGGGCGGAACTGCTGCTGCACGGCTCGTTTGCCGATACCGGCCGCGGCCACGGCACAGACAGGGCGCTCATCGCGGGGCTGCTGGGCATGGAGCCGGACGATTCCCGCATTCCGGACAGCTTCGATCATGCTGCGGAGCACGGGCTGAAGTTTGAGTTCGGCACCTGCACCTTGCGCGAGGCGCACCCGAACAGCGTGCTGCTGCGCGTGGCGGGCGGCAGCAGAAGGCACGTCGAGGTCGTCGGCGCGTCGATAGGCGGCGGGCGGATACAGATACGGCAATTAAACGGTATGCCGCTGTGCTTCTCCGCCGAGCAGCCGACGCTGATAGTCAATAATGAGGATCAGCCCGGCAGCGTCGCGGACGTGTCGAGGCTGCTGGCCGAGCACGGGATAAATATTGCGACGTTTCAGGTCAATCGCAGCTCGCGCGGCGGCACGGCGGTGATGGTCATCGAGTGCGACGCAACGCTCAGCGACGATATCGCCGCGGACATCCGCCGCCTCCCCGGCATCCTCAACGCCGTCTGCGTGTGAAAATCGCCGCGCCAATCTAAAATCTTCGCCGCGAAGCGCCTCCCTTGTGTAAAGGGAGGTGGACAGATTATAATCTGTCCACCTCCCCTAGCAGGGGCGCCCCCCATCATCTCAATTCAAGGAGTCTGTCATGTCTATTTTTTCATCCGTCGAGGAGCTGCTGTCCGAATGCGGGAAGCGGAAGGCTCCGCTCTGGCGGCTCGTAATGGAATACTCCGCCCACGAAAGCGGCATCGAGCCGCAGAAGTCGTGGGACGAAATGTCGTGCCGGCTCTGCGCCATGCGTGACGCCGCCGCCTCGTATGAGCCCGAACAGCGCTCGCGCAGTGGCCTGAGCGGCGGAGACGGCGCAAAGATGGAGCGCTACTACCGCTCCGGCCGCTCGATAGGCGGCGACTTCACCGGCGAGATTCTCACCGCCGCGCTGCGCATGGGCGAATGCAACGCCTGCATGCACCGCATCGTCGCCGCACCCACGGCGGGAGCCTGCGGCGTGATGCCCGCGGTGCTGCTGCCCTACGCCGAAAAATTCGGCTGCCCGGACGAACGCCTCGTCGAGGCGCTGTTCGTCGCGGCGGGCTTCGGCGCAGTTATCGCGACGCGCGCGTCGATATCCGGCGCGGAGGCCGGATGTCAGGCCGAGATCGGCTCGGCGGCAGCGATGTCGGCGGCAGCACTGGTATACCTGCACGGCGGCAGCCCGCGGCAGATGGCGCAGGCCGTGGCGATTGCGCTGAAGAACATGATGGGTCTGGTATGCGACCCCGTCGCGGGGCTGGTCGAGGTCCCATGTGTCAAGCGCAACGTCGCCGGAGCGATGAACGCGCTCTCCGCGGCGGAGCTTGCTCTCGCCGGAATCGAGTCGCGCATCCCGACGGACGAGGTCATCGATGCGATGCGCGCCGTGGGCGAGGCACTGCCCTCCGCCCTGCGCGAGACCGGTCGCGGCGGCGTCGCCGCAAGCCCGACAGCCGTGGCATTCCGCGAAAATTTTTTCGGCAAGCAGGCTTGACATTTTCCGAAAAATCATTAAAATATCATCGAAATCAGCAAAATCATCAAATTTAAAAAATCGAGAAAACATCGTGCAGCGACAGCGTAAGTCCGGATATTATTCCCGGACTTGCGCTTTTTGTCGTTTTCACGGTGTTTTTCTTACTTAAAAAGGAGATTTGAAAGAATGAATAACGAAAAGCCGCGGCTCTGGACACGGAACTTTGTGCTGATAATAGTCATCAATTTTCTCGTCTTCATGAACCACATCATGCTGCTGTCCACCTTCCCATTCTATATTGAAAGCCTCGGCGGCAGTGAGGCGCTGGCGGGGCTGGCCGCTACGCTGTTCTCGCTCGTCGCGGTGCTCTGCCGCCCCGTCGTCGGCTGGATGCTCGATAACGGCAAACGCCGCGCGATACTGCTGATCGGCCTTGCGGGAATGTTGCTGATGCCGCTGGGCTACATGTTCGCCTCGGTGATATTCCTCGCCTTTGTGTTCAGGATGGTGCATGGCGCGTCCCTCGCCCTCAGCAACACCGCCACCGCTACCATCGCCTCCGACGTGATCCCCGCCCCACGCTTTGCCGAGGGCATGGGCATGTTCGGCATGGCCACCGCCCTCGCCACCTCCTGCGCTCCCGCGTTGGGGCTGTACCTGATGGACAGCTTCAGCTACACGGTGCTTTTCGCCTGCGCTTCCGGCTCGGTGCTCATTGCGTTGATATTGTTCGCTATTCTGAAGAATCCGCCGATAAAGGCCGATAAAAAGCCTCTGAACGTTTCGGCGTTGTTTTCGCGTGCGGCAGTTCCGGCCTCGGTCATCGCACTCGTATTCATGCTGACTTTCGGCGCACTTGAGAACTTCCTCGCCAAGTACGCCGTTGAGGCGGAGCTGCCCTCGGGCGGCCTGTTCTTTGCGATAATGGCGGTCATGCTGCTGCTCGTCCGCGTCGTGCTCGGCAAATACGCCGACAAAAAGGGCGAGGCGATGTTCGTCTACACCTGCAACTCGGCAATGCTCGCAGCCTTCCTGCTGCTCGCCCTCGCGCCGAACACGGTCACGTTCATCATCGCCGCCGTGCTCGCGGGCTACGGCTTCGGCGGGCTGGAGCCTGCGCTGCAATCCATGGCCGTGCACAGCGCCGCCCCGTCGGAGCGCGGCTCCGCGAACTCTACTTTCCTCTGCGCATATGACATCGGCATCGGGCTTGGCGGCGGCATCGCAGGCGTGCTGATAAGCGGTCTGGGCTATGAGCAGATGTTCGTCATTCTGTCGGCGGCGAATATCGTCTCCGTGCTGCTGTATATCCTCTGGGGCAGGAACGACCCGTCCTCCATCTCCCGCAGCCTGCGGATCGCAAAGGACGGTGAGAAAAATGCCTGAAACACGCGGCGAAAAGCTGTTTTTCGGCGTCGTGATGTCGATCACGATGGCCGTCGGCATGGAGATTTACAACGTCGCCATAAGCATGAGCTATGCGCTCCAGCCCGGTGGACTGAGCGGCATGACCAACGCCGTGTTCCCCGCCGCGCTCGCGGAGGCGGCGTACATGTGGATATTCGTGTTCATCTTCTCGAACCTATGGGGCAACCGTCTCGGTCACGCGCTGGCAGGGAAAATTATCCGCCCTGGGCAGGATAACCCGTTTTTTATCACGCTTATGGTGTCCGGCTGCACAGTGCTCGTGATGTGCCCTACGATGAGCATGGCAGCGGCCCTGCTGTTCAGCGTCATCCCCGGTCGCGCCCCGGCGACGGAACTGTTCGCCGTCTGGGTCGGAACGGTGCTGAAAAACTTCCAGATGGCGCTGCTGTGGAATCTCTTCGCCGCCGGCCCTGTCACCCGCCTGCTGTTCCGCAGTATCTTCCGCCGTGCCCCGCGGGCTTGAATAAAATCACAGCAAAAACCGGCATAGCTGCCTGACGCGGCTATGCCGGTTTTTGCTATGTCGGTTTGACCGGTTCAAATGAATATTCCGCAGGAAACAACGGACTTCGCCGTCAACAACGGCATCAAGTATGTTGAGCGTCAGACTGGCGTTATCGCCTCCGGTTTCTGCGGCACCGACGCCGCTTGGGAGCTGAGCAGCGACGGCATACTGAATATCACCGGCTCCGGCGCGCTGACCAGCCCCAAGGTCGCCAGCGACACCGCATGGCACAGCTACCGCAGCATGATCCGCGTCGTGAACATCAGCGCCGGTATCACCAATCTGCCCGACTTCGCGTTCTTCGGCTGCACCTCTCTCGAAGCTGTGAACTTCGCCGAAAACAGCAGTCTGACCACCATCGGCGGCTCCGCACTTCGCGGCTGCTCTGCTCTCACCGAGCTGACCCTGCCCGACGGCATCCAGACCATCTACGGCAACGCGTTCAGAGACTGCACCGCTCTCACGAGCGTCTATCTCCCCGACAGCGTTTCTTACATGGCAAGCTCCGCCTTCAGTGGCTGCGCCAATGTGGTTCTCAGCGTCGGCGCAAACAGCTATGCCAAGGAATTCGCCGTCAACAACGGCATCCAGTACACTGAGCGTCAAACCGGCGTTATCGCCTCCGGTTCCTGCGGCACCGACGCCGCTTGGGAGCTGAGCAGCGACGGTACCCTGAACATCACTGGTTCCGGCGCGCTGACCAACGCCAAGGTCGCCAGCGACACCGCATGGTACAACTATCGCCACATGATCCGCGTCGTGAACGTTGGTGCGGGCATCACCAATCTGCCCGATTTCACATTCTATGGCTGCACCGCCCTTGAGACTGTGAACTTCGCAGAGAACAGCAGCCTTACCACCATCGGCGGCTCCGCACTTCGCGGCTGCTCCGCTCTCACCGAGCTGGTTCTGCCCGATGGCCTCAAAACCGTCTACGGCAACGCGCTCCGCGATTGCTCCGCTCTCACGAGCGTCTATCTCCCCGACAGCGTTTCTTATATGGCAAGCTCCGCCTTCAGTGGCTGCGCCAATGTGGTTCTCAGCGTCGCGGAAGGCAGCTACGCCGAGCAGTGGGCAATAACCAATAACGTCAAGTACGTCAACCACGGCAGCGAGACGACCACTCTTGAAGCGGTCGAAGAGCCTGAGACCACGGTCCCCGTCGAAGAGACTCCGGCAGTTGAAGAGACCGCGAACGTCTGCGGCGATGAGCTCACCTGGAAGCTCGACGAGAAGACCCTGACCATTTCCGGCCGCGGTGGTATGTACAGCTATGACGCCGACAATGCAGCGCCCTGGGCGGCATATGCGGACAATATCGAGAACATCGTTATCGAGAAGCATGTCAAGACCATCGGTGCGTATGCGTTCAGCGGCCTTGAGAAGCTCGTAAGCGTCAGCTTCGACGAGGAGAGCGAGCTTGAGGTCATTGAAGAGTACGCGTTTGCAGGATGCAAGGAGCTTACCGAGATCAAGCTTCCCGAGAAGCTTGAGAAGCTCGGCGAAGCAGCCTTTGCGGACTGCGAGAAGCTGCGCAGCGTTGAACTTCCCGAATCCCTCGTTGAGTTCGAGATAATCACCATCAAGCCCGAGAACGAGGAAGAGCTTGAGGATCGTGAGCCTGTTGAAATATTCGACGGCTGCGACATGAGCATTCTGACTCTGACGGTTGTGAAGGGTTCCGCGGCTGAGGCCTACGCCGTAGACAACGGTATCACTGTTGTCTACGCGGAGGAAGAGGTCGCCGAGCCGGTCGAGGAAGTCACGGAAGCTCCGGCAGAAGAGATTCCCGCAGAGGAAACTCCGGCTGAGGAAGCCCCTGTCGAGGAAACTCCGGCTCCTGCCGAGGAATCCCCCGCAGAGACTCCCGCTCCCGAAACCGAGCCTGCCCCCGACACCCAGCCTGAAGAGTAATTCCATAGCAAAATAAAAGAGCGGCATGGTTTTTAACCATGCCGCTCAACTTGTTTATCATCATTTAAAAGTCCGCCAGTGCAGCTTACCAGCAGCCATATGAGGCATACCGCCCCCTTACAAACAAATGCCCCCGCTTGCCAAGGCAAGCGGGGGTAATTCATTTCAATCCGGTATTCCCGAATTATTTGCCCATGTTCATCTGAGCGGCGACCTCTGCGGCGAAGTCCTCCTGCTTCTTCTCGATGCCTTCGCCCTTCAGGAAGCGAACGGCCTTGACGAACTTGACGGAGCCGCCAAGCTCCTTTGCGGCGCTGGCGATATACTTCTCGACGGTCATGGAGCCGTCCTTGACGTACTCCTGCTGGAGCAGGCAGTTCTCTTCGTAGAACTTGTTGAGCTTGCCGAGAACGATCTTCTCCTTGACCTGCTGGGGCTTGGAAGCCATCTTCGGATCCTGATCCATCAGCGCGAGCGCAACCTTCTTCTCCTCAGCGAGAACGTCCTCGGTGACGTCGCTCTTGTCCCAGAAGCGGGGATTCAGAGCCGCGATCTGCATGGCAACGTTCTTGCCGATCTCGGTGGCGTCGATGCCGCCCTCGACAGCGAGGTTGACGAGCACGCCGATCTTGCCGCCGGCGTGAACGTATGCGACGCTGGTGTTGTCGTCGAAGCGGACGAAGCGGCGGATCTGGAGATTCTCGCCGATGGACATGACCTTCTCAGGCAGGGTCTCGGCGACGGTGAGGTTGGAGCCTGCATACTTGCTGTTCATAAGAGCGTCGATGTCGGCGGGGTTCTCGGTGATGACGGTCTTGCAGATGTCCTTGACGAACGCGACGAACAGATCGCTCTTCGCGCAGAAGTCGGTCTCGCAGTTGACCTCGACGATAGCGCCGACGCCGCACTTCGGGCAGACATCAGCATAAGCCATACCTTCGGCTGCGATGCGGCCGGCCTTCTTTGCGGCCTTTGCAAGGCCCTTCTCGCGCAGCCACTCGACTGCCTTGTCCATATCGCCGTCGGTCTCGGTGAGAGCCTTCTTGCAGTCCATCATGCCGACGTTAGTCATTTCACGCAGGGTCTTAACATCCTGAGCAGTAAATGCCATAATAATTATCCTCCTGTATTAAAATCGGGAAAAAGGGGCGTGTTCTGCGCCCCTTTTCTATTTAAAAAATTACTCTTCAGCAGCCTCAGCGGGAGCCTCGACGGTCTCCTCAGCCTCAGCGTCAACGCCCTGACGGCCTTCCTGAACGGCGTTTGCCATGGTGGCGGCGATCAGGCGGATGGCGCGGATAGCGTCGTCGTTTGCGGGGATGACGTAATCGACCTCATCGGGGTCGCAGTTGGTGTCAACGATAGCGACGATGGGGATGTGCAGCTTGCGAGCCTCGGCAATAGCGTTGTGCTCCTTGCGGGGGTCAACGACGAACAGTGCGCCGGGGAGCTTCTTCATGTCCTTGACGCCGCCAAGGTACTTCTCAAGCTTCTCCATCTCGCCGAGATGCTTCATAACTTCCTTCTTGGGCAGCATGTCGAAGGTGCCGTCTTCCTGCATCTTCTTGAGCTGAGCCAGACGGTCGACGCGGGTGCGCATGGTCTTGAAGTTGGTGAGCATGCCGCCGAGCCAACGTGCGTTGACGTAGTACATGCCGACGCGGGACGCCTCTTCCTTGACAGCGTCAGTCGCCTGCTTCTTGGTGCCGACGAAGAGAATGGTCTGGCCGTTCTCAGCGAGCTGACGGACGAAAGCATAAGCCTCTTCCAGTTTCTTGACGGTCTTCTGAAGGTCGATGATGTAGATGCCGTTGCGCTCGCAGTAAATGTACTCGGCCATCTTGGGGTTCCAGCGGCGGGTCTGGTGACCGAAGTGGACACCGGCTTCCAGCAGCTGCTTCATGGATACTACTGCCATGTTGGGGGTTCCTCCTTTATTTTGTTATTACCTCCGGGGGCCTCAACCCGGCGCGACCAGGCCTTCGCCACATGGTCGCCGGTCCGCTCCCCGTGCGTAATGCGCGGGTATTATACCAAATGCCCGCGCACTCTGCAAGCCTTTTTGCTCTCTTTTGAAAAAATATTTTGTTTTTATCCCCAGATACCTCGCCGGGGCTGCCGGTCGCGCCGGATCTCCGCGGCGCCCTCGATGAGAACGATGTCCCCGCCGATGCGGGCAATGGATTCCCACGGGAGAATATAATCGCTCTCGCGGCCGAACAGCCCGAAAAACCGCGCCGGTCCCGGCACGATGAGCGCCAGCACCCGCCCCGATGTGAGATCGAGGATCGCGTCGCTCACAAAGCCGAGGCGCGTGCCGTCGGAAATATTGATGACCTCGCGGTAGCGCAGCTCGGTAAGCCGTACCTCCATGATGTACCACCCCCATAGAGCCTATGGGGGCGGGGCGTTGTCCTATGAAACGAAAATGGCCTTTTTGATCTGCCGGATGGCGTTCTTCTCCAGCCGGGAGACCTGCGCCTGCGATATGCCGACCATCGAGGCGACCTCCATCTGCGTTTTGCCGTCGTAAAAGCGCAGCGAGAGAATGCGCTTTTCCCGCCCGGTCAGACTTCGCATGGCGTCGTCGAGCGCCATGCACTCGATCCAGCTCTCGTCCGTGTTGCGCGAGTCGCGCACCTGATCCATGACCGTGAGACTCTCGCTGCCGTCGGAAAACACCGGGTCGGAGAGACTCACGGGGTCGCTGATCGCGTCGAGCGCGAGAGCGATCTCCTGCCGGGGAATGCCGAGAGAGGCTGCGATCTCCTCCTCGGTCGGCTCGCGGCCGGTCTCGGCGGTGAGCTTTTCGCGCGCCTGCAGAATTTTGTACGCGGTATCGCGCATGCTGCGCGACACGCGCAGGGCGCTGTTGTCGCGCAGATACCGGCGGATCTCCCCGGCGATCATCGGCACACCGTAGGTGGAAAAGCGCACGTCGTGCGCCTCGGCGTCAAAGTTGTCGATGGCCTTGATGAGCCCGATGCACCCGACCTGAAAGAGATCGTCGATGTTCTCCCCGCGGGAGGAAAAGCGCTGGATGACGGACAGCACGAGCCGCAGATTGCCCGCGATCAGCTCTTCGCGGGCGGATTTGTCGCCCTGCCGGACGCGCAGCAGCAGCCGGCGCGTGGTGGCGCTGTCGAGCACGGCGAGCTTCGAGGTGTTGACGCCGCAAATCTCTACCTTTCCCTGCATATACAGCAAAACCTCCTCTGGCAAACGTTAGTGTTTCCGCAGAGGAGGTCGTTTTATACATTTTTGGCTTTCTATGAGATTATTGAACGATATAGAATTTCAAGAGTTTTGATAGTTGGATATTCCGATATCGTCATGTGAGAAAAAGATTGCATCACATCATTTTT
>ERZ1106954.294-NODE-294-length-44430-cov-8.029318_pt1 | contig 44430 bp, 47 predicted proteins | sample MGYA00403678_ERZ1106954 | MGnify/ENA primary metagenome ERZ1106954 (study PRJEB35170, sample SAMEA104062445) | human gut metagenome | biome: human gut; feature: human-associated habitat; material: faeces | place: Denmark | collected 2012-08-20 ... | reverse complement strand
GTGCCCTCCGAGCCCATCATGATCTGGTTAAGATCCGGGCCGCAGGCCTCGCGCGGATAGTGGCTGGTGGTGATGGTGCCGATGGGAGTCGCGTACTTCTGGCTCAGGACGATGTCCGCGATGCAGCCGTAGTAGGTGCTGTTCTGACCGGCGCCGCGGGTCACGACCCAGCCGCCGACGGAGGAGTACTCGAAGCTCTGCGGAAAATGCCCGCAGGTGTACTGGCGCTTTGCGCCGAACAGCTCCGGGGCCGCCTGAAGCGTCTTTTCGAGGTCGGGACCGGACATACCGGCCTGAACTGTGATGGTCTGGTCGATCTCGTTGAAGGAAAGCACCTTGTTAAAGCGCCGTCTCATATCAAGCGAGATACCGCCCTTTACGGGCTCAACGCCGCGTGTTACGGAGCTTCCGCCGCCGTAGACGTACAGGGGAATGTCGTGCTCGGTCGAGTACGCAACAATTTTCTCGACCTGCTCGGTCGTGTCGGGGTACAGTACAACGTCGGGTACCGAGTCAATGATCTTGTGGCGCAGGCGGAGGATATCATATGCGGTAAAACCGTATGCAACAGCAAGACGGTCATAGTCGGAAACGGAGAAGCCCTCCTCGCCGACGATCTGCTTGAGCGCGTCAAGGTGCTCCTGCGCAAGCTTCACGGGATGGTCGGAAAGATCGACGGGATCAAAGCCTATATCGTCGGAGTACTCCCTGAAGTCATCGTCGGTGAGCTTGAATACCTCCTTCATCATCTTGTAAAGAGATTCCTTCGGAAATTTAAAGAACTCCGGATCGCCCCAGCGGAATATAGAGCGATAGCTGTTCGACGGCGCGGGGGTGTTAACCCATTTGGGCTCGAAGCCCTCGTACTGCTTATAACTCATCAGATCATGTTCCTTTCTTTGAGGTTGTTCATCGTTGCGTACAACGGTCTTACGTTCTTGTAGATCTTGCGGTAGACCTTGTTGTACATATTCATATAAGTCTCATGGTTCTTTGGATCGGGCGTGAATACGTCCTTTTCGTGAACCATGCTCTTTATCGCTTCGTCGAAGCTTTCAAACTCACCCTTTGCGACGAACGCTACCATCGCCGCGCCCAGCGAGCAGGCCTCGTGAGTGTGTATACGCTTGACGGGCAGGCCGAAGGTATCGGCGAGTATCTGGCAGGCAAGATCGCTCTTCGAGCCGCCGCCTCCGACATAGAGCTCCTTTATGTGTTTTTTGCCGCGCCTTTCCATGCTCTTCATGGACATGTACAGCTCAAGGCAGATGCCCTCGATTATGGCGCGGTAGATGTGATACTTTGTGTGGTAGTCGGAAAAGCCTATTATCGCGCCGTAGGAGTCGGGCTTGAGTACGTCCGGCGTCCAGTACGGCTGGAGCATGAGTCCCTGACAGCCTGCCGGGATCTCGGCGGCCTTTTTGTTGAGGATCTCCTCGGGCGATACGCCGAGTCTTTCGGCCTCGGCCTTATCCTTGTCACCGAACTCCTTTATGAACCAGCTTAGCATCCAGAAGCCGCGGAACACCTGTATCTCCGGGTTCCATGCCTTGTTGATGACAGACGGGTATGAGGGCAGGAAGGCCTGCGGCTCAAAATACTGCTCGGAGTACATCTCGATTGTCGAGCTCGTTCCGAAGGAAATGGACGCCTTGTCGGGGCTTGCGACCGAAAGGCCGAGCGTTTCGCAGGCCTTATCCGCGCCCGTCGCTATAAGGGGCAGACCCTCGGGCGCGCCGGTGAGCGCGGCGGCTTCCTTCGTGATATAGCCGAGCACCTCGCCGGAGGGGATGAGCTCATACAGTCTGTCCTGCGGGACGTCGTAGAAGCAGCGGGTGAGGTCGTTTTCCTTCATCCAGCGCTTTTTCTTATAGTCCATGGGTATGTGCGCAATGGTGTTTGCCGGAGTATCGGCAAGGCGGCCTGTCATGCGGTAGTTGAGATACGCAGGCAGGCAGACGATCTTCTTCGTGCGCGCCCAGACCTTGGGCTGCTTCTGGCGCACCCAGTTGACCTTTGAGGTGCGGTAGACGATCTTTGTGCCCTTGCCCATGCCGATGAGCTCGAACACTGCCTCCTTCCACAGCGGGAAAGGATCGTCAAAAACGCATTTGCGTGCATCGAGCCAGTGGATGATGTCACGCGTGGGCTTGTAGTTTTCGTCGAGGAACACTAACGTGTCGCGTATAACGGTGACTGCGCAGGCGATTATGTCGGGCACCTTGTCGGCATTGCGCGCCATGAGCGCCGTTGAGGCTCTGCACATGTTGTCGAAGTAAAAATCCGTTTTCTGCTCCGCCCAGCCCGGACGCTGCCGGAAATAGGGCTTGTCATACTTGACCTGCTCCTTGTCCACGATATTGCCCTGCTTATCGACCAGAATGGCTCTCGTACTCTGAGTGCCGACGTCATAAGTCAGGATCAGCGGTCTGTTCATTTTTTCTCCCTCCGTCTTTGCATTATATCTTTATCTCTGCTTTAAAAGATCACTTGTTGCAATGACGTCAACGCCGAGCCCGAGCACGTTTTTTATAACGGCATCTCCCCTGCCGATGCGCTCTGTCAGCGTCACGGCGTTAATTTCGCGCATGACGTCAAATATTTTATCCTTGGGGATATCATCCGATACTCTGACCGGCAGAACCGGAGCGTCAGGAAATGAAGTCCTGACCGTTGAGCATATGGTGCGCCTGGGCTCTGTCATCTCGCTTACGGCAAAGGTCTTTCCTCTCGGGCAGGTGTTGCCCGTGATGATGAGCTCGCCTTCCTTTTCCTCGATGATCAGGCGGCAGCCGCGTGGACAGCCTATACATACGAGCTGTTTCATTTTACCACCTCGATCTCAAAGCGCACATCGCTGTTTTCATCTATGCCGAATTTGGTCATGTCGAGCGTAAGCTGCTGCATCTCGGGCGGCCGCAGGAAGGGATAGGTCTTTTTCCAGACCTCCCGGCCGTTTATTTTAAGGCGCAGCACGCTCTTGTCAACGACCTTTTTCGAGCGGAAGTAGAATACCGTTTTTGAATTGTCGCTGTCCAGATCGAGCTGCTGCGGAACGAGATACAGAAACTCGTCGCCGATGCTTATATCGACCCTTCTCTGCTCTGCGCCGCTGAAGGCTGCCGCATTCCGGCCGGCCTCCTCGCCGGACTCGGAAACAAAATCAACCAGGTCGTTTACATGCAGAGCGTTTCCGCAGGAGAAGATGCCCGGAACCTTCGTCATTAGCTGCGCGTCGCATACGGGGCCGCCCGTATGACGATCGAGCTCGACGCCCAGCGACTGGGCAAGCTCGTTTTCCGGGATAAGTCCGACAGATACGATAAGCGCGTCGCATTCAATTTTTTCCGCTGTTTCGGGAATCGGTCTATAATTTTCGTCCACCTTGCAGACCTCGACCGCCTCGAGGCGATCCTTTCCGAATACACGCGTGACGGTGTGGCTCAAATGCAGGGGGATATCATAATCGGTAAGGCACTGATAGATATTTCTCGTAAGTCCCGAGGGCGTGGGGTTAATTTCATAAACGCCGAGAACCTCGGCTCCCTCAAGCGTCAGTCGGCGCGCCATGATGAGGCCGATATCGCCCGAGCCGAGGATGACGCATTTCTTCGTCGGCATAACGCCGAGCCGGTTTGTAAAGTGCTGCGCTGTACCTGCCGTGAACACGCCTGCCGGGCGCGTTCCGTGGATAAACACCTGCTTTGCGCTTCTCTCGCGGCAGCCGGTGGCAAGGATGAGGCTCTTTCCCGTAACGGTGCGCAGACCTTCACGGGAAACGAGCGTTACGGCAAAGCCGACGTCTGTTTTTTCCGCACGCGTAACAAATGTGCTGCACGCAACATCTATATCCGACTGCGCGACCTTATCCATATAGCGCTCGACATACTCCGGACCCGCAAGGCGCTCGCCGAAGGTGCGAAGGCCGAAGCCGTCGTGTATGCACTGCTTAAGCATACCGCCGAGGCGCTCCTCGCGCTCGACGATGAGCACCTTGGCTCCGATTTCGCTCGCCGCGGCCGCAGCCGCAAGACCGGCAGGGCCGCCGCCTATCACAATAACATCGTAATTATGCATTGTCTCCGCCCCCCTTTTTGCTCTCGAACACAATGGGTGACTGCGCGGAGCTCTTTTTGACCTCCGTGATCGGAACGCCCAGGTACTCGGCTATGATCTTTGTGACTATAGGCGAACAGAAGCCGCCCTGGCATCTGCCCATGCCCGGTCTTACGCGCTTTTTCACGCCGTCGAGCGTTGGCACGCAAATGGGGCTACGGAGCGCATCGATTATTTCGCCGCGGCTTACCTCCTCGCAGCGGCACACGATAAGGCCGTAATCGGGATTTTTCTTTATAAGCTCTGCGCGCTCGGCATCGCTCATCTCCGCGAGGTGCGGGGGTGCCTTGCGCACGGGGTCGAAGCTCTCGTTTTTCTCCGCACCGAATATCTCCGCGACATAGGCCGCGACATCCTGCGCGACGGCGGGCGCGGTCGTAAGTCCTGGAGATTGTATGCCGGCAACGTGGTAGATATTCTTTGTTTTTCTGCCGGGCTCGATTATGAAGTCCTCTTCATATGTAGGCGCTCGAACGCCGGTGAAATATGTTATGATGTCGCGCTCCGTAAGAGATGGCATGGCTATCTTCTGCTTTGCAAAAACGCGTGCGATGCTGTCAGCATTCGTGGCGGTATTCTCGCGCTCGGGCGTTTCTACGGCATCGGGGCCTACAAGCAGGTTATCGTGCGCCGTGTGCAGTATGCCGCCGCCCTTTGTGTGCGCATGTCCGGGAGTTTCCGGCCCGACGACTGAGGCGATGGTTTTGAATGCCGCGCCTGTTTTCTTGTCAAGAATAGAGTTTGTGCCGCGGCGGGGATGTATGCTGAAAAACCTGTCCTGCGCCATCTGGGCGACAACATCGGAATAAACTCCGGCGCAGTTTATTACCTCGCACGGATATATCGTTCCGCGGTTGGTGTATACCGCTTTTATCTCACCGTCTTTTACATCCATACCGGTGACGGCGGTGTTGAGCGAAACGCGCGCACCGTTACTTACGGCATTCTCGGCGTATGCGATGACGAGATTATACGGGCTCACACTGCCGGACGAGGGGTTTGAGAGCGCAAAGGCCACCTCGGGCGATATGCGCGGCTCGTGCTTACGTATCTCATCGCCCATGACTATGCGCGTATCCTCAATGCCGTCATGGTATCTGCGCCATTTTGCGTAGATGCTCACAAACGGCAGCCAGCTTTTGTGCGTAAAGCAGGCGTACTGCCCCGTGCGCTTGAACGGAACGTCCAGCTCGCGGCAGAGGTCCTCGTACATGTGGTTTGCACGGCGTATGTACTTATGCTTTAGAGAACCCTTGGAAAGGTCGACACCGGGGTGTACCTCGCCGTCATTACGGCCGGAGGCACCGAGTGCAAGGTCGGCCTCCTTCTCGATAAGCAGAACATTGAGCTTATAGCGTGACAGCTCACGTGCGATCGAGCAGCCTGATATTCCGCCGCCGATGACGAGCACGTCGGGCCTATTGCCGTCAAGCGCCTTGTCGTTTATGCTCGGCATGTGCATTTTCTCGGGCTGTGCGCCGGTGTACACGATATCATTGACAACATGTATATCCGAGTTCGGTGTTGCAGCCGTCAGGCCGGCATCAACAACATCGTTCCAGTCATTCAGCTCGCCCTTGAGCACGATGCAGTTATCTGTAAGCTCCGCCGTAACGGCACCTCCGAATTTTTTGTTGAGTTTCCTGTTTATGCTGTTAATATTCATTCGAGCACCTTCATATACACGTTGTATAGTTTATAGCCATTATACAGCAAAAAGCAAGCAAGTCAATATACATCAGTTTTTGAATGTACAGAGTTTTACCATTTGTTCTTGAAATGAGCTCTGTTCCATTGTATATTATATAAGATACGATTTCAAGCAAGCGAGGTGTTTATATGAATATCCTGTACCTGATAAATTACGCAGGAAAAGCAGGAACTGAAAAATACGTTCTCAATCTTATGCACATTTTGTCCGGGCAGGGCGAGACCTGCCACCTTGCATACAACGTTCCGGGGCAGCTTTCCGAAACGGCGAGCGCGGAGGGCTTCCCCTGCTTCCGCTTTGAGATGAGCACAAAAAAAGCGCTGTCGGCCGCTAAAAGGCTTGCCGGCTACTGCCGTGAAAACAGTATTGATGTTATCCACGCCCAGTATCCGATGGAAAACGTCATAGCGATACTTTCAAAGCTCTTCTACCGCAAGGTCAAGGTTGTGTATACGAGTCATCTTACCATATATCAAAATGCAAAGTGGAAGATACTCAACCGCATTTTTACGCCCTTTGACCACAGGATAATCGCCGTGTGCCGTCAGGGTGCGGACATAATGGCGGCAAACGGCGTAAAAAAGGACCGCATCCGCGTCGTATATAACGGCGTTGAGCCGAACAGGCAGCGCGTGTATGATCGCAGCTTTGCGCGGGAGCTCGGAGTCCCGGATGATACGTTCGTCATGTCCATAATGGCGCGCTACGCTCCGGAAAAGGGGCTGCCCTTCCTTCTGGCCTCACTTGCAAAGCTCCGGCGAAAAACGCAAAAGCCCTTTGTCTGCTTCATTGCCGGCGACGGCGATGAGTTTGACGATTTCGCGGTCATGAGCACGAATTCCGGCATGAGCGACTGCGTTATCCAGCTCGGCTTCCGTCGGGATTCCGACAGGATGCTCAAGGCGTCCGACCTGTATCTGAACTCAAGCTCCAAAAACGAGGCGATGAGCTTTGCGATACTCGAGGCAATGAACGCAGGCGTTCCGCTCGTCGTAACCGACGTCGGCGGAAACCGTGATCTTGCCGAGACGCACACTGTCTGCGGTAAGGTGCTCCGCTTCGGCGACAGCGACGGTTTTTCCGACGCGATGCTTGAGCTTATGGAAAATGACGAGCTGCGCACGGAATACTCCGACAATGCGCTGAAAAAGGTCGGCGAGGAATTTGATCTTCGCAAGCTGGCCATGGATGTTTTTGAAAACTACAAGTAATTTTGAAAGGTACCAAAAAACATGATTGACAAAAACGGAAAGCTTTTCGGTAAAATAAACCTCATTGACCTGCTGATAATCCTCGTTATTATCGCAGCCGCCGTGTTTTTTGCGACAAAGGCCTTCACACCCGCGCAGGAGGCGGCCGGCACCGAGACCGGCACCGTGCAGGTGCAGTTTTTCAGCAGCAAGGCGCCCGTCGGCACCGCTGAGGCGATAGAACTCGGCGCTCCCGCATTTGAGGACACGACAAACGTTCAGTTCGGCAAGGTCATAGCCGTTGAAAGCGAGCCTGCGTACACCTATCTCGTTGACGATGACGGCAATCCCGTCAAGACAGAGGTCCCGTATAACTATGCCGTCAGCGTCACGGTCGAGCTCGAGGGCAATCTCACCGAGAAGGGGTTGTACGTCGGCGGCAGGCTCTACGGTGTCGGTGCAAACTTCACGATGCACTTCGGCAAGTCCACCGTCTACGCCTCCGTATCCGGCGTTTCCTCTGTTGAGCGATGAGCCATGATATCAGCACGAAAGGAGGTCGGTGTGCTTGCAGTACGGCGTTATCCTGAACTCAATATATAATACATGGATAAACAGCACCTTCTTTTCGATACTTGAAAGGATATGGAGTCCCTTAAAGCGTGCGTATGATAATCTTGCCGCAGTGAGATTTCTGCGCGGATACGACCGTGTTCAGGCTGTCTACGAAGGCTCGCTGTTTTCCCGCATCATCCGCTTTATCCTCGATCTTATTTATAAGCTGATCGCCGCAATCGCGGGCTTTATAGCCCCGGCGTGGGAGAGCAGCCTTATAGTCAGGCTCTGCCGCGGCTCGTTTATACTGAACTTCGAATTCCTGCTCGGCGGTTTCATCTGCGTTATGTTCATCACGCCCCACGAGAGCTGGAACAATGCCTACGCGGTCATCGCCGCCCTGGGCTTTCTGGCTCTGTATCTCATACTTGCCGGCAGCGGAAAGCGCGAGCTTATGTACCCGGACAGGCTGGGGCTCCCGCTTGCACTGTTTGCCATAGCGCTTATAGTCAGCCTGCTGTTTACTCATGACCTCTCCGACAGCATAAGGATACTTCTGTTTTTCATAGCGGCATTTATCTTCACCTATGTTATCGCGGCGGATATCACCGACGAAAAGCGCCTTGTGAAGCTCCTCGCGTTTATCTATGCAGCGGTTATACTGACATCTGTTTACGCTGTTATCCAGCGCAAATTCAATCTTGTTTACGTAAACGCGTCGTTTACGGATCTGAAGCTGAACACAGGCATACCCGGCCGAATCACCTCGACACTGGATAACCCGAACAATTTCTCGGAATTTCTTGTTCTGTTCATGCCACTGTGCGCGGCGTTTGCCGGAACGCGCAAGAAGCAGACAAGCTGCGCTGTGCTGCTCATAGGCCTTGCGCTCCCCGCCCTTGCACTGATAATGACCTATTCACGCTCAGGCTGGATATCTCTTATGCTTGCGGCCTTTGTTTACCTTTGGCTGCGCAACAAGAAGCTTATCCCGCTGTTTATTGCGCTGGCTGTCCTGGCGTTCCCCTTTCTGCCCTCGACCATAACGACAAGGCTCACGAGCATCGTTACGGGCATTTTCGGCAGCAGCGGATACATCGACTCATCGGCCCAGCACAGGCTTCGGTTGTGGCAGAGCGTTGAGTATATGATCCGCGACTACGGTGTCGTCGGCATAGGCCTCGGCCCGTCCTCGTTTGCCTCGCTCTACCCCCTGTACGCTCAGGTAGACGGAGCGTCGCACACTCAGTCGCTCTATTTTGAGCTCATACTCGAAACCGGCATACTCGGCTTTGTATCGTTCATGTGGCTCGCCCTGCGCAGCATAAAAAACTGCGTCATCACCAGAAGGTGCGCAAGCGGACTTACCAAGGCAGTGCTTATCGCGTGCGCGGCCTCGTTTATCGGCATAGCCTTTTCATGCATCGTCGAATATATCTGGTTTTACCCGCGAGACCTGTTTGCCTACTTCATTCTGCTGGGCATATCGTTCGCGGCGATTTCGATCGCAAACAGAAACAAACAGGAAATATAATATGCAAAAGCCCGTCGGAGTTTTCCTCTGACGGGCTTTGTCTTTTATTATCTACTTCGTGCCGAAGATACGGTCGCCGGCATCGCCGAGGCCGGGGACGATGTAACCGTGGTCGTTGAGGTGATCGTCGAGAGCGGCGACATAGATATCCACATCGGGATGATCCTTCTGCATGCGCTCAACACCCTCTGGAGCGCCTATGATACACATGAGCTTGATATGCTTCACGCCGTCGTTCTTCAGAAACTGTATAGCAGCTGAGGCCGAGCCGCCGGTAGCGAGCATGGGGTCAACAACGATGACATCTCTTTCATCGATGTCAGGCGGCATCTTGAAGTAGTATTTCACAGGCTCAAGAGTCTCAGGATCACGGAACAGGCCTATATGACCGACCTTGACGTTGGGCATCATGCTGACCATACCGTCGACCATGCCGAGGCCGGCGCGCAGAATGGGCACTATCGCAAGCTTTTTGCCGGCGATGCGCTTTACGGTTGCCTTGGCCACGGGGGTTTCGATCTCAACATCCTCAAGGGGCAGATCTCTCGTTGCTTCATAGCACATGAGCATCGCTATCTCGGAGATGAGTTCTCTGAACTCCTTGACGGAGGTCCCCTTGTCTCTGAGGATTGACAGCTTGTGCTGGATGAGGGGGTGGTCAAATACGCATACCTTGCTCATTATAATTCTCCTTTGTTTAGTCCGCTCCCGAAAGGAGCCTATTTATATACGCCGGTAACCTTTCGACTACCCGGTTTCTATACTTTATTTATTCATGCGCTCCTGACGCTCGCGCTCGGCCTGGCTCAGCCGAAGATAAACCGGCAGAAGATCGTCGGCCGTGCCGGGTGTTTTGTCCTTTGCCGCCATGCCGACGCCCCAGGCGCTTTGATATATGAGATTTGACGGAGCCATGCGGCAGTCGATGCCGGCGTTTTTCATGTATTCATATGTAAGCTCCGCTCCGTCGCCGACCAGAAATACGTTTTTGCCGCGTATTTCTCCTGCAAGCTCGGAGAGGGCTATCGCCCGATCCTCGCACAGGCGCTGCGGTCTGCCTTCTGTTATCTCAAACAGCGCGTTATACACCTGGCTGCGGCGGGCATCCATCACCGGGCATATGAGCCCGCCTGCGGACGCGCCGTGCCACGCCATGGCCTCAAGCGTGGAAACGCCGACGCACATCTTATCGGCTGCCCACGCAAGGCCCTTGACGGTGGAAACACCGATCCTGATCCCCGTAAAGGAACCCGGTCCGTGAGCGACGGCGATAAGATCAACGCCGGCAATCGTATTTTCAGTATTTTTAAGCATATCGTCCACCATCGGCAGAAGCGTGCGGCTGTGAGTAAGTCCGCTGCACTGACTGTACTGCGCGATGAGCTTTTCATCCTCCATAAGCGCAACAGACGCTGCCTTTGCGGAGGATTCAAGTGCAAGTATCAGCATTTTGCATTTCCCTCCTCAATGGTGATTTTTCTTACGCTGTCGCCGAGCTTTTCAATGCGAAGAACGATCTCGTCGCCGAAGAACGCGTCCTCGACCTTTTCGCTCCATTCGACGGCGCACACCGCTCCGCGGCGGAGATAATCCTCCCAGCCGATGTCGAACAGCTCGTCGGCGCTGTCAAGCCGGTACATATCAAAATGGATGAGCTCGCGCTCACCGATATACTCGTTGACAATGGTAAACGTCGGGCTGGATACGCGGCAGGAAAGCCCCATGCCCTTTGCCATTCCGCGCACGAAAGCGGTCTTGCCCGCGCCGAGGCCGCCGTACATGGCGACGACACTGCCGTCGGGGAGATCCTTTGCAAACTGCTCGCCTATGCGCTCGGTCTCCGCCTCGCTGCGGCTTATATATGTCTGCACCGGTCTCACCTCATTTTTAAACTTTTTCTGAATTTGAATTATACCACAAGATACCTCATTGCGTAAAGGGCAATAATATGCTAAAATGTAGCGTGTCCGATTGCGATAATTTGTGAAATCGAGCATTTTTGAAGGGCGGCGGCGACAATAAAAATCGATTCCCGGAAAATCAAGGACTATTTCAAACGGGCGGATATCTTACTTCTCGCCGTTTGCACTATATGCACCATCTTCGGCATAGTCATGATCTACAGCATGACAAAATCCTACGGCTGGACGCGATACGTCGTCGTTCAGGGCTTTGCGATGCTGTTGGGCATCGCCGCGTTCGTTGTGTTCACGGTCATTGACCCCGACCTTATTGCGGACAAGTGGGTGTATCTTACGATATTCAACGTTCTGTTCATCGTCGGGCTTATTTTTTTCGGCAAGGGTGACGAGGTCGGCTCGCGTGCGTGGTACCGCTTTGCGGGCATCGGTGTTCAGCCGTCGGAGATCGTAAAGGTCATATTCATAGTTCTGCTGGCAAAGCAGGTCTCAAATTATAAAGAGCAGCGCACGCTCAACAAATTCCCGTCGATTATCAAGCTCGGCCTGCACTGGTTTTTGTATTTCGCCCTTATAGCCGTTATTCCCAATGACCTCGGCAGTGCGCTCATATTCCTTGCGATTTTCGTCATCATGCTCATCTGCGCCGGTATCGCGTGGTACTGGATGGCGGCAGCCGCCGCGGCAGTTGCCGCGATGGTTCCTCTGTTCTGGAACTTTCTGCTCAAGGATTATCAGAAAAAGCGAATCCTCGCGCCGTACATTCCCGACGTCGTAGACCCGACCGGTCAGGGCATAACCTGGCAGACAAACCACTGCAAGGACGCGCTGGCCTCCGGCCGCTGGACCGGCGTGGGCTTCGGCGAGGGCAGCTTCGCGCAGAGCAGCTATAACGCTCGCCACACCGACTGCATCTTCGCCTCCATCGGCGAGGAGCTCGGCATGATCGCCTGCATCGCCATCATCGTTCTTCTGAGCATAATCATCATACGCTGCTGCGTTATCGGTCTGCGCTCGGGCAGTCCCTTCGGCATGCTCATCTGCTTCGGCGTCGCGGCGGCGCTCGCGTTCCAGACCTTCGTCAACATCGGCATGTGCATCGGCATTACGCCCGTTGTCGGCATAACGCTTCCGTTCTTCAGCTACGGCGGCTCGTCGATCGTTGCGATGTACGCGGCCGTCGGATTGGTCTCCGGCGTTAAATACCGCCCAAAGCCGCGGCAGAACTTCCTGCAATATCAGTAAAAGCTCCCCCCACGGGGAGCTTTTTTCATGCCAGACCTATGAATTTCATCGCCTTAAGGCTTTGCAGGATCATGTCCTTGAGCTCCTCCTCGCTCTCGCGGCGGCCGCGCTCGACCCAGGTTATCATAATGCCCATCATCGACGAGGACAGGATGGAAACCAGATAGTCAAACAGCGCAGCATCTCTGAGCCCGGGTATGCCCGGCCGCAAATGATCCGAACAGCGCCGCAGACTTGCATACAGCATATCACCGCGGCCGATGCTTACGACGGTCTCGATCATATCGGCGTGGCGAAACCATGTTCTGAACACCTATTCGCTTATATTGGCATAGCCGGATGAGAACGCCTCCTCGAACACCCTGTCGCACATGAGGGCGAGCACATCCTCGATTCGGTCAAAGTTTCGGTAAAACGTCGAGCGGCTCACGCCCGAGATGCGCTGTATATCCGATATCGTTATATTTTCAAAGCTCTTTTCCCTTAAGCACTGCTTTAACCCCGTGCAAATGAGCTCCACCGAGGTCTGTGCGCGCTTATCCTGCTTGATGTGATACATTATTCGCTCCTTTGTATTACTTCGTTGCGGTACTATTGTATCATATTTTCTTTTGTGTTACAATCCTGACATAAAGATAATCTAACTGAGGAGTAATTAATTATGAGCAAAAACGTTATATTCTGCTATTCCGGCACGGGCAACTGCCTTGACCTTGCGAAGAACATCGCAAAGGGTCTGGGCGACACGGACATCATCATGATGCGCAGGGCGCCGGTAAAAACCGACGTCACCGACGCCGAGCGCGTCGGCTTCATCGTCCCCTGCTACGGCGGCGGTCTGCCGGGCGACGTCGAGCGCTATCTTGACAGCATTAAAATCTCCCCGAGCGCGTACACCTTCGCGGTCGGCCAGTACGCCGGCTACCTCGGCTGCGGCCTGCACAAGATAAACGAGCGCTTTGAGCTCGACCTGTGGGCGGGTCTTTCTCATCAGTGCTCGTGCATCTGGCTGTTCCCGCATCAGCTCATGCTGCCGCCCGTAACTCCCGCAATGGCGCAGAAGCGCAGTGAGCGCATGGCAAAGAAGCTCGTCAAGGCCATCCTGCGCGGCGACAGGAGCAAAAAAGCTCCCCCGAAGATGGGACTCAACGCGCTTGAGAGCAGGGTCTGGCCGAAGCTCGCCGCCGGTAAGGCGAAGAAATTCGCCGTCACCAACGCATGCATAGGCTGCCGCCAGTGCGAAAAGCTCTGCCCGAAGGGGAACATCAGATTTGTAAACGGAAAGCCCAGCTTCGGCACGGACTGCATCCAGTGCCTCAGCTGCCTGCAATACTGCCCGAAGGAGGCAATCACGCTGACGCAAAAGAGCGTAAAGCGCGAGCACTACCACAACCCCAATGTCTCCGCCGCCGAGCTTATGGAGAGCATCATTCATATTGATTGATATTTTTCCTCCGGCGTGTTATAATGCTTATATCCAATTTTAACACTTCGGAGAATGAGATATGGTAACATTTAAGCTTAAAGAAGAATCCGACCAGCAGCTCGTCTACTGGTACTTCCCCCACGGCAAGGAGGAAAACGGCCACGGCACTATAGTTATCGACCGTACGCTCGGAAAGCTCGACGTGACCGAGCTTGCACCCGACGACCGTCTCGTGCGTCACACAGTGGAAAATCAGAACCGCTGGCGCAATGCCGTAAACCAGATGCGCAACATCGAGCAGATACCCGAGCTTACCGACGAGGAATGGCCCGAGGCCACCGAGGATAAGATAAGCACCGTCTTTGCCGACCACGCGATACAGAAAATCGTAGAGGCTTATAACAACGGCGAAGTCCTTGAGGAGGGCGTCGAGACCTGGAACATCTGACAGTAATCGAACATCAGCGGCGGAATGTGTCTGAAAAGAACACATTCCGCTGTTTTTTTAGTTATTTTATTAATTTTCATTGACAATTTTGTTTTTTAATGATATTGTCATATTGGAAATAGTCATTAAAAGAATTTAATAACTAAAAGAAAGGAGAAACACCAATGTATATTCCCGGTATTACCGAAATCTATCATCTCGTCACCGCCATAATTCTCGAGGCTGAGAAAAACGCTCAGGATGAGATCGATATTCTTGACAACTTCTTTGGTATGTACGAGCCGTACTAAGCTAAAAAACATATAAAAGCACCGCAGCGCGGTGCTTTTTGTTAAAGGAATTGTGCAGGATTTATTTAAAATGCATAATTTATGGGATTTTAAGTATTTCTTATCGTCATTTTAGGCTTTTTTGCACAAATAGTGGTTGACATAAGTGATAAGCTATGATAACATAACCGCGGAAATAGTCAGAAAAACTATAAGAAAGGAGAAACACGATGATATCTAAGATTTTTTATTTCTTGGCAGATCTGCATGACAAGACCGGTTGGGATCCCGATGTTGGCGCAGCTTTCAGGAATATAGGTGACCAGTTCAGGGACGCTGGCTTCTAAACCACTTTGCAAAATCCGCACCGTTCGGTGCGGATTTTTATTTTTCGCCGTAAAAAAGCAGAACGGATGTTCCGTTCTGCTTTTGCTCTTATTTTGCGTACTCGACGGCCTTCGTCTCTCGAAGGACGTGGACCTTGATCTGACCGGGGTAAGTCAGCTCCTCTTCGATCTTCTTTGCGATATCGCGCGCTAAGAGCACCATCTGATCCTCGGATACCTCCTCGGGCTTGACCATAACGCGTATCTCGCGTCCGGCCTGGATGGCGTAGCTGCCGGCGATACCGGGGAAGCTCTTGGATATCTCCTCAAGCTTTTCAAGGCGCTTGACGTAGTTTTCGATATTCTCGCGGCGTGCGCCGGGGCGGGAGGCGGAGATAGCGTCGGCTGCCTGAACGATGCAGGCGACGACCGTGCGCGGCTCAACATCGCCGTGGTGCGCCTCGATAGCGTGGATGACCGCTTCGCTCTCCTTATACTTCTTGCAGATATCGACGCCGATGGAGACGTGGCTGCCCTCGACCTCGTGGTCAATGGCCTTGCCGATATCGTGCAGGAGGCCGGCTCGCTTTGCGGTGTTGACATCTACGCCGAGCTCGGCGGCGATAAGGCCGGAAATGTGCGACACCTCTATCGAGTGCTGCAAAACGTTCTGGCCGTAGCTCGTGCGGTATCTCATGCGGCCGAGCAGCTTTATGATCTCGGGATTCAGACCGTGGATGTTCGTTTCGAACACCGCACGCTCACCCTCGGCCTTGATGGTGGCGTTGACCTCCTTCTGAGCCTTGGCGACCATTTCCTCAATGCGCGCCGGGTGGATGCGTCCGTCGGCAATGAGCTTTTCAAGAGCAAGACGCGCCACCTCGCGGCGAACGGGGTCAAAGCTCGATACGGTTATCGCCTCGGGCGTATCGTCGATGATAAGATCGCAGCCTGTCAGCGTCTCTATGCTGCGGATGTTGCGGCCCTCGCGGCCGATGATGCGTCCCTTCATCTCGTCGTTGGGGAGTGGTACGACGGATACGGTGACTTCACTTGCATGGTCTGCCGCGCAGCGCTGGATAGCCGTAACGATGATCTCGCGTGCGCGTTCCTCGGCCTCGTCCTTGTACTGGGCCTCGATCTCCTTGACCTTGACGGCCATTTCGTGCGTTACCTCGTCCTTGAGGGCGTTGATGAGGTATGCCTTCGCCTCATCGACCGTGTATCCCGATACCTTTTCGAGCATTTCGAGCTGGCTCTTCTTGATAAGAGCTATCTCGTTCTGCTGATTTTCGACATCGGCTATCTTGCGGGCAAGAGTTTCGTTCCTGCGCTCAAGGGAGTCGGTCTTGCGGTCAAGGTTTTCTTCCTTCTGCTGAAGGCGTCTTTCCTGCTTCTGCAGGTCGGCACGGCGTGCCTTTTCTTCGCGCTCGAATTCCGAGCGGCTTTTGTGTATTTCTTCCTTTGCCTCGACGAGAGCTTCACGCTTCTTGCTCTCGGCGCTCTTTATGGCATCATTAATTATTCTCTTTGCTTCATCTTCTGCACTGGATATCTCACGCTCGGCGACTTTTTTGCGGTAAGTCATGCCGAGAACAAATCCTATAATACAAAAAGCAACGATAAGAACGATTGCTAACCATAAGTTCATAGAAAGTAAACACACCTCCATTCTTTAAGAATTTTGCGGTGGTTTAATAAAAAACGCCGGGGTAATTTAAGGGTAAGACGCGGCATCAAGCGCTTCGCGTCCGTAAAATTGAATCTAATATTTTCTCAAAGACGCCTCCCCGGGCATCTTATGCCGGCCGCGCACATGCCTTATCCCCAAATGGGCGCAGCCGTCTAAAATATTATCCGATTAATTTTAGCTCTAAATGCGCATTATGTCAAGCTTTCACAAAAATATATGTTAAATTTTTAAGAGCGGCGCCCTGTTTTGTGGACAAGAGGCAAAGTATTTTATATAATGAGCTATTATTATATGACTTCGGAGGCACGGCGTGCGGCTTACATATGTTTTCCCGATACTCATACTGCTTTTCATAGGGCTGTTTTTCTTCGGCTGCCCCTCCCCTGCCTCGGCAACGCTTGAGGACAGGCCGAAAAGCGCCTTCCGCCGGCGCGACGCGATAGCGCTGGGCATCATAACGCTCGTGTATGCAGTCGCCGCCTTTGCCGGTCTCGGCGACACTGACGCGCCGCAGTCGTTCCATGAGTTTAAAAGCGGTGAGAGCGTGACTGTCGATCTCGGACAGGTCAGGGATATAGACAGCATAACGATCTACTCCGGCCTCAACACCGGAAGCTATCGCATCGAGGCCTCCGACGACGGCGAGAGCTGGTTTGACCTTACCAGCTTTGAGCAGAACTACGTCGCGCTGTTCAAGTGGAACGACGTTGAGCTCGATGAGCTGCGGCTCGGCGCTGCGCGCTATCTCCGCCTCACGGCGGCCGGCGAGGTCTGGCTCGGCGAGATGGCTGTACGCTGCGGCGGCGAGCTCGTGGGCTCATCCTCCGACGCACCGGAGCTTTTTGACGAGCAGGATACCGTGCCGGAGTACCAGCACTACACCAACAGCACGTACTTTGATGAGATATACCATGCGCGCACAGCCTTTGAAAACCTTGAGGGCGTCTATCCCTACGAGATATCGCATCCGCCGCTCGGCAAGCTCATCATCGCCATAGGCATTTCTCTGTTCGGCATGACGCCGTTCGGCTGGCGCTTCTCGGGCGCATTGATCGGTGTGCTTATGCTTCCGGTCATGTACATGCTTTTAAAGCGCATGTTCGCATCTACGCGCATCTGCGCCTGCGCAACGGCTATCTTCGCCTTCGACTTCATGCACTTTGCGCAGACGAGGATCGCAACCATCGACAGCTACGCCGTGTTCTTCATCCTGCTGATGTACCTGTTCATGTACATGTACATAACGGAGGGCAGATGGCGCGACCTTGCGCTGTCGGGGCTTTTCTTCGGCATAGGCGCCGCGTGCAAATGGACCTGCTTCTATGCCGGAGCGGGGCTTGCGGTGATCTGGCTGATGCATTGGATACGCAATTTCGAATTAAAGGCGTTTCTTAAAAGCTGCGCGTTCTGCGTCGTTTTCTTTATAATCGTTCCGGCAATGATATATTACGTGAGCTATTACCCCTACGGCCGGGCAAGCGGCATGCACAGCCTTGGCATGCTCTTTACCTCAGACTACGCGGGCATGGTGCTGGACAATCAGAAATTCATGTTCAGCTACCACGCGGGCGTGCACTCGGAGCATCCATACTCCTCGCGCTGGTGGCAGTGGGTGATTGACGAGCGGCCGATACTGTACTATCTGAAGTATTTTGACGACGGCACGCGCTCGTCCTTCGGCGCATTTTTGAATCCCGTGCTTTGCTGGGGCGGACTCGCGGCCATGATAGTGTGCGCAGTCCTTGCTGTGAAGCGGCGCGATAGAGTCTCGCTGTTTATCGTCATCGGCTACCTTGCGCAGCTGCTGCCATGGGTGTTCATAACGCGCACGACCTTTGAATATCATTACTTCCCCTCGTCGGTTTTTCTCGTGCTGGCCATAGCGCGGGTGTTCAGGCTCATGAAGGATAACACGAAGGGCTGGAAATTTAACGTCTACGGCCTGACGGGGCTTGCCGGTGCGCTGTTTATCGCCTTCTACCCCGTCATTTCCGGCGTCCGCGTGAACGCGCAGTTGGCGACGAATCTGCTCAAATGGCTGCCGAGCTGGCCGTTTTGAGAATTAGCTTGTAGTCGCGGCATTTTTGTGAGATAATAAAATGTAATATTTATTGTGGAGGATCAAAGATATGATCGCATTGGGTTCTGATCACGGCGGCTGGGCGCTCAAGCAGGAGGTCATGAAGCACCTGGACGTGCGCGGTCTTGAATACAAGGACTACGGCACCTACTCCGAGGACAGCTGCGACTATCCCGTTTACGGCAAGGCAGTCGCGCACGCGGTCGCCGGCGGCGAGTGCGAAAAGGGCATAATAATCTGCGGCACGGGCATCGGCATCTCCATCACTGCAAACAAGGTCAAGGGCATCCGCGCAGCTCTGTGCGGCGACTGCTTCTCGGCGGAAATGACAAGGCTGCACAATGATGCCAACATACTTGCAATGGGCGCGCGCGTCGTCGGCCCAGGACTTGCACTTAAGATAGTCGATACCTTCCTTGACACCCCGTTTTCCGGCGACGAGAGGCACGTCCGCCGCATCAAGCAGATCGAGGACTGATATAATTGGCAAATAATTCTGAGTTTTACCGCGGAAAACGCAAAAAGACCGCTCCGGCGCTGATAGCCACTATTATCATTCTGGCCGTCATCGCCTTTGTGGTTATGCTTTTCTACGGACTGCAAAAATATATAGTGATCACGAATTCCGGCCTGCACCTTGAGATACCGTTTCTCATGGATGACAGCCGCCAAAACGTGCAGACCGACGACGGTGATGTCGTCCGGCAGAGCTTCGAGCCAGTGAACGCGCAGCTTGAGATCGGTCAGGCCGACTATTCAAACGTCAAAGCCACCGCCGGCGAGGGTCTGAGCGCCGTCAGGCTCGTTTACGTTCCGGCGGCGGCGGTCACGGCGTCGGGCGTTGAATCGTATCTGAGCAAGTCTCCCGATGCAACCGGCGTTCTGCTCGACGTGAAAACCGTAACGGGTATGCTCGTGTGGGAATCGCAGGCCGATATCGCAAAGGGCTACGGCACCTCGGGCACGATCGATCTCAAGTCGATCGTCTCCTCGCTTAAGGAGAGCGGCAAGTACGTCGCCGTGCGCATGTGCTGCTTTGTGGATAACACCCTCGCCTCGCGCTACACGCAGCTTACGCTGAAAACGACCGACGGGCAGGCTTATTCCGACGCAAGCGGCGCATGGCTCGATCCGACGAACGCGACGGTCAAGAGCTACATCACCTCGCTTTGCAGCGAGCTTTCCAAGATGGGCGTTGACGAGATCGTACTGCTGGGCATGCGTCTGCCGGAGGCAAGCGGCATAGAATTTGCATTCTCCTCAACCTCGGCGGTCAAGCCCACGCCGGTCACTGCCGTGTCCGGCTTCGGAATAAGCGTAACACGCGCGATGCGCTCTTCAGCGGCGAAGCTGAGTGTGCAGATAACCAGCACATCGGCCCTGCAAAGCGGCGGGGACACCGTGACCGGTCAGAGCGCGGACATACTGTTCAAGGTATTTGACAGGGTCTATTACTCAACAGACAGCGCAGCAGCTGCCGATGTCGTCACAAAATGCACCGACTACGTCAAGCTCGGCGACGCGAAAATGCGCGTCGTCCCCATATGCTCCTCCGCACCCGGCACGGACTGCTGGGTTCTGATGGAGTAACGGAAACAGAATATCAAAAGCCCCGGTGATGCATTATATCACCGAGGCTTTTATTATTATTAAATATGCTCCGCTTCAGCCGAGCGGCATGATACCGAGTGCCGAGCGGATCGCTTCGAGCTTATTCTCCAGATCGTAGGACGCAACAAATATATCCCTGACCCTCTGCGTATCGCCGCCGGTTACAAAGCCGGCAAGGATACACAGTGCACCCAATATAAGCGCTATCACCGCAATTGTGGAGATAATCTTCCATGCCTTATCCATTGACCGATACCTCCTTGACACAGAGCTTTTTTCCAAGCGACACCACGCCGCCGACAACGCCCTTTATGCCGCGCACGAGCATGAGTATACCGAGCCACAGCAGCAAAAGCGCAATTGCAAACGCTATAAGCACCGCTCCGGCGCACAGCATGATATCCGCGAATATGACGAGCGTTGAGAATGCAAACGCTATGACCTTAACACCTGCGGCGATCACAAGAACGCCGAGTCCGAGCAGAATGAGCGTTACCGCTATTGACAGCGCCAGCAGCACAAGGCCGATGGGTATGGCAAAGATGAGGTAAAGGATAAGCAGCGCGACATTCGTTTTATACAGCACCGTTGTCTCCGGCTCGTCAATGCTTTCGAGCTTTTCAAACACGAGCTCCGTTTCAACCGCCTCTTCGGGCTGACTGACTTCCTCGGCGGTCTCCGCTTCCTCTGCAGGAGCTTCCTCCGGTATAGCTTCCGCTTTCTCCTCCGGTGTCTGTTCGACAACGGTCGCCTCTTCTTCGGCAGCTTCCCCGGCTTTCTCCGGGGACTCCGCCGTTGTCTCGGTCTCCGCTTCCTCAGGAGCAGCCTCCTCAACCGGCGCGGACTCCTCTGCAGGCTCCTGCTCAGTTATGGTTTCCTCGGTCTGAGTCTCCTCTGCCGGAGTCTCTTCGAGCTCTTCCTGTACAGCGGTCTCCTCCGGCTCATCATAGAACATGGGCTTGTACTCAACGCCCTCCTCGGCTGCCTTTTCTCGTCGGATCTCCTCTATTATATCCGCATATGAAAGCCCTGTATCCGTGACAGACGGCTTTTCTTTTTCCCTTTTTACCGGAGTAACGATTATATGCTCCGTTGCTTCGGGCTTATCTTCCTTTGAATCGGCCTCGACTGCGAGCTTGCGCTCCGAGCGCTTATATGTGCGCGAAATCGTTACTGCAAGCTTTGTCGGCGAGCCGAAGCTTTCGAGCAGCGCCTGCTCATCGTCTGCCTCGTCCAGCATTTTATTGTACTGCGCAAGGATATCCTCCTTATCCTCCTTGAACATGAACGCCAAAAGCTTAGAAAGCTCCGCCATATATTTTTGCCTGTTGATATGCGTCACCTCCGACGGTTTCAAATAAATCCGCTAAATCTATATTATTATAGACAAAAAGCTCACTGCGGTCAAGATTTTTTATATCTATTGACAAGCTCTGCCGCTTTAGATAAAATAACTTAGTTATTAATAATTAAGGAGATATTATAATGGCTAAGGATAAAAAAGTTGAACAGATAACCGATATGGAGCAGGACTTCGCCCAGTGGTTCACCGATGTGTGCACAAAGGCGGAGCTCGTCGATTACTCCGGCGTTAAGGGACTTTTCATCCTGCGTCCATACGGCTATGCCATTTGGGAGAATATACAGAAGGAGCTCGACAGGATGTTCAAGGAAGGCGGACATGAAAACGTCTCCATGCCCATGCTCATCCCCGAGAGTCTGCTTCAGAAGGAAAAGGATCACGTCGAGGGCTTTGCGCCCGAGTGCGCATGGGTCACCGTCGGCGGCTCGGAGGAGCTGCCGGAGAGGCTGTGCATTCGCCCGACCTCCGAGACGCTTTTCTGCGATCACTGGAGTCACACGGTGCACTCCTGGCGCGATCTTCCGATGCTGTACAACCAGTGGTGCTCCGTGCTCCGCTGGGAGAAGACCACCCGCCCCTTCCTTCGCGGCAGAGAGTTCCTCTGGCAGGAGGGTCACACTCTGCATGAGACCGAGGCCGAGGCGCGTGAAGAGACGCTTCGTCAGCTTGAGGTCTACGCAGACCTGTGCGAAAACTACCTCGCCATGCCCGTTATCCGCGGCAACAAGACCGATAAGGAAAAGTTCGCTGGCGCCGTTAATACCTACACCATTGAGTGCATGATGCACGACCATAAGGCGCTCCAGTCCGGCACGAGCCACTACTTCGGCACGGGCTTTGCCGAGCAGTTTGACATCACCTTCACCGACCGCGAGAACAAGCAGCAGCATCCGCATCAGACCTCCTGGGGCATGTCCACCCGCGTTATCGGCGGCATAATCATGACCCACGGTGATAATAACGGTCTCGTTCTGCCCCCGCGCATAGCTCCGGTACAGGTCATCGTCGTTCCCGTCGCGCAGCACAAGGAGGGCGTCACCGAAAAGGCAACCGAGCTGTATAAAGCTCTCAAGGCAGCCGGCATCCGTGTTAAGATAGACCTCAGCGACAACAGCCTTGGCTGGAAGTGTGCGCAGTACGAGATGAAGGGAGTTCCCCTGCGTATCGAGCTCGGCCCGCGTGACATTGAAAACGGCGTGTGTATGGCCGTAAGGCGCGATAACGGCGAGAAGACCTCCGTTGCGCTCACTGAGCTGACCGAAAAGGTTCCGGAGCTGCTCGACGCCGTGCAGCAGGGTCTGTTTGACAAGGCAAAGAAAAACCTCGACGAGCACATCTTCGAGGCACACTCTCTTGAGGAGGCAAAGCAGCTTCAGGAGGAAAAGGGCGGCTTTATAAAGACCATGTGGTGCGGCGAGCTCGAGTGCGAAATGAAGATGAAGGAGCAGGCCGGCATGTCCTCGCGCTGCATCCCCTTTGAGCAGGAAAACCTCGGCGATACCTGCCCGATCTGCGGCAGGAAGGCAAAGCACATGATCTACTGGGGCGTTGCATACTGAATCACATAATAATAGATAATAATAGACAGCCACGGCGAAGATACCGCCGCGGCTGTTTTTATATCCTTACATCATTTAATTTTTTTACCGTTTAAAACGGCGCTGACAAGCTCGTCGCCGTCGTAGCAGAGCTTTAAGAGGAAAAATGGCTCGGCGTCATTTTCCAAAAGGCGCAGAAATATCTTGTCGCCCTCCCAAAGCGTGAGGTCATAAAGCCTTGAGCGTTCTATCCACTCAAGCTCGCCCTCGTCGCAGGCTTTTAGCTCGCCCTCAAAGCCGTCGGCGGTAAATAGGTGCATGTATTCAGACTCGCACTGCGTGTTCACGAACGTTACTATACCGCGGCAGCGCCATGATGTGAGCGTTAGCCCCGTCTCCTCCTTTGCCTCGCGCAGAAGGCACTCGTCCGGGCTTTCGTCTGACTCAAACTTTCCGCCGATGCCGATCCACTTATCGCGGTTTATATCGTTTTTCTTCTTCACGCGGTGCAGCATGAGATACTCGCTGCCGCGGCTTATATAGCATAGCGTCGTATTGAGCATCACAGCACCGTGAGCCTTCCGTCGGGGGCTGCAAATATCTGCACCGGCGGCGTGAGCGAGGCAAACTGCATTGGCGTGAGCACCGCCGCATAGCTTCCGGCGTTTGTGATCACAAACACATCGCCTGTCTTGAGCTTGGGAAGCTCCGTATCCTGAGCAATGACGTCCGCTCCCGTGCAGAGATTGCCGCATACTGTAACGGTCTCGGTCTCCGTCTCATCGGTGAGCGGAGCAAAGCCGAAGGCGTCAGGGCCCGTGTACAGCGGCTCGCAGGGTGCGGCATCGGATGCCCGCTCGACCATCTGCGCGATCGAAGGACGCACAAAGCCGTTGAGCGTGTTGGCAAGGATGACATATTTTTTGCCGAGGCTCGTTTTCACATCGTTTACATGCGTAACGTAGACGCCGGCTCTGCCCGATACGAAGCGGCCGGTTTCGATGAAAATTCTTGCCTCGGGGAGCTCCGCTGCGTATTCCTTGCAGAGCTTATTCATATGCGCGCCGAGCTTTTTGAGGTCAACGGCGCTGTCCGTCGCGGCATAGGGGATGCCTATGCCAGAGCCCATATTGACAAAGTGCAGCTGCCTGCCGAGAGTCTTTTGACATCTCACGGCGAGCTCGAACATGCGGCCGTAGTAGTCGCAAAGGCGCGGCGTGTCCAGCTCCTGACTGCGAGAGTGGACATGGATGCCGCAGATATGCAGATTTTTGAGCTTGTCCCACTCGGCAAGCTTTTTGAGCGCCTCGTCCTCGTCGATACCGAATTTGCAGGATACTCCGCCCTCTCCGTCAAATGTGAAGTTAGGGTTTATGCGCACGCCCGCCTCCGCCTTCACGCCGTGGCGTGCGGCGAGATACTGTATGCGCTCAAGCTCGGCGGCACTGTCGGCAATGATAACGCATTTTTCGAGCGCCGCGTCGAGATCGTTCATACTCTTGCCGGGCGCGGAATAATAAATATCCTCCGGCGCGAGTCCGAGCTTCACGCCCATCGTCACCTCGCCCATCGAGGCCGCGTCAAGGCCGAAGCCCTCGTCGAAGATGCATCTGAGCACCGACGGGTGCGGATTTGCCTTGGCAGAATACAGAAAGCGCACTCCCTCAAAGCTGCTGCCGAGGGCCGCGATGCTGTCAAGTACAGTCCGGCCGTCATAAAGATAAAAGCTCTCGTATTTCTCGGCCAGCTTCAGAATAAGCTCACGGTCAAGCATCATTTTCGCTCCTTTCATTCATTTATTTTATAAAAATTTCCGGCTGCTTGAGCCGGAAATTAAAATAGTATCACTCGATCTCGAGCTTCATGGGCAGCCAGAAGGTGAAGCCGTAAAGCATGGTGTTTATAAAGCAGCGGGTATCGTCATACCATACCTTTTTGCCGGCCTTTTTGGCAACGGCAAAATACTCGGCCAGGTGCAGACCGTAAAGCACCATGGGCAAAACGGGATTCTTCTTCCAAATGGAATATGCGATGGTTGCTGCGCTCAGGCCGAGGACGCCTCTGCGTGCAGTGCTCCAATAGTTCATAGTAATGTCTCCTTATCCTTAATATCAAGATGAACGTATTATATCAAACATTTGTCTGTTAAACAAGCCCTTATTTATCCCACGTCCGCTCAGAGATTATATATCTCGGGCGGCGCTTTGTTTCCATATATATCTTGCCGATGTATTCGCCGATTATGCCCATGCAGATAAGCTGCACACCGCTGACAAAGCAGATTATGCACGTCGTGCTCGCCCAGCCTGCAACCGCATGGCCGCCGAGCGCGGAGACTATTGCCCATATGACACCCACGAAGCTCAAAAGCGCGACTGTAATACCGAAGCTCATTATAAGTCTCAGAGGCTTTATCGAAAGGCTCGTTATGCCGTCTCCGGCAAGCGACAGCATCTTGCGCAAGGGGTATTTGCTCTTTCCGGCCAGGCGCTCGGTACGCTTATACTCAACGCTTGTGCTCTTAAAGCCGACAAGCGGCACCATGCCGCGCAGAAAGAGGTTTACCTCCTCAAACCTCGCAAGCTCTTTCAGCGCCCGCGCACTTATCAGCCTGTAGTCTGCGTGGTTATATACGATATCCGCGCCCATGGCCGAGAGGAATCTGTAAAAGCCCTGCGCGGTCGTGCGCTTAAAAAAGCTGTCGCTCTCGCGGTCACACCTCACGCCGTAGACTATATCGCAGCCGTTTAAATATTCGCGCACCATGTCGTCCATGGCATTAATATCGTCCTGCCCGTCGCAGTCTATTGATATGCTTATATCGCAGCAATCCTTAGCCTCCATGAGCCCGGCGAGCACGGCGTTCTGATGGCCTCGGTTCCTACTCTGGCTTATGCCGATACAGTGCTCGTCGCTTTGCGCGAACGAGCAGATGATATCCCAGGTCTTATCGGCGCTGCCGTCGTTTACGAACAGAACGCGGCTGTTTTCGGATATAAGGCCGGTATCCGAAAGCTCCTTAAGCTTATTTAAAAACATCGGCGCCGTTATCGGCAGCACCTCCTGCTCGTTATAGCAGGGGATAACGATGTACAAAACGGGATGCTCCATGTTCTTCTCCTTAGTAATTACTGTTTAAATTTTAATCCATCGGCCGGGCAGTGTCAATTAAGAATTTTCCGTTGATTTCTGCCGAATGTTGCAGTAAAATAATACATCATCTTTTCAGGAGGAGACACTAATGAGCTATATTCCCACAGTTGAGCAGGCAAGGCAGCTTGTCATGGAGTTTAACAAGGAGCCGTTCCACCTCCAGCACGCCGAGACCGTTTCCAAGGTCATGGGCGAGCTTGCTAAGGAATATGACCCGGAGCGGATTGATTACTGGGCTGCCGTCGGCATGCTTCACGATATAGATTTTGAGCTCTACCCCGAGCAGCACTGCGTAAAGGCAAGGGAGCTGCTGCACGATAAGGATATTGACGAGTCGGTCATCCACGCCGTTATAAGCCACGGCTACGGCATCTGCATCGACGTTGAGCCTGAGCTTTTCATGGAAAAGGTGCTGTTTGCGACCGACGAGCTGACAGGTCTTATAGGTGCCGCCGCCCTCATGCGTCCGACGGGCATCTCCGATATGGAGGTAAAGTCCGTGAAGAAAAAATTCAAGGACAAGAAATTCGCGGCCGGCTGCTCACGCGACGTTATACTGCGCGGCGCGGAGATGTGCGGCTGGGAGCTTGATACGCTTATTCAGAAAACGCTTGACGCGATGCGCGCATGATAAGGCTTTTTATCGCCGACGTTTCGGGTCTTGATATAGATGCCTGTCTTGCCTCGGTTTCGCCGCAGCGCAGGGAGAAAACGCTGCGCCTCAAAAATGATGACGATAAGCGCCGCAGTCTCGGTGTCGAGCTTCTGCTTGAAAAAGCCGCGGGACGCAGCGACTACGCTCTGACGGAAAACGGAAAGCCCTTTTTCCCCGACGGCGGCGCTTACTTCTCGCTATCGCATTGCGGAAAATATGCTGTGTGCGCAGTCTCCGGCGTGCCCGTCGGCGCGGATATCGAGCTTGCGCGCGATAACGCTCTAAGGCTGGCCGAGCGTTTCTTTATGCCCGATGAGGCCGCGCTCGTTGAGCGCTCCCTGACGCCGGAAGCCGAATTCTGCCGTCTGTGGACGCTCAAGGAGAGCTATATAAAGGCCGCGGATCTGCGACTGGGCGATGTGCGCACATTCTCCGTCGTGCGCGGCGTTGAGGGATATTCCTTCGGCAGCGCGGGCATTGGAGAATACCGCATAGGATACTGCGTGAAAGCGCCGGATATCGGCAAAATTGAAATAATAAACGAAAAACTCTGAGGCAAAATGCCTCAGAGTTTTTCTAATAATTCGGGCAGCTCGGACAGCGCGTGGATCTCGCAGTCAGGGCGTATTGCGTCTCCGCACGGCAGACGCTTCGGGTTAAACCAGCAGGTCTTTACCCCTGCGTTAATGCCGCCGAGAATATCCGACGAGAGCCTGTCGCCGACGATGACGGCCTTGTCGCGCTCAAAGCCCGGTATACGTGAGAACGCAAGTTCGAAAAACTCCCTCGACGGCTTATCCGCGCCCAGGCGCTCGGATATGAAAATATCCTTGAAATACGGCACGATGCCGGCGCTTTCAAGGCGGCTGTCCTGCACCGAGGCCGTGCCGTTTGAGACAATGTAAAGCTCATATTTGCCCTTGAGCGCCTCCAAAAGCTCGGGAGCTCCATCGACAAAATAGTGACCTATGCCCAGGAGGTACTCATAGCTTGCCTGAGCCAGCTCACTGGGCACGTTTTTTATGCCGAGCTCGGCAAAAAGCGCGTCAAAGCGCCGCACGAGCACCTGCTCACGAGTGAGCTCACCTCGTTCGAGCATTTTCCAGTGCTCGTCGTTGATCGCACTATAACGCGAGATGACCTCCGGCGTTGCCGGAACGCCGATGCGCTCAAAGGTCTTTTTTATCGCCGCTGCCTCGGCCTTTCCGAAGTCGAGCAGCGTATCGTCAATATCCATCAGAACATACTTTATCATATTTCACCTCAATGCACCGAATAAAAGCTCCAGTCGTCGCGCAGCGAGCGCGGCGCAGTATCCACGAGCCTGCCGAGCCAGAGCTCAAAGGTCAGATTGTAGTTATCGAAAAAGCTCATACGCGCCTTTATCCCGTCGCGTCCGAGCTCAAAGCCCGGCTTTTCGACAACGGCGTCGAATATGCCGGAGACCTGCTCATAGACCTCCTTCATCAAAGCGGGCGACGGCATGCCGAAGGCAAGCGATTTGAGCTTATCGGCATTTTTGCAGAACCAGTCCCAAAAGCGGCTGAGCTTTTCGCCGTCTATAATGCGCGGCGCAAAGTGTGAGTTCTTCTGCTCCATAATCTCTCTGATGCTCAGCGCCGAGGACGCTTCAAGCTCCGGCGAAATCTCCCTGAGCCTGCTCATTTTCTCCGCCGCCTGAGCTTTGCGCCCCGTCGCGGCGTAAAGCGTCGCCCAGGTGACGAGCAGCTGAGGCGGTGCATAGTCGTACCTCTGCGCTTCATAAAGCTCAAACTCCGCATCGTCATAGCGACGCATCATGATAAGGCAGCTTGCTAAATTGCCGTGGACAGAGCCCAAAAGCGGGGAAACACGCACGGCAGGTACCTCGTCCTTTTTCGGGCGCGAGAGTATCGCGTCGAGGGTCTTTAAATATGTATTGACCGCGGCCTCGTAGTGCCGCTGAGAGTGCAGACATTTTGCAAGCATGAGATACACCATATAAAACTCCGGCTCGCGCTTTGCCGACTCCCCGTAGTAGACCGTCGCCATATCCATAAGCCCCATTTTTTCGCAGCATACGCCCATGAAAAAGTTAAGCGCGGCAAAATCCTCATCGGTGCGGCAGGCGTCAAAGAGCTTTTCGAGCTTTCTTGCCCCTGTGCTGTGCTTCCCCGCACTCATGAGATTAAGAGCGCTCGCAAGCTCTAAACGTGAGGCCTTATCGTCCGCAAACGCAGGCTCCATTATGTCTCCGAACATGCGGCTGTGCGTGCTCCATGCTCTGTCAAAGCCGTCGGAAATTTTACGGCTTTTGAGCAGGATAGCCACGCACTTATTTCTTATTAATCTTCGTTTTTCGTCCATCACTGCACCTCGGACATGTCATTCTCTGAATTATATGTCAACTCGGCATTTGTGTAAAGCAAAAAATCTTTTGTTAGCGTATTGACATTCAACGGAGAATGTGATAATTTTTTATTAACCAAGTGGTAATTAAAACTTCGGGCATTTTAAATAATTGGGGAGGAAATGAATATGACAAAGTCTCAGAAGGATGAAGCAAAATTCCTTGACACTCGCATCGACGACGAGACCGCATCCTTTATTGAAAAGTGGAATCTCGCCATTCTCGCCGCAGCTCTGCTGCACGACGCAGACCACATCCGTCAGGCCGTTAAGTGGAAGTATAAAATTCCGCTCCAGCTGTGGATTATAAACCTTGCTGTCTATGTCCTGCCGACGGTTTCGGAGTTTCTTATCCGCAACAAGCGCTCTTCCTCGTTCATGACCGTCGTTTCCAGCGGCATCGTGACGAGCGCGGCGTTTCTTAAGGTCCACCTCTGGAAGCCGACGACCGACATCTGGGGCGTTTGGAACAACAACTACTTCAAGCTCGCAAAGGGCGTATGGCACGAGGGTCAGTTCATAAAGGGCATCGACTGGATCGACTGGGCGCTGCTGCTCGACCTTCCGGCAGTATCCATCCCCGCATGCATCGCTTCGCTTAAAAAGCGCAAAGAGGTCAAGGAAAAGCTTTTGACCGAGGGTAAGTAATCAAAATCGACACGGGAGAGCTATGCTCTCCCATTTTGACATTATGCTATGAAAGATATCACTCTCAGAATTCTCGATATGGAGTGCGCGGCCTGCGTTTCCCGGCTCGACAGGGCTCTTTTGCGCCTGCCCGGAGTAAAAAAGGCCGCTGCAAGCTATGCCTCGTCGTCGGCGTTTATCAGCTTTGATGAAAATGCGCTGAGTCTCAGCGATATCGCGGCCTGCGTAAAAAAAGCCTGTTTTCGCGTACCTGTTGAGGAGGCGGATATACGCTTTGAGGGCAATCCTGTTCATGCTTTAAAGGCACTCGCGGACGTTTTCGGCGTGAAGGACGTGTCTGTGCACGAGGGCCTAATGACCGTTTTCATGTGGCCCGTCGGCCTGGATACGCGAAAGCTCACGGAGGTTTGCGCAGACTGCGGCCTCACTGCGGAGATAACGGAAATGCGCGGCGGCGACGAGGATCAGGAGCTTGAAAAGCGGATGGAGCTTCTCAAAACGCTCGTCGCCTCCGCCGCGTGTACCGCGCCGCTCATGCTCGAGGTACACCCGAAGCTTCAATTTCTCATCGGAAGCGCGCTGCAATTTATCTCCGGACGGCACTTCTGCCGCTCGGCGCTGCGCGAGCTGCGCAGCGGCTTTTTCGGCATGGATCTTCTCGTTTCGCTCTCGTCTGCGCTCATTTACGGCTACAGCTCGTATGTCGCGCTGACGCGAAAGAGTAACTTTAAGCTCTATTTCACCTCCGGCGGCGTGCTTTTGTCGCTCATCCTTTTCGGCAAGTACATGGAGCAGGTCGCAACCGGGGAGGCGAGCTCGGCCATACGCAAGCTCATGCGCCTTCAGCCTCGCACGGCAATGGTAAAGCGCGGCGATAAATTTGAGGAGACGAGCGTGGATAAGATACGTCTCGGCGATATCGTCCTCATCCGTCCCGGTGAGCGCATACCGGCCGACGGCATTATAGTCGGCGGCAAGTGTGCCGTTGATGAGTCAATGCTGACCGGCGAGAGCCTGCCCGTCGATAAATCCGAGAAGGATAAGCTCATCGGCGGCAGCCTCAACCGAGCGGGCTCTGCCGAGGTACAGGTGACGGCGCTGGGCAAGGCAACGGTGATTGAGCAGATGATAGACATCGTGCGCCGTGCGCAGAGCGAGAAAGCACCGGTGCAGCGCTTTGCCGATTCCGTTGCTCACTGGTTCGTTCCGGCTGTCATCGGCGCGGCGGCGGCGACCTTCGCCGTCTGGTACAGGCGTATTGCCCCTAAAGATCTCGAAAAAGCAGTTTTAACCTGCTGCGACGTTCTTTCGGTCGCATGTCCCTGCGCATTGGGGCTTGCTACGCCTACGGGACTTATGGTCGGCTCCGGCGCCGCCGCCGAGCACGGTATACTGTTCCGCAGCGGTACAGAGCTTGAAAACGCGTACAAAACAGACTGCATTGTGCTCGACAAGACCGGTACTCTGACGAGCGGACAGCCCGAGCTGACCGATATTCATCCCCTGCCGGGGATAACCGAGCAGGAGCTTGTTTTGCTGTGCGCTGCGCTTGAGAAGCGCTCGGAGCATCCGCTGTCGCGGGCGGTGATAAAATACGCATCCGAGCATTACCCCGACGCAGGCGCTCTTGAAGTCAAAGACTTCTCATACGATATCGGCAGCGGTGTATCCGGAACAGCCGGCGGCAGCAGAATAATATGCGTAAGCCGCACAGCTTTAGTGCGCGAGGGCATAAGCACGGACGCACTGACAGCGCTTCCCGACGTTCGCCGTAACGCGAAGGCGGAGATCTGCGTCTGCCGCGATGGCGTTCTCATCGGAGTTCTCGGCATTGCCGATACGCTCAAGCCAGAGGCGGCCGAGGCAGTCCGGCAGCTCAAAGGCGCCGGAAAAGAGGTCTGGATGCTCACCGGCGATAACGAGCGCACGGCGAGAGTCATTGCCGCCAAGGCAGGGATAGACAATGTTCTTTTCGAGGTGCGCCCCGGCGAAAAGGCCGCCCAGATCGAGCGTCTCAAGGCCATGGGCAAGACCGTGTGTATGGTCGGCGACGGGATAAACGACACCCCGGCGCTGGCGAGCGCCGACTGTGCCGTCGCGATGGGCACGGGCTCGGATATCGCCATTGAGGCCGCCGGAGTGCTGCTGCCGTCGGGCGATCTTAGAAAGCTTCCGATGGCGTTTGGTATCTCCTCGGCAACAATGAAAACGATACGGCAGAACCTGCGCTGGGCACTGTTTTACAATATTATCAGTATCCCCGTTGCGGCAATGGGGATACTGCATCCGTCGATATGCGCTGCGGCGATGTCCGCTAGCTCGATAGGCGTTCTGATGCACTCGCTCAGGCTCAAGAATCCCGACAAAAAGAGGACGGCAAAATGGAAGAAAAAATAATGGTCACCGGCGTAAAGGGCATGTACTGCCGCCAATGCCCCGAGCTCATACTCGGCGACGTTTTGCAGACCCGAGGCGTGCTCGATGCCTCCGTTGCGTATCTCAAGGGCGTGCTCACGGTGAAATTCGATCCCGGTATCGTCTCCGAGGAGGAGATACGCCGAGCTCTGGATAACGGCGGCTACCCTGCCTGCCCCGTCGGCGCACCGGGCACGAATCCTATACTCAACGCTCTCAAAAGCCCTTTTATGCGAAAAAAAATATAGAATTTTGAAATTTATATCCCCCCACCCGGCTTGTGGGGGGATTTTTCGCGTGTTAAACTTCAAGCATAGGAAGTCTTATACCATTTAAGGAGAGACCTTGCCATGAACGCACTCAAAAATACGATAGAGCAGTACTGGACGCGCCGCGCAAGCTCGTACACCGAGGTAGTCAGGAAAAACCTCGCCGACGGCTGGGACGGAAAATGGGCGGACGAGCTCATAAGGAACTTCCCGAAGGCGGAGGATAGAACGCTCAGAGTGCTGGACATAGGCACAGGTCCGGGCTTTTACGCGATCATCCTCGCCGCACGCGGCTATGACGTGACGGCCGTAGACGTTTCCGACGGTATGCTCGAGCAGGCAAGGCGCAACGCCGGCGAGCTTGCCGAAAGGATACGCTTTTTCAAGATGGACGCGCAGGAGCTCGATTTCTCCGACAATGAGTTTGACGTTATCGTCACGCGAAATCTGACCTGGAACCTGCCCGATCCAGTGAAGGCCTACGGCGAGTGGCGGCGCGTTCTGCGCGACGGCGGCGTGATGCTCAACATCGACTCGAACTGGTATGCCTATCTCTTTGACGATGAGGAAAAGTGCAAAAGGCAGGCCGACCGGGAAAACACCGTGCAGGCCGGCTTTGAGGACTACGAAAGCTATGACGAGAGCTGGCTCATGGAGAGCATCTCGCTCACGCTGCCGATGGGAAAGCTTGCGCGCCCGCACTGGGACACCGTGACCCTGCTCGACCTCGGCTTCAAAAATGTCAGCGCCGACACCTCCGTCAGCCGCAGGCTCTGGAGCCGTGAGGAGATGCTCAATTATGCATCCGCCCCATGCTTTCTGATAAGAGCCGTAAAATAATTTGAAATGAGAGAGTGAAAAAATGAAAAAGAGAATAATCGCGCTCGCGCTTGCGCTTATCATGCTGCTGAGCCTTGCCGCCTGCGGCACCGACAGCAGTGACAAAAGCAGCGAGGAAAAAATACTCCGCGTTGCGGAAAGCTTTGCATACCCCAGTCTCGACGCACACAAGGAATACTACGGCTGGTACACCTCCATATACGGCATAACCGAGGCGCTTTTCAAAATGGGCGACGACAGCTCGGTGCAGCCCTGCCTGGCCTCCGGCGCCGTGGCCTCCGACGACGGTCTTACATGGACGGTAACTCTTAAGGACGGCGTGCATTTTTCAAACGGCAGCACCGTGACGGCCGATACGGTCATCAGGAACTTAAAGCGCGTCGGTGAAGTGAACATCCGTTTCGCGCAGTTTAAGGACTACGACTACAAGGTGCTCAGCGACTCCGAATTTACGATAAGCACAAAGGAGGTCTATCCCACGCTCGTTAATGACCTTGCCTCGCCCGAGATGGCTGTCATGGATCTCGACGCGACAAAGGACTTTGACAATGCGCCCATCGGAACGGGTCCCTTTGTCGTTAAATCCTTTAAATCCGAGGGCACGGTGGAGGTCTCCCGCAACGAGAACTACTGGGGCGGCGAAGTTAAGCTCGACGGCGCGGTGTTCTACTACATGCAGGACGACGAGTCCAAGCTCATGGCGATGCAGAACGGCGAAATTGACTGCTACACCTCGGTCACTGCCGCCGCGAAGGAAATATTCGACGCCTCACCCGACAAGTACACGGTAACGGAGGTTCCGGCGACGAGACTGCAGTTTTACATGCTCAATCAAAACCGTCTGAGCGACGAGCTCAGGAAGGCAATTAACCTCACCGTCGACTGTGACGCCATCGCTTCCTACTTAAACGGCACGGTCACCGCCGCCGTCGGCCCCTTCGGAACCGCGGCCGCCTACGGCAAGGCGGTAAAGCCCGCGGTCGATACCGCTGCGGCAAAGGCTGCAATTGAGCAGGCTGGCTATACTCTCGGCTCCGACGGTATTTACGAAAAGGACGGCAAGGATCTCAAGCTTAACATCTGCTACTATCCCGCCCGCTCTCTCGATACGCTGGCGCTTTTAATGCAGGAGCAGCTCAAGGCCGTGGGCATAGACTCGACCCTTACCTCTCAGGAGGACGCGGACGCGACCTACATTCTCTCCGGCGACTATGACATCGCCCTTTACTGCATGATAGCCGACAAAAACGGCGATGCGTATTATTTCATCGACACCGTGCTGCGTCCGGGTACCAAATGGGCGTCTGCGGGCTTTGAAAGCGATGAGGTCAGCTCACTCATCTCCGCGCTTCAGGTCGAACCCGACACGGATAAGCGCGCCGAGCTTGCAAATAAAATCGTTCAGCTTGCTATTGACGATAATGCCATCGGCTGCGTGGGATTGTTCAACAAAATCACCGTTACCTCGAAAAACGTCAGCGGTGTTTATGAAAAGTGCCCCTTCGATCTCTACCGCATCGACGCGAACACCGACATGTAATATATACCCCTGACGGCAGGAGCCTCATCTCACCGAGGCTCCTGCCGTGCAGGCAGAGGTGAAGGATATTAAAAAGCAAATTTTAAAACGTCTGCTGCATCTTGCAGTGATAATAATAGGTCTGAGCTTCCTGACCTATCTTCTCATGTACATATCGCCCGGTGACCCTGCGCTGAAAAAGCTCAACGCGCAGGGTATAAGTGTTTCTGAGGAGACTCTTGAGGCTGCACGCGAGGAGATGGGCTTAAACGAGCCCTTCCTTGTCCGTTACGCGCAGTGGCTCGGAAATGCGCTCACGGGCGACCTTGGCACCTCGTATAAGGACGGACTGCCCGTCGCGGACAAGCTCGTGCATGCACTGCGCTATACGCTCATTTTAAGCGTCGGAAGTCTCGCCGTATCGCTCATAGCCGCGCTGCCGCTGTCCGTGATATCGGCGGTGAGGAAGGACGGGCTTCTCGATAATGTCGTTCGCTTTTTGAGCTTCATCGGAAACTCGCTGCCGAATTTTCTTATCTCGGTGCTGCTGATGTACTTTTTCTGCATCAGAACAAAGCTGCTGCCCGTCATTGCCGAAGAAAATCTCAAGGGGCTGATCATGCCCTGCCTTGCGCTGGCCATACCCATGTGCTCACGCTTTATCCGCCAGTTTCGTGCGGAGATACTCGAGCAGTTAGGGCGCGATTACGTTCTCGGCGCAAGGGCGCGCGGAGTAAACAGCTTGACGATCCTCTTCAAAAACGTGCTGCACAACGCCATGATTCCCATACTAACGATCATTGCGCTGTCCGTCGGCACGCTCCTCGGCGGCAGTGTCGTTGTGGAGACCATATTCCGCTGGCCGGGGCTCGGCAAGCTCGTGATGGACTCGATAAGCGTGCGCGACTACCCCGTCATTCAGGGCTTTGTCATATTCACGAGCTGTGTGTATGTCCTCATTAACCTCGCCGCCGATATCTGCTACCGCCGCCTCGACCCCAGGGTCGAAGAAATGTGAGGTGCAGAGTGGATATTACCGCACTTGCAAGAAGAAGGAGCCGCCAACGACTCATAATCTTCCTCGTTCTCGCCGGAGTGCTCATGCTCGTCGGCCTTTCAGCTCCGCTTATCGTTCCAAACGACCCGAATGCGACAAATGCCGCGCATATGAATGCTTCTCCCGATGCAGAGCATCTTTTCGGTACTGACAGATACGGCAGATGCGTTTTCTCCCGCGTTATCATGGGAGCGAGAACGTCTATATTCTCCGCCGTCATACTCGTTGCCGTGACATTTGTCATCGGAACGGCGCTCGGGATGATCGCCGGCTGGTACGGCGGCGCAGCAGACAGCGTCATTATGCGCGTTGTCGATATAATGCTGGCATTTCCGCAGATGGTGCTCGCCGTCGCAGTGGCGGGCATACTCGGCGGCGGCATGATAAACGCCATGCTGGCAATGGGGCTGTCGGGCTGGACGCTGTACGCCCGGCTTGCCAGAGCTCAGGTCATCGCCATGAAAAAAGAGCCGTTTATAAGCGCGGCGCGGCTCTCCGGCTGCTCGGACGCAAAGATAATGCTGCACTATCTTCTGCCGTGCATGCTGGGCTCGCTCGTCGTAAACGCCGCGACTCAGCTCGGTGTCATGATGATAGGCATAGCCGGACTTTCCTTCCTCGGCATCGGCGTAACGGAGCCTCACGCCGAGTGGGGCAGCATGATAAACCAGTCGCGTGCGTACATGCAGCTTGCCCCCTGGGCAACACTCGCTCCCGCCGGGGCTACTGTCATAACGGTCATGGTATTCAACTGCCTCGGCGATTGTCTGCGTGACTATCTCGATGTGGAGGCGGCAAAATGAACGACAACACGGTTTTGTCCCTCGAGGGGCTGTGCGCAGGCTACGGAGACGGGGACGTCATATCGGACATATCGTTTTCGCTCGGGCGCGGCGAGTCGCTGTGCATTGTCGGGCAGTCGGGCTGCGGAAAGAGCACGCTTTTAAAGGCCGTGCTCGGCGTGTTTGACAGACCTTTGATAAGCGGCGGTGACATAGTTTTTGACTCTCAGCGGCTGTCGGAGCTGTCCCCGAAGCGGCGCGCAAGGCTCACAAGCTCCGGCATGGGGCTCATATTTCAGACCCCCGGCGCCGCCTTTAACCCCATACGAAGCTACAAAAAGCAGTTTATAGAAACGCTCAAAAGCCACGGAAAATACGATAAGGGTTCATTTTTGCCGTCGGTGCGGGACGTTTTTGCGCGGCTCGGGCTGGATGAGTGTGATCGCATCCTCGCCTCCTGTCCGTATGAAATGAGCGGCGGCATGAATCAGCGCATAGCCCTCGCTCTGGTCATGCTCATGCAGCAGAAGCTGCTTTTGGCCGACGAGCCGACGAGTGCACTGGACGCAGCGACGCGGCGCACGGTCGCCGATGAGCTGTGCTCTCTGCGCTCGGACGGGCTTTCACAGCTGATCGTCACGCACGATCTTGCGCTGGCGGCGTATATTGCCGACCGGATTGCGGTCATGCACCGCGGAAGGATAGTCGAGCTCGCCCCTGCACGGGAGCTGACCGCCGCCCCCCTGCATCCGTACACGAGGGCACTGCTGAAAACAGCTCCTCGGCTCGGCGGAGCGCTGCCGGCAGCGGCGGCGGACACGCAGGTATATTCCGGGCAGCTTATAGAGCGCATTCCCGGTCATTTTGTCCTCACGGAGGTGTCGAATGGAAAGTATATTGAGCGTTAAGGGTCTCAGCAAAGGCTATGAGCGCACTGAGCAAAAAGCGCTTGCCGTCAGTGACGTAAGCCTTGAGCTTCATAGCGGCGAGATACTCGGCATCGTCGGCTCCTCCGGCAGCGGAAAGAGCACTCTTCTGCGCCTTATCTGCGGACTTGAGACTCCCGACGAGGGACATATATATCTTGACGGCAGAGAGCTTACCGGAAAGCGCTCTATCGCCGACAGGCGCGAGATGCAGATGATTTTTCAGGATCCCGCTGCGTCGTTTCATCCGCGCAGGACAATAGCGAGCTCGATAGGCGACGCGTTTTGGAGTCTTATGGGGCGCGGCGCGGCGCTCGATCTCGACACGCTGTGTCTTGAGGTCGGATTAAGCCCCGAGCTTGCCCGGCGATATCCGCGCTCGCTCAGCGGCGGCCAGTGTCAGCGCTTTGCGATAGCACGCGCCATTGCCTCCTCGCCGCGTGTTCTGCTGTGCGACGAGATAACGAGCGCACTGGACGTATCCTCGCAGGCGCAGATACTCGCGCTTTTATCCTTTCTGCGAAGGGAAAAGAATATGTCTATGATCTTTGTCTCGCACGATCTTGCCGTTGTCAGCACCCTGTGCGACAGGATCATCGTCATGCACGGCGGAAAGATCGTCGAGGAGGGCGAAACGGAGAGGATAATCTCCTCACCGCAGAACGAATACACAAAGGAATTGACAGCATCGGTGATGGAGCTATGACATTGAACAGTAAAATACAGCACTTTGTTTCCGTTCCGGGCACAAAATTACAGTATCCCGAAACCGTGATATACGGCGCGCAAGAGGGCTTGCGCGTCACCGTATCGGCAGGAGTTCACTGCCGTGAATATGTGGGCATTCAAGCAGTTATCGAGCTTGCCGGGAGTCTTGACCCGAAGGATATATGCGGCGAGCTTCACCTTGTCCACGCCTTTAACTACGACGGGCTCATATGCCGCTGCTCGGATGTTTTTCCCTCCGACGGCAAGAATCTCAACCGGGTATTCCCCGGCAGCTCCTGCGGAACGGACGCCGAGAGGCTTGCGGCGTTTCTTGAGGAAGCAATAATACGCCGCTGCGACTGTATAATTGATCTGCACTCCGGCGGCGGATACGAATATCTTACGCCGCATGTGTATTTTCACGGCGCTGCCGCGCCGGAGGTATGCGCGAGGTCGCAGGAGCTTGCCATGCACGTCAATGTTCCTTATGCCGTGCGTTCAACGGCGAAAAACGGCTTTTACAGTCACGCCGGAACGTGCGGAGTTCCTGCCGTGCTCATTGAGCGCGGCTGCTGCGGGCTGTGGTCCGGGCAGGAGGCAGCGCAGGATATCGCGGACGTCAAAAATATCCTGCGATATCTTGGCGTATTGTGCGACGGCGTTTCCGCCGTGCGCAGAGCTCCCCGCGTGTTCACCCGCGGAGAATACATAGACGCTCCGATGAGCGGCTGCTGGTACCCTGCAAGGAAAACAGGCGACACGATACGCGCCGGAGACAGTCTCGGCAGGATATGCGACATATTCGGCAGGACGCTGCACGAGGAATTTGCAAAAAGCGGCGGTGTGCTGCTGTATCAGACCGCATCGCTCGGCATAGAAAAAGGCTGCCCGATGGTGGCATACGCTGTAGAGGAAGGATAAGCTGATGGAAGAGATCGAAAAAAGAGTTCTTGATTACTGGACGGTGCGCGCGCACGACTTCGGCGTTGTGCGCCGCAACGAGATACACGACGGGATAAGCGGACGCTGGAGCGCGGAGCTCTGTTCGCTTTTGCCGAAACGCAGGCTGCGCATACTTGATGTCGGCACGGGTACGGGATATTTTGCCGTACTGCTCGGCGCAAGAGGGCACGAGGTCACGGGCATTGACCTTACTCCCGCAATGCTTGACGAGGCACGCGCCCTCGCAGACGATCGCGGTGTAAATGCGCGGTTTGAGGTAATGGACGCGCAGAGCCTTAGATTCCCCGACAACAGTTTCGACGCCGTCGTCACCCGAAACCTTACCTGGACGCTTCCTGAGCCTGAGCAAGCCTACGCCGAATGGCTGCGTGTACTCAAGCCCGGCGGCGTGCTTTTAAACTTCGACGCAAGCTACGGCGACAATGTGCGCAATAATGAAAAAAACGGCACGCACCTTCCCGTGGGGGAGATATACGGCCACTGCGGCATCACTCCGCAGCTTGAGGCGGAGAATGCTCTGATAACGCTGTCCATGCCGGTGAGCGAAAAAAAGCGTCCCGAGTGGGACGCAGAGCTTCTCAAGACGCTCGGCTGCGCAGACTGCGGCTTTGACAAGGCCGTAGGTGTGCGCATTCTGGGCAAAAATGATCTTGCGGACGCTCCGATGTTCCTTGTTTGGGCGAAAAAATAAAAAGGAAAACTAATATGCCGGCTGAGACGGGAAAACACACGGTTTTCTTATCTCAGCCGGCCTTTTTCGCAGACGCATTGTGCGGGGGTGTTTTCACTTTCCGCGCTCAAGCTCTAAAAGCCGGGCTTTTTTGTCCGTTCCTCCGGCGTAGCCTGTGAGACTGCCGTCCGCGCCGAGAACGCGGTGACAGGGCACGATGATCGATACGGGGTTATGACCCACCGCTCCGCCTACGGCCTGCGCTGATTTAACGCCGAGTTTTTTCGCAATTTCGCCGTAGGTAACGGTCTCACCGTAGGGTATTTTCGCAAGCTCCGCCCACACGCGGCGGCGAAAATCCGAGCCGTGCAGCTCAAGCGGCGGCATGAAGTCCGGCTCGGAGCCCGAGAAGTAAGTGTCGAGCCAGCGCAGCGTCTGCCTAAGCACGGGCGTGAGCTTTTCCGTCCGCGCATCCTCCAGATCCGCGGCAAAATACTTTGCGCCGTAAAACCACAGGCCGGTAAGACCGTTATCATTTGCGGCAAGCAGCATCTCGCCCAAGGGAGATGAGCAGTTATATGTGTATGTCATTTCATTTGCCCTCCCAGCTTACAGCGCAGCTCTGGTTTACGCACACGCCGTCTGCACGGCAGTACAGCGCCGATATGCTGTTATCATCGGGCTGAAACACCGCGTATTTCGTTCCGCTCTGAGATACCGTTCCGACAACTATATAAGCAGCGGAGCTTTCCATACCGTCGGGCAGCCGGCCGGGTGCGAAGCTCTCGCTTGAGATGAGCTTGCCTTCGGCGTCAAACTGGGAAACGATTATCTTCTCCGGCACGGCGATGACCTCAACGTCGATATTTACACTTGTGCCGTAGCTCATCATCTTACCGTCCTCATAGCGCTTGACGCTTTCGCCGATCGAAAAGCTTCCGCCCATCCCCTCTTCGCCCGAATAGTCGGCGCCTTGTCCGGCGACGGCGTACACCTCCCCTGACTCGGTCTGATAAACGGGATTTTGATACAGTATCTCATCGAAGCTCGTGCCGAGATAAAGCTTTGCCCTTAGCTCAACATTCTGCCGGTCGTCGTCTATTACATGAAGCTTGCTGCTTTTATCCGTAAACGCCGCGTCCACATGCGAAACTATCGCATTATCCATATTGTCCTTATTCGTGAAAAAGCACTGCATTCCATCTACACCATTGAACACATACTCTCCGTCAATGTACTCGGCGTAGAGCCTGTCATCGTCGGCAACGGGCAGCGGCTGCGTTGTCACGAGCATACCTACAGGAATGTCAGCCTGCTTTACCATTGACGCTCTCCCCGAGGCTCCGACAGCGTAGGCTATCGCCATAGCGCCGAGTATGGCGGCGGCAATTATTATCGTTTTCACCGTCTTATTCATTTTCGTCCTCCAATACACCGTCAAACTTCAGAATATCACCCACGCCGCAGCCGAGATAGTAGCAAATTTTATTGATCGTTCCGAATCTTATGCCCTTTGCCTTGCCGCTGCGCAGGATGGAGAGATTTGCCTCTGTTATCCCGATGAGCGCACACAGCTCCTTTGAGGTCATGCCGCGCCGCTTTAAAACCTCCTCAAGATGCACACGTATCGCCATTTTTGCACCTCAGATGAAAAGCTCGTTATCATCGCGCAGCTTGCGGTTTTCAACGATGATGCGCGTAAGCAGCAGGGCAAACAGCGTAAACGCGATGCTGAAAACAGGTATTTGCAGGCTCGTCATGATGCGCGAAAGGGATGGCGAAAACATAAGCTGCATTACATTGAAGCCTGCCGTCAGCGCCGCCGTCACGATAAGCGTCGAGCAGCACAGCTTTACAAGGCGCTCGGCCTTTTGCGGAAGGGATGCCGCATCGCCGCTCCACGCGGCGTCCATGAACTCGCCGATATAAACGATTATCACGATATTCAATGCATACGGCAGCTCGCTTACCGCAAAAAGCAGCAGCGAAAAAAACGCATCAAGACCGCCCATGCCCGCAGCCGAGATGAACGCCAGTGTATTCGCGCCGTATGCCACGATATTTGCCGCGCACAGCATCGCAAGCGCGTACAGAGCCGTATCGAAATAGCCGTTGAGCTTATCCCTGTCGCCCTCGCGCAGCAGGCGGACGATTCGCACGACGAAATACAGGATCAGCACCGACCACGTCGTTATGCTGAACACGAGCTTTGAATAGCTTCCGGTATCGTCATACGGCGTCATCAGCTTAATCGGGTTCGTCATGAAGTGAAGCGTCGCGCAGACGCAGACGGCAAACAGCACCAGCAGCACCCGCTCCCACGGCGTTTTGCCGCGTCCCCGCACAGCCGGGATCACAGGCAGCAGCGACAGACCCACCCACAGGGCGCAGGCTATGCCGACACCTACGCTCCCAAGCCCGTGCAGCGCGAGCAGCCCCGCTCCTATCTGCTCAAAGGGGAAGTTCCAGATCGACGTAAACGAATCCGGCACCTGCACCGTCAGCACGTAGAGAATGATTATAAACGCGCTCTCTGCGGCAAGGATGGCATAAAGCTTCTTTCGGTTCATACTGTCGTCCTCCCGAAATTATTGTTTTTCGATAATTTGACTATAATCTACGAATTATCGTTTGTCAATAATTTTTCGGTATTAATCAAATTCATACCCTTACGAATTTTTGTCAGTTGCCTTTTTTGATTTGATGCTTTAAAATGAAAAAGTCCTCGGAATCGAGGGCTTTTGTGCACATAAGGAGAGAGCTGTAATGAATAAAACCATGAATTTTGCGAGCCGCTGGGGCTTTATACTCGCCTCGGTCGGCTCTGCCGTCGGCATGGCCAATGTCTGGGGCTTCCCGAACAAGATGGGTACAAACGGAGGCGGCGCGTTTTTGCTGATATATCTGCTGTTCGTTTTTATTTTCAGCTATGTCGGCCTGCCTGCGGAGTTTGCTGTGGGCAGGCGGGCGCACACCGGCACGCTGGGCGCATATGAGAGCGCGTGGGCAACGCGCGGCAAGGCCGCCGGTAAGGCCGGCGGCCTACTCGGCTGGCTTCCGCTGGCAGGCTCACTGTGCATCGCCATCGGCTACGCGGTCATTGTGACTTATATACTCAAGGCGCTCGTCGATTCCCTTGTCGGAACACTCATGACCGCCGATGCGGCCGCGTGGTTCGGTGAATTTTCCTCGGCCTCCTTCTCGGTCGTTCCCTATCACGTCATCGTCGTTGCCGGAACTCTCCTGACGCTGTATTTCGGTGCGCACAGCATTGAAAAGACAAACAAGGTCATGATGCCTCTGTTTTTCCTCATCTTCCTCGTGCTTGCGGTGCGCGTTGCGTTCCTGCCGGGTGCAGCGGAGGGCTATAAATTCATGTTCGCTCCGCGCTGGGAGGCGCTGACCGACCCGATGATATGGATCTGGGCTATGGGACAGGCGTTTTTCTCGCTGTCCGTTACCGGCAGCGGCATGATAGTCTACGGCGCGTATCTTTCCGAGGGTGAGGACGTTGTCGGCGTTGCGCAGCACACCGCGCTGTTTGACACCATCGCCGCCGTTGTCGCCGCACTTGTAATCATCCCCGCCTGCTTTGCCTACGGGCAGGACGTCGGCGCGGGGCCGAGTCTTCTGTTCGTTACCCTGCCGACTATTTTGCAGGATCTGCCGCTCGGCAGGCTGTTTGCCGTTATATTATACGTCGCCATGATCTTCGCGGGCGTGAGCTCATTGCAGAATATGTTCGAGGCCGTCGCCGAATCGCTGATGCATAAGTTCCCCAAGCTCAGCCGCACGGCTGTGCTTGCCATTCTATGCCTTTTGTGCCTCGGCTTCGGGCTCGGCATGGAGCCTATTTCCAAGTGGGGACCGTGGATGGATCTTGTCTCGATATACATCATCCCCATCGGCGCAACGCTCGGCGCTGTGTCGTGGTTTTATGTCATGAAAAAGAGCGAGCTCATGGATGCCGTTAGCACCGGCAGCATAAGGCGCCGCGGCAAGCTCTGGTACGGCATCGGCCGTTATGTCTATGTTCCCATCGCGCTCATTCTCTGCTGCGTTGCGCTGTTCATGCACGTCGCATTTTAAGTATATTGATATATGTATATGGTTCGATAATGTACAATAACTTGCGCAAATTGAAAAGAGCATAAAGAAGGCATAGCTTGCTGTCTCTGGCAGAATGAAGTTACCATACACTATTCTGAAAGGAGACAGCAAACTATGTCCGAGAAAAATGTACAGCTAAACGAGGAAATTATTAAGGATCGGCTGAAGAACGACTAAATCCGAGTAAAACAAAAAGAGCTACCTGACTTCCTTGGAAATCAGATAGCTCTTTATTCTTGGATAATCTAAAATGTTGTCATTTTGTTGACACAGCGGGCACTCATGGCGAAAAAGCCTTGGTAT
>ERZ1106954.281-NODE-281-length-45297-cov-5.070952_pt1 | contig 45297 bp, 38 predicted proteins | sample MGYA00403678_ERZ1106954 | MGnify/ENA primary metagenome ERZ1106954 (study PRJEB35170, sample SAMEA104062445) | human gut metagenome | biome: human gut; feature: human-associated habitat; material: faeces | place: Denmark | collected 2012-08-20 ... | reverse complement strand
TTCGGCGCACTCTACCCATTTTCCCTTTTCAAACCGGTTTTTAGAGGTTCCCATAAGAATATGTCGATTTACAAATCGCTCGGTACTGCACGGCGCACTGGATATCAGGTGCTGCGGCACAAATGCCATGATCGGCGTAACAATGCGGTTTCGCGGTATTTATTGAAAAACAGCTTGCTTTTCTTCATGATTTGTGATATCGTATAGTTGCAGGGGTATCCTGCGGCAGAAATATATTGTGCAGAACAACAAGGAGGAATAACCATGGATTTTCAGATCGTGCTGCCGGGAAAAACACTAGCCGGCAAGGGCGCATTATCCCGCGCAGGACTTGAGAAATACGGAAAGAAACCGCTCATCGTCACCGGTAAACACACCGCGAAGTCAGCCGCAGCTGCGGAACTCCTGAAATACGCACCGGCCGGAGTTATATTCGACGGAATAACCGGTGAGCCCACCGTCGGAATGATAAACAGCGGCGTCGGCGCATATCACGATAATTCCTGCGATTATGTCATCGGCATCGGTGGAGGCAGCGCGCTCGACAGCGCAAAGGCTATCGCTGCGATGTCCGCTCTCGGTGGGAATATCGCGGACTACATGGGAAAAGAGATCGACGGTGAATTCCCGCCGATGGTGCTTATACCGACCACTGCCGGGACAGGCTCGGAAGCCACCAAGTTCACGATAATCACCGACACCGAAAAGGATATCAAGATGCTGCTCAAAGGTGACAAGCTGCTACCCGACCTCGCAGTGCTTGACTATTCCTACACTTTCTCCGCTCCAAAGTCAGTCACCGCAGCGACCGGAATGGACGCCCTCACACACGCAATCGAGAGCTACACTTCCCGCAGAGCGAACCCGATAACAGATACATTCGCGCTTTCCGCTTTAAAGAGGATCTTCGCAAATCTCCCCACCGCATATAACGAGCCAGAAAATGAAACAGCCCGTGAACAAATGCTCATCGCGGCCTATGAAGCGGGTGTGTGCATAAACAACGCCTCCGTTACGATAGTACACGGAATGAGCCGGCCTATCGGAGCGCTGTTCCATGTTCCGCACGGAATCTCCAACGCGATGCTTGATATAAAGTGCCTGGGGTTTGCGGCGCAGGGCGCTGCGGATAAATTCGCGGCAGCTGCCCGGGCTGTCGGAGTTTCGGACAAGCAGGACGACGCTGCTGCCGCACAGGACTTTCTCACAGCGCTCGAAAAACTTTGCAGCGTCGTTGAGATACCAACGCTTGCGGAATACGGCATCGACCGCGAAAAATTCTTCGCTGCAATGGACAAAATGGCAGACGACGCGCTTGCAAGCGGCAGTCCGTCGAACACTATCCGTGAAGTCACCAAGCAGGATATCATTGATATTTATGCTTCTCTGTGGGATTAAATCGTTGTGCTGAGGCATAACATCCTGATGTGCCGGGAGCACAAATTCAGCAGTTTTTACGTGATTTTTGCCAAAAAGGTTGACACAGCACAAATCTCACGCTATAATCAATACATAAAGCAAAGGCGCTTGAAGCTCATGGAGTTTCGGGCGCCTTTTGGTTTATCAGACAGAAATACAGAAGTAAAGGAGAGTTTTTATTACGATTATCTGCCGGAGGATATCCGCAGCAAGTTCAAATTCGAGGATATGATGGCGTCAAAGAGCATTCTGGATAACAAGTCAACTTTCGGTGAGGCGCTTGAAAAATCAGGGTTCAGAGGAGATAAGAAATTCCGCATTTCCCCGGAAAAATACATGTATATGTTCGAGACCCACATCGAACAGGGTCCTATCCTTGAGGACGCAGGAAACGATATCGGCGTTGTTGACTGTGTACTCGGCATGTTCAACTACAGACTGAAATTCTATGGTCAGACAACGCATGCGGGAACATTCCCGATGCCGAAAAGAAAGGACGCATTCCTTGCGGCTGACATATTACGCTTTTTGCTGTATACTTGTATCAAGAACAAAGGAAACAGAGAAATGAATAATTCAAATCTAAATCCTGCAAGTTCGCTAAGCAAAACAGAGATCAGAAGATCAGGGCAAAGGCGCCAATGACGACGCAGTTGCTCTGTTTTTATTTAAGGAGTGATCGATATGGCAAACGAGAAAACAGAGATCATGCTGGACAGCATAGGCATGGTATACAAGGATCAGGGCGGTAATGATGTAACAGCGCTCACCAATGTGACGCTGGATATGACTGACACACAGGAATTCACCGAACTGGTGGCAAAGGTACGCAACAGCTTCGAGGGAGTATGAGGAGGGAACGGCATGACAACAGCAAAAAAGGCGCGGAAAGGCCCCTCCCGGCACTGAAACGCTTCATTCATTCAAAGCACATGGTGACGCTGGTCTGGATACTGGGCATAGTGGTCATCTGGGAGATATTCGCATGTATCGTCGCGGCAACCAAGCGCACCCCGGTGAATGTGCTGCCACACCTTTACGAGATCATCGGTTCATTCTTCAGCGACAAGAAAGTCACCGGAAAGATGACGATGATAGAGCTTATCGGCACAGCATGCGGTGAAACGCTTTCCCGCGCGGGTATCGGCTTCCTGACAGGTATCGTGCTGGGATACATACTGGCTCTGCTGATGAACCTTTCAAGGGTGGTCGAGAAGATAGCTTCCCCCTATCTGATGATAATCCAGATGATACCTATTCTCGGCATGGCGCCGATAATTCTCTCGATAACCGGCGACATAAATTCCGCAAGAATAGTCATCGCTGCGATACTCACTTTCTATCCGGTTTCAACAAACGTGCTCGCAGGCTTCCGCTTCGTCGAACGCGAAAAGCACGAACTTATGTACAGCTACGCTGCGAATAAGTTCCAGCTGTATACAAAAACGCTCATTCCGGCGTGTATCCCATATTTCTTCACCGGGCTGAAAATTTCGGCTCCGATGGCGACAACAGCTTCGATACTCGTCGATACGCTGCAGGGTGGAAACGGGCTCGGGTGCATGCTTTCGCAGTCCCTTAAAGGCGGAATGACCCGTCTGGTGTTCTGGGATATAGTGCTGATAAGCGCTATCATCGGAATACTGAGCTTCGTTCTGATGGGGCTTATCGAAAGGATCCTCTGCCCCTACAAGCGCAACAAGACCAGCGACTGAGGAGGGATATCATGAAAACGAAAAAGTGGCTGGGCATTCTCTCCAGCGTTGGATTACCGCTTCTGTTCGGCGTTGTGATATTCGTGCTGTGGCAGACGCAGGTGCTGCATTCCTGGCTGGGAACTGATACGATAACGCTCCCGCTGCCGACTAGAATTGGCGAGATAATCTCACAGAACAAGGACAGCATAGGCAGCCAGGTCAAAATGACGCTGATAGTCGCGCTGGGCGGACTTGCCGCGGGAAGCGTCCTTGGATATCTCATCGCGGTGGTAGCGTCGATATTCCGCAAATGGGGTGCAGGCGGTCTGACGATCGTTTCCGCGTTCAATGCGATACCGATAGTCGCTCTTGCCCCGGTGATAAACAACTGGACCCGCGACGTCAGCAACGATGTTTCAGTAAGAAGCACGCTTGCAAAGATAATCGTGGTGACGATATCCTGCACGGCTGCAATGAGCGTCAACGCTTTCCGCGGTCTGATCGAGCTAAAGCCTTTCAGCGAAGATCTGATGACCTCCTACGCGGCGCCAAAGATAGTGGTATTCACGAAGCTGCGGCTCCCGAACTCGCTGCCGTATGTGTTCACGGCGCTGAGAGTGAGCGTACCGGCAAGCGTTATCGGCGCGCTGGTAAATGAGTACTTCGCAGAAGACACGGTAGGCGTCGGCCGTCAGATACGCGAAAACATCGTCAAGGGACAATACCCCACGGCGTGGGCTTACATCGCGACAGCATGCGCGATAGGGATTGGAATGTACATCATTCTCATGCTGGTTGAACGTATGGTACTTAAACGCAGAAGAGCGTGACTCTTCCGTTTAGTATAGAACAAAAGTATATGAAAGCAGAAAGAAAGAGATTTTTACTTGCAGGAGTTGCAGCGATCGTTGCATGCAGTTCACTGCATGTTCCGGTGGGTGGCACTACCATGGTTTTCGACTTCGCACTGCAGGATTTCAACGAAACGATGACCCAGACCTTTGAGCGCAGGAATGCCCTCGCAGCCCTGGACGCAGCGGTGGATTACTCGTTCCACATCGGAGTCAAGGATATCCACGGTGAACTGCTGGACAGCATAAAGGACGCCTGCGATATCGGCGTGACTTCCTACAAAGTGTTCATGGTGTATGATTTCGGCGTAAAGGACGGCGTTTTCTACCAGCTGCTGACAAAGTCCAAGGAGTTCGGTGCGCTGATCGCAGCCCACGCTGAGAATAACGAGCTTGTGAATACCCTCACCGAAAAGTACATCAGCGAAGGCAATACCGACGCGTGGTACCACTATATGAGCCGTCCGGAATTCGTAGAGGGCGAGGCTGACGAGCGCGCGATAAATCTTGCAAAAGCTGCAAATGCTCCGCTGTACATCGTCCATCTCGCAAACAAGCAGGGCGTCGAGGCAGTCACCAGGGCAAAGGACGAGGGCTATGAGATTTACGCTGAGACCTGCCCGCAGTACCTTGAATTTACCAGCGACGTATACAAGCGCGCAGACGGGCGCAACTTCATATGTTCGCCACCAATGAAGGGCAAGGAGTCACAGGACGCTATCTGGGAAGCCATCAGACGCGGCGACATCGATACCATCGCCACTGACCACTGCCCGTTCCAGCAGAGCGAAAAGGACTGGGGGTTCCACGACTTCCGCAAGATACCCAACGGCTGCGCGGGAATTGAGAACATGTATCCCTACATGCTCGGCAAGGCAAACGACGGTATAATAAGCTTCGAGAAAGCGGTTGAGCTTTGCTCCACCAATCCCTCAAAAATATTCGGCTGCACCGAAATGGGAGAGATCACTCCCGGCAAGGACGCCGACATCGTTATCTACGACCCCGCAAAGGAATTCACGATACACCATCGTCATGGAAACCATCACCGGTTCCAACGGCGTTATCATTCCCCCGGAGGGCTACCTCGCAGGAGTGCGCAAGATCTGCGACGACTACGGCATCATGATGATCTGCGACGAGGTTATGGCTGGCTTCGGGCGCACCGGCAAGATGTTCGCGTTCGAGAATTTCGGCGTAAAGCCTGATATCGTAAGCTTCGCGAAAGGCGTTACCTGCGGTTATGTTCAGTTTGTCGGCGTTGCAGTCAGCAAGAAGATTGCGGAATATTTCGACGAAAACGTTCTCCAGTGCGGACTTACCTACAGCGGACACCCGCTTGCCTGCGCAGTCGGCGTTGCCTGCCTGAACTACTACAAGGACAACAATATCCTCGATAATGTAAACAAGAGCGGCAATGTCCTCGGCGAGATACTCGAAGAACTCAAGACAAAGCACAAGTGCGTCGGAGACGTACGCTGCATCGGTCTGTTCTCCGCTATCGAACTGGTAAAGGATAAGGACACCCGCGAGGCGCTTGTTCCCTACGGTGGCGATAAGCTCGGCGTTATGGGCGGAATTATCGGCAAGCTGAAAGCAAAGAAGTTCATGACGTATTCCCACGAGAACATGATACTCATCTGCCCGCCCCTGATAATCACCCCGGAACAGCTGCGCGAGGAAATGGTCAAGGTAGACGAGGTACTCACCGAAGTTGACGCAACTCTATAAAAGGAAGGATCGATGAAGCATGGCTAATTCACAGCACTACGCAGACGCGCCGACAGTAAAGCTTGAGGACTATATCCCCGCAAAGCTGTTCCGCACGGTGCATCGCACTGAAGCTGAACTGCCTGGTGGAATAACGGAGGTCAAGGTGATAATCGACATTGAAAGACCCCTTGCAAAAAAGCTGTCCTTCCGGACCAGCAGCAGCGGCAGGATACACGGATTTGTCCGCATGGACGACCTGCTGAAGTCGATCAACACCAAGGCTGACAAGCGCTCGACGATACGCCGCATAACCATCAACGACTGGGGAAACAAGGCACTTATGGTCATCGAAATGGAGAATGACAATGAAGAAGCATTCTTCGTGCCGATAGCCCAGCTGACAGATCTTCTGGAGAACTGCCGCAGGGCGCCTCAGCAGTCAGTCAAATAAAAGAACCGGGCACGGCTGATAGCGGCTGCGCCCGGTTTTTAGAGGTGACCAGACTATAGACATGAACCACTCAACGATCTCAGGGTCGCGGTGCGAGAAAAACAGACTCTTTCCGGTGTCGATATAACCACCGAGCCGCTCTGCAGCAGAAATCTCAGTGCGGCCTGCGCGGAAGTCTTGCCGTTCTTTCCGCCTGTTTCCGCCAGCGCCGGAGACGTTCTATCTTCGTCATACCAGGTAACGTAACATATTGATATGACCGTCGTGCGCCTCCCTGACATTGTTCTTAACCGGGTAGCCGTGAAACAGCCCTTTTCCCACTTCCAGCGCGACTTCAACACCGGCGCTTTCCAGCCGCGACACAAGGCTGCCGCACATCGAATAAAGCACCTCGCAATCCGCAAAGCAGACGTGCGCCCGGTCAAGACCGTCATAAATTCCAAGCTGTGGATATAGCATATAATCCGGAAGTTCCTTTCCGTGGGTGATAAGGTCGCGGAATGTATCCAGCCACTCCACGGGAATGAAAGGATCAGTTTTGTCAAGCTGCATGGCGTGTTCGCGCTCTTCCTGCGAATAAATACACATCATCGGAGAGGAAACATACAGCCGTTCCGGCATGGGCACGCCCTCGTTTTTGGCGTTGATATGCGAAACAAGGCCCAGCGCGAGATTACCCCCAACTGAACAGCCCGCGACTGCAACGTTCTCCACGCCATATTCCGCGATAATCCGCTGAAACAGCCAGTATATCATATCAAGCGACAGGTCTATCGAACCGTACAGGCACAGCGGGTAATACGGAATTATCACATCTCTGCCGGTCCTCAGCGCAAGTTCCTCAAAGAACTTGTAGTCCCAGCCGTCCGGATAACTGAACATTCCGCCACCGGGAATGAACATAATGGCGTCTTCCCTTTTCTGCCTGTGCCTTATGAGTGAAAAGACATACAAGTTCTCGTTCTTCATCTCAAATGTGAGTTCCGGGGAAAACGTCTTATCCGGAACATAAATGACCCGCGATTTCTTACCGTATTTTTCGCATATCCTGTCAGCAGATATTTTCAGCTTCCTTTTGGCTCCGAAAAGCTTTGCAGCGCCTTTTATCGCGTGGTATTTCAGTGAATATTCCGGCATTGTGGCATTCCTCCGACATCGAAAGTTGTTATATGAAATTATATCACAAAAGCTGTGTATTGTCAACACGGAACAGCACAACAGCGGAGATTATCATTGCCTCCGCTGTTGCGTTATTCAGTTGACGCGCTCATACAAAAGCGCTCCCGGGTGTGATTTTGTTACACCCGGCTTTATTCAGCGCGTCACTTGGATTTTTTTCATTTTCTCAATCCGCTGAACGAGCGCGGTTTCATAAGCCCTGCATGCCTTGAACTTCGGGTAATTCCCCGCACCCTGAGCACGATGAGGTAAAAGTCAAAATAATCCACCCCGCACCATTTCAGCTGGTTCTCAAAGAAAGTCCGGATATCCTCCTGCTTGTTGAAACAGCTGTCAGTGAGCTTACCATATGATAATCCAAACAGATTTTTTGTCAACAGCATTGTTGAATATTTGTGTAATTCAGCGAAAAATTCTTAGTGCACGCCGTACAGTTAGTCAATACTTACAAAGATGATATTCTTACTTTATCCGACTATTGCAAGATAAACGTGACTGTGTTATAATTAGTTCGGACTAACCACAAAAGGAGGAAGTCAATGCTTACACAAATAATATACGGAATTCTGATACCATTTATCGGCACGGCTGCAGGCGCCGCCTGCGTTTTTTTCATGAGGCGTCAGCCGCACTACCTTGTGCAGAGGAGCCTGACCGGGTTTGCAGCCGGAGTAATGACTGCGGCTTCGGTATGGAGCCTGCTGATACCGGCAATGGAACAATCAGCGGATATGGGCAGGCTCAGCTTTCTGCCGGCGGCTGGAGGGTTCATTCTCGGCATATTGTTCCTGCTTCTGCTTGACCGCGTGATACCGCACATGCACATGAATTCAGATACGCCGGAGGGCAGCAGGAGTTCCCTCAGCAAAAACACCATGCTGCTTCTCGCTGTCACGCTGCATAATATTCCCGAGGGAATGGCAGTGGGAGTGGTATATGCGGGGCTTGCCAGCGGCGGCGCGAACATCTCTGCCGCAGGCGCACTGGCGCTTTCGCTGGGAATAGCGATACAGAATTTTCCTGAGGGCGCCATAATCTCACTGCCGCTGCGTTCCTCTGGAATGGACAAAGGGAAAGCATTCCTGCTGGGAACACTGTCCGGCGCCGTGGAACCTGCTGCAGCCGTGCTGACGGTGCTTCTTTCCGGGCTGGTGGTGCCCGTGCTCCCGTATCTGTTGAGCTTCGCAGCGGGCGCAATGATATACGTCGTCGTCGAGGAACTTATCCCGGAGATGTCCGGTGAACCGCATTCCAACATCGGAACCATAGCATTTGCCGCTGGTTTTGTGATAATGATGAGCCTTGACTGCGCGCTTGGCTGAGATTATTTCAATACACCAGAGTTTACTGTGTATTTGTTCACGATACACAAACCTGTTGAAATATTATCGTGCGTTATGTCAGTTGCAATTATCCGGAATGTATGCTATAATAGTTTGTGGTTAGCATACACTAACCAAATGAGAATAAGTCATTGGCCATGCCGTTGATCTGGTGCGCAGAACGGCGGCCGGCCGATGAATACAGCCCCGCAAAACAGGAATAATAATGCAAGAACTCCGCTGTTGCGGATAAAATAAGAAGAGAGGTACTCAACATGAATTATCTTGAAATCGAAAATGTCATCGGCCGCGAGATCATCGACTCCCGCGGAAACCCCACAGTAGAAGCAGAAGTATGGCTCGCTGACGGCACTATTGCACGCGGCGCGGCACCCAGCGGCGCTTCCACCGGCGAATTCGAGGCGCTGGAACTCCGCGACGGCGATAAGTCCCGCTTTGGCGGCAAGAGCGTTTCCAAGGCTGTGAACAATGTTAATACAGTTATCCGCGAAGCTATCGTCGGCATGGACGCTTCCGACATCTACGCCATCGACAAGGCAATGATCGACGCAGACGGCACAAAGGACAAGAGCAAGCTTGGCGCAAACGCTATCCTGGCTGTTTCCATCGCATGCGCAAGAGCCGCTGCAACTTCCCTTGATATCCCGCTGTACCGCTTCCTTGGCGGCGTGAATGCGAACAGACTTCCCGTGCCGATGATGAATATCCTCAACGGCGGCGCGCACGCTGCAAACACCGTAGACGTGCAGGAATTCATGATCATGCCTGTCGGCGCAAAGAGCTTCACCGAGGGTCTGCGCTGGTGCACCGAGGTATTCCACGCACTGGCTGCGCTGCTCAAGAGCAAGGGACTTGCTACTTCCGTAGGCGACGAGGGCGGCTTCGCTCCTGACCTTGCAAGCGACGAGGAAGCTATCCAGTATATCCTCAGCGCAGTAGAAAAGGCTGGCTACAAGCCCGGCGAGGACTTCGTGCTGGCAATGGACGCAGCTTCCTCCGAGTGGAAGAGCGGCGAAAAGGGCAAGTATCACCTGCCCAAGTCCGGCAAGGATTTCACCTCCGCTGAACTGGTGGCACACTGGGCGCAGCTCTGCGAAAAGTACCCGATCTACTCCATCGAGGACGGCCTTGACGAAGAGGACTGGGAGGGCTGGCAGATCATGACAAGGGAACTCGGCGGAAAGGTACAGCTGGTTGGCGACGACCTGTTCGTAACAAACACCGAGCGCCTTTCCAAGGGTATTTCCCTGGGCTGCGGCAACTCCATTCTCATCAAGCTGAACCAGATCGGTTCCGTTTCCGAGACCCTGGAAGCCATCAAGATGGCTCACAAGGCCGGGTACACAGCTATAGCTTCCCACCGCTCCGGTGAAACTGAGGACACCACGATCGCTGACCTTGCAGTTGCACTGAACACATGCCAGATCAAGACCGGCGCACCCAGCAGAAGCGAGCGTACCGCTAAGTACAACCAGCTTATCCGCATTGAGGAGCAGCTTGGCGCAAGCGCGGTTTATCCCGGAAAGAACGCTTTCAGCTTCATGAAGTAATCAGACAAACCACGTCATTTTCTCCATTATAGTCAGAGCCGCACATTTGATTGTGCGGCTCTGATATTTTCACGGGTATCCTGATACGACAAATCCCGGACAGCTTTCTCCTATCATACATATTTTTTAAACAAAATGCCATAAAGGTATTGACAAAATAAAATAACCATGTTATAATAACCGTGTTATTTTATGAGAGGGATATGTTATGAGACAAGAAACGGCAGGAGTTACAGAGGCGCTGCTCGAAAGCGCAAAGAAAGAGTTCCTGACATATGGGTTCCATAATGCAAATCTGCGGCGCATATCAGCAGACAGCGGAGTGAGTACCAATTCGATATATACGCGCTTCGGGGATAAATCGGGGCTGTTTACAGCCGTGGTCAAGCCTGCTGCAGACGGACTTATGAAGCTCTATCTCGGCAGCATAAGCGAAGCTTCCGTCTGCGGAAACCCCGAAACTGCCGCAGATATGGGCAGCGAAGGCACCGAGAATGTGCTGAAATACATATACGACAATTTCGACGCATTCCGGCTTATTTTCTGCAATTCCGCAGGGACGGAATACGAACACTATTTCGACAGCCTCGCGGAAATCGAAGAGAATTACTACAAGAAATTCGTGAAGCAATATTCCAGAGGTAAAACCGGGGTCAGCGACTTTTTCATTCACGTCGTGTGCAGGTCAGGCTGGCAGTACATATACGAAGTTGTCTCCCACGAAATACCATATGACGAAGCCAATGAATTCATGAAGTCTGTCAGGGAATTCAATTTTGCAGGATGGAACAAGGTTTTAAGTTCACTTTAAAGGCAGTGGTTTCACTGCTTTTTTCAAGCATACAAGTTAGCTTTGTCTAACTTGATGAATATGAGGAGGTCTAGTTGTGAAACAAAAGAAAAAGAAATCATTAGCGGTGCTGATGGACTATGCAGGCAATCACAAATACCTGACATATGCGTCGATGGCACTGGCAGCCATCAGCGCATGGATAGCCCTGATTCCATTCTATGATATCTGGCGCATAGTCAAAGAGGTGCTTGAGGTACGTCCGAACTTCTCCGGGGCTGTCAATATCAGCAGATACGGCTGGGAAGCTGTGGGGTTTGCGTTGCTTTCCATGGTGTTCTATATCGCAGCGCTCATGTGCTCGCACAAATCGGCGTTCAGGGTGCAGGCAAACATGCGTATCAGCATGATGGACCACATCATGAAACTTCCGCTTGGCTACATTGAAGCAGAGGGCACCGGAAAGATACGCAAGATAGTAACCGACTGCTCTTCCGCCACCGAAACATTCCTTGCGCATAATCTGCCTGACAAGGCGGTATCTTTCGCGACCCCGATAGGTCTGCTTGCCATGATGATGGTGTTCGACTGGCGGCTGGGACTTATCAGCCTTATCCCCGCAGTGATTGCGTTCATACTCATGGGTACCCTCATGATGGGTCCGAAAATGGCTGAGGATATGAAGGAATACCAGAACGCCCTTGAAACCATGTCTGCGGAAGCCGTTGAATATGTCAGGGGCATCCCCGTCGTAAAGACGTTCGGTCAGACCGTGTACACATTCAAACGTTTCAAGGCTGCCATTGACGAATACGAAAAGTGGACCCTCGGTTACACCAAAAACATGATGCTGCCCATGGTGGCATTCACGACCGCTTCGAATGCGATATTCGCGGCGCTCATCATCGCGGCGTTCGCGCTCACTGGTCAGGGCGTAACCGATGAATTTATACTCAACCTGCTTTTCTACATGATGATAACCTCCGTGCTGACTGTCACCATGATGAAAGTCGCTTACGCCGGCGAGTCACAGATGATAGTTGACGACGCCCTCAGCAGAGTACACGAGGTTCTTGAAATGGAACCCCTCCCCTGCCCCGACAAGGAAGCTTCCCCCGCTGACCCGTCCATCAGCCTTGAAAACGTCGTTTTCTCATACGGCAACTCTGAAAACAACGCAATTGACGGAATTACGTTAAATGTCATCGCCGGGGAACATATCGCGCTTGTTGGTCCGTCCGGCGGCGGTAAGACCACGCTGGCTTCGCTCATCGCCCGTTTCTGGGACGTTAAGAGCGGTTCCGTAAAGATAGGCGGCACCGACGTAAGGAAAATCCCACCAGACAAGCTGATGCAGTATGTTTCTTACGTTTTCCAGGACAGCAGGCTGCTTAAGATGAGCATTCTCGACAACGTGAGAATGGGCAGACCCGACGCTTCCGATGAAGAGGTAATGCAGGCGCTAAAGGACGCGCAGTGCATGGATATAATCGAGAAGTTCCCGGACGGCGCGAACACGATGATAGGCTCCAAGGGGATTTACGTTTCCGGCGGCGAGTGCCAGCGCCTTTCCATCGCGAGGGCGTTCCTCAAGAATGCGCCCGTACTCATTCTCGACGAAGCCACGGCGTTTGCCGACCCTGATAACGAAATGCTCGTACAGCAGGCGTTTGAAAAGCTGTCAAAGGACAAGACCGTTATAATGATCGCACACAGACTTTCCACCGTAACCAATGCCGACCGCATCTTCGTACTGGCAGACGGAAAGATCGCAGAAAGCGGAACTCACAGGGAGCTGATCGCCAAAAACGGCGTCTACAGCCGCATGTGGAACGAATACAACAGATCTGTCAGCTGGCAGGTCGGAAAGGCAGGCGTGTAAAATGAAACTCACTGAAAAATTAAAGCATAAATACGCGCTTTCAGACAAGGGCGCAAAGGGAATGATACGCGCAGTTGCCGCCGTTACGCTCTCCAACGTGATCCTCATGATTCCGGTGGGACTGCTTTACATGTTGTCCTCATATCTGCTTGACGGCGAACTTCCGCGCGGGAAGTTCGGCTTCTTCATCGCGGCTATCGTTATAGTACTGCTTCTCATCGCAGGTTCTACCGTCATACAGTACCGCGCTACGTTCCTCTCGACATACATAGAAAGCGGCGTAAGGCGCAGGACCCTCGCGGAAAAGCTGAGAAAAATACCGCTTTCATTCTTTGGAAAGAAAGATCTCGCAGACCTCACGAACACCATCATGAGCGACTGCGCTTCCATCGAAACGGCTTCCTCGCATTTTATTCCCGAATTTGCCGGGGCGATGCTCTCCACAACCATCGTAGTCATCAGCCTTTTCTTCTTTAACTGGAAAATGGCGCTGGCTGCTGTATGGGTAATGCCGGTGGCTCTGATAATCGTGCTTTCCTCAAAAAAAGTAATGAACAGAGTGCACAACAAGACCATGAAATACAAACTCGACTGCCTGGACGGCATTCAGGAGGGGCTTGAAACGTTACGCGACCTGCGTTCCTACAATATGACCGCCACCTACTCCGAGGGGCTGAATAAAAAGATAAAGGCTGTAGAGAACCACTCCATCGTTGCGGAATTTTCAAACGCGGCGTTCGTGTGCTCCGCGCAGATGATACTCAAACTCGGCATGGGCACTGTGGCAGTTGTGGGAAGCGCGCTGCTCGTCAAGGGCGAAATAGACGTGCTTACTTTCTTCATGTTCCTGCTGGTGGTAACAAGAATGTACGAGCCGCTGCAGATAGCGCTGCAGAATCTGTCAGCTATGATAAGCATTGAAGTCAACTGCAGCCGTATGGACGAGATCCTGTCCCATGAGGAGCAGACCGGCCGCGAGTCCCTCGACAACAAGGGTTACGATATAGCTTTCGACCACGTTGCATTTTCCTACAAGGACGGCGAGCAGGTGCTCTCCGACGTTAGCTTTACCGCGAAGCAGGGCGAAGTCACCGCACTCATCGGGCCGTCCGGAGGCGGTAAGACAACAGTTTCACGGCTTGCTGCAAGGTTCTGGGACAACGACAAGGGAAGCATCACAGTCGGCGGCATGAACGTTTCCGAGACAGACCCTGAAAAGCTGCTGTCGCTCTATTCGATAGTTTTCCAGGACGTAACGCTGTTCAACAACACGGTCATGGAAAATATCCGCATAGGCAAAAAAGACGCAACGGACGAAGAAGTAATGGCGGCTGCAAAACTCGCGCACTGCGAGGAATTCGTGGAGAAAATGCCAGACAAATGGAACAGTATGATCGGTGAAAACGGTTCGGAGCTTTCCGGAGGCGAAAGACAGAGGATATCCATTGCAAGAGCTTTCCTGAAGGACGCGCCGATAATACTCATGGACGAAGCGACCGCTTCGCTGGACGTTGACAACGAATCCCTCATTCAGGAATCGATTTCGAAGCTTATCAGGAACAAGACCGTTATGATAATCGCACACAGAATGCGCACAGTTGACGGAGTGGATAAGATAGTAGTGCTGAAAGACGGCAAAGTCGCAGAATGCGGCTCCCCTGCAGAGCTGAAGAAAGCGGGAGGCATCTACAAGCACATGACAGACATGCAGCTGTACACAGAACAGTGGAAATACCAGTAACCAGAGGAGAGAACAAAAATGAAAGAAGAAAATGCGCTTTCCGGCGTACCGGAAACAATGCTCCAGACGATTTACGCACGCGCAAAGGAAACCAGGACCCGCGGCGCGATAATCGACAGAAAAGCCGTTGAAATAATCGAAAAGCTGGACTACGATTTCTCGCTTGCCGACAAGGATTCTGCCATGCATGACGGCGTTATAGCCCGCACGATAGTGCTGGACAGACTGGCAAAAAAGTTCCTCGCCGGGCACAAAAACGCAGTCGCCGTGAACATCGCCTGCGGTCTGGATACGCGCTGCTACCGCATGAAAGGCTACTCACACTGGTATAACCTCGACCTGCCGGAAACCATAGCGGTGCGCAAAAAAATACTGCAGCCCACAGAAAAAATAACCCAGGTAGCAATGTCCGCAATGGACGACTGGAGCGGCGAAATAAAGGAAACCAACGTTCCCGCGCTGGTAATAATCGAGGGGCTGACGATGTACCTTTCCGAAGCAGATGTAAAGAAGATTTTCGATGTTATTTCCAAGCGTTTCGAGCATGCCACAGTGCTTGTTGAAATAATGAACCCCACAGTTGCAAAGCGCGTCAAGGAGCGCTCCATCGAAGGCAGCAAGGCAAAATTCACCTGGGGTATAAAGAACGGAAAGGCGCTCGCGGAATTGCTTCCGGATTTCAGATTTGACGAGGAACACAGCCTTACAGAGGGTATGGCTGAATTTGCCCCTGTATATAAAGTGCTCGGAAAGATCCCGCTCGTCCGGAACATCTCCAATAAGATAATCATGCTGGAAAAATGATAACAATAGACTACCGGGTGCGTCTGCGCCCGGTATTTCTGTTGTGTAAATTTAACATTCAAGCCCGTTAGCGCAACCTAACTCATTGTTCAGTTATACAAATATGCACCGCTTATGTCGTTTTTCCGCTAAAATGTATTGACTTTTTAACAGAAAATGATATAATGAACATATGAACAATCGTTCACGTGTATAGGTAATTACGAAAGGAAAGTGGCTATGTTTATTGAGATCAGCGACATTAAAAAGAGCTACGGCGCAGGCGACGGCAAGGTCGATGTGCTGAAAGGAATAAGCTTCGGCGTTGAAAAGGGAGAATTCTGCGTGCTGCTGGGTCCGTCCGGCAGCGGTAAATCCACCCTGCTCAACATTATAGGCGGAATAGACGACGCGGACAGCGGGTTTATCTCCATAAACGGCGAGAAGATAGAGAACATGAAAGAAAAGGCTCTCACGGATTACCGTCGCAGACACCTCGGTTACATATTCCAGATGTACAACCTAATCCCCAACCTCAATATCAAGGAGAACGTGGAAACCGGCGCGTACCTTAGCGATAATCCGCTTGACGTTGACGATATCCTGAAAACCCTGGGACTTTACGAACACCGTCACAAGCTTCCGTCGCAGCTTTCCGGCGGTCAGCAGCAGAGATGCTCTATCGGCCGCGCCATCGTCAAAAATCCGGATATACTGCTCTGCGACGAGCCTACCGGCGCGCTGGATTACAACACCTCCAAGGAAATACTGAAGCTCATCGAAACAGTCAACCAGAAATACAACACTACGATAATCATGGTAACGCACAACGAAGCGATAAAGGATATGGCTGACAAGGTTGTGAAACTCCGCGACGGCATGATAAGAAAAGTAGTCGTGAACGAGCACAAACTCACTGCCGACGAGCTTGACTGGTAATGGAGGGTGACGATGAGAAATCCGCTTAACAAACGCCTCCCCCGGGAACTTGCAAAGGACGCCGGAAAATACGCTGCCATCTTCATTATGATGGTGCTGCTGATTTCAATATGCTCCGGCATGAGGGTATCCAATGAAAGTCTCAAGCAGGCGTATTACGACAGCTTTGACAAATACACCCTCGAGGACGGGCACATAACTCTTGACAAGCCCATGCCGGACGAAATGCGCTCCACTTTTGAAGAAAAGGGCGCCATGAAACTTTACGACAACTTCTATTTTGACGAGGAATCTGCCGAAAACGGCGCAGTGATACGTGTTTTCTGCCAGGATGACAAGGTGAACACACCCTGCCTGCTCAGCGGTGAATTCCCCGCAGCTGAAAACGAAATCGCCATCGACCGCGTATTCGCAAAGAACAACGACATCAGCGCCGGAGACAAGATAACCCTCAATAAAAAGGCGCTCACCATAACCGGGCTGGTCGCATTGCCCGACTACAGCACGCTTTTCGAAAACAATACAGACTCCATGTTCGACTCCGTGAACTTCTCCATTGCCGTAATGACCCAAGCCGGATTTGACGCAGTGGGCAGCCACAATATGGAGTACAACTATGCGTGGCTCTACAATACTTCCCCGGTGGACGACATCGAGGCTGCGGAGCGTTCCGACAAGTTCCTTGACATAGTAAAGGACGAACTGACCGACTACGACGAGGCGATAGTCAGGGCGCAGGTAGAAGCCCTCACTGACAAACTTGAAAAAGCAGGCGAGGAATACGGCGAGATATACAAGAAATCAGCTGAGGAAAAGCTGACTGAAATATCTGAAGCCGTTCAGACAGGCGCTGCGGAATATGCGCAGCTTTACATGACCACCGGCGAAAAACCCACCAAAGACGCGCTGTCAGTGGATATCGACGATTACGCCTTTTCCCTTATTGAAAGCGCTGTAGAAGCCACCCTCACCGGCACGGAAGCTGATACTCCGTCCGAGCAGGAACTTATCGACCACTACATCAGCCAGGTGGAAAAGCCACGCAGAGAGGACCTTTCCGTTGAACTGGACGACTTCCTCTGGGGTATCGTCCAGGACGCTGCAGACGCTGAACTCAACGGAACTGATTTCGAGATGCCCGCTGACGAGGAATTCGAAAACGAGATCGACAAAACGGACATCATCGCGGTGGATAACTACATTCCGCGATATCTCAACCAGGCTGTGACATTCTCGATAGATGATATCGGCGGTGACGAAGCCGGCGCGATGGTGATGTGCTATATGATGATCGCGCTTATCGCGTTCATTTTCGCCGTGACTATCTCCAACACCATAACCACCGAAGCCGGAGTTATCGGCACGCTGCGCGCCTCCGGCTACACAAAGGGCGAGCTGATACGCCACTACATGATACTCCCGATAATAGTGACGCTCGTGGCTGCCATCGTCGGAAATATCCTCGGTTACACCGTTCTCAAGGATTACTGCGTTGACCTTTATCGCGGAAGCTACTCGCTCACCGACTATCAGACCGTGTGGGACGCTTCGGCATTCGTTCTCTCGACTGTAGTCCCGATAGCGCTCATGCTGCTTATAAACATTATCGTGCTGACTTCCAAGCTGAAGCTCAGCCCGCTGAAGTTCCTGCGGCACGACCTCAGAAAGAACCACAGCAAAAAGGCAATGCGCCTGAATACCAAAATTCCGTTCAGGACAAGGTTCAGCCTGCGTATTTTCTTTACCAACCTGCCCGGATACATCGTTATGATAATCGGAATACTGTTCGGTTCGGTGCTGATAGCATTCGGAGATATGATGCCGAGAATGCTCAACGAATACCAGAATATCGTCACAAGGGACATGATAAGCGAATATCAGTATGTCCTCTATGACTGCGACGAGGCTGCGGAAGTCACCGACGCCGGCACGGAAAAATTCGCGATGGCTTCCTATGACTACACCAAGCCCGGATTTCTGACGGACAGCATAACGGTTTACGGCAAGATCAAGGACAGCAGTTATATTCCCGCTGAGATACCCGAGGGAAAGGTACTTGTTTCTACAGGCGTCAGCGTGAAATTCGGGCTGAATGCCGGCGACACGATTACACTTGACGAAAAGTACAAGCGCGACGCCTCATACACGCTGGAAATTGCCGGCGTTTACGACTATGAGTCCTCACTGGCGATATTCATGAATATCGACGATTTCAACCGCACATTCGGCAACTCCGAGAGCTATTTCACCGGGTATTTCTCAGACAAGGCGCTGCCTGAACTCCCGGACGACGATGTTGCGACGGTCATCACCGCAAGCGACTACACAAAGCTTTCCACACAGCTGATGGTTTCCATGGGTGGAATGATGGGACTGATAAAGTGGTTCGGAGCGCTGTTCTTCATCATAGTTGTGTATGTACTCTGCAAGCAGGTCATCGAGAGAAATTTCCAGTCCATTGCGATGACTAAGATACTAGGGTTCAGAAACGGCGAGATCGCGGCGCTGTATATTGCTTCCACGACTATCGCAGTCCTGCTGGGACTTGTCATTTCGATACCGTTCATCGACCTTGCAATGAAAGCAATCTTCAGCGGATATCTTTACACCATGATGACTGGATATCTCCCGCTTTCGATAAGTCCGATGACATATCTTATCATGTTCCTCACGGGATTTGGCTGCTATATCGTCGTTGCACTTCTCCAGATGCGGAAGGTATCGAAGGTTTCAAAGAGCGAAGCGCTTAAAAACGTTGAATAAACATACGGGCGCAGGTCATTACGATCTGCGCCCATGCTTTATATCTAAGGGGGACTTTTTTGATTTAAAGCATATAATAATTGCATGCAATCGAATTGCGTATGTCAAAATGATATAGAAATCATCTCAAATTTAGATTTTTCTTTTTTTTGAAGTAGTATTATAATATAATCGGTGAAAGAGCATGTAAATTTTTACAGCTTAACTGTTCAGTACGCAAAAGGAGGTCGCACATTATGAGTAAAGGCTTCCAGGGACAGATGTCTGACAAGTTCCGGTCGGCAGTGTTCATAATCCTTTCAGGAGGATTTCAGGACGCGTATACATACTGCTGTCGGGGTGGAGTTTTCGCAAACGCCCAGACAGGCAACATCGTGCTGATGTCCGCGGCGCTTTTCCGCGGAGAATGGGGCACGGTGACCAAGTACCTCGTGCCGGTGCTGTCGTTCCTGCTGGGAATTGCGGTAGCGGAACTGGTGCATGTACATTACCGCAAACAGGAAAAGATACACTGGCGGCAGATAGTTCTGATAGAAGAGATAGTGCTATTATTTATAGTAGGTTTTATCCCGGAATATCTCGACCCGCTGGCGAATGCGCTTGTATCGTTCGTATGTGCGCTGCAGGTGCAGACATTCCACAAGATACACGGGCAGCCGTATGCAAGCACGATGTGCATAGGAAACATGCGCAGCGGTATGGAATCGCTGTGCGCTTTTCTGCGCAATCACGACCGCGAAACGCTTATAAAGTCACTGACTTATTTCGGAGTCATCGGGGTATTTGCAGCGGGTGCCGGCATAGGCAGCGTTTTGTCTACGATGATAGGTCACGCTATCATCTGGGTATGCTGCGGGTTGCTTTCAGTAAGCTTCTTCCTGATGTTCATACACGAAAAGCAGGAAAAATAACAATAACCGCGAAATGCGGATAATATATAGATACAGACAGAAAGGAGATACAATATGAGCAAAAGAAAACGTGCGGTGTTCATCGTCGTATGGGTGGCTCTGATGGCTGTGGTGCTTGTCGCGGCGCTCGTTGTGGGCAGCAGCGGAGAAAGCGAGTCCATCAAGGTAGTCATGCGCGACGCAGTGCTGCACGGTACAAACAAGGTCAGCCTGTTTGGAATAAAGGATGTAAATCCGGCGTACATATCATCGCTGATAGTATGCGGCGTGCTGCTTCTTGCAGCGGTATTGATCCGCATATTCGTCATACCGAGATTTAAAATGGTCCCGGGTAAATTCCAGATGGCGCTCGAACAGCTTGTCGGATTTTTCGACAACCTCGCAAAAACCAGCAGCCCTCACAAAAACACATTTCTGGGGGCGTATGTTTTCGCGGCTGGCGTTTACATCTTCGTGGGAACGCTCTTCGAGCTTTTCGGGATACAGGCGCCGACCACTGTAGGAGGAACGATCTCATTACCCGCGCCGTTATCGGATATCAATGCGGCGATAATGCTGGGCTGCCTGTCCTATCTGGTTATCCTCAGCGGAGGTATCGCGGGCGCAAAGATAAAGGGCGTGGGGAGGACCCTCAAGGAGTTCTCGCTGCCCATTTCAATGAGCTTCCGTCTTTTCGGCGCGCTGCTCAGCGGTCTGCTGGTCACGGAGCTTGTTTATTACAACATCAGCCTGAGTTTTGTTCTCCCGGTTTTCGTGGGAATAATGTTCACGCTGCTGCATGCGCTTATCCAGGCGTATGTACTCACAATGCTGACGGCGATGTTCTACGGAGAGGTCTCTGAGCCGCCGATCAAGAAAATCAAAACCAAAGCGACAAACAAATAACACACTGAACAATAGTTATGGAGGAAACAACCATGAAAAGATCTGTAAAGAAGTTAGTAGTATGCGGTATCGTTGCGCTGATGGTATGCGCACTGTGCAGCCTGGTGGCTTTCGCTGCGGCTGACAAGCCCGAGTCTGCCCCCGCTGAAGGCGCAAGCGTTTCAGAAGAGGTTCAGACAAATTCCGATAATTCCACCGGCAGCAAGGCAATCGCAGCAGGTATCTGCGTTGGTATCGCAGCTTGCGGCGCAGGCATAGGCATGGGCCTTACAACTGCGAAGTCCTCTGAGGGAATTTCACGCCAGCCCGAGGCTGCAGACAAGATACGTACCAACATGATGCTTGGTCTGGTATTCATCGAGACCGCGATCATTTACGCCCTGGTAGTTGCAATACTCATCATCTTCGTACTGTAAGGGGGTAATTTTATGGGAATCCCTCTGAATGTAGACTGGCAGCAGATATTGCTGCATCTGTTCAATTTCATCATTCTGGCTGGCGGACTGTGGCTGCTGCTTTACAAGCCGGTCAAGAATTTCATGGCAAAGCGCGAGGCTTACTACAAGGACATGGACAAGGCCGCCAATGACAGGCTTGCCTCCGCAGAAGCCGAACAGCAGAAGTACTCCGGGCTTATCGAAAAGGCTCAGGAGGAAGCAGCAGACATCAAGAAAAAGGCTATGGCTGACGCTGAAACCGCTGCCAGGTCCCACATTGAGGACGCCGAGCAGGAGAAGCAGCGCATAATCGACGACGCCAGAAAAGCCGCTCAGGCAGAGAAAAACAAGGTCCTCCAGGAAGCAAACGCGCAGATCGAGGAAATGGTGTCTGCCGCAGTGGACAAGCTGCTTGTACCTGCTGGCAGCGCATACGACAGCTTTGATGATTCCGGAAAGGAGTAATGACTGATGACAGAACACGAGATCAGAAAAGTCGAGGTCGAAGCGTTCGTTTACAGCCGTGAAACTCCCACGGACGAACAGCTTAAAAAGGTCCAGGATTTTCTGGAGAAGAAATACAATGCCGCAGTCGTCGTTATCCCCAGGCAGGACGACAGCGTGCGCGACGGCTTCCGCATCGAAATAGGAACTTCCACCTACAAGTGGAACCTCGACCGCATATTCGACTGGAGCGCCGAGGGTCGCGCAAAGCAGCTCAAGGAAAGCATTTCCGAAGCTATCCGCGGCAAGCAGGACGTTCTGCCGATGATACGTCAGGCTATCGAGGATTTTGAGCCTATACCCAGGGACGAGGAAGTCGGCACAGTGCTCACCGTCGGCGACGGAATTGCGACGATAAGCGGCCTTGAGGACGCTGAATACGGCGAAATTCTGCTGTTTGAATGTGGAATAAAGGGCATGATACTCGACCTTAAAGAGGACGAGATAGGCTGCGTTATATTCGGCGACGAGAGCGAAATAACCGAGGGCAGCATAGTGCGCCGCACAAAGAAAGTAGCCGGCATTCCGGTGGGAGAAGCGTTCCTGGGGCGCGTTATCAACGCCCTTGGCGAGCCTGTGGACGGCAAAGGTCCGGTGGCGCAGGAAGATTACTACCCCATCGAGAACCCCGCGCCCGGCATCATCGACCGTCAGCCGGTAAACCGTCCTATGGAAACCGGACTTCTTTCAATAGATTCCATGTTCCCGATAGGCAGAGGGCAGCGTGAGCTTATCATCGGCGACCGTCAGACCGGCAAGACAGCAATCGCGCTGGACACTATCCTTAACCAGAAGGGCAAGGGCGTTGTCTGCATTTACGTTGCCATCGGTCAGAAGGCTTCCTCGGTAGCACAGCTTGCCGAGAACCTCCGCAGGCACGGCGCGATGGATTACACGATAATCGTCAACGCTACCGCCAGCGATTCTGCAACGCTGCAGTACATCGCTCCGTATTCCGGCTGCGCGATGGGCGAATTCTTCATGAACCACGGCAAGGACGTGCTGATAGTTTACGACGACCTTTCCAAGCACGCGGTTGCCTATCGTACCCTGAGCCTGCTGCTGGAACGCTCCCCCGGCCGTGAAGCGTACCCCGGCGACGTATTCTACCTGCATTCACGTTTGCTGGAACGTTCCGCTCACCTTTCCGACGCGCTTGGCGGCGGCAGCATGACTGCCCTGCCGATAGTCGAAACACAGGCAGGCGACGTTTCCGCGTATATTCCTACAAACATAATCTCAATAACTGACGGTCAGATATTCCTTGAAAGCGACCTGTTCCATTCCGGTCAGCGGCCTGCCGTCAACGTCGGGCTTTCCGTATCCCGTGTAGGCGGCGCAGCTCAGACAAAGGCAATGAAAAAGGCTACCGGCGCTATCCGCCTGGACCTCGCACAGTACCGCGAAATGGAAGTGTTCATGCAGTTCTCCAGCGACCTTGACGAAGCCACCAAAAAGCAGCTTCGTTACGGTCAGGGACTTATGCGGCTGCTCCGTCAGAAGCAGTATAATCCCTATAAGCAGCACGAGCAGGTAATTCTGCTGACGGCGGCAATGGGACATATATTCCAGGATATCGCGGTGGATAAGATACCGCAGTTCAGCCGTGACATGCTGGACGCTGCATCAGCGGAACTCCCCGACCTCTGCGATAAAATAGACCGCACGGGAGAAACCACCGAAGAGGACAGAAAGTCCCTGCTGGAATTCGCGCAGCGCTTTCTGGAGCGTAACGGCGATTAAGGCGGTGCGCTATGGCTAATACGAAAGAGATAAAGGACCGCATCAAGAGCGTCCGGGATACTCAGAAGATAACCAACGCGATGTACCTTATAGCTTCCACGAAAATGCGCAAGGCAAAATCGGAGCTTGACCACACACGCCCCTACTTTGAGGCGATAAAGGGCGAGATAAAGCGTATCTTCCGAACCGCTAAGGAAGTAGAGAGCCAGTATTTCTACCCCGAGGACAGCATGCACACGCTGACCGGCACCTACGCCTGCCTGGTGGTAACCGCCGACAAGGGTCTTGCGGGAATGTACAACCAGAACGTTATCCGCGAAGCTGAAAAACTGCTGAAAGACAACCCGGACACCAAGCTGTTCGTCGTCGGGGAATACGGCAGGCAGTATTTCGCGCACCATGGCATTCCGGTGGAGCGCAGCTTTCTCTACACGGCGCAGAACCCCACGATGCAGCGCGCGAGGGAAATAAGCTCCATTCTACTGGAGATGTTCGAAAAACGCAAAGTCTGCAAGATTTTCGTGGTATACACCGATATACGCAACGGAATGTTCGAGGAGGCGAAGTCCGAAAGACTTCTGCCGTTCCACCGCAGGACTTTCGCAGACAACACCACCGAAAAGGCGATAACAAAGCCGTTTGAATTCACGCCGTCGGTGAACGCGGTGCTTGATACGCTGGTGCCGAGTTATGTTTCAGGCTATATTTACAGCGCGCTGGTGGACAGCTTCTGTGCGGAACAGAACGCCCGTATGACTGCGATGAATTCCGCAAACCAGAACGCAGAAAAGCTGCTGGGTGAACTGTCAGTGCAATATAACCGTTCAAGACAGGCCGCAATAACCCAGGAGATAACCGAGATATCCTCCGGCGCAAAGGCGCAGAAGAGAAAGCTCGCAAAGAAGAAAAGTGAGGAGGCGTGCGGACATTGAGTACAGGTAAAATAACACAGATTTCAGGACCAGTTATAGACTGCAGGTTCGCTCCGGGCGAACTGCCTAAGATAAAGGAAGCGCTGACCGTTACCGTAAGAGGAAAGCAGCGCGTTATGGAAGTCGCACAGCACACAGGCAAGGACAGGGTACGCTGCATACTGCTGGGCGCAAGCGAAAACCTCGCACGTGGAATGGAAGTAACTTCTACCGGAAAGGCGATAAGCGTGCCGGTGGGCGACCGTACCCTGGGGCGCATGTTCAACGTGCTCGGTGAGCCTATCGACGGAGAAGGCGACATCGCGGACGGTGAGCGCTGGGAAATACACCGCAAGGCTCCCGGATTTGATGAGCAGCAGCCGGTGGCGCAGGTACTCGAAACGGGTATCAAGGTAATAGACCTGCTGGAGCCGTACCCCAAGGGCGGCAAGATAGGTCTGTTCGGCGGCGCGGGCGTCGGCAAGACTGTACTTATACAGGAACTTATCCACAACGTTGCTATGGAGCACGGCGGTTATTCGGTATTCACCGGCGTCGGCGAGCGCAGCCGCGAGGGTAACGACCTCTGGAACGAAATGCGCGAGAGCGGCGTTTCCGACAAGACCGCGCTGGTATTCGGGCAGATGAACGAATCCCCGGGCGTGCGTATGCGCGTGGCGCTTTCGGGGCTGACCATGGCTGAGTATTTCCGTGACGTTCAGCACAAGGACGTGCTGCTGTTCATCGATAACATATTCCGTTTCGTGCAGGCAGGTTCTGAGGTTTCCACGCTGCTGGGCAGAATGCCTTCAGCGGTTGGTTATCAGCCCACGCTTTCTGAGGAAATGGGCGCCCTGCAGGAGCGCATCACTTCCACAAGGAGCGGGTCCGTTACCTCGGTACAGGCAGTTTACGTCCCCGCGGACGACCTCACCGACCCGGCGCCTGCAACGACATTCACCCACCTGGACGCCACAACGGTGCTCAGCCGTAAAATAGCAGAACAGGGTATCTACCCCGCAGTAGACCCGCTGGCTTCCACCTCTAGAATTCTCGAAGCGGATATCGTCGGCGCGGAGCATTACGAAACCGCCCGCACCGTACAGGAAATACTCCAGAAGTACAACGAACTGCAGGATATCATCGCTATTCTGGGTATGGACGAGCTTTCCGACGAGGATAAGCAGGTAGTCACAAGAGCGAGAAAGATACAGCGTTTCCTGGCGCAGCCTACGCATGTGGCAGAGAAATTCACCGGCATTCCTGGCATTTACGTTCCGCTGACGGAAACTATAAAGGGCTTCCAGGCGATAGTTTCGGGCGAAATGGATAAGTACCCGGAGGCTGCATTCTACAACGTCGGCACCATCGACGATGTAGTCGAAAAGGCTGCAAAGCTTTAAGCGGGGTGCGCTATGAACACATTCAAAACGCATATCCTTGCGGCTTCAAACACGTTCTATGAGGGCGACTGCGAGTCGCTGATAATCCCGACGGCAGACGGGCAGTACGGCATTCTTGCGGGGCACTGCGACATCATCAGCGCGGTAGTCCCGGGGATAATGACCTATCGCGTCCCCGGGGAGCCAGACCGCATTGCAGCGGTATCCTCAGGTCTTGTCAAAATTGAGGACGGAGAGGTGCTGGTGCTGGTGGACTCCGCAGAGCGCCCGGAGGAGATAGACGCCAACCGCGCCCGCGAAGCCGCTGCTGCTGCCAAGGAAGCCATACTCCAGAAACGCAGCATTCGCGAATTCCACGCAGCGCAGATGACTCTCGCAAGAGCCGCAACGCGTCTTAAAGTCAAGAGCATAAATCAACAGCCGTAAACAACAAGCCCGTCGGGGGCGCTTATGCAGCTTTCCTGACGGGCTTGTTCTATAGGTTCCCTTATTTAATTATCATTCGCTCCATTTCACGGCCTGCGGCGCTCATGGACTGGTTTTTTCGCTTTAAAAGGCAGATCTTCCGCGCGGGGACTTCTTCCTTAACATCAAGCAGTATCAGCTCCTGCTGCGGAAATCCGTCCAGAAACTGCTGCGGAACAAATCCGATGCCGAGGTTGTTCCTCACCATGGGGAGTATCAGATCTGCGGTGGCAGCCTCGATATCCGGGGCAAAAACGCAGTTGTTCTGCCTGAACCACTCGGAATATATCTCATATGTCTTAGTCTGCTTGACAAGCGAAATGAGCGGGTATTTCGTAAGCTCCGACAGCGATATCTGCCTGCCGGAAAGCTCCTTGAATGCCGTTCCGCACACCGGAACCTCGCGTATCTCGCATATTTCCCTTGACGTGATGAGGTCACTGTCGCTGGTGGGCGTGGTGACTACCGCGAGGTCCACCAGCCCGTGCTTCAGCGCTGAAACAGCCTGCGGTGTGGAATGGTTGAACACCCTTATACGCACACCGGGGTACTTCTGCCTGAAATCCTTCAGCACCGGCAGCAGGAAACAGCGCAGCGCGATCTCGCTGGCGCCGATGGTCACGACGCCCTTCGCGAGCGTGCGCTCAAGGCATATCTCCTCCTCGCCGTACTGTATCTGCTCCACCGCTGCTGCGACATGCGTGTACAGCTTTTCGCCCTCCTGGGTGAGCTCCACGCCCTTGCGGGAGCGCACGAAAAGGGTGCAGTTCAGTTCGCTTTCGAGGTTCTTTATGGTGCGGGATATGTTGGGCTGGTTGTTCATGAGCGCTTCCGCTGCCTGAGAAATGCTGCCGTATTTTGCAACATAATAGAATATGCGGTAATATTCAAAGCTGATATACATATAAAATCTCCAATCAAACTATAGTTCCATAGAAATATTATATAACAAACCAGCGATTATGTCAAGCAGCGGGAATGCGCTCACTTTTCAAACCTGAAACACTCAAAGTCAAAGTTGCTTCCCGGCAGGAATGTGAACGAAACATTCACCTTTCCGGATACGCCGGTCAGCGGGAATTTCCTTTCACAGATTTCCGCGCTGTCGGTTCTGAATTCACAGAGAACGCGCTCGCCGTTCAGCGTGACGTGAATGCTGTTCAGCGGCTGCGCGGAAGCTCCCCGGATAACAAGCGCGGCAGGCTGTTCCCGCGTAAAGTCGAACTCTCCGAATTCCAGCACCACGTTGTTTCCAATGCCGGTAACGCCGGCGCTGCCGACTGTGAATTTATCACCGTAAATGCGCTCTGCGTCCACGGCGTTGTTGCTGGTGAATTCCCTGCTGCGGCGCTGGAACGTGAACCCGCTGACCTGGTACCCCGCGTTGCCCACCATAGTGAATGTATGCACACCGCGCAGCACCTTAGGCAGCGTGAATGTTTCCGGCTTGAACACCATCCACTCGGGCTGTTTGTGGTATGTGAAGCTGCCCAGCAGTTCCCCTCCCTCACCGGGAATGCCATCGTAGAACCGTATTTCCACAGTGTCAAGGGTATTGGCCCAGATGGGCACCGTCACGGTGTCCGCACCCGCGGAACCGAAGTCCACATTCTCATAGGCAGCCCACGACTCCCCGCTGAATGCAAATCCGATACCCCTGTTCACACCGTTGCCAAGATTGTCGCTGGCACGGGTGTAAAGTCCTGCCGGTACGAACTCGTACGGGTCAGTTACCGCGCTGCCAAGCCCCTCAGCCGTGAACGGAAGCACCGAAAGGAGATGGCAGCTGTCCGTTCCGTTTTTGCACATCGCGCGTAGCCAGAATTCACCGTCGCCCTTTGCGCGTACCGTGACTGTTCTGTCAGCGTTAACCGTGCACTCCGCGATGTTGGTTATGATGCCGTTGAGATTCGTCACGCGGTATTCGATATCGTCCGCGTAATCTGAATTTGCAGGGAGTATCAGCGTGCGCACCGTGGTTTCGCGCTGTTCCGGCGTGAGTTTCAGGGTATCCGCGCAGAGTTCTATCTTTCTGACGGGTATTTCGTCAGTCCTGCCGCATTCCGTGGGAACCGACTGCGCGCTCTCAATGCAGGAAGTCCCCTGAACGAACTCCGCAGGCACCGCACGCAGAACCACCGTGTTATCCGGGAGTCCCGGTGAAGTCAGCGTTACCACGATATCGCCGGTGCGGTCAGCCGCGCCGATGACTGCCAGCAGTCTGCCCGAAAACAGACGGCGCGAAGTACCCTTGTACTGGTCGCGGTCGGTGCTGTCGCCGTTGTCCATACCAAGCAGCCTGCCTGCGCCCTCTACCGCGATGTTCACGCGGTTGTCAGCATTCGCGCAGAATGTGCCGTTTTCGTCGTAAGCGGCTATCTCAAGATAAATCAGATCCTCGCCGTCGGCGTTCAGTTCAGCCTTGTCGGGAACTGTCTCAAGCCGCGCCGCATCGCCGAATGAGCGCACGATGTCCTCTGCGATAACGGCGCCGTTCTCATCATATGCAAGCGCTTTCAGTTCTCCCTTGTGGTAGGGAATGACGTGGTCAGAAGTGAGCTTCTGCCCGTGGGCATGGTCGATGTCGAACGCCCCCTGCGACTTCCCGTTCAGGAACAGTTCCACCCGCGGCGCATTGGAGCACACCCTGACGTCGATGGGCTGACCCTCGTTGAAGTCCCAGTGCGGGAAAATATGCACGAACGGTGACTTCTTATAGTCGGTCCATTCTGCCCGGAAAACATACGCGCTGTCCTTGGGAAATCCCGCTGTGTCGTACTGCCCGAAGTAGGAATTCTTGGTGCTGTACGGCGTTGGTTCACCGATGTAATCAAAGCCTGTCCATATGAACTGACCGGCGCAGAATTCCGCGTCCCTGTCCTTTATTATGCACTCTTCGGTATTTTTAGCGCCCCAGCCGGTGCAGCTGTTGCCCAGCGACGAGCACTGCCCGTCGTCGTCCGCAAGCACAGTCTGCGAAAGCGGGAAGTGATATATCCCGCGGCTCTGAACGACCGAAGCGGTCTCGCTGCCGTAGATAGCCCAGTCCGGGTGCTTTTCGTGGTGCTCGTTATAGAGCCGCTCACCGTAATTATAACCTGCCAGCTTCAGGATATCCGCGCACTTCTGCCCGTTCTCCCACTGCATGTAGTTTGAGCCGAATGTGACATATCCATTGTGACGCGGGTCGTGTAATTCCACCAGACGCCTGAGCATAGAGGTAACTTCCTGCCCGCGCTCGTCGGCGTGGGTGTCGAATATCTCGTTGCCGACGCTCCAGCCTATTATAGAGGGACGATTTCTGTCGCGCCGTACCCAGGAAGCCACGTCGCGCTCCACCCACTCGTCAAAGAAGCGCGCATAGTCGTATTCCGTCTTGCTGCGCTCCCACATGTCAAAGCCCTCTGAAAGCACCAGCATTCCAGTTTCGTCGGCAAGGTCCATGAATTCCTCGGCTGGCATGTTATGGGAGGTGCGTATAGCATTCACGCCCATTTCTCTTAACTTCGTGAACCTGCGGCGCAGCGCCGTCTTGTTGAAAACCGCGCCAAGGCAGCCGTTATCGTGGTGCTCGCAGGAACCATGCAGCTTCACGTGCCTGCCGTTCAGGAAAAAACCGTGGTCTGCGGTGAATTCTATCGTTCTGAAACCGAAGCGCTGCGTTTTCCGCTGAATGACCTCTCCCCCGCTGATGATCTCGGAAACCAGCGTGTAAAGGTTCGGCGCTTCGATATCCCACAGGTCGGGGGCAGTTACTTTCATGCTCTGCGTGGTGAGGGAATATCTGCAGTCCGCTTCCCTGACTGCCGCGGGAATGCAGGAGATATCCACAGCGCACGCGTCGGAAGTCGCTGAAGCTGCTTCCCTGCCGGCGCCGTCAAGTATCATGCTGCGCACCTGAACTCCCGCAATCTCGGTTCCCGCAGGACGGACTATTTCAGAGGTGATCTCTGCGGTCCATGTATCTCCGTCCTTTGATGTGGAAATGTACACGCCGTCGTTCCCGAAGCGTATCTCCGGCATTTCGCACAGCCATACCTTGCGGAATATTCCCGCGCCGGAATACCACCTGGAATTGGGCGCATGATGGTCAACGCGCACGGTGATCGTGTTTTCCCCGCTGCGAATAAGCTCCGTTATATCAAACTGGAACGCGGAATAGCCGTACTTCCATTCCCCGGCAAGAGTCCCGTTCACATAAACCCGGCTGTCCATGTACACCCCGTCAAAACGGATACAGGTGCGCACACCGGGCTTTTTTTCGTATGTAAATCTCTTTCTGTACCAGCCTGTGGAGGTTTCGTACAGGTTATTCGTGTTGTATATAAGCCAGTCGTGCGGCAGGTCAACTGGTGTGAAATCAAAGCCGTCAGAGTATTCAGAGCCGAAAGTCGCCTTGAAAAATTCCCACCCGCTGCAGAATAACGCGCGGTCCGTGTAGTTAAATTCCATATTATCTTCCTCCCATGATGAAAATGGTTTTCTGTTACATTGTATCGTATCTTCGCGACAAAGTCAATGCATGATATTAGTATTATATAACAATATGAATATTCAGAATATATGAGATGGCAGCACGCGAACCCATTCTCTGTTCAAGCCGAAAATATCATAAGGTAACCTCTAAAAACCGGGACACGAGCAGATTTCGTATATGACTTATATCAGGGCAGCCAGCACTTTTCCGCTTATTCAGACACTGTGAGCGGCATTTCCGGGGAAATAACCGAAAACGGCATAACCACCTGCAACCTCACCGACTACGACGGTTCGACGAAATATGTCGTTTCCGCTGATATTTCCGCAGCCGGCTGGAAATTCAGCTGCGCCATGAACACCGAAGAACTTTATCGCGATGTAACAAATATCATCATCATATTCCTGGTTTTAATTCCTGTGATAATCGTGATAGCCGCGATAATCTGCAGGACCGTTGTCAAGGGCAGTTTCAAGGCGCTGGGCACCGTTTCAGAAGCCGCTGAGGTAATGACACGTGGTGACCTTTCCGTCAAATTCGACTATTCCGATGATGACGAGATAGGCTCGGTATGCAGGATAATCGAGCAGACCAACAACACGCTCAGGAAATACGTTAACGATATTTCAACGCACCTTGACGAAATGTCCCACGGGGACTTCACGCATGCAGTCACGCTGGATTACACCGGTGACTTCGCACCTATAAAGGCTTCTCTCAATCACATCATCTCGGAACTTGGCGGTGTGTTCTCAGATATCAACGACGCAGCAGCAGTGGTGTACTCCGGCGCCGGGAATGTCTCGCAGGGCGCGGCAAGCCTTGCCGAAAGCGCTTCAAAGCAGACCTCCCTTGTGGACGAGATATCGGGTGAAGTCGCTTCCACCGACAAGATAATCAACGATAATGTAAAGCTCACCGACAACGCCCGGGAATTATCCGGCAGCACCTCGTGCATGGCTGAACAGGGCAACGCCCAGATGAAGGAACTCCTTAACGCCATCGCCCATATACGCAGTACATCTGAAAAGATACAGGAGATAAACGGAACCATCGGGGATATCGCGTTCCAGACAAATATTCTCGCGCTCAACGCTTCCATAGAAGCCGCAAGAGCCGGCGACGCCGGAAAAGGCTTTGCAGTGGTCGCTGAGGAAGTACGCAATCTTGCCGGAAAGAGCGCCGAAGCAGCCGAAAGAACAACAGCTCTCATCAACGAGAGTGCACATGCAGTTGAAAACGGAAACCTGCTTGCCGATGACACTGCCGAAACTCTCAGCAAAGTGCTCTCTCAGACTGAAGAAGTCAGCCGCATGATAGCCGAAATAGCAGCCGCTGCTGAACTTGACAGCCAGGCAGCGAAACTCCGCAGTATGACAAGAAATTCAGAGCATGACCCAATAAACAGAATGGAGCCGCAAATGCGGCTCCATTTGTATTCTCAAACGTGCATCAAAGCTTGATAGTCTTTTCGTCCGTGTCGCGGAGTGTGAAGGCACCAACGAGATCCTTGAGCGTCTGTGCCTGTGCGGAAAGCTCCTCAGAAGCCGCTGCAGACTCCTCTGCGGTAGCGGAATTCGTCTGAACGACATTGGAGATCTGGTCGACACCAATGGAGATCTGCTTGACGGAGTCAGCTGCTTCCTTAGCTGCATCGGATATCTTCTTATTGAGCTCAGCTACCTCGGAAGCGGAAGCTACAACGCTCTCCACTGCACCGGCTGCTTCGTTGACAAGGGCGTTACCATTCTCAATAGCGGAAACCGTTCCCTCGATCATAGTCGTGGTATTCTGCGCTGCTTCGGCAGACTTGGCGGCAAGGTTGCGTACTTCATCGGCAACGACTGCAAATCCCTTGCCCGCTTCCCCCGCTCTTGCGGCTTCAATTGCCGCATTAAGTGCAAGTATATTCGTCTGGAATGCGATGTCCTCAATGGTCTGGATTATCTTCTTTGTTTCGCTGGAGGAAGAGCTTATCTCGTTCATTGCGGTGATAAGACTTTCCATCTTGCTGGTCGCCTCGCTGAGTTTTGCGCCTGCCTCAGATGTCTTTGCACTTGCTGCCTCAGCGTCGGTGGAATTCTGATGGATAGACTCGGAAACCACACTGATAGTAGCGGCAAGTTCCTCAACGGAAGAAGCCTGCTCCGTAGCTCCCTGAGAAAGCGCCTGCGCACCCGCAGAAACCTGGTCGGAACCAGCAGCCACCTGATCGGAAGCGTTGCTGATATTCGCCATAGTAGCACTGAGTTTATGGTTGATATCCCTCACATAGACCAGCAGCTTGCTGCAGTCGCCAACATAATACTGTTCATGCTCAGCTGTATGTACATTGAAATTGCCGTCTGACATGCTTTCGAGTATACGCCCTATATCACTGATGATATTGTTCAGCATATTGACAACCGTCTTAGTTGCCTCAGAAAGCCTGCCTGTCTCGTCCTTGGTTGTGAGTTCAGTAACGGGGCTGGTAAGGTCGCCCTTGGCAAGCTTTTCGATACGTTCTGTGCATACCCTTACAGAACCACCGATCTTCTTACCGAGCATAACAGAAATGACCGCTGCAACAACGCACGCAACAACAAGCAGAACAACTGTCATAATGATGGCGCGCTCTGTACCTGACAAAAAGTCAGACTTCGGAGCATACACAGCCAGCGCCCAGCCATTGGAACCAGTGATTGGCGTATAGGCAAGGAACTTGGAATTACCATTGACCGTGTAATCAGCGAATCCGGAATTGCCTGCTCTCATGTCCTCGTGGCACTTGGCAAGTGTGACATATCCCGTCTGACCGGAGGTATCAGCAGCTGCGAGCGCTTCGATATTTTCGCCGTTTTTGACAATCTCGCTATCGACGTCTGCAATGGTGTTGCCATTTCTGTCGATCATGTAAGCGCTGCAGTTTTCACTGATCTTAATACTTCTTACAATATCATTCAGAAACTCAGGATCAGGGACAAGGATAACGCAGCCTGCGACCTCGCCGTTCAGGCTGCCGTCTTTCCATACCGGCGCTGCGATTATGACCATAAGCTCACCGGTAAGGCGAGACACGGTGGGCTCGGTGACGGTTACCTGACCTTTCATTGCATTCTGGAAGTACTCCCTGTCAGAATAGTTGTTGCCGTCGAGACAGTCGCCGTTGGGTTTAATGAGATTACAATTCTGCAGCTCGTGCTGTGATATGGTTTCTGCCAGCAGAGCGCTTATCTCCTGGTCTGTGGTTGCCGGGTCGGAAAGCTGCGGCGTGGTGCCGAGTTCTCTCGCGATGTTCGAAAAGGAACGTATCTCCCAATAGGAACGATCAGCAGCCACCTGTGCGGCAGCCGTCATGCTGCTCTCCACAATGGTTACCGTGCTGTTGTAAGTCATAACACATGCAAATGCCCCCAGAACAAGAAGTGATATGCTGACTGTGAGAATACAGCATACCAGTATCTTTTTGCCGATAGATTTCATAAATTGACCTCCCTTATTATTCTCCCTGTGTAATCACGATACGACCTGGCATTACTGCACAACTCGTATATCACTAAACACAATCTGCGTTTATTTGTTTTTTATTATACCATAACCGAAAGGTTATGGTATAATTGTCCGATACGCATGGAGTTCGACAACGGCGAACATATGTGCGAGGACTTTTGATCTATAATAAACGATCTGTGCTTATTGTACCACAAAACAATTTACAAATCAAGCAGTTTTGACATGAATATGCACAATAACATTCATTAAACGTGACAAAATTGAGGCCTTTTTTTTGGTTAAAAATATTCCACATATTCACACTTTAAGAAAACTCAGACAATAAGCACTGCAACTCTGGCTGTTCATTGTAAGAAACTGTTTCAGGTATGCCCCTGCTGTCCAGCCGGAAATCTATCCCTGCCCTGTTCGCCTGGGATATCTGATGGTCCCTTGGAATGTTATACGACCTGCCCTGCTTGATAAAATGAGCCCCCGTCTGATGAAAGCAGAACGGCACATTCGCCGCAACACACTGCTGCCTGATGTCAAGTATCCAGTCATAATCACAGACCCGCGCTTCTCTGCCGGATTCTCCTCCAACGGAAACCTCTTCGATATCCCTGCTGAGATACCGCGAAATATCAAGCGCTTCCAGCAATGGCGCGCATATAATGGAACGATGCTTTATCGGAAGCGACAGAAATATCGGCAGCCGGAAATCCGCGCGTTCCTGGTTTTCCACCGTGCAGCCGATGAGTACATTATCGTATCCGCTTCCCCAGTCCGGCGGAAGGCACTGTTCCAGACGGTCGATGCGCTTGGTGAAAAAATAGAACCAGCAATCGCTTCGCTGCCGCATCATCTGCCAGCATTCCTGCCGCCAGCAGTCGGCGTCGGCAAGCAGAAAGTCCGATGTGAAGCAGGTCATTATCACCTTTCCCGGTGCGATTTTGTAGCTTCCGTCGCGCCTTTTCTGCAGAGGGAGTCCGAAGCTGCCGGTCCTGCGGCACAGACTGCTTGCCTGCGCGGAGCCATACATCTCGTCCTGCCGGTAAACATAACAGTATTTGCACCCCGGGCTGATTTTCGTGCAGCCGTGCCAGGGGTTCCAGTTCTCATAAATGCTCATGATTCACCCATCGCAAAACGGGACTGCGCCAGCCCATTGCCTTTATCAGAATTCCCACAGGAAGAGCGAACCGTCCATGCCGCTCATATCCACTGCATAGCGTTTCTCAACGCCGTTCTCGTCAACATACGAAATGCCATTGTTCGGAATATCCCCCAGGAACACCAGCCCTGCGAGAAGCGGTCTGTCAGGGGTGAGTTCCGGCTGTTCGTACACTGTTTCGGTCGAAAAGCTGGTATTCCCGTTTTCGTCAAAATCAAAGGAGCTCAGCGCAAGCACCTTAAAATCAGTGACTGTCTTTTCAGCCGTGAACAGCAGCATGGTTCTGCTTTCTTCATCACCGACCATATATTCGTCATGTTCAGTATCGACAGCGCCTTCTGCATATTCCGCATGGACTGTCGTTTCCGCAAGCTGCGGCTCATACGTGTCTGCCTCTGCAGTAAACTGCGGCTCTGTTGAGGGTGGTTCAGCAGAGGGGGCGTCTGATTGTGCAGAAGTGGTTATTTCGTCCGGCGCAGAAATTTCTTGCCCGGAAGTCGTCGCGATACTCTCAGACGCCGTCGCAGAAGAACTGCTGCCAGATGTCTGCTCCATGGAATTGTTGCCAGATGTCTGCTCCCTGGAATTGTTGCCAGATGCCTGCTCCCTGGAATTGTTGCAGCCGGTCAGTAATATGCAAGTTGCCACGGCTGCCGTAAAAATTCTCTTTTTCATATAAACTCCTTCTTTCAGGTGAACAAAAAATCGGATTACTTCATTATAATATCTTTCTTAACATTTGTCAATACCATTTTGTTCATTTTCTGTTACAAGATGCCTCAAAAAACCCCGATCATACCGACCGGGGTTTAATATCAGTTTTTAAAACGTTCCTTTATCTCTTCCTGAATGCTCATCATGCAGTCAAGCAATATCGGGTTGAACATTCCACATTCGCCGTTGTTTATCATTTTTATTGCAGTTTCATGCGGAAGCGCCTTTTTATACACGCGCTCGCTTACCAGTGCGTCGTACACGTCAGCAATGGAAACCACCTGCGCGCTTATCGGTATCTCATCGCCGCGCAGTCCGTCGGGGTATCCCCTGCCGTCGTAACGCTCATGGTGCCAGCGGCATATCTCGTGCGCAGTCTTGATAAGCGGCTCATTCTGGTACTGACCCAGGCTTTTCAGCATTTCCGCGCCTATTATCGTATGCTTCTTCATCTCCTCGAATTCCTCAGGGGTAAGCCTGCCGGGCTTGTTTAGTATCTTGTCGTCTATACCTATCTTACCGATATCGTGCAATGCGGAGCCTGTGGTTATCAGCATTCTTGTGTTGTTGTCAAGGGCATAACGGTCGGTCCTTTTGACCAGCTGCTCCAGCAGCATTTCTGTCAGCATTCTGATGTGAACCACATGCATGCCGCTCTCACCGTTGCGGAATTCAACGATATGGCTGAGTATGCTTATCATCATATCGTTGTTCTTTTCTTTTTCGTTTATCTGGTCGGTGACAAGGCGCACCAGTCTGTGCTGCTTTGAATACAGCTTTATGGTGTTGAACACACGGTGGAACACTATCTTTGAATCAAACGGTCTGCGTATGTAATCGGTGACGCCCAGGTCGTAAGCCTCGCGCACGGATTCTGCCGTGTAATCGCTGGAAATCATGATGACCGGGATATCGTCTATCCAGTGGTCGGAATTCATATACCTGAGCACGTCAAAGCCACTCATACCAGGCATAATTATATCAAGCAGCACGATGGAAATTCCCGTGCCGTACTGCTTCAGCAGTTCAAGGCATTCCTCGCCGCTGGAGGCCTCCATTATGCTGAACTGGTCGCCGAGCATCGAAGAAAGTATCTCGCGGTTCAGCTGGGAATCGTCAACGATGAGCACGTTGAGCTTCTTTGAACTTATTGCAGACTCCCCATCGCCAGCTGCGTTATCCTGCCCCTGCGATACGAACATCAGCTTGCCTGCACGCTCCACTGCGGAAGAAAGCAGCTCGTTTCCCGCAAGCACGCCGCCTATACTGACGGACAGTTTTGCTTCGCCCTTGCCCGCGATCTCCACCTTGCGTATCTGCCTGCGGATATACCTCATCTGCTGCGCGAACCTGTCCTCGGTCAGACCCGGCATAATAACAAGGAACTCATCTCCGCCATAGCGTATAACTGTATCAGTCATGCGGACGCTCCTGCGGATAGCGTCTGCGGACGCTTTAAGAGCCTCGTCCCCCGCGGTGTGTCCCTGGGAATCGTTATACAGACTGAAATCATCAATGTCTATCATCATAACGCCTGCATTGACCCTGGTATTGCGCAGGAATTCCTCATAATAACGCCTGTCAAGCGCGCCAGTGAGCTGATCAATGTACATGTTGCCGCTCTTCACAAGACCCGAAAACTGCTCCAGTCCACCCGGGCACACCAGATGTTCACCGGAAAGCGGCTTTATCATCTCGATAACGCAGGGCTTTCCGTCGATCTCCGCATATTCTGCGACTATCTGGTAAATGTCATTGCCAACAAGTTCCAGCCTCGTCAGCTGCTTCTTTTCGTAAAAAGCATTGACAGTCGTGGGATTTACCCCTGCTGAATTGCTCTTTATCTCGTTCTCATCGATCAGACTTACCTCGGGAAAGACCCTTCTAAGGGCTTTCATCTCCAATTCGGCCTGCGCGCTCGTCATTCTGTGTTCTTCCATTTATTCAAATGCTCCTTGTGCAGAATTATTGTAGGTAACCTCTAAAAACCATTTTCACTCAAACAGGGTTTTTAGAGGTGACCTGTACTTGTTTTTTCCACTCGGCTATTATTTCCGCTGCCGCGTCGATATCGCAGTCATCTGCAGCGACTTTCAGCCTTTCAAAAAACTGCTGTTCTGCACCGCTATAGTTGAAGGCTTCCATCTTCTCTATCACATCATCTATGTGAATGGTATCCATCTCGTCGATAGCCTGCTGCATTTCATCGAGGAGCGACATTCCCTGCTCTGCTGGGGCAGCCGCTGAGACATTTGCCGTAACTGACGCGCCGGAAACGCTCACGCTTCCAACACCACCAGACGCCGGGCGCTGCGAAGAAGCGCCATGCTCCGAATACGAAGCCATCTCAGCCTCGGTGTCATTGAAGTAGCTTGAAAGCGCCTGGCTGATACGCAGATATTCCGTCAGCATTGCATTGGTGTGCCTGCTGATGAAATCAACGTCGTACTTGTTTCCCGCTTCCTCCAGCAGCGCAGCCATCTGCGAAAGGTGGTTCGCTCCTATCTGCCTTGCGGAGCTCTTGAGTGAATGCACCTCTATCGTGAACTGCTTGATATCGCTTATCTTCCAGAGGTATCTTATGTGCGACTCGTTTCTCTCAGCGGAACGGCAGAACTGCTTCATCACTATTCTCAGCAGATTTTCACTGTTCAGCAGTGAAAGAGCCGCTGCCGTATCAACACCCTCCACCACGGGGAGCATGCTGGCAGCCGTCGGCGCCGTCGACTGCCCGGGCATTGAAACAGGGACGATCTTTTCCTCAGAGAGCCAGCGGCGTATCTTGTTGATCATGTCCCTTATGTCTATCGGCTTCGCTATAAAGTCGTTCATTCCTTCGCGCAGGAACATTTCGCGCGCGCCGCTGCCCACACTGGCAGTCAGTGCGATTATCGGAACGTCCGCATATGTCGGGAACTTCTCACGGATAAGGTGAGTTGCTTCAATGCCGTCCATGCCTGGCATCATGTGATCCATGAACACGATATCGTAGCGGCAGTTGCGTACCTTTTCTATCGCCTCCTCGGCGCTGGCGGCTGTGTCTACCTGCATTCCCAGCGGCTCGGTGACGCCCTTTGCGACCTCGAGATTTATGTCGTTATCGTCAACAATGAGTATCCTGGCTTCCGGCGCCGTAAACGACGCTTCCTCATCAGAAAGGCTGTCAGAACGTTCAAATCTGCTGCAAATTCCCATTGCAGAATAGAGATTTATCGAATACTCAGGGCAACGCAGTATCGTGATATTGGGAATGTCGATCTTATCAGTGCTGTCAAACCTGTCGAGCAGCACGCACATCAGTTCGCGGTGAGATCTGACGAACTGCTTCAGCGCTTCGGTGACGTATTCCCTGCCGATGATAAGATAGCCCTTTTCACCGCAGGAATTGATATCTGTTATCTGCATGTATTTCATTCCGACAGCGGTGAGATCCTTGCCTATCTGACGGCTAACATAGCTGCTGCGTACATAAACCCATGCCTGCTGACCGTCTGCATGTACATCGTCGAGGTAGGTTCCCCCGGAGCACTTCTGTGGCAGCTGGAAGCTGAACACACTGCCCTTTCCAAACTCGCTGCGCGCGGTGATGCTTCCGTTCATGAGATTAAGCAGGCGCTTTGATATCGCAAGTCCAAGCCCGGTGCCGCTGACATTCCTGCGGATGTCCATCTGCTTCATTCTTGTGAACAGGGCGTCCATCTCATCGGGCTTGATGCCGCAGCCAGTGTCGCTTATTTCCGCGCACAGCAGCACTTCGTCCTTGCCCGAGGGGACTGCCTGCAGCTTCAGACCGATGTTGCCCATTCTGGTGAATTTCACCGCATTTCCCAGAAGATTTATAAGTATCTGCTGAATGCGCACGTTATCTCCGACAAGCTGCTTCGGCATATTGGCAGGTAGATCAATAGTGAAATCGATGCTCCTGTTGCCAAGCATGTTGTTTACTATTCCCGCTACATCGTTGACAAGTGAAAGCGGCTCATACTTGACTTCAACTATCGCCATATCCCCGGCTTCTATCTTGGAATAGTCCATGATATCGTTGATTATCGTCAGCAGATGGCGTCCTGACGAACGTATCTGATGCAGATATTCACGGGCGTCCTTGGGATCCTCGGCGCGCAGGGCCATCTCGGACATGCCGAGTATAGCATTTAACGGCGTGCGCATCTCATGGCTGACGTTGGTGACGAAATCAGCCTGGTACTCGGCGCGGTTCACAGCCTCGGAACTGCTGTTCTTTATCTGATCCATTTTCTGTGCCATATCAGAAAGCAGCCCCGCGAATTCACGCACATAAGCAGCCGCCCTGTCGGCCTCGTCCGGTGGGAGTATCCTCATCTCGGCAGCCACGCCAGCAAGCCTTTCAGGGCTCTCTCTGGTGGTTTTGGCAGTCTTTTCGATGTTGCTGTAGTTCATGACGTCGGTAGGCACCCAGCCTCCCGAAAGAATGCCGACAGTCTTATCGCCTATCAGTATCGGCGCGGAATACACCGCCAGCCCTCCGAAACACTCAGTACGCACTGCCCTGCCGTTTACAGCGGGGACGGAAGCACCGTATGCAATACAGCGCGCGCATTCCTGCCTGCCGGCTTCTGATTTCAGGCACAGCGAAGGGTATTCCGCAAATCCGGAGCCGTCAGTAACGCCAACGCCATTGGAATCAGATATCCACGCGGCAATACCGAACATTCCCGAAAAGGAGCTTTCTATTTTGCGGAGCATACCCGGTTCGATCACATCTGTGATATGAATAATACCTTCCTGCATTTTTTCTCCTTAATTCAGCAGACTTCTTATCATGAGGAAAAGGCGTTCCATATTTATCGGCTTCAGCAGATAGCCCTGCGGATTCATCGCGATGACTTCCTGCACACGGTCGGAATCCGAAACACCCGTCAAAAATATAACTGGTATCTCAGTCAGCCGTGAATCAAGGCGAATGTTCCTCAGCACATCGGCGCCGCTCTCGTTCGGCATCTGGTAATCCAGCAGGATAATATCCACCGTTTTGGTCTGCAGGTATTTCTCTGCCATTTTTCCGCTTGCCATTGCTGTGACTTCGTAATTTTTCTCTTCCAGCGCCGCTTTGAGCAGCCGCAGAATGGTCTTGTCGTCGTCCACGACCAATATGTGCTTTTTTTCAGATGGCATCTGTTCCTCCGGCTGTTCCGTGGGCAGGGCGCCCATTGCCGCAGCTATCTTGTTGAGTACCTCCAGCGCCTTTGCCGGCTGTGGTATCACCTGCCAGAAAAGGTCGGGGGCATGCTTCTTGTATTCATCACAGACCTGCTGAGGGGCTGTCAGGACAAAAAGCGTGCCCGAGAACTCCTTCACCTTTTTCAGATGGCTGTACTGGGAGATCATGTTATAATCGAACTCTTCGGCTACAGTCAGAAAAACATCGGGGTCGGTGTACTTCGCGTGTCGAATGATATCCTCATTGAACCCTGAAGTACTCAGGCACCGGAACCATCTGTCCGCGCTGACGAACATATCCTGCAAAAAGTTCTGATCTCTGCAGTTGACAAGAAACTTGACTTTCAAAACAGACACCACCTTATTATAATTATATTATAATTATCATGAAGCGCCGACGGCGATATTCTGCACAATTCTGCACAATTCGGCACAAATAGTCCATTTACGCTTTTTGATTATATCACAAAACCGCCTGGTTGTCAATGATAAAACGCAAACACCACGGCATCTCCGGGATCACTACCGCGCTAAAACGACACTCTTAACTTTTGCGACCCACTTTTTATACCAGGGACAAGTTTACCGGCCATGTGTGGCGCATCTTCTTATCAGTTTCTTAACACTAAAAACCTTGAAATACTACGAAACTTGTGATATAATATTATTAAGGGCATTGCGAGCCTCCTGGTTTGTTGTTGTGTTTGTGTTTCTTTCAGTTTGTCTCGCTGTGTCCTGTTTTTTTGCCTTTTTTTTAAAAAATACTTGACAAATATAAAACAATGTGATATAATATATTAGTCGATTAAGAATGCACTGCATTCCTTATCTCGAGATGTGGCTCAGTTTGGTAGAGCGCTGCGTTCGGGACGCAGAGGTCGCAGGTTCGAATCCTGTCATCTCGACCAGAATCGCTCACGACATGTGAGTAAAAGATGAACACCTCGGTTTCCGGGGTGTTTTTGTTATCTGATTATACTGCGGAGGTAACAATGGCTGAACAGACAATGTCCCTTGAACGTGCAATGGAAAACGCCATCGTTTCTACGGAAATGGAAGGCTTTGTTGTTACAAGGGAACAGCGTGAACTTATGGTAAGAGTATTGAAAAAGGAAATCACCCTTGAAGAAGCCATCGCCATGCTCAACAAGAAATACAAGTAAGGTACAGTATGGGATATTTGCTTGAAACGACAGACAATGATTGTTACCCAAACTCTACTGTCCTGATAAACAAACTCGGAATAACAGACGAACAGGCGTTAAAGGACAACGAGAGCTTCATTACAAGTACTGTAGCTGCTATGCTTATTAGGAATCCGCTAAAGGCTGACTTTGATTTTGAAGACTATAAGGCAATACACTATGAACTTTTCCATGAGCTGTATGAATGGGCTGGAACGGTAAGAACAATAAGCCTGTCCAAGACCTCAACGGTGTTTACTGCGCCCGATAAAATTGAAGACCTCGGCATTAGAATATTCAGCAGGCTAAAAAAGATGAACTACTTTGTCGGTTTATCCAAATTAGATTTTGTATCTGAGATATCAGATTTGTATAATTCCATCAATATGCTTCACCCTTTTCGTGAGGGTAATGGTCGCACAGAGCGTGTGTTCTTTATGCAACTTATCCGGAATGCCGATTACAATATTGATTATTCGAAGTTTAATTCTGAATATCTTATGATAAGCAGTATACAGGCGGCTTCTGGCGTTATGGATAATCTGACCAGCTTTTTTGAAAAAAATATCCGGTAAATATAAAAAAACAAGCCCAGGACCTCCCCGGGCTTAAATTTATTCCGACGTATCATCGTCCCCACGCAGCCTGCGCAGTATATCAGCGCCGCTCGTGTCCTCAGGCTTTATGTCACGGCTGAGCCTGAAAGTCAGCATATCCGGAGCAGAAACAGACTCCTCCCTATTGGCAACACTGCCGGACTGCTGGTCGGTTATCTTTATGTGCGGAAACAGGTTGAATATCACAACTATGCGGTTCGGATAAACCACCACATCATGAATGTAGGTATCCACGAGCTGCTTCGCATTGGCGAGCGTTCCGTCCGTCAGTGCCCTGCGTATTTCGGCAAAGGCACATTTCAGTTCCCTTTCGGTGACACGATTCTCTGAAAGCAGCTTGGTTAGGGCAGTGATATCCTTTTCCAGCGCCGCTTTCTGTTTTTCCAGGTCGGACAGTTTCTTTTTGAGCGAAGCTGAACCGACATCTATCAGCAGTTCAACCGTGCGGTTGATTCTCTGCTCCACCTCCCTCAGACTGCTCTGACACTGCGCCAGCCGCTGTGCTGAAGAGCCGACACGGTTGTTAAGATACTGATTGTAGCTTTCCGTTATTTTCGGAACCATGCCATCGGTAAAGACATACTCAGCCAGCTTCCCCAGCACAAAGCTCTCGATAACCGAGCGGTTGACCTGCGGATTGCTGCACCGCTCGTCCTTGGCATGATTGCGGCTGTTACAGAAGTACGAGTAGGACACGATACCCTTGCCGTTTGTCTTTCTCTCTCCGCAGTAGGCTCTGCCGCACAAACCGCAGTGAATCTTGCCGCTCAGCAGGTATACATCCTTCGGGTGAGCCTGGTTGCTTATCCGGCGGCGCTTCATTCTTTCCTGGATACGGTTGAACTGTTCATGGTCTATCAGCGGCGGATATACGTCGTCGCGCACTATCCACTCGGATTTGTCCTTGAACTTGCTGCTGTTGTTCGCAACGGACTGCGAAACTCGCCTGTTGTAAACGCATATACCGATGTATTTTTCGTTCCTGAGTATATCGTGTACGCTGGTGCTGGTGAACGTCTTTCCCATCTTGGTGCGGAATCCACGTGATTTCAGTTCTGCGAGTATGTCGGGATATTTCTTCCCTTCGTCTGCCATGCTGAAAATCAGCCGGACAGCGTTCGCCTCGTTTTCGTCTATCTTTATCTTCATGGTTTCCGGGTCAACACGGTAGCCAAGCGGCGGCATTCCTCCCGTATGCTTGCCGTTATAGGCATTCTCTTTCAGCCCTTTCATGGTTTCTCTGGCGAGGTTGCGGGAATAATACTCGTTCATGCCCTCAATGACGGACTGGAGAATAACACTCTCCGGTGAGTCGTCGAGATTTTCAATAACAGACCGCACCGTGACCCCGTGCTTTTTCAGCTCGTGCCGATAATACGCTGAGTCGTAACGATCACGGGAGAACCGGTCGAGCTTATGTACAAGAACGACCTGAAACCTTCCGGATTTTGCATCAGATATCATCTGCTGGAACTCCGAGTGCTGGTCAGAACGAGCGGAGTACGCCCTGTCAACGTACTCCGCAACTATCTCAATACCGTTCCTGGCAGCGAAATCTGATATAGCCCGCTGCTGTGCGTCGATACTTTCCTCACGCTGGTTATCGGAAGAGAACCGGGCGTATGACGCCGCTTTAAGCGGTGTGCTTGGCTGGTTCGGCATCAATCTCCGTCTCCTCTCTTATATGATCAAGGCATTTGAAGATCATGCTTACAGCCTGGCTGATATCTTCGGGATCTTCGGGCTCTACGGTGAGGACTTCGATGAAACGTTCGTTTTTCATGGTATAAATACCTCCTGTCAGTTGTTATGTCAAAATAGTGAACACCTCCTGCCCGTGTCGGTGCACAGGGGAATAATATATAAACGTGGAAGCAGGTGATACAGCGTGCCTGTCACGCCGTACTCCGCTGCCGAAAATCTGTTGTGTTCACCGTTGACAATGTTGGTCTGACCGGATACCAAAACTGCTCCACTGGCACCTTGTGGCGAGGGGCAGGTCGTCTTATGCGGAATGCATAAGGTAATATCGCCATGACGTGCTCCTGGAACACCGCCATGGCGTATTAGAACTTGTCTTCACAAGATAAATATGGTATAA
>ERZ1106954.259-NODE-259-length-47228-cov-6.878871_pt1 | contig 47228 bp, 38 predicted proteins | sample MGYA00403678_ERZ1106954 | MGnify/ENA primary metagenome ERZ1106954 (study PRJEB35170, sample SAMEA104062445) | human gut metagenome | biome: human gut; feature: human-associated habitat; material: faeces | place: Denmark | collected 2012-08-20 ... | reverse complement strand
TCTGGGCATTGATTTTGCCGTAGTTTTTCACCGACTCTGTCCTGAATGACCGCCCGCAGCCCGTACCGACGAGCAGGAAGGCAAGGCACAGCAGGAGAACCGTACATCTTTTTGCAAAAGCTTTCATAAACAGCCTCCTCAGGTCAATATGTAAGCAGCGGGAATAGCTCAAGCGTGCGGTCGAAGCGGTATTTTCTGAAGAAGTCACAGGCCTTTTTGGACACGATATAGAAAGGCGACGGAAATGAAGGGCCGTTAAAAGTTTGGATCATATCTGTCACATAAAAATCCTGCTCGCCTAAAACGGACTTGTCAACAGAGGGACGGGAAAGACTATTTACCACATATCTTGACTTACCGCAGACGGGGCACGTCCATATCCCGCTTGCGCCAACAACATGGAAAGAAGAATCAGGGATCATAGTTGTGACGTTGAACTGGTATATGTCGGGCATAGGCTCGTTTGTTTTCTTGCTGAGGACAGGCAGAAACTCCATCCCCTCAAGGCCGTGCTGGAGCATGAGCCTGGAGGCGGTTTCGCTGCAAAAGAATGTGTCCTGCCCTCTGTCACTGCACGAATAAAAGAAATTCCGCCCCCATTTCACAGGTTTTGAAAAATAAAACGGCGCGACCTGTGTCTGGTGAGAATATAGATCAAATTTCAGCGGCGGATCATAATAATTGCTCGCGTAACAGCTGTGAGAGAAAGTTTTCTCCGGGCAGGAATCCTCCAGCTTTTCGTTCGTTGACCGCATGGTGAACCATTCCGCCGCCTGCATTTCCTCTTCGGAAAATATGTACCATTCGCAAATCGGCGCAAACTCCGGAAATTCCGCTTTAAGGCGCTGATGCTGCTCACTGCCCTCAAGGATATCGAAAACTATAAGAAAATCGCAGTTCAGTATCTCCCCGGTGATTCCAAAGGACGCTATCTTATTTATCTGTTCGGGGGTGACCGTCAATCCATAGTGCAGGTTTATTTCCATAGTTCCCTCCTTATGAACGGCTTGCAGCCGTATGATAATTCACTCGTCCATGTGCTTCGCGCAGAACCACGCTTTCAGCAGAAACGAACCCGTCACGCCCATCACAAGTGACAGTACCAGCAGCCCCACGGTGATAACCGCAAAGACCGTCTGCTGGGATCGTCCCTGCAGGAAGACTCTGGCAAGCCCCATGCCGGCAAATACGAACAGCCCCGGCAGCCAGAAGTTTGGCTTTGATGGATCCGAACTTGAGAATTTCCCGGCTCTGATCCATGAAACGGTGATCGCGGCAAATGCCGCGGCCCATATGAGCAGCAGACCCAGCATCGCTATGAGCCGCAGAACGCTTGACCCGGCCTGCAATGCGGTGCATCGGTACGCGCCCAAATTCATAATTACCGCAATGTAAAGGCCGAATATCCCGTCGCACAGGTAGCGCGATATGCGCAGGCGGCTGAACCGCACCATCAGCACGATAAACGCCGCTGTTATAAGCAGGCACAAGAGCCCGACCGGCACGGCCCACAGCAGGCTCCGCTCCCTGATCAGGCACAGCCCGGTGCCTGACAGCAGAACTATAAAGATGCGTCCGACGCATTGCGCCTTTCTGAACGGTACGTAACCGTAATCAAGGAAAGCGGCAACATCCTTGGCGCTCAATGCTTTTGGAGCCGCGGAAGTCGTGTTTCGTTTTGAAGTCCCCATTGGCTGCCCCTCCGTCACGCAAGGCCAAAATGCGCAAGCGCCGTGTCGTAATAGTAGTTCACCAGCAGATCAACACACGCGCCGTAGCTCCGCATGCCGAGCTTCTGGTCATAGCTCTGCAGGAAGCCCTCGTACACCGTGTTTGAAACGCTCTGCACCGGCGTCTCGAACTGCGCCCAGTATTCACGGCTTGCTGCGAGGTCTGCAAGCACGCCGTCGCTCAGCCCGCGGTAGACCTCCTGCCACGCTCCGGGATCGGCACTGAAAAGGGCGTTGCCGAGGTGCGTGTAGGCAAGCAGGCAGGCCGAGTAGCAATAGTCGGCGTCGCCGTATTCAAGGCAGGCCAGCACCGCAGTGAAGTTTGCCTCCTGCTCGCGCGCAACGCCGCGCTGGTGCGACAGCTCGTGCGCGATAGTCGAGGCAAAGAGCGCGTCGGGGAAGTCCGTGTTGACGTTTGCCTCCGCCGTGAACGGGAAGAAAAAGCCCGTAAAATCCAGATAGCTCATCACTCGCGAGAAATGTACGCCCTTCGCGCGTATGTCCGGCCCCTCAAGGCAGGGGAACTCCTCCTCGGCGGCCCTGAAGACCTCGTCCGAGCGCGCCAGCAGCGCCGCGCGGTCAGCGGCGTACTGCCCGTTTTCGTTTCGCTCCACCTCGCGCCCGTACTGGTTGAGCAGGTCGGCAAAGTATACCGTCACTGTTTCAAGCTGCTCAGCAGATACCTCTCCGCTCTCAAGCCCGCTTGCGTCGAGGAAGCTGTCGCCGTAGTAGTACGTGCCCCACAGCAGGCAGAACAGCGCGTAGACTGCGAGCCCCGCTGCGAGCAGACGCAGCACCAGCGTATATAGTCTTTGCAGCCGCCCCTGACGCACGATGAGCAGCACAAGTGTCACGAGTATGTACCCCGCTATGCACGCGGCAAATATGCCTATCAGCAGCTCCGCCAGCGAGAACTCAAAGTGCGCCGCAAAGACCGCCATGAGCCGGTGCAGCGGGCGTATGACCCTCTGCGACATTGCCTGCATCAGCGCGTAGTTCCCACGCAGCAGCAGGTGCAGCGCGATGATGAGCGCACTTATCAGGGCGATGATATGCGCCGCCGGGCAGAGTTTATATAACGCGGCGAACCCGCGTCTTTTTCTTATTTCGGTATTCATAATACCATAATACCACAAACCCTGCTCCTCGGCAAGGAGGAACATCTGGAAAGGCGGCAGGCACCGTGCCGCTGCTTGCCGGAACAGCATCATATTTATGCTTGAAAATGTATTGCAAACTGCTGCAATATACTGTAAAATAACTTTGATATTAAACGGAGGCAAGGGTATGCACGACTGGAACAGCAGCGGTCAGATCGACCCCACGGATCAGTTCATCGACTATATGGCCTTTCGGGAAGTCATGGGATGCGGCATCGATGATGACGAGGAAGACGAGGAATAATCCCCCAGACTGAGTCTGACAGAGAAAAGCGGAAAAGTTGCGATATTTTTCGCAAAATTCGGCGTGAAAACGATGATAAACCTTGACTTTTCGGCACTTCTCTGCTATACTATAAGCGTGGCAGGAGCTTGCGTTCAGGCTCTCGATACGTCTATGGTATGGCGTCAGACTTCGTCTCGGGAAGAGGCAAGGAATCGTTACGGATTTGCGCACTGAGCAAGTCCACAATAACGCAGGCAATTGAATATGATAGCCGGAAGGCTGCTTGAATCCATACAGTGATCATTTGTGCTGTATGTTTTAACGCAGTTCTTCCGGCTTTTTGTTTTTCTCGGAGGTAATATTGAACTATGAATAAAAAGAAGAAAAGAAAGGGGTTTGACCGGGGCGGGATGCGGTGCCCCTACTGCGGCAGTCCTGTTGTGTACAGAAGTGCAGACGGGATCTACCGCGATAATTCCAAAGGGACCATGCTTTATGTGTGTTCCCGCTATCCCGAATGCGACTCGTATGTCCGCGTCCATGCCGGCACGAATATTCCGGTCGGCAGTATGGCCAATCACGAGCTGCGTACATTGCGCCGCACAGCGCACCATTATTTTGACCAGCTTTATGAGTCCGGTTATATGAGTAAGCAGGATGCATACCAGTGGCTGGCCGACCTGATTATGGCGCCGCTTTCCGAAGCGCACATCGGTCATCTCGGTGAGTATTACTGCAAACAGGTTATTGAAGAAAGCAGAAAGCTCTTAGAACGGCGAAAAGCCAAAATGCGGGGGCGATATTATGCACAGAAAGGAGGCGCGCTGGCGTCATGACCCTGACAGCAGAACAGCAAAAGAAAGTGGAGCAGAATATTCGGCTGGTCCAGAAAGTGATCAACGATAAGATCCACGGTCCGTATCAGCTGGGTATCTACACATATGATGACATTTTTCAGATCGGCTGCATCGGTCTCTGCAAGGCCGTGGCAACAGACAAAGGCGGGACCTTCTCTACCTACGCCTACCGCCTGATATGGAACGAGATCTGCGATGCGTTGATCTACTCGACCAAGCGGCAGGCAACGGAACTTTCCAGCGATATGATTCCCATGGTTGTAGAAGAGCCGACCATATCGATTGCAGATGTCGCAACGCAGCTGGATGTGCAGGCTGCGCTCAAAGCAGCAAAGCAGGAAGCATCGCCGTGTGTGATCAAAGGAATCGATGCGATGATTCAAATGGCCGAGGGGCGTTCCAGCAAGGAAATCGGAAATGAGTTTGGTGTGTCTGCCAATCTTGTTTGTGCATGGGTATCCAAGGCGAGAAAATATCTGAAAAGCCGGCCGGAAATACTGGCGCTGGCAGAAGTGTAATATATACGACATGGCCGCTGAGATGTATTTCTCAGCGGCCTTATTATTTACTCGAAGGAGATGTATATGGAAAGACTCAAGAAACTGTGCCCCATTCTTATTCCGGCCCTCGCATCCATCATGATAATCGTTCTTTTTCAAAGCGTATTCTTGCTCGGCTATGTGCCGACTGCATCAATGGAGCCGACACTTAAAACCGGAAGCTTGCTTCTCGGACTAAGGCTCTTTGATGAACTGGAAACCGGCGATATTATCATTTTCCGTCATGATGGTTTCTGCCTCGTGAAAAGGATAGCAGCATGCGAAGGAGACACTCTTATTCATAAGGATACCGTAGTAACTGTCCCCGAAAACTGTTTCTATGTGCTCGGCGATAACACGGAGAACTCCCATGATTCCCGGTACTGGGATGATCCGTTCGTATCTTATGAGAGTGTAATAGCAAAGTTGCTTTTGCCAGTAGGATGGAAAAGGACATAACCGATCAAAAGTTCGGACGCCTCACGGTCAAAGAGATCGTTCGGACAATACCGGGAAAAGGAACTATATGGCGATGTGAATGCGAGTGCGGTAGGGAAAAAGAAGTCCCTGCCGCTTATTTTTTAGAGCATTTGGAAAGAATAAAAATGGTGATGTCATGAAAGATATTTTCAAAGGCGTATTGCTTATTGCTATTGGCCTCGTAGCAGCAATTATAGTTTACCCATTTACGCACGAACTAGGGCATTCTATTGCGGCGTGGATCTCGGGCGCACAGATATATGAATTTCACCTTTTTCCTATACCGAATGTACTTTGTAGGTTTGACTCTATGAACCTAAAAAGCGTGATTTTAGTAGGCTTTGGTGGGATGCTTTTTCCGGCAGTATTAACCGGAATACGCCCCCCTAAAACATTCATATTGTGGTATCTTTGGTTTGTGATAAAAGGCATCTGTGCGTTGTCCTTTTTTGTGTCATTATGGGCGCTGATTTTCTTCCGGACCGGGTTGGAAATTGCAAATGACGATATGATCCAGGTACTACGGTTTGCACCAGAATACCGAGTGATATATTTGGCGGTTATTATAGGATTGCTCGCCATAACAGTGGTACAATTAGTGCATGCAAAACCACTCAAAAGAAGCCTAAAGTATTTTGGCGTATAAAAAAGGAAAAGCGAATGAGGCTCAAACAGCTTCATTCGCTAATTTTTTTAACGAGTTAAATTTCAGGGGCAATCAGCTCTTACTTTGCGTAGAACTCAAAGTTCTACACCAAAACTCTACAAACCATTGTATTTGCTTGACTTTGAGGACCTGTTGACCATTATTTTGACCACGATGGATCGCTAAGCTCAAGCAGATAAGGTAGTCAACTTTTCGAGCTGGTTTCTCTTCATTTCCAATGAGGAATGTACATATGTGTTAAGAGTAACACTTACATCCCCGTGCCCGAGGATTTCGCTGAGAGACTTGATATCTACACCGGCTTCTACACAGCGTGTGGCAAATGTATGTCTCAGGGCATGGTAGTTCACCGATGTAATTCCGCAATCATCAAGGATCTTATGGTAACGGTACTCAAATGTACGGGGATTAATGAATTCGCTCGTTCCAGTCAAAATAAAGCCTTTGCTGGATAGAGTTTTCAGTTTAAGCAGTATTGGCAGCAGTGTCGACGAAATAGGAATATCGCGTTTTGACGCTTTGGTTTTTGGGGTGTCTATAATCAATATTGTAGAACTGGCAGAATTGCCGCTTCTGATTCGTGCGACAGTATGACGGACATGAATAACTCTTTTATTCATGTCAATATCATTCCATGCAAGGCTGCATACCTCGCCGATCCTCAGCCCGGTATGAAGCGAAATATATATCCCGGCACCTGTTAAGTCGAAGTTGTTCAGCAGCGAAGCTTCCAGCTTTTTCTGTTCTTCCGAACTTAGAATGGACAATTCTGTTTTATCCGCCGAGGGCTTACAAATAGGAGTCTTCAGTGATGAGCACAGCTGCTCACTTACCGCATATTTTATGGCGGCATTAATTACCAACATGATACTCCTGACATAAGAGGCCGATAATCCACCGGAACCGTCGATTCTGCCCCTTGAAATTTTAGCATCAAGAAATGTGTTGATCCTCGTTGCTGAGAGTTCATTGACTTTGGTCAGTCCGAGTTCGGGCATGATGTGCGTGTCAATAAGGTTCTGATATTTGTTAATCGTCCCACCTTTTAAGCGCACCCGATTATTATCCATCCACAAATTCAGCACCTCACCAAATGTTTTTCCTTGGCCTTTTGGTGTGGCCAGTTGTAATGGATGGCTAATGATAGAGGCCATCTTCTCTTTTGCTTCCTTATAGGTTTTCCCGTATACTGAACCATAGATAATGCTGCCATCCGCAGCGCGTCCTTTTTTATAACGCCCCTCCCATCGTCCATCTTTTCTTTTACGAATGTTATCGCCACGTTTTGCCATGATATTTGTGCTCCTTTCAGCTTATATTTCGATAAAAATGCACCACCCTAATTATAAAATGGGAGTATTGCGATATTACAAGCGCAAGCATTATCAAGGAACCAGGATTGCTGACCCCTAATGCAGACCCGATTCAGCATTAAAACTCTAATTTTTACCGTATTTTTTGAAAAAATCGCCCGTGAATCAACCGTCTACAGTAAAGAAGTCGAAGAATTATGCTTTAACTCATTGACTTTTCGCGTGAAAAGTGGTACAATGAGTCGGAACAGGTGGAGTAGTGTCGTACTTTCGTGAAGGTAAGAACTTTGAGTTCTACGCAAAGTAAGGACAAATTTTTTTACGCACCTACCAAGCAAGCGCTTGACACCAGAACAACATGTGCGTTTAGAAACGAAAAGGTGAAGAATTAAAAGCATGGAAAATGATCGCAAACAAGAAGTAATCAATATCTGTCTCGATCTTTTCATCGAGAAGGGGCTAAACTCAACAACGACAAGAAGTCTGAGTAGTGCATTGAAGCTGCAAAATGCGGGATTGTATTATTACTTCGCAACAAAAGATGAAGCGGTTGTTCTCTGTGCCGAAGAGGCAGCACTTCGCTTGGAAAAATGTCTTATTGCCCCGGCAATGAGAGAGTTGTCAGATTTAGATGGTTTGATGAAGCGGTTGCGATCCAGAGCTGATGAGATGGCACCAACAATGCGTTTCTTTGTATCGGTATGTGTAAGTGAACAATACAAAGATGACATGAAGCCTGCCCTTGATAGGTTGTCCAAAAGGTATGAAGCCTATGCATCAAGGCTCGCAGAAAAGCTCAAATGTGATGTAAGTGTGATTGCTCCGTATTTGTATACGGCCATTACAGCGGTAACTAATTATATGATTTTCAACGAGGAATCGTATATACTTCCTCAGATAAAGTTGATAAAAGAACAAGTGGCTAAGTTACGGCCAAATGCGGAATGAGAATAGAAGGGTGTTTTGAGTTATGAGAATTAAACTTGCCATATTGGAAAAGGATCAAAGTTACTTAAATAGAATTGTTGCAGCGTTCGGAACGAGGTATGCTGATAAATTTGAAATATATTCTTTTACAGACCAAGCCATAGCTCTATCTACGCTGGATTCAAGCAGGATCGATGTACTTGTTGCAAGCGATACATTCGATATTGATGCTTCAGCGTTACCAAAGAGATGTGGCTTTGCCTATTTTGTGGACTCCCCTGATGTTGATACAGTTAATAATCAAAGAGCTATTTGCAAATTCCAGAAAGCAGATCTTATATACAAGCAGATTCTTGGCATTTATTCCGAAAATGCAGGAAGCGTCTCGGGAGTTAAATTAGGCGATGATAGCACAAAAGTAATTTTCTTCTCAACTCCTTGCGGTGGTGCGGGAACCTCCACTGTAGCAGCTGCGTGTGCAACTCACTTTGCGCTTCAAAAAAAGAAAACGCTGTATCTTAATTTGGAGATGTTCGGCTCCTCCGATTCGTTTTTCAGCGCCGAAGGCATGTTTGATATGAGTGATATTATCTTCGCACTTAAAAGTAAAAAGGCCAACTTGGCAATGAAGCTGGAAAGCTGTGTTAAACAAGATGAATCTGGCGTTTACTTCTTTTCTCAGTCCAAAATCGCACTAGACATGCATGAACTTAACTCCGAAGATATCATGCGTCTACTTTCTGAGCTTAAACTCTATGGGGAATATGATTACATTGTCGTTGACATGGATTATTCTATGCGCAAAGAGATTATCCAGATTTACAAGCAATCGCATGCGGTTGTTTGGGTTGGTGATGGTTCAGAAATATCCAATCTTAAAATACAAAGAGCATATAACGCACTTAGCATTAGAGAACAAAACGCAGAAGCTGCTCTTACAAACAGGCTTTGTCTTATTTACAATAAATTCAGTAACAAATCGAGCAAAACAGTTGGGGATATTGGTTTGAAGAGCCTTGGAGGAGCTCCGGTATATGCACATGCAACAACAAGGCAGATTATTGAACAAATCTCGGCTATGAATATATTTGACAACATTGTTTAAGTAAGGTGGTGAGAGCGTATGGATTTCGAAGCTGAACAGCAGTTAGTAACAGAACTAAAAAAATATGTCACGGAAAATATTCCGCTGAGCAAAATGAGTGATGAAGATCTTGAAGACAAGATTGAAGAGGTTGTAATTCAACGGCTTGGAAATCAGTATTGCTCTATTGACCAAAGAGTTTCAATCGTCCAACAGATCTACAGCTCAATCCGCGGCTTTGGCCTTTTGGATTCTATTATCAATGATGATACGATAACAGAAGTAATGATCAATGGACCCGAGAATGTTTTTATTGAGCAAAATGGCCGGCTGTTTAAATTGGACAAGCAATTTGAGAGTCAACGAAGGTTGGAAGACATTATTCAGAGGATTGTCGGGCTTGCTGGACGTGAAGTAAATCAAGCAAATCCGATTTGTGATACCAGACTTCCAGACGGTTCTCGCGTTAATGTTGTGCTGCCGCCTATTGCTCTTTGCGGCCCTACTGTTACAATCCGTAAGTTTTCCAAAACACCGATGACCATTGAAAAGCTCATCGAATACGGATCAATAACACAGGAAATTGCAGATAAACTGCAGCTCCTTGTGAAAGCAAAGTACAACATTTTCATCAGCGGCGGTACTGGTTCAGGTAAGACAACATTTTTGAACGCTTTGTCTAACTACATTCCGAAAGATGAACGTGTTATAACAATTGAGGATTCAGCGGAGCTGCAGATTGAAGGCATTGAAAACCTTGTAAGCCTTGAAACAAGAAACGCAAACACTTCCGGTGCTGGACAGATTACAATTCGTGATTTGATTAAATCTTCACTCCGTATGCGCCCTGAGCGTATCATTGTCGGTGAGGTGCGCGGCGGCGAAGCGCTTGATATGTTGCAGGCAATGAATACTGGTCACGACGGCTCTCTTTCCACCGGACATGCCAATTCAACTCAGGATATGCTAAGTCGTCTTGAAACGATGGTATTGCAGGGGGCTGCTGGCTTGCCACTTGAGGCCATACGACAGCAAATTGCTTCTGCTGTTGATATCATTATTCACCTTTCCAGACTTAGAGACAAATCCAGAAAGACAATGGAAATTTGTGAAGTGGTGGGATATGAGTCTGGCAAAGGAAATGAAACAGGGCGTATTATCCTCAATCCACTTTATGTTTTCGTTGAGGATGAAAATAGTACACTTGAAAAAGTGTCAGGCAAATTGAAACGTACCGAGAATAAAATGCAGAACGATTTCAAATTGAGGTTGTCTGGCTACAAAGGCGAGATTTAAAGGCTGAGGTGATAATATGGCTAAAAAAGTGCAAGAACCACAATACATAAATTCGGCGCTTAACACGCCGATGCTGAATTACAAAACATATGTGATGAATGGGCAAGAAAAAATCATTACATTTCTTTTGGCATTTATTGTCGGAGGGATTGTTGGATTAACTTTTTACGGTGGACAATTTCGAGATGCAGACGGTGTAGTTACCACAGCAACATCAGTAAGCAACTTGATTACCTTTGTTTTGGTTGGAATCGCCGCTTGGTTTATATTTTATCCAATGCGGTGTCAGCAACTTAAAAACAAGAGAAAGAAAGAGCTAACACAACAATTCCGCAGTTTATTAGAAGCACTCGCTGTGTCGTTGTCGAGTGGTATGAATATGTCCGAGTCGCTGGTAAGTGCTTATAACGATTTGAAGATTGAGTATTCTGAGAATGCATACATTATCTCTGAGGTTAAGGAGATGATTGACGGGATTCAAAATAATATTCCTATTGAGGACATGATGAAATCACTGGGTGAACGCAGCGAGATAGAGGATATTAAGAACTTTGGTACCGTGTTTGAAATCTGCTACCGTGCAGGTGGTAACATGAAAGATATAGTCCGCAGAACTAATAACATTATCAGCGAGAAGATAGAAATTTCCAATGAAATAGAAACCGCATTAGCTTCAAACAAATCACAGTTTTCGGCGATGATGGTTATTCCTGTTGTTCTCATGTTGATGCTGAGAATGATGAGCAGCTCTTTTGCAGCAAGTTTTGCAACAATACCAGGCATCATTTCTATCACGATTGCAATAGGTCTATTCTTTGCCGCCTATAAACTCGGTCAGAAAATTATGAATATAAAGGGGTGAAAGAATGAGGTACATATTTTTAGGGATTGGATCCATTCTTGCAATCCTGTTTATGGTTCAAATAAAAAAAGGAAAACGGTTTGCGTCGATTGTGGAGGGCCTTGATAGCAGTACTTTTCCTTTAAATCAGTTATATGTTGTTGGGTTTGCGTGGAGTTCTACCAAGTTATTCAAATTGCGAAGCAAACGAGCAGCAGATCTCAGAGCGCAGGCTACGTTATTATACGATTCTCAGTATGCAGAGTATTACGCAAATGTTGCTTGGGCGCAAACAATAACTCTAGTACATCTTTTCCTAACAATGAGTTTCCTTATGGCGGGAATAATGTACGATTTGGCTTTTTTGATGTTGGTTGGCGGCATTTTCTTGAGCATTGTGGTTGCGGCCTATTGCCTTGAAAACATGAAAAACACACTTACAAAAAGGACCGAAGAATGCGAAGCGCAATTGCCAGAAGTTGTTTCTACGATGGCGATACTGGTGAATTCCGGCATGGTCTTGAGAGAAGCATGGAATATGGTTGCAGACAGTGGGACTGGTGCATTTTATGAATTAATGCGCAAAGCCGCTGAGAACATGAAAAATGGTTATTCCGATGCTGATGCGATATTTCTGTTCGGAAAAGCTTCCAACTCAACTGAGATAAAAAAATTCACAAGCGCATTGTTACAGGGCATGGAAAAAGGTGGCGCCGAGTTATCTGGATTTCTTGCACATCAGTCTTCAGAACTATGGAATGCAAAGAGGCAACGCATGCTTCAAGCTGGTGAAAAAGCAGCAACAAAATTACTCCTGCCAATTGTCCTGATTTTTGTGGGTGTAATAATCATTGTCATGACTGCGGCCTTTGCTGGTTCGCTGTTTTGAATAACTATTTGGTAGAAAGGAGGGAATTGAAATGAAGAAAATCAATGAAATGCTGACAAAGTTGCAGATCAAAGCGTATTGTGCTCTTTCAAATTTCAAGAATTCCGAACGCGGCGATACAAATTTTGTCTCCATGTTGATTATCATTGGCATCGTGGTTGTTCTGGCGGGTTTGTTCCTTACGCTGGGAAAGGATGTTGTTGCGTCCATCAGGCAGAAGGTCAAGGATTTTATCAACGGTCTGTAATCAAATTAAGGAATCCAAGGAATGCGAGGACTTCAGAATGTCGATTATTTGGAGTGCGGTTTGGGGTATATTGGCTTTAGCTATTATGTCCATTACAATTAAATACTATTTGCCTATGTTATCCAAGCGAACTCAAGTGATGGCTTCTGATGCCCCCGCAAATTCCGAGGATAATAGTGATGTTGTCGAGCTTGCCGCTGAAAAATGCGGAAAGTATCGTTCGGAAATACTCAACAACCGAGCATTTGCAGTTACAATGTTAGTGCTCTGCGCAGGTTTTGCGGTTTGGTGTGGATATACCGCCGGTGAACATTCGGCATCTATTATAGGAATGTTAAAAATGACACTCGGTATGTGTGTTCTCTGCTGCACATTCATAACAGATATGGAACTGATGATGATTCCAAATCTGTGCCCATTAGTCCTTCTTGCAGGAAGAACCATTACAATTATTACTGAGTTCATTTGGATGAAAGATGAGGCACTGGCGTGGCTATTAAATAGCTTGATTGCCCTTGTGATAAGTTTACTGCTGTTATTGCTTATGTCAAAACTAACTCGTGGCGGACTTGGCATGGGCGATGTGAAATTGTTTAGCAGCCTTGGCTTTTTATGTGGAGTGCGTGCAGTGTGCTTTACATTGATGTTTGCTTTTTTGCTTTGTGCATTGGCATCTACTGGACTGCTTTTAAGTCGAAAAAAACGGCTGAAAGATTCCCTCCCCCTTGGACCATTTATTTGGCTTGGATATGGAGTCACAGTCTTGTTATCTATAATGTAAGGAAAGTTGGGAAGCGAAGTGAAACAATCAAAACTCATTATAATTCTACTCATTGTTTTGATCATTGGCGGTTGGGGAGCTGCGTTACTTGCAACCGACAGTGGCAAAACGAAAGAATACAACAGCCATATTGACATGGCAGAAGAATATACAGGACGCGGTTTGTACCAAAAGGCTATTGAAGAATATGACGCTGCTCTTTCTATCAAAAACACTGAGAAGGTATGGACAGCAAAACTTGATGCGTATCAAAAAAGGTATGAGGAAAGCACAAAGATCTATGATGATTATTTAAGTGCTGCCCAAAAAGCTGTTTCGTATTACAGTAAAAATGCAGATTACTTATTAACTCTTGCCCATTTGTATGTGATAAGAGATGAATATACTTCTGCATATAAAGCGTTGAACAACGCCGTCGAAGGCGGCCTGAAAAATGATAAGGTAGATGCTCTCCTGCTGGATGTTAAATATGCTTTTGAGGTCAAATGGAAAGCATATACGGGTTATTTGCCTTGCTCTAATGGTTTTTATGCCGTAAGCGAAACAGGCGTATGGACGTACATAAAGCAAGATGGATCTGATACCGACTATGAACAGCTTATATTTGCGGGACCTGTTGGAGAATCAGGGATTAGGGTTGTCCAGGACAAGGTGCAAGCTTATTTAGTTGACGAAAAAGGTGTCGTTCAAGGAAAATTAAAATTCAGCCCCACCGCAGCAGGAGTATACTCCGAGAGCCTCATCGCCATCAAGAATGACACTTCATATAGCTACTATAATTCTTTGGGAGACAAACAGTTTGGCGAGTATGACGCTGCGGGAGCCTTTGTAAATGGCGTTGCTGCTGTTCAAAAGAATGGTAAGTGGTTCCTTATTGATACCGCAGGGAAAGAAGTTTCGGCTGATAAATACGAAGACATTATTCTCCAGGCTAATGGTACACACCTTAAAGATGGAATTATGATCGCCAAAAAAGACGGTTCATATAAAATCTACCGCGATGGAAAACCGACCGGAAGCTATTCAGATGCAGATATTATTACTGATGATAATATGATAGCCGTTTGCAAAGATGGCAAATGGGGCTTCGTAGACCTTGATGGAAAGGAAATCATCGCGCCCCAATATAAAGACGCAAAGAGTTTTTCAAACGGCTTGGCTGCAGTTTCAGATGGCGAGAAGTGGGGATTTATTGATTCAGCAGGAAACTTGGTTATTGATTATCTCTTCTACGGCGGAGATTACTTTAATACTAATGGGTGCTGCATGGTTGAAACAGGTCAAGGAACTGCGTGGCAATTGATTTCACGCTATATTGTGAAATAAAAGAGGGCAAATTATATGAATGACCAGATTGGACTAAAAGAAGCGTGGGAACAGCTGCTGGCGTATGATCCGGCTGTTTGGATAGGAGTTTTTACTGCAATTGCTATTTTTGTTATCGAAATTGTCTTACATAAAAAAGGAATCATTTTTTCGGGTGACGAGAAAAGAATTGCAAAGGCTAAAGCTAAAGGAAATGTTCTGTCCGCAACACAAGTGAAATGTCGCTATTATGATAAGAGCTCTGGCGCAAGAAATTATGTGGCCACATACGAATATGAGTTTAATGGATTGCACACGAAAAAGGTTGTGACTTCAAACAGTATACCCCCTTTGAAAATTGCTCTTTACTATGACAACGGCAAAGTTTTTTCAGAATTTGATGTTGGTTCAAGCCCATTAAAATTACTAATGTATATTATCCCAATTATCGCTGCAATAACAGTAATGATGGCTTTAGGATTTAAGGGTTAACGGAGGTACAAGATGAAAAGAATTATTAGCTTAATCATATGCGCTGGTTTCGTATTAGGCCTTTCGGCTTGCGGAGGGAAAAACACACAAAAAGATAACTCAAATGATACTGTTGCTCAAGCGGCAGAAAGTAATTTTGAATGGGACGGAAACCTTATTGTTGGATTGACAGAAGAAGGATGCCGAGCGAAGGAATTGGTTATTCCGGAACGCTGCGAAGGATTTGGTGGGTCAATTTTTGCTGAAAAAGATAATGCTGTAGAAAAGGTTTCCTTCTCGAGCAACAATGATATTTCACTGAATGGCGCATTTACCAGCGCAAAAAAGATAAAATCGGTGACGTTGCCAACTGGGCTCACTAAAATTGGCAATATGGATTTTTGGCTATGTGAGTCTCTTGAAGAAATTAATGTCCCTTCTTCTGTAATTACAATCGGAGAAGCGGCATTCCAGGATTGCAGCAAACTTAAAAAAGTAGTTCTTGGGGAGAAGACGAACGATATACAAGAATATGCTTTTGACGGATGCGAGTCTCTTAATACCGTAATTTTTCCTGATGGTGTTGAGACAATCGGTGAATATGCGTTTTATGAATGTGTGTGCTTGAACACGATCACACTTCCTAAGTCCTTGAAAAATATAGGAAAATTCGCTTTTGCCAACGGAGGGCTTACCGAGATTACCGTTCCGGAAGAAGTGCAACTTGATTCGTTTGATACAACTTCATTTATACAAACCAACTCAACCGTGAAAGTAATTGTTCGGTCTGGGTCTTGGATGGATCAGAACTTTGACAATGTGTTTGAGAATGGGTATATCAAAGAAGCAAACTAATTTGTCCTTATAATTGATAAAGAAAGGAGCATTGCAATGAAGATTAGAGATGAACGCGGCGCCGTTATGTTGGAATCTACATATTGTATTTTGATTTCTATTATTGTACTTATGTTTATGTTAAGCTTCGGCTTCTTTCTTTATCAAAATGCTGTTGTTACGATTATAACAAATGAGGCAGCGGAAGAAGTCTCACAAACATATAAACTGAGAAATGTTGCTGACAGTTCCATAGTAACCTCTTCTGACATCAGCGGAATCGGAAAGTATAGATACTTGTTTTTTGCAGGCAGTTTCAATTCAAAAAATGAAGCAAAAATAAAGAATCTTGCCAATGTCCGCTTGTCAAAGACTTCCTTAGCCCAAGAGGAAGGAAATATATCTGTAAATGTTGAAACGATTGTGGATGATATTGGAAGACGGCACTATGAGGTAACAGTTACACAGAAGTATTCTTTTTTACTGGGTGACCTTCTTAGTTTTATTGGACAATCAGATGTCGAAACGCTGTCCAGCACGGCTTATGTTGAAAGCTCCGATGTTCTAAATTATGCAAACACCGTTAAAACCACGAATTATGGTTTAAATGAGATAAAGGACCATTCGGAGTTACTAGGCTTAATTGATTCGGCGATTTCATTTTTACACTCTATTTTTGATGATTAAGTAGGGAGGGTGTTTGATTTGAAAAACTTTGCAAAACTCTATAAAAAAATCGGAACATTCTTCCGCAAATATATCAATGGAACTAAGGGGGCAGTATCACTTCTCCTCGTATTAGTGATGTCTCCGCTATTGTCGGTATCTCTAATTCTTGTTGAGTCTGCTCGATACCAAAATGCAGTTCAGCTCATGGAAGAAATTATTGACAGTGCTGCATTTTCTACTCTAGCTGAATACGATGCGTTTATTGATGAGCGTTTTGGGCTTCTTTCTGTTTCGCAAAAAACAAATATAAGCGATACTTTTAGAAGTTACATGGATGAGAATGTGTCTTCCATTGGGAAGAGCGTTACGATTGATTCTCACTCGGCAGCCGGTCAATTCCCGCTTTCTAACACAGATGTTCTCAAGCAGCAGGTGCTTGAATATAGCGAAATAAGTGTGGCATCTGAAATGATCATAGAAGGGTTTGATATTGATAAATTATTAGATCAGTTAAACTCTTCTTTAGATTTAGACGATATCAAGGATGAGATAGAAGCGGTTAATGCCACTATGGATGTTGCCTCTGAAGTTGAGAAGTTAATAGAGGCGATAGTCAAGATAAAGGATCAATATAACGACAAGTATGTAGTGGCATTATCTGAGTATAAAAGCGCTTATACCACATTTAAAGAAAAAGCTGTTGCTCTTATTGAAGCATTAAAAACCGCTGAGGATAATCTCGAAGAAGGTGAATCACACGACAATATATATAACGAGGATGCTGTAAAAAATGCCGTAAATGAGCTTAAGAAGGCTTGCGATACATATAAAGATAAAGCTACTACCCTGAAAACTGAATATTCTACATTGAAGGGGCATATTGATACAGTTTTTTCATCCATGAGTAGCCTTACTGAAAAGTTGAAGAAATTTGAGGACAAAACATCAGACGGCTCTGTGGTTGACAAGTGTACAACCTCCTCATATGAATGGCTTCTGATTATTCTGGGGACGATAACTAGAACAATTGAGACATCAATTGGCGATGACTATTCAAATAAAATGAATGCTGAGCTTAATGCTCTTCAGGAGCAGATAACAAAGCTTGGCAATTTGGAAGATAAAACCATAACAAGCGCTTGGACCGAGTCAAAAGTAAGTACAGAATATGGTCCACTTTCACTAACTAGTGTTCGAACCGGTCTTGGCGAGATACTGGATCAACTGATCAAGAAACTAGATAAGGATTCTGCTGCTACAGATGATGAGAAGTTGAAAATGACAGATTTGTTAGATTTGGCAGGAGATTTGTTGGGCGTTAGCGGACTTTATGATATAAATCTTAACGCTGTCGTTGACGCTGCTAAATTGTATGAAGACACAAGCATGTCGTTATCTAGCAAGCTTGTAATGAGTAGCATTACAGATTTACTGGATGCATGTGATGAATTCACAAAGGGTATTACTTCCTTCAATGTAATTAAGGCTGTAAAGGCGTTGGCGAAACTTCTAAAAGCAATAGCAGAATTCTTGACGGCGATTATCTCGTGGGTAGCAGAATCACTGGTTAATCTCGTTTCATATGTTGCCAGTGGACCTAAAGAGTGGTACAACAGTCTGCTTTTATATGGATATGCCGCCTACAATCTTCCAAATAGGACTAACTATGATAGTGGAAAAACACTTGCAGGCTATTCCTACAACAACATCTTCACGATGGCTGGTGGAATAAAACGAGGAGATGCTATTACAGGTTCGATCAGCGAACTTTCGACTCTTACAAATTCTTCCGGTTCTGACAAGATGTTTAAGGGAGCTGAGGCTGAATATATACTTGTTGGTTCAACAAATGAGCTTATGAACCAAAGCGTAGCGTTTTTTGATTTGTATTTGTTTAGGCTTGTGTGTGATCTTATCCCGGTACTAAAAAATGGTGAGGTTTCAGCGATGGCTGCACTTGCCGGACCTGGTTCTTGGGTCGTGAAACTGGCGATAGCGTTAGCTGAGCCAATGCTCGACACTATTATACTGGTAAACAGCAGCAAATCCAGTCAGTACATATACAAGAAAACTCTTTACCTTACTGGTTCAGGCATCACACTTTTATTGCAAGATTTAACTAGCATTACCGGTGTTTCTCAAAACCTAAAGGATAAGATTAAAGACAGCATTATTGCTAAAAATGGTGATGCTAGTGTGATAGATAAAGGCATAATTGATGCAACCTATACAGAGCATTTACTGTTACTTATGCTCTTGTCTGTCAATCAGCAGACTTATATGCAACGGTTGCAGAATATAATACAGTTGGAAGCGGCAGTTAAAAATGAAAGCGACTTTAAATTTGAGCTTTCAAAGGCGTATACCTTCATCAATACGGATGTTGCATATACTTTAAATCCGATGTTTAACCTCGATAGTTTGACTGGCAATGGCCTATTTACTGCAACCAGCAAACGATATTCTGGGTATTAATATTACGGAAAGGAGAGCCTTATGAAAGCATACGAAAACCAACATGGTTCTGTAACATTAGAGACTAGTATTGTTTTACCGATTTTTATTTTCCTGTTCTTATTCATATATGGCTTATTCTCCGTAATCGCTGCACAGAATCAAATGACGCACGCACTTGTGCAGTCAACGAAGAGCTTGTCTTTGGATTCATATCTTACAGAAAATGTTGAATCTGCAGGAGAAGCTGGGACAAAGTTCTGGGGTGGATTATCCGATATGGTTTTGGATATTGTCAGGTTAAACAATAACGAGTATTTTTCATCCCAAACGGATTGGTATAAGTCTGAAGACGGGAATCCAGATATAGCAGAGAAGCGATTTGTTGGATACCTGACTGGCGGAGATGAAAGTGCCGCAGATGAAAAGCTGAAAGATATGGGTATCGTTAATGGCCTCGACGGAGTTACTTTTACAACGAAAGTTGAAGGGGAACTTCTTACGGTAACAATAAAATACGAGATTCAATACTGGTTTGACTTCTTCGGAATGGGGAAAATCCCAATGGAACAAACAATAAAATCCCGCTTGTGGATGTAAATGTATAATGCGTTTAGCGTGGCAATGTTAGCGTGGCAATGACGGACGAGAGGACAGGTTATACTTATGGTTGATTTGCATTACGAAAACCAAGGCACAAATACATATTTGGTTTATGCAATAAAGGAAGATGATTCCGTGGACAGCATGAGCCTTGGCATGCTTACAAACAATAAAATCCATGGCTTGGCACCGACTTTATTTACTCAAATGGATAGCCAGAAATATATTAAATATAATGTTTCTGCCAAGGTTTCTGTTGCACAGTTCTTTACGGGTGCAGTTAATAAAAAACGCCTTTTAGGAGTGTTTACAGGTATTGTTAATGCAATGCTTGCAGCAGAAGATTATATGCTTGATCCTGCCTCAATCATCATGGATTTAGACTACATCTTTGCCGATGTTTCCACCTGTGAAACGGATTTAATATGTCTACCCATAATTGACACCGAAGCAAAGAGACCCGACTTAGGTATGTTTTTCCGTAACATTATGTTCAACACACAGTTTGATCAAACGGAAAACTGTGATCATGTTGCGAAGATTATAAACTATCTAAATGGTACTCCCCTTTTCTCACTTAATGACTTTCAAAGGGTACTCAAAGATATCCGTGAGCAAAAGGCACAGCCTACAGTTACTAAAGTTAGAGCAGAAACCGCAACTGACTCAAATCAACCGAAAAAACAACCTGTTGTCAATCAGGCACCGGCGAATCAAACATCTGCGTCTAGTCAGCCCGCTGTTCAGCCATTGAAAACAAATACAGCAGGAATGAATGTTCCTCCCGTGGTGCAGAAGCAGCAGAACACTACAGCCCCTGTGTCAACTTCTGAGGCTACAGGACCTGAAATAAGCTTTTTCTATTTGATGCAGCATTATAACAAAGAGAACGCAGCTGCATATAAGGCCCAGAAGGAAGCTAAAAAGCGTATGGCTGCAGCAAATAAGGGAAAAGCACCGGCGACACAGTCCCCTGCCCAAAAGAAATCCCAGATTGAAACGCCACCTGCGACTGGTTTTGGCTTTGCTATTCCAGGACAAACTGCACCTGCTGCAGCACAAACGCCACCACAGCCCGTTGTGCAGCACCCTGCGCCAATTCAAGCTACTTCCCATCAATCAGGTACGGCTCAACCCCAGACAGGGTCTGCACCATCTCAACAGCCCGCATATGTCCCCAGACAGGTTCCACAGGGGCAAGCAGCCAACTTTGGCGAGACAACCGTACTTGGCGGTAGTGTAATTGGAGAAACGACAGTTTTAACTGCAGCGCAAAATCCGAATAAGATGATCGCTCCTCACCTTATTCGTAAGAAAAACAACGAGAAGATTTCTTTGAATAAACCTGTTTTCCGTGTAGGCAAAGAAAGAAGCTATGTTGACTACTTCATTGGCGATAACACTGCAATTAGTCGCAGCCATGCTAATTTCATCACACGCGAAGGTGAATATTTTGTTATTGACACGAACTCTACAAATCACACTTTTGTAAATGGCACCATGATTCAGAGTAATGTTGAGACAGCAATCACCCATGGCGATACAATTCGTTTGGCAAATGAAGATTTTGAATTTAGGCTTTATTAATTAGGAATTCAGTTCGGGAAAGGAGATCCCAATGCCATTAACAGTAATACCTTTCACCATTGATATCGTAATTGGTGGAACGATTTGGATGAGTGAGCTTCCTACAACACTCAAGACGATTATCACCATTATTTTAGTAGTGAAGTTCTGCATCTATTTCTACTCTGCGCTGGTGGCAGATTCGGATCTTATTCGCAACATCGGCTTAATCGTCTGTGCGTTATTGAATGTCGCAGGCACGATATACGCAGCAATTCAGGGACTTTGGACTGCGACTATCTCGTTTGCCACACTCCTTGTGTTACTTGCCATTGGAGAAGTCCTTTCAACAGCTGATTTTTTTAAGGAAAGATGGTAAGGAGAATGAATTTTATAGTAGCAGCTACAACCGATATCGGTCTAACAAAAAGCACGAATCAGGATAGTTATAATGTCCGTGTCTTCAGCACTAAGCAGGGCAAAATTGTCCTTGCAGTCTTGTGTGATGGCATGGGTGGCCTATCTAAAGGCGAAGTAGCAAGTGCATCCCTCGTAAATGCTTTTTGCAAATGGGCAGATAGCAAACTTCCTGCTCTATGTGAGTCGAGAATTACGGATGAAGCCATTCGGGCCGAGTGGATTGAAATAGCAACCGAATACAATGAAAAGATAAAAACTTATGCTGCATCATGCGGGACGAATATGGGTACCACGATTACCGTTCTTATGCTTACATCGAGCAGGTACTACATAATGAATGTTGGCGACACGAGAGCATATGAAATATGTGATACTGTAACTGTTTTGACAAAAGATCAAACTGTGGTTGCGCGAGAAGTCGAGCTCGGTCATTTAACACCGGAAGAGGCCGAGAAGGACTCCAGAAGAAGCGTCCTCCTTCAGTGTATCGGAGCTTCTGATGAAATATATCCGGATATGTTCTTCGGAGATACTAAGTTGAATGCTGTGTATATGCTATGCAGCGATGGTTTCAGGCATGAAATTACAGAAGATGAGATTTACCAGTATCTCAATCCTAATGTTATGGTTGATGCTGATGGCATGAAACGAAATATGGATTCTCTTATCGATTTGAATAAGCAAAGGCAAGAAAGAGATAACATTTCGGTCGTTTCAATAAGAACATTTTGATTGAGTCGGAGGAGAGAGAATGCTTGAAATAGGATCACTTGTCGATGGCAAGTATAAAATACTAAGTGAAATAGGTCATGGCGGCATGAGTGTTGTTTACATGGCCATCAATGAAAAAGCCAACAAAACATGGGCGGTCAAGGAAGTTCGTAAAGACGGCAAGATGGACTTCAATACTGTTAGACAGGGCTTGATGGCCGAAATTGAAACACTCAAAAAATTAAAGCATCCGAATCTGCCGAGCATAATTGATGTTATCGAGGATGACAATAGTTTTATTATTGTTATGGATTATATTGAGGGCCGCTCCCTCGATAAAATCATAGAGGAAAACGGTGCGCAGCCGGAAGCGTATGTTGTGGAATGGGCCAAACAGTTATGTGATGTATTTGGCTATCTCCATTCAAGAACGCCACCGATCATCTACAGAGATATGAAACCGGCGAATGTCATGCTGAAGCCGGACGGTAACATTATGGTTATCGACTTCGGAACGGCGAAAAATTACGAAATTGATTTGGGCGAAACAACCGGTATTGGTACTATCGGTTATGCAGCACCAGAACAATATATTGGAAGCGGCTTGGGTCGTACAGATGCAAGGACAGATATATATTGCTTAGGCATTACGATGTACCACCTTCTCACAAACATAGATCCATGTAAGAATCTGATAAGCGATAAGTCCATAAGAGCTGTAAACCCTGCCCTTTCTCACGGATTAGATGCAATCATCCAAAAATGCACGCAGTATCAGCCGGCCGATAGGTATCAGTCATGTGCTGAGTTGATGTATGACCTGGAAAACTATGAGATTCTGGAGCCTCTTTATAAGAAGAAACAAAAGCGCAAACTGGGTGTCTTCTTCTTAACGATTTTAATGTCTGTCATTTTTGCAGCTTCGGGATTCTTGACGAATTATATGGCATCTCAGAAAGCAACGGACACATATGAGACGAAACTATATGACGCATCGAAATCCGTAAATTACGACGAGAAGCTTGAACTCTATAAGGAGTGCATTGCAATTCCAAACAAAGCTGGCGAGAAGGATGCCTATTTGGGTATGATACAGGCCTTCAAAGATAACGATGATGTATTTACCCAGTCGGAGGCCAACCTCCTTACCAAGTATATCAAAAACAATAAAGCAGCGCTCCAGAGCAATCAGGACAATTATACTGAAATATGCTTTGAGACTGGCAAATTGTACTGGTACTACTATCAAGGCGAAAATGCCTCGTCTGCTTCAGACGAATTTACCGGGGCAATTTACGCTGTCGAATGGTTTAGCGATGTTCCTGAGGGATATAAGGATTACGGAATGGCAGCTGCTTATGCAAATATCGGCTCTTTTTATCGCAATATAGCAAGATATGTTGTTGAGGCTAGTGATAAGGGACAATATAAACCTTTCTTTGAGAATATGGAGAAGCTCCTTAAGTCAGTTGCCCTTAATGAGAATGAGAGCGAAATTGTTAGACTCGAACTGCTCGAAATGTCTCGAAGCGCCCTCCAGCAATATGCAACCAAATTTAAGGGTGATGGTATTACTCAGAAGCAAATGCAGGATATGTACACGACGATTTCGGACACTGTAAGTTCAATCGCAACAACTGCCGACAAGACTGAGGAGAAAAAGAACAACACGATCTCCCTGCTGGATGACACAAAGAATGCAATCGAAACGGCATTCGGAACAAGCAAAGGGGGTAACGAAGAATGAGTGTTGAGTTACTACAGACTTTATCATTGGCATTATATATCGTTGCCGGAGTGTTGTTCTTAGTTGGGATTGCTTTATTCTTTCTTTTGGATGTGCCCAAATTATACGGAGATGTATCCGGACGGACGGCTAAGAAAGCAATCGAGGCAATTCGTCAACAGAATGAGTCTACTGGGAACAAAGCTTATAAACCAAGCGCAGTTAATGCAGAACGCGGTAAACTCACCGACAAGATAACGCAGTCTGGTAGATTACAGTCACAGACAACAGGATTACCGGTTAGTGTTGGAACAGAAAAATTGGCCACTTCCACACTGGTGCCGCAGTCCAACGAAACAACGGTTCTGGCTGAAGCTGCTAACGAAACGACAGTTTTGGAACAGCCTGTAGGGGAAACCACAGTACTTACGGGGACCCTTTCCCCTGCTGGGGAAACTACTGTATTGGTAAGGAACGAAGAGTCTTTGAGCGAGACCGTTGCGGATCCGGCGAAATTCACAGTTGATGTTGAGATGTCCTTTACCGGAAGCTCAGAAATAATTGAGTAGAAGGTGATGAGATGAGCAGGCCAGCTTTTTTAAAAACGCAAATCAACTTTTATTTCTCAATGTCAATTCTGTTGGCGTCAATTCCGGCAGTATTGATATTATGTATCCCCTTGGTTAGTTTTGAGAGTCCTGGCGCTCAAAAGATTGGGGCGTACATAATAGCAGCGGTCTTTTGGCTGTGTATCTTACTGGAACTGTGGATGACCCGAATGTGCAGTTCCGAGCGAAGATGGCTTGAACAGCGAAAGGTACGAAGCAGATCATTAGCAAAATCAAATCCGGGCGTGGTTTCCTTTTTGAAAACTCGCAAGGGTATGATTGCAGATATAGTGATGTTTGCTTCTTTAATTGCAGTTATAGCCATTACATGGACACAGGTAAAATCACAATGGTTAGTTTTGAGCTGTGTATCAGTACTATATCTTTCCTTCAATATGCATTGCCTGTTGAACGGAAAGAATTATAGATATATCAAACTACTTAGCAACTACAAAAAGGAGCATGAACGAGATGAGTAGAACAAGAGTAAAACCTACCGATCGGTTCCTGGCAATCTTGCTGTCTGTTTTGATGGTATTAGCTATGGTCCCGGTCACGACGTTGCATACTTTTGCTGCAACGCAAGACTTTCCTGACTCATATACGGTTACTGTTACCGATGGCAAGAACGCCATTGAAGGTGCACAGGTAACAATTGAGTCCAGCGAAACAGGAGCAGAGCTGAATCTGAAGAGCACGACGAATGCAAACGGTGTTGCCGCATTTGATGTAGCAGCATTAGAAGAGGCGTTCAGTGGATATGACGGCTCGACGATTCCTGTCGTGATTACTGTGCAGAAGGATGGTTACGAGCGGAAAACTCAGAATGAGGTAATTGCCTCTGATAACCTCACCGCCAATGTTGATGTAACCATCAGCACTGTTGAATCCCAGCAGGTATCAATCTCCGTTTCGGTTATCGGAGATGCAACCGTAGAAGTAAACGGTGTTGAGCAGAATATGGCAACGGTGGATGCCGGCACAAAGGTACCCGTAAAGATCACGCCTGCCGCCGGTTCCTATATCAAAGCATTGACTGTTGGCGGCAAGGATGTTCCGGTTGCTAAGGGCGAGGCATACGAAGACACAATTACCGTCAATGCCGATATTGCAATCGCCGCAACCGTAGTGAAGGAATTCACTGTCACGGCTCCCGCCGTTGAAGGTGGTACAATCACCCTGAATGGTTCGACTGTCGATTCTCTTGTTGTAGATGAAAACACCAAGGTTACTGTTGGTGTTGTAGCTGCCGAGGGCTATCAGATTTCTTCTGTTGCAATCGGAGGAACTGCTCAAGTGATTGAAAACGATAGAACTTTCAGCAAAGAAATCACTGTTACTTCCGATGTTGAAGTTGCTGTTGCCTTTGCCAAGGTTTATACCATTACTATTACTCACAACGAAAACGGTACTGTTGTGACTGATCCGACTACTGTGGGTGGCGCCGTAACTGTTGTTAAGGATAGCACCGTTAAGATTACCGCAGATCCGGATGACAACTACCGTATTTCAGAAGTCAAAATCAACGGTGTTGTTGATACATCTATCACTGGTGCAAACTATGGTGCAGACGATAAGTATGTCAAAGAACTCACCGCAGATAAGGACTATACAATCGTTATTACTTTCGCTCCCAATAGATATAATGTGACCGTTGAGGATACTAAGAATGGTTCCGTAAACGTCGAATCCAACCTTGTAGACTACAATGGTTCTACAAAGGTCACTTTGATGCCTGACACCGGCTATACTATTGAGTCCGTTAAGGTTAACGGTGTAGATACCGAAGTTATTACTCCTGACGATACTACCGCCTATTTTGAGATTGACGGTATCATCGAAGATAAGCATATTGTAGTTGTTTTCAAGAAGTCCAGCACCGCCAGCATGACTGATGTTTCTTTCAATACCGGTGATGCACTGAGAGCCAATTTGGACGGCACGCTTTATGTGTTTGCAAAGGACGCTACCGCAACTTTTACAACGAGCAAAAATGGCATTAAAATATACGACACAAAGGGAAAATTGGTTGGTGGCGGATGGAACAAAACCTCTGTTACAATCTCCAAAACAACCGCCATTGGCGAAATAAGTCTTTATTACAAGGCCGACGGTGACTGGGTGAAGAGCTGGCATGATGTCCCGGTCATTAACAAAAACAATCCTTTGAATATTGTGATTGATGTTGATGCCACCAGTACCGCAATAACTCCTGCAGCTCCTAACGCACACGGATATTATAATTCCGATGTGTCCGTTGCTATTTCTACCGAAGATAAGGGCAACTATTCCGGTATTGCTTCTGTAGAGTATTGGATTACGAATGGTAGCGAAGAAACCAAGCGTGAAACTCTTTATACCTATAAAGATGGCGAAGCTATTGAAAACAAATACAACGCCAATATTATCGTAGATGCCGTCGCAAATAACAGCGACAATGTTGTTGTCAATGTAAAAGTAACTGACCGTGCCGGCAACATCGAAACCAAAACGACTACATTGGCAATCAACTCTACCAAGCCTTCTGTGAGTGTTGCAATTGACGGAACGCTTCATAGCGAAGCTGTCACTGGGAAATATAACACACCCAGAACGGCAACGGTTACTTATATTGACAGAGCGACCACATTTAATGAAGCTGCAGCAACGGACGGTATTGTTATTACCGCAAAAGATGCTGCCGGAAGAAATGTTGCAATTTCCAAAGCGGCAATGATTACTTGGAATCATAGCGGTGATACCCATACGGCGACCGTCAGTTTCACCGTTGATGCAAATTACGAGTGGAGCGTGTCTTATACCAACAAGGCGGATCTCAGCGATGACGAAATTGAAGCCACCGGGGATTCTGTGTATGAGTTTGCGGTGGATGCAACTGCTCCTACTGCAGAAATCGCGCTCGATAAGACAGTGTGGAATAAACTGATCGGAACGCTGACATTTGGCCTTTACAAGAATTACAGCGTAACGGCCGTCGCAACTGGTTCCGATGCAACAACAGATATTAAAGAGATCCTCTACTATAAGTCGAATGAAACGAGCGCACTCGATAAGGCTCAGCTGGAGCAGGCATTTAAGGATGGTAAGTTTGTCAAAGATACGATTACCGTAAATGCTGATGAGAGATTTGCCATTTACGCTCGAATTACCGATCTTGCAGGCAACTACACTTATATCAGCACCGACGGTGTGATTTATGACAGCACGGCTTCTGCAATTACTATCACTCCTCCGACGGCAAACAAATATGGATATTACAACAAGGATGTTGTTATACCTGTTTCCGTTAACGATGCTGTGAACGCGGACATTGCTTACTCTGGCATCAAATCGGTTACATACACCGTTGAGAAGAATGGACAGAAGACCCAGGAAGGCACACTTTATACATTTGAAACAAAAAATCCGACTTACGATCAGCTTAAAGCAGAATGGAGCGGAAGCATTACCGTTGACGCCGCAAAGAACAATCATGACAATATCAAGGTGACGGTCAAGGCCATCGATAACGCTGGCAACGAGTATGAAAAATCCGTTGTTCTTGCGATTAACATCGATAAACTTACTGCTGCCATTGATTTCACTGATACGGCGAATAAAGTAGTCGATGGTCATGGCTATTATGGCGAAGCAAGGACTGCCACCATTACGATTACCGACAGAGCGACCTCCTTCGATAAAGACGCTGCAACGAATGGAATTTCCTTCTCTGCTGTTGACGCTAAGGGGCATTCTGTTGAGTTGACCGGAGATGATGTCGCAATTAGCTCTTGGACAAGCGAGGGCGATCAGCATACCGCAACCGTAACCTTCAATAAGGACGGCAATTATACATGGTCGTTTGCTTACACAAACAAAGCAGATAATGCGGTAAAAGACATCAAGGTCGAAGCCTCTGATTCTCCATATAGCTTTACTGTGGACAAAACAGATCCTACCGGCACCATAACGGTGAATGCAAACACTTGGGATAAGCTCCTCAATATTTTGACATTCGGTTTGTATAGCAATGTCAAGGCTGAAGTTACAGCAACTGCTGACGACGCAACAAGCCCGTATATTGTTGAATACTTTGAAACAAGCAATCCGATTGTGTTGACTGCTGAGGATCTTGATAAAGAGACTTTCAAGCCTTATGCAGACTACAGCGTAGAGGACAATAGACAATTTGTTGTATACCTCAAGATCACTGACTATGCCGGAAACTATACTTACATCAATTCTGACGGCTATATCGTAGATAAGGAAGCTAGCAGCATTACACTGACCCCTTCTGCAGCAAATGGTTTCTATGATGCTACTGCAAATGCAGGTGGTCAATATGGCTTGTATAACAAGAATTCCGATGTGAAGGTTGATGTTAAGGTCGAGGATGTAGAACCTTATTCCGGCATTAAAACTGTTGATTACTGGGTCGAAAACAACAATGTGAAGACGCAGGAAGGCAACCTCTTTACCTTTGATATTGAAAATCCGGCACAGAAAGACCTTGTCAAAGGCTGGGATGGTTCGATTACTGTAGATAAGGCGCTCAATAACGGCTGCAATATCGTTGTTTATGTAAAGACTATCGATAATGCCGGCAACGAAAACATTAAATCTGTCAGACTGGACATCGATGTTACCGCACCTGCTATCAGCATTAAGTTTGATAACAACAGGGATAATAACGGCAATACATACTTTGATAATCAGCGTACTGCTACGGTAACTATTACCGAAAGAAACCATCACTTTGATGCAGCTACAGCTACCAAGGGTATCATCATCAATGCAGTCGATGCCAAGGGTAATCCTGTTGAGAATGCCTATACCATTAGCGCATGGACTACTGTAGATAATGACCACAGCCCGGATGAAGCAACTCATACTGCAACCATCTTCTTTGAAAAGGATGCAAACTATACCTGGTCTATTGCCTATACTGATAAAGCCGGCAATGCGAATGAAGGCGTAAAACTCGCTGACGGAACCGCTGCCGCATTCGACTTTACCGTTGATATGACCGCCCCGACCGGTACCGTGAAGGCCACTTCCGCTGAAGGTCGTGAAACCGAGTGGGACAAACTCAGAGATTCTCTTACCTTTGGCTTCTGGTCTAAGGAAAAAATTACGATTACCGGTACTTCCGATGATGCAACTTCTGCTCCTATCGCATCTGTTGAATACTACAAGGTTAAAGCAACTGCAGCCAGCGATGGTGTAACTGCTCTTACAGCGAAAGACCTTGACAAAGTAACAACCTGGAGCAAATTCACGGAGCTGGAGATTGCTTCTGATGAGCAGTTTACTGTTTACATCAAGATTACGGATCTCGCAGGCAACTACACCTATATCAGTACCAATGGCTTGATCGTTGACCACAATGCACCGCTTGAGGAGACGATTGCTCCAGTAGTAACGGTAGAGCCTGAACAGCCCATAAACGGTATTTACAATGGCGATGTTAAGGTTGACATCAAGGTTGTCGATCCTTTGGTCGGCGGCACCTACTCCGGTCTCAAGAAGATTTGGTACGAAGTAAAGAATATGGGCGAAGTAACCCAGGGCGGTGAGGACAAGCCGCTGTATGAGTTTACTGAGAATGATCCTAAACAGGAAGATCTCCTTCAGACCTGGACCGGAAGCATTACCGTTGATTCCAAACTGAACAATAGCAATGATGTCGAAATCATCGTATATGCTCAGGATAACTCCATGAACAGTTCTGATAAGGCCGTTGCTATTAAGATCGACATTACAAAGCCGACCATCCTTGTTTCTTACGACAACAACTCGGCAGACAGCGATACCTTCTTTAAGAATGACAGAACTGCGACGGTTGTTGTTACTGAACGTAATTTTGATCCTAAGGATGTAGTAGTAACCATCACCAACACCGACAAAGTTATTCCTGTTATTTCCGAGTTTACCAAGACCAATGCCGGTACCGGAAATTTGGATGATACACAGTGGACTGCAACCATCAAGTATACCGCAGATGGTGATTACACCTTTGATATTGCGTACACTGATCTGGCCAATAATGCTTGTGATGGTGAAACCTTTGCAGCCGGCACAGTAGCTTCTAATGAGTTCACAATCGACCACACGATTCCTGTCATTGCGGTAAGTTATGACAATAACGATGCTTTGAACGGCAACTACTATAAGGCAGTTCGTACTGCAACCATTGTCATTACCGAACACAACTTCAATGCTGACCGAGTAAATATCACTCTTACGGCAACTGATGATGGTGCGGCAACGACTATGCCTACCGTTAGCGGCTGGACATCAAGTGGCGACACGCATACGGCAACGATCTACTACGGCAAGGATGCGAGGTACACCTTCGATATCGCTGTGACGGATAAAGCCGGCAATGCTTCCGCTGATTATGCAGCAGAAACATTCTTCGTGGACACTACTATGCCTACGCTGACGATTACCGGAGTTGCAAATAACTCTGCAAACAAGGGCGATGTGGTTCCTGTTGTTAGCTACTCTGACACCAACTATGACGCAGACAATGTTACAATTACTTTAACTGGCGCAAATCGTAAGGGCGTGAAGCTGGATGGCGCATATACTGATATTCACAACGGCCGTACCTTCACCTTTAAGAATTTCGCAAAAGAAAAAGAAATTGATGACATCTATACTTTGACTGCGACTTTGACTGACAAAGCTGGCAATACGACAACAGAGACTATCACATTCTCTGTTAACCGCTTTGGCTCAACGTATGCAATGAGCGAATCCACAGAGGATCTGAATGGCACTTATGTTCAGGAGCCCATTGATGTGGTTATCACCGAGACCAATGCAAACAAGCTCGAAAACATCAAGATCACCCTCTTTAAGAACAATGAAACCATCGTTCTTACTGAAGGTCAGGATTACCGGATTGATGTTGCGGGCGGCAACGGCGCATGGTATCATTACACCTATACTGTATTTGCGAAAAACTTCGCTGATGATGGCGTTTACAGACTGACATTCCATTCGGAAGATGCGGCTGGAAATGTCGCTGAAAACACGCTCGACACGAAGGATGCGGAAGTTGGTTTTGGTGTTGATGCTACTAAGCCTAATATCGTTGTTGAAAATCTCGAAAATGGTGTTACCTATGCAGTGGAAAACATGACGGTCAAGATGTCCATCAGTGATAACCTGCTCCTCGGCTCCATCACCGTATACCTTGATGACTATAACAAGGCTTATAAGTCTTGGAGTGCAGAAGAGATTTCCGCTATCATTGCAGAAAACGGCGAATTCACATTTGACATTGCAGGCGATTCTAAGAGCGCACACAAGGTTAAGATCGTATGCACCGACGCTGCCGGAAACGAACAAGTCGAAGAAATTACAGGCTTCTATGTAACAACCGATATTTGGGTTCGTTATTATAACAACAAGGCTCTCTTCTTTGGCTCTATTGCAGGCGTACTCGTTCTCGCCGGTCTGATTGTATTCCTTGTAGTTTACAAAAAGAAAAAGAACGAGAAATAAGTGACACCCTAAAGACGGTCGGCTGACTATGTTGGCCGACCGTCAAACTTTTTAGGGCAGTTGTGATAAGCTGAGGAATTAAAAGGAATGGGAGAACTGCTAGAGAGCAAACGGAGGTGAGAAAGAAATGCCAATTCAAATAGTAAGAAATGATATAACCAAAATAGCGTGCGACGCAATTGTAAATGCAGCAAAGCCCTCCCTTCTCGGTGGCGGCGGAGTTGATGGCGCAATCCATAAGACCGCAGGCAAAGGCCTCCTTTGGGAGTGCATGAAACTTGGCGGATGTAAGGTTGGTCAAGCAAAGCTCACAAAGGCCTATAAGCTCCCTTCGAGGTTTGTAATACACACAGTCGGGCCTAAGTGGAAAGGCGGCCAGAACGGCGAAAAAGAGCTGTTGGAGAGCTGCTATCGGGAGTCGCTAAGGATTGCACTGGAGAATAATTGCGAGTCTGTTGCTTTTCCCCTTATATCAAGTGGCGTGTATGGCTATCCAAAAGATCAGGCTCTCCGAGTTGCTGTTGATATCATCAGCTATTTTTTGATAGAACACGACATGCTGGTATATATCGTAGTGTTCGATAAATCCGCATTTCAGATTAGTGAAAAGTTATTCTCGGACATAGCATCCTACATAGATGATAAATATGTAGACACTCACTTTGAGTTTAACAGGACGCTAATTGATGAGCAGGGCGAAAGCACAGTTTTGGCCGAAACTCAAATTTTGCCGGACGAAGACACAGCCGCGCTACCGAAGCAATGTGCGAAACCTGTTGCCACACCCAAGACAGTCACCTTGGAAGAAGCCGTAAAGCAGATTGACGAGAGCTTTTCCCAAATGCTCCTGCGTAAAATAGATGAAAAGGGACTAACTGATGCGGAATGCTATAAAAAGGCAAATGTTGACCGCAAACTGTTTTCAAAGATCCGCAGCGACATTCATTACAGACCGAGTAAGCCAACAACCATTGCTTTTGCAATTGCTTTGGAACTGAGTCTGGAAGATACAAAAGATATGCTTATGAAAGCAGGCTTTGCTCTTTCAAGAAGCAGTAAGTTTGACATCATCATCGAATATTTTATTTCCAACAAGAACTACAACATATTTGAGATCAATGAAGCTCTTTTTGCTTTTGATCAGAGCTTGTTGGGATAAACATGTCGCTTCGTATGCGACCACACCTCCGGTGGATTTTTCTATAATGTAGATACAAGGTTATAGAAGCCTTAGTACATTATCGGAGGTATTCAGGATGAAAGAAAATAATATTACAGAGTTGGTGTTTATACTCGATCGCAGCGGTTCCATGTCAGGTCTTGAGAGCGATACGATTGGTGGCTTCAATGCGATGATTGCAAAGCAAAAGAAGGAAGATGGCAAGGCATATGTTTCTACCATTCTCTTTGACAACGAAAGCAGCGTTTTGCATGATCGCATGCCATTGTCTGAGATTCCCCAAATGACCGCAAAAGATTACCATGTGCGAGGATGCACAGCTCTTGTAGATGCAATCGGTGGTGCGATCCACCATATTGAAAACATCCATAAGTATGCAAGGCCTGAGGATGTACCGGCACATACGATGTTTATCATTACCACAGACGGCCAGGAAAATGCCAGCTATAAGTATAGCAGCGAAACTGTCAAGAAAATGATTGAGCGCCAGAAAGAACAGCATGGATGGGAATTCCTATTTATCGGTGCCAACATAGATGCAGTTGAAACAGCCGCAAGCTTTGGCATTGCACGAAATAGAGCTGTGAATTATCATGCAGATAGTGAAGGAACGCAGGTCCTGTATGAAACCATCTCTGCTCCGATTAGTGCAATGCGCAGCAATCAGCAGATCAGTGATAACTGGAGCACTCAGATTGAGGAGGATTTCCGGAAAAGAAAGTAGGTGCAGTATATGGATAGAAGAGATTTGATTGCTTCCTTTCAGGATACATTAGCGTTCTCTACGGCAGGTGTGCTATGCGGCGAAACAAAGAAAGCTGCCGAATCCTCAAAGATATATTACGAAAACTTTGCGTCTGGTGCTCGAGCCGGCGAGTCAGAATGCTATGTTGCCATCAGCGAAAATACGACATTTGCAGAGGCCCGCAAATATGCAAATAGCGGTAGGGTCGCCGTTCTAAACTTTGCCAATCCGGTCAATCCCGGAGGTGGAGTTGTAAATGGCGCTATGGCGCAGGAGGAGTGCCTTTGTCGGAGCAGCAATCTATATACTTGCTTAAGAGCTGACCATTTGTTTAATGATTATTATGATTACCATGCCCGAATGCAGGGGCATTTCTATTCGGATCGTTTAATCTATATACATGGTGTTACTGTGTTTAAGGATGATAAGCCCGTTCCGAAAATGCTGCTCCAAGAAGATTGGTTCAAGGTCGATGTCATTACCTGCGCAGCTCCTTACCTTGGAGGGAGCAAATACACGAATCTAACGGTGCTGAAGCGCATCTTCCAAAACCGTATCACAAACATTATGGAAGCCGCCTTAGATAACAAGGTGGATACGATAATATTGGGTGCTTTCGGCTGCGGTGCATTCAAAAATCCGGCATATGTGGTAGCTGAAGCATTCAAGTCTGTTATAGAAAGCAAACAGTATTGCAAAAAATTCAAGCATATCATATTTGCAATAAAACCGGACTCGGAAAAGGACTTGGGCGAAAACTACCGGGCGTTTGCTCATGTGTTCCATTTTTGCTTGCTGGAAAACAGTCTATACAAATTTATTCCCGCAATCGCATTACCCACTGGAAAGATTATTGCAGATACAACTGTGATTTTTGCCCACGGAGCACCTTATGCGCCAATAGAAGAGGTGCAAGATGGGGTTGTCTCAGGTGCAGGCTTCCCTGACGAAACATGGCTTGGTTGCACAGATAGTTATGAGGAGCAGCTGCAATTTCTGAAATGGCAAAGGAGCAACCCGTTTTACAAGAAGCAGATATCTATTTTGGGTGATTCCATAAGTACACTTGACGGATACAATCCAGAAGGTTACAATCTCTTTTTCGCCGGTGATAATTGCACCAAAGCAGGTGTTCAGGATATGAGTGATACCTGGTGGGGGCAAGTAATCAATCTCTTAGGCGCAGAGCTGCTCATTAATAATTCTTGGTCTGGAAGCCGCGTAAGTCAACTACCTGGAACCGAGAAGTTATTTCCGTCCGGGTGTAGCGATGAGAGGACGAGTGCTCTTCATATGCGTGATACGATGCCCGATGTGATTATTGTATATTTAGGAACCAACGATTGGGGGTATGGTGTTACACCCGAACCGAAGGATATAAAGTCATGTGATGAAAATGAATTGGTTTTCTCTTGTGCTTATGAAACAATGGTTAAGAAGCTGCAAAGGAACTATCCCCATGCAAAAATATGTTGCTGCACCCTGAATACAACTTTCATGTCGGCAAATCCGGGATTTAGCTTTCCGGCAGCGCATGGCGGCGTGCATATTGATGTGTACAATAATATCATAAGAAGCACAGCAAACAGGTTTGGTTGTAAGCTGATTGATTTAGCGGCATATCATAAGGCATATGACTCAATTGATGGATCACATCCAAATGCGAATGGCATGAAAACGCTGGCAACAATGGTTCTTCGTGAACTTGATGAGGGCATTTCCACTGTATTGGATTGTGAGCAAGGTCACCACAATTACATCCTTGCAGAGCGTAGTACCGGTGACGACAAATATGTTTGTTCTGTGTGTTGTAAAATTAAGCATGAAGGGCCGAAGTATATGAAGAAGATGGCGAAAGCACATATCTCGTTTTCCAACGGATATTGTGGAAGGTCCATTACTCTTGATGGAAATACTCTATCGTGGAAAAACACCCATTATCCCGGACCTCTGCCCACGCCTGATTACGACTGTTCAGAGAAGAAAATAGAATTAAGTGATGTTGATGTACAGCTTCTCTCGAATGAATTGTCCGATGTGGATATAAGCAAATGCATATCTGATTCCGTTATAGACCATCCTGCGGGAGCGAGTTATAGCATTTTCACTTGTACATACGAGGATGGCAGTGAAATTGAATACAAAACAAGGTTTAAACCAGCGCCTGCATTTGAACTGTTAAAGCAAATTCTTAACAGAAGATGTGTGCCGCCAGTTGCACCGACAATTTCTCCCCTGCCGTTTGATGATGACGCAGTTATTCTTGATGTTCCTGAAACAGATGAAGATATTATCAAAATCGACCCTAATGTTACAGACATACTGTATCCGGATACCCTCAAATTGCTTGTTTGTCCCTCAAGCAAGACCATCACGCTGCAGAAAGCACGCATTGAGGTCGGCCGGTCTACTGAGGCTGATTTAAACTTCGGAGCTGACAATAAGTATATGGCACGGCGCCATGCAACCTTCATGTTTAGCAACGGCAAATGGTATTTAGTAGATAATAATTCTACCAATGGGACATATATCAACGGCGTAAAGCTGCAACCCGGAAAGAAGTACCAGCTTGCAGCCGATGACGAGATTGTTTTTGCAGGATATACCAAGTTGATATTTTACAAAACGCCATGGGCACCAATACCACCCATTGTTCCACCGACGCCCTCGCACAAGCCTCCGTTTATCTCTTCAAAGGCACCTGTTCCTCCACAGCCCGCCGCGCCGATACAATTGGGCACAGTCATTGATGGCAAATATAAGCTGGAGAGAATTATCGCTGTTGGACCCCACACAGTCTATTTGGCGACGGTTGAGGGTGAAGATAAGAAGGTAGCTATAAAGGTAGAGGACATTAGCGGATTTGCTAATCAGGCGATCATTGCAGATATCAAGGAATCCTTTGAACTGCACAAGGCTATAAAGCATCCAGATGTACCGTCAATGCTTGAACTGATTCAAACATCAAAGTATATCTATCTCGTGATGGATTACCTTGATGGAGAAACATTAGATCGTATATTGGATAAATCAGGACCAATGGAATCCAAACGGGTAGCAGTCGTGGGACGGAATATAGCGAAAATTCTCAAGTCAATGCATGAGCTCAATCCTCCGATTGTCTGCCGTGATGTAAAGCCGTCCAACATAATGATCCACAACGGCTTGGATGTGAGTATGTTCGATTTTGGTATAGCGATGAGGTATTATGACGATGGCCGCGAAGATGAGCATATAGTTGGAACTGTCGGGTATGCAGCTCCCGAGCAATACGAAGGCCACACTCGACCTGAATCGGATATCTACGGTCTAGGCATGACGCTTTATTATATGCTTACCAAAGATGATCCTAAGACGCCCGGGTTTACCCATAGGTCTATTAGAGAATTGAATTCTAAGGCTGCTCCTGAGTTGGAACGCATTGTAGAGAAGTGTATCAAGCCTGATTATAAGAACAGATACAGAAGCTGCGATGCATTAATCCGTGATCTTGACCACTTTATAAACGGCGGCCCCTCGGCATGGCTTGGTAAACTGTTTAGAAAGAAATAATACGGAAAGAGGCCGTCAGGATTATATTCTGACGGCCTTGAGCTATATTGGGAAACGGCTATACCGTATTCCCCTCTTGAGGAAGACCGTGGCACAGTTAAATATAATGTGAATTATGGCGAACTGAGCCGCCCAAGCACAGCTTATTTCAACGGCGGGTTAAACATAATCAAATGTCAATTCGCCCACACGCAGTTATACATAATCAAAACGGTTGTAAACGCACCCCGTCCCTCGTGTAATAGGGATAGGAGGCGATCGTATATGAAAGAATTTGAGGAGTATCTGAAACGCATCGGAAAATCCGAAAATACTAGGCATCCTGCTTGACGGTGCCGGTCATCTTGCCGTTGGCAATGAGCTCCTTGGCGGAATCGGTGGCGTCAACGCCGAAGACCGGGATGGTCTTGCCGGTGCCGTTGTTGTAGCCCGCGGACTCCAGAGCGGAGATGCAGCCCTCAGCCATGTTGTCGTTGTTGCAGATGATGAGCTCGATCATGTTGTTGTTGCCCTCGTTGTACTGCGAGAGGTTCGTGTTCATGTAATCGAGTGCTGCAGCAGCGGACCACTGGCCGTTCAGGTCGACCTGATAGCCGGAGGTATTGTTGGCATCGAAGTAGACAAGCTCGGGCTTGCCGGCGGCAGTCAGGACAGCATTGGCGTCCTCAACGCCGTACTGGGTGCGGTAGATAGCCTCGACATTGGCCTCGTCGCCCTTGAACATGGCGTAGGAGATCTTGCCGTCGCCGTTCAGGTCGAGCTCGTCATAGTGCTCGAGGACGTACTCGCCGATCATCTTGCCCTGCAGATGGCCTGCCTCGGGGGCGTCGGTGCCGACGAATGCGATGTTCTCATAAGCGTTCAGGACGGAAGCGGAAGCCTCGACGCCGTCCTCATCGACTGCGCGGTTGAAGAAGATAACGGGCACATCGCCGGCCAGCTCCATGATGCCCTTCGCGGTGTCGGAAGAACCGGAGGTGACCATGTTGACGATCAGCAGGTTATAGCCGTCAGCGATTGCGGTCTGGATGGCCTCGTTCTGCGTGGTCTGGTTGCCGTTGGAGTCGAAGTCCTGATAGGTAACGCCCAGCGCGTCCAGCTGTGCATCGAGAGCGGTGCGGACGCTGGAGATGTAGGTGTCGGAATAGGTGTAGTAGAACACGGCGACCTTCAGATCGGTGCCCACAGAGGTGTCGCTGTTGTCGGTGTTGTCGTTGTTCTCAGTGGCGTCGGAAGCGGGCTGAGAAGCGTCCGTCGGTGCCTCGGTCTCGTTGCCGTTGCTGCCGCAGGCGACCAGAGCAACGACCATGACAAGGACAAGAAGAAGCGCAAGAAGTTTTTTCATTGTCATTCATCCTCCATAAATTTCTGCGGAATCTCCGTTCCGCGTAATTAAATTTTAACAGAATTTGTACAAAAAACAATGAGATTTCTTACGCAGGAAGGGTGAAAACTTCACATTCTTTGTTTTGGATGTCAAAAACAATGCGTCGAATTTGTGCAAATTGCGCATATGTCAACCGAACGAGAACAGTGCCTTCTGATTCTCGATGGTGAACATCGTCTCCTTCGTCACGGTGCGCGTCGCCGTGTCGAGCAGCTCCGCCGTGCGGTAGGTCTGCCCGTCGAGCAGATTGCACACAGCCTCGACCCCGAGGTAGCCCATGGCATAGGGATTCTGCACGATCAGGGCCGAAACGGCCCCGCTCTGCAGCAGGTCGATGCACTTGACGTTCGTATCAAAGCCGACCATGCGCACGCGGCCCGCGAGGCCAAGGGAGTGCACGGCCATGGCCGCGCCGACGGCGATCGGCTCGTTGAAGCCGACGATCACATTGATCTCCGGGTGCTCCACAAGGAGCTGCACCGTGCGGACCTGTGCCGTCGTGGCGTCGGCGTTGACGTTGATCGTATAGATGTCCTTCACACGCGGGTCTCCCGCCAGCGCCTCGCGGAAGCCGCTCTCGCGCTCCTGCCCGTTGCGGCTGCCGAGATCAAAGTTCACGATGCCGACCGTCAGGCTGTCCCAGTCCGTCTGCAGGGCAGCGCGCCCGGCCATGCGCCCGGCCTCGACATTGTCCGTGCCGATGCGCACACCGACGCCGTCGGAGTCCACGTCGCTGTCGATGACGGCGATCTTCAGGCCCTGCTTGGCCGCGCGGGTGATTGCCTCGGCGTTTTTCGTGTAGCTGATGGCGGAATAGACGATGGCATCTGCACCGGCAGCGACGGCTTCATCGATAAGACGGTTCTGCTCCTCGTAGTCCTCCTCCGTCTCCGGCCCGCAGATCGTCAGATCGACGTTATACTCCGATTTTGCGGCGTTCGCTCCGGCAAAGGCAGATTTCCAGAATTCCGTGTTCGTGGATTTGGCAATGAACCATACGGAGTTCTGTGACGTGACAGTCTTGCGGCTGCAGCCCGCCGTCAGAAGCACGGCGGCCGTCAGGAAAAGTGCGGCCAGCCGTTTAGCGTTTTTCATACTCTGCCTCCTCCCGCACCTTCGGCATGCGGATATATACGCGCGTTCCCTCGTCGGGCACGCTGTCAATGGTAATGCCATAGGCCGGTCCGAAATAGATCTTCAGACGATCGTTGACGTTCTTGATCCCGATGCCGGTGTGGTCGCTGCGCTCCTTGCGCAGGATGGCCTGCACCTGCTCCGGCTCCATGCCGGTGCCGTTATCCTCGACGGTAAACAGGATATCGTCCCCGTCCGCGCGGCACGAGATGCGGATCTCCCCCTCATCCACAAGGCCGTTGATGCCGTGGTAGATCGCGTTTTCGATAATGGGCTGCAGCGTAATCTTGTTGCACAGGTAGTCCAGGCACTCCTCCTGCACGTCGAAGGAATAGGAAAACTGATTCTTATAGCGGTGGGACTGGATCTGCAGATAGCTCTCGGCATGCTGCAGCTCGCTGCGGATGGGGATAAGCTCGTGGCCGCGGCTGATGCTGATGCGGAACAGCCGCGCCAGCGCATTGACCATCTCGACGGCCTCGGCATTTCTCCCCTGCTCGCACATCCACGCAATGGAGTCGAGCGTATTATAGAGGAAGTGCGGGTTGATCTGCGCCTGCAGCGCGCGCAGCTCCGTCTTGCGCAGATTGACCTCCTCGGTGCGCACCTGCTCCATGAGGCGCTGGATCTGCACGACCATCTGCCCGAACGAATCCGACAGCACGCGCACCTCGCGCGCACCGCCGACCGGAACATAGGTGAAATTGTCCGCATCCTGCTCGAACTGACGCATGGCTGCCGTCAGGCCGTGCATGGGGCGGGAAAGCGTGCGGAACAGCACGAAGCTGATGATAACGGCGGCCAGCAGGATACCGATGCCGGAGGCGGCCAGAATGCGGCTGACCTCCTGCACGCTCTCGGTGATGAGCTCCTCGACGAAGCTCACACCGACAACGCGCCAATGGCTGTTTTCCAGCGAGGTGAGCGTATAGATCATGCTGCCGCTCTCGTTGCTGCCGTCCGGCAGGCCCGCGATGAGCGACGTGTTCTCCCGCTTGAGGTCGGAATAGATGAGCTGCTGCTGCGGGTGATAGATGATGTTGCCGCTCTGGTCCATCAGGAAGCAGTAGCCGTGCTGGCCGATGCCGACGTCGTTCAGGTAGGCGGAAATGCTGCTGAAGCTGATGTCCAGCGCGATCCATTCCTCGCGGCCCGGCGCATCGAGCGGCGCAACGAGCGTGACGACCCACGGATAATAGCCCTGAAAGATCGAGGCCACATGAGGCGTGGAGACATAGCCGCCGGCATAGGCGTCCATTTTATCGGGATCAAACGAAAGATTCTGATAAATCTCCGTGCGCTTTGCCGCGCGCGACCGGCAGTCCACAAGCCCGCCCGCCGCGTCATAGGTCGTAACGGCCACAACGTCCGGCCGGATCTGCAGGAAGGCGGCAAAGAAGTCGTCCCGGTCCTGCCGCGGATCCTCGAGCTTGCGCTCGAGCAGCTCCATGAGGCTGTTGACATCGTCCAGATAGTCCTCGACCGTCTTGCCTACCTGGGCGACGGACTGGCGCGCAGAGGTCTGCACGCTCCGGATGAGCGAGCGCTGATAGGTCTGCAGGAACACGGCCATGGCTCCCAGCACGATGGCCGTGATGGTACCGACGAGCGCCAGCACCAAAATGGATGTCATGCTCAGGCCGCGTTTTTTCCGCGTCATGCTCCATCGCCTCCCCGCTCGCTCTCGGCCCGGCGCAGCTGCGCGGGCGAAACGCCGTAATATTTTTTAAAGCAGAAGCTGAAATAATGCTGGTCGGAATAGCCGCACTGCCGCGCGACCTCGTAAATTTTCAGGCTGCTCGTCGTCAGCAGGGCGTGGGCGACCTCCATGCGCTTTTTGATAAGCAGGTTCATGAACGTGTCGCCTGCGTACTTCTTCATATTGGCGCTGAGGTAGTTCGGGCTGACGTGAAGCTGCTCGCTCACGCCGCTGAGGGAGAGGTCCTCCTCCATATACTGCTTTTCAATGGTCTCCATGGCCTGCGCGCACAGCAGGCTCACGCCGTCGCGCCGCCGCTCGGCCAGCAGGTCGCGCGCCGCAAGGCACAGCGCCGTGACGCGCCGCTGCAGCTCCTGCGGGGGTGAAATGGAAAACAGCGGCTCCGGGATACGGCACCGGCGCAGCAGCGCAGCCGCCTCCCCCGGCGAGACCGCCGTGTGCAGCACGCGCTGGGCCAGTGCCAGCACCTGCAGCGTCACGCTGTCGCTCTCCGCCGTGCCGCTCGATGCGCCGAAGCTCTGCACGAGCTGCTTTTCCAGCTCCTCACGGCTGCCGGAGCGCAGCAGATTGTCCAGCGGCGCGAGCAGGGCGCCGAGGTCCGTCTGCGCCGTTCCGCTCTCCGCCGCGATCTGCGAAATGTGATAGATGCCGCTCTCGCCCGCAAAGCGCTGGGCGTCCACCGCCTCGCGGCTGGCCGCGTGGCAGCGGCAAAAGCTCGTAAACGGGTGACTGATGCCCACGATCGCCCGCAGCTCCAGCACACGGGCGAAGGACTGGCGCAGCTCGTCGATGGCAAGCTCCAGTCCGCGCGGCTCCTCCTCCGCGATCAGCAGCGTCAGCAGACGTCCGCCGGAATACACGCTCCGGCTGCGGCAAAGCTTGCCAAGCAGCATGTCCACGGTATAGGCCATGTCCGGCGTCGTGCGGTTCTTGCCGTCCTGCTCCAGCCGGATGGCAAGGACCGTCAGAGAATACCGCTCCTGCCCGGCAGCCAGAATGCCCGCGCCGACCAGAGAGGCCAGCAGCGCGGGATCGTCCTGCTGCGCCTCCTCGGCAAAGCCGTCGAGCAGCAGCGGCAGCAAAAGCTCGCGCCAGCCGCTCTTTTCCGGCTTCTGCGGCAGCAGGCGGGCGAATTTCCGGCGAATCTTCCCGCGGATCTCCGCCAGTGCCTCCGTCAGCTCCCGCATGCTGATGGGCTTGAGTAGATAGCTGATGACATTATACTCAATGGCTTTCTGGGCATAGGCGAAGTCGTCATAGCCGCTCAGGAAGGCGATCTGCGTCAGCGGCCGCAGCTCGCGCACCTGCTGGGCCAGACTCACACCGCTGATATAGGGCATGCGGATGTCCGTCAGCAGCAGATCCGGCTGCAGCTGCTCGACGAGCTGCAGGGCATCAAGACCGTTCCCGGCGCTCCCGACGAGGCGGAAGCCGATCTCCTTCCACGGGATCACGCTGCACACCGCTTCGCGGAGCTCCGTCTCGTCATCCGCCACGATCACGGTCAGCAGTTCCTTCTGCTCCATGGCTGTGCCCTCCTTGTCGTTTTCCTTTTTTCATGATATCCTATCACAGGGTGCCCCGTCAAGCGAATGGCCATGATTTTTCCAAATCCCAGCAAAAAGGATAGGATTTTTGTCCCGGCTGTGCTATAATTTAATGGCTAATGTTTGAATGGGAGGCCATTACCATGAAGAGACTCGGGTCCACCCGTGCAGCCGCACTGCTCGGCATCACCGGCGGCGCAGCCGTGCTCGCAGCGATCCTGCGCTGGGTGCAGCTCAGCAACGATATCAAAAGCAACGGTGCCGTCCTGCCGGGGCGTTACCTCTATCTCGTCATCGCCGTGCTGAGCGTGGCCGTGCTGGCCGCGCTGGCCGTTCTGATCCGCCCGCTGCGCCGCCAGACGCGCTGGGAGGAGATCTTTTCCGGCGGAAAGCTGCCGAATGTCCTGCACATCGCCTCGGCCGTGTGCTTCGTGATCGGCGGCATCATGCTCTACTACGCATCCCTGCCGAAGACGGAGGACGAAGCCCTCGCCCTTACGCAGCTGCAGAAGACGATAAACCTGCTCATCCCGCTGCTTGGCGTCGCGTGCGCGGTCACGCTTGTTGCCTTTGCACGCAAGTGCCTGCGGCACGAGAAGCCCTCTCCGCTGCTGTATATGATCGTGAGCGTCTATCTGATCGTGCGCCTCATCGTGAATTTCCAGAAGTGGAGCACCGATCCGTCGCTCAACGACTTCGTCTATCACCTGTTCGCCGCCATCAGCTGCATGCTGGCAGCCTTCCAGCTCGCAGGCTTCAGCTTCGGCAAAGGCAAGCGCCGCATCACGCTGTTCTGGTCGCTGTGCGCGGTCTATTTCTCGGCCATCTCCATCGTGGACTGCCTGTGCGGCCGCGCGAACGACGCCGGTATTCAGGTCGCCCTGCTGCTGACCATGGCTGCAAGCAGTCTGCAGCTGCTGTGCAACCCCGCGCAGAACGAGCCGGAGGAAAAAACGCTCTGAAGCCCGGAAAAACACGGTGCAGGCCCCCAAAAGGCTGCACCGTGTTATTTTGTTCCGGAATATTTAGAATAATGTGTTGTGTTCACTTGAACTATGCAGAAAAAACGCAAAAGCACTTATTCGCAAAGCGCCCGTCACAGTCAACCGGCCGTGACGGGCATTTTTGTTCTCCTACACCCACCGCAGCTGCGGGGCCGGGGTGCCGAACAGGGCGCGGCGCATGCCGCGGTCGAGCAGGATACCGATGCCGCACAATGGGAACCACAGGAGCGTGAACGGCAGGCAGATCTGCCCGAGCAGATTGAACGGCGCGGCGGAATAGTCCCACACGCCAAGGTGCATCACGCGGTTGACGAGCACGCCCGTCCAGAATTCAAAAAACGTCACGATGCACGCGCCCAGCGCCATCTGCGCCAGCAGCGGCATACGCACGCGCCGCCCGAGGCTGCTGACCGTCCAGAAGCACAGTCCGCCCAGCAGGAACATGCTCCCGTGCGTCCACTGCCGCCACAGCAGCTCCACCGTGCAGTAGAACATCCCGCCGAGGTAGAACACCACGGTATTCTCCCAGATGCGCTGCACTCTGCTTTTTCGCATTTTGATCCTTCCCTTCTGAAATATCCTGTGGGAAGCATATCCACATCGGCGAAGATTCAAACCGGAGAATGCAAAACGCTCCCCATGCGGCCTGCTGCGAATGCAACGGTCGGCTCGCCAAACTGCGTGTTGAGCTGCGTCAGCTTCACGGTGGCATTCTTCAGGGCGCTGGTCGCCGTCTGCGACGAAGGTGACGACCGTGCCGTCCGCCTTCGGGCCGATGCTGTTGCGCGGCATCAGTGCCGTATCCTCCGCGCTGACAACGATCTGGCCGCCGCGCAGTCCTTGCAGGTCCCGTCTGCATGATGAGCTTGTTCACTCTGCGCAAATAAAATCGGAGGACGCGTCTGCGTCCTCCAAATATGTGCCAAGGGCAGCACCGCACCATGCAGCAAGCGCATGCGCGGGGCTGCCTTGAATTAGGGAAGCTCTGATTAAACCGGCATCCACCGCAGACGATTGATTCAGAGGTCCCTTAGATGTATTGCTGCTTGATGACGTCGATGACACCACGGGTCGTCAGGCGCAGGGCCGGGATGACCGGCAGCGACATGAACGACAGCGTCATGAACGGGTCAATGCCGCGGGACACGCCCAGCTCAAAGGCGCGCTCCTTCGCGGCCTCCAGCTGGTCGTTGACCTCGACGAGGCTGTCCTCGCTCATGAGGCCCGCGATCTGCAGGACGAGCTCACCGAGCACGGTCCCGTTCTCCACGACGGTGATGCCGCCGCGGTTCTCGACGATGCGGTTGGCCGCAAAGGCCATGTCCTCCTCATTCGCGCCGACGACGATGATGTTGTGTGAGTCGTGCGAGATGGACGTGGCGACCGCGCCGCGCTTCAGGCCGTAGCCCTTGAGATAGCCGATGCCGATGTGGTGCGTATTCTTGTGGCGCTCCACGACGGCGATCTTCAAAATGTCGTTCTCCGGGTCGATGGCGCTGGCATAGCCCGCGTCCGTCGAGACGATCTCGCCGGGGACCAGCCCGATGACGCCGCGCGGACGGGCGTCGTGGAAGTCCTCCGCCGTCAGGTGGGCAACATGGAACGTGTCGTGCGCGCGCTCGACGAGGTAATCCTCGATGCGCGGGGCCTCGAAGTCATGCACCGCGCCGTTGCTGCACGTCAGCATGCCCTTGCGGAACACCATCTCCACATTAAAATCGTCGAAATTGTCGATAATGGCAAAATCGGCCAGATAGCCCGGCGCGATGGCGCCGCGGTTGTTCAGGGCGAAGTAGCGGGCGGGGTTGTGGCAGGCCGTCTTCACGGCAACGATGGGATCGATGCCGTAGTGGATGGCCTTGCGGATGAGATAGTCGATATGGCCCTTTTCCAGCAGGTCGCTCGGGTGCTTGTCGTCCGTGCAGAACATGCAGCGGTCGTAATACGGCTGTCTGAGCAGATCGACGAGTGCCTCGAGGTTGTGGGCGGCCGTGCCGTCGCGGATCATGATGAACTGGCCGTTGCGCAGCTTCGCCATGGCGTCGTCCATATCGGAGCACTCGTGGTCGGAATAGACGCCCGCCGCGATATAGGCAGCCAGATCCTTGCCGGACAGGCCGGGCGCATGACCGTCGATCTTCTTGTGGTGCGCCTGCGCCGCAACGATCTTGGCGATGACTTCCTTGTCGCCGCCGACGACACCGACATAGTTCATCATCTCGGCAAGGCCCTGCACGCGGGCGTGGTCATAGAATGAGTCGATGGCGCGGTAATCGAGGTTCGCGCCGGACTCGTCCAGCGGCGTGGCGGGCACGCAGCTCGGCAGCATGAAGCGCACGTCGATGGGCAGGCCCTCCGTGGCCTGCAGCATATAATCAATGCCGTCGGTGCCCATGACGTTCGTGATCTCATGCGGATCGGTGATGACCGTCGTGGTCCCGTGCGGCAAAACGGCGCGGACAAACTCGCGGGGCGAAACGAGCGAGGATTCCAGATGGATGTGGGCGTCGATGAAGCCGGGGCAAACGATCTTGCCGCTGACATCATACTCCACCTCACCGGCATAGTCGCCCATGCCGACGATCTGTCCCTTGGCCACGGCAATATCCCCATGGCAAAGCTCATTGGAAAACACATTGACGTAAGAGGCATTCTTCAGCACAAGATCTGCCTTCCGGCGGCCCGTGGCGACTTCGACCAGATATTGCTTTTTCATCAGCTTCCGCTGGATCCGGGCGGCGTAGGTTTCGTTGGTATTGGCCATGCACAACATCCTTTCGTTTCTGGTTTCTGCGGGGGTGGAATTTGATACATACTACCACATTTTTTATGCGTTCGCAACCGGAATACTTATTTGAAAATAATAAACAAATTATTATTACATCAGATCGTCCTGCCTCTGAATTAAATATCATGGCTCGTCTAAAATCAAGGTTTAGTTGGGGTATTCAATCAGATATTAGAAAACCAAATCAATTATTAAGAGAAGCTATTTTAAAGGCTAAATTAAAATTTCTTATCAGTGATCCAAGCGTTATTCCAGCTGATGTTATAACGTATA
>ERZ1106954.248-NODE-248-length-48084-cov-7.800849_pt1 | contig 48084 bp, 43 predicted proteins | sample MGYA00403678_ERZ1106954 | MGnify/ENA primary metagenome ERZ1106954 (study PRJEB35170, sample SAMEA104062445) | human gut metagenome | biome: human gut; feature: human-associated habitat; material: faeces | place: Denmark | collected 2012-08-20 ... | reverse complement strand
CAATATTTCTACCAAATCGACGCAAAGAGCGGCAGCATTATTTACGCCGGGAAATTTATCACTCTTTCCGAAGCGAAAAAAATCGCCCTGGATGATGCCGGTGTCAGTGAAAAGGTCACCTTCACCGAGGAAACGCTGGTTGCCGGCGGCATCAAAACGCCTTACTACCGGCTCGTCTTTGCCGATGCAAAAACGCAATGGACATATCGCATTGATGCGGTGCTGGGCATCGTTCTGGAGAAAAAGCAGAAAGAGACCGTGACAACGGACTTCATCTCCTTGGAGGAAGCAAAGAAGATCGCCCTGAAGGATGCCGGACTTAATGAGGCCACTCAAAAGATTGTATTCACCAAGGAGGTGCTCAGCCGCAATCAGGGCAAGCCCTGCTACATCCTGGAGTTCTACACCGCGAAGAAGCAGTATTCCTACAAGGTAGACGCCAAGAACGGCAGCATCATCGAGGCGTACCACTTCATTCTTCTGGCGGACGCAAAGAAAATTGCACTGGACGATGCCGGGGTCAACGTGAAGGTGGTCTTCACGACAGAGGAACTGGTTGCCGGCGGCATCAAAACGCCTTACTACCGGTTCGTTTTTGCCGATACGAAAACACAGTGGACATACCGCATTGATGCGGTGCTGGGCACTGTGTTGGAGAAGCAGCAGAAAGAGATCGTGACAACGGACTTCATCTCTCTGGAGAAGGCAAAGCAGATCGCATTAGAGGACGCAGGGCTGGATGAAACAGCACAGAAGATTGTGTTCACCAAGGAGGTGCTCAGCCGCAATTCTGGCAAGCCCTGCTATATCCTTGAGTTCTACACGGACAAGTGTGCGTATTCCTACAAGGTCGATGCAGTATCCGGGGAAATTATCGGGAAGAAAACCGAGTGGTTTTCCCGTCAGGAGTCCGAGACTGTGCCGGACACGTCTCAAAATTCCGATTCCAAGCAGCGCAGGGGAAACTAATCAAAACATGACTCGTTCAAGCCATAGAAAATGGGGACAGGCTATAAATGCTTGTCCCCATTTTGCTAAAAGCAACAGAATTGTGGGCGCTATCTTTGCTGAACACATAGGCTCAGAATCGGCAGCCGCTTCCGAAAATCTATCTCCGCTTTTTTATTAGCATTGAGCGTTCAATCCGAGACGCTGACGGCACGATAGTTTTAATAGTATTTTATGAACGCACCCTCGATTAAAAATAGGGTGCCTTGAGATACGGTTTTTACTGACCGGCGATGCGCTCCAAAATTTCTATGAGCAGCTCGGTCGTTATCCTGACATCCTCTATCCGGCAGGTCTCGTTCGGGGTATGCACGTCCGTGAGCGTCGGTCCGATAGAGATCATGTCAAGCTGCGGGTTCTTATCGGCAAAGGCGCCGCACTCCACTCCGGCGTGCACCGGCTCGACAATCATATCGCAGCCGGTCAGGTCTCTGTAAGCCTCACAGGCGATTTTGGTCAGCCTGCTGTTAGGATTGACAGCCCAGCCCGGAATATGGCCTTCACTTTCAAAAGCAAAGCCGAAGCTGCCGGCCAGTGCAGAGCAGATCAAGCCGAGCTGAGTCGCCTGATAAACAACGCTGCTGCGTGAAAACACAGTGAAGCGTATCTCTTCATCATCAACGGACGCAACGCCCAGATTTGCCGAGCTTTCCACCAAGCCGTCGACAAAGGGGCTCATGGTGTGGACATTGTTGGGCACAACGGCCATAAGCTCCGCCAGCGCGTAGCCTGTCTCCGATCTGAGCACGCGCTCCGGCGCAGAGCTGCTCAGGTCGGCACTGAACACTCCGTCCGGCTCAATGTTGCCGTAGGCATCCGTAAATTCCGCACGGAACCTTTCTAAAATCTCCGCGGCTGCGTCCTCATCACCGGCGGACACGGCGATCACTGCTGAGCCGAAGGCCGGGATGGCGTTCTTTGCCTGGCCGCCGCCGAGGGACGCGATCCGATAGCTGACGCCGCCCTGCCGGAGCATGACCAGCAATGTGGCGATGCTGACCAGAGCATTCGCGTGTCCCTTGTTTATGCCGACACCGGAGTGACCGCCAAGAAGCCCGCTGAAGGATATTGTCAGCGTCCTGCAGCCTTCGGGGGGCTTTTCCCACTCGGCATTACGGCTGAAATTGAAGAAGTCGCCGCCTGCGCAGGAATTACAGAGTGAGCCTATCGTTTCCCAGTCCAGATTGATGAGGTAAGCCCCGTCCAGATACCTGGGATCGAGATTGAGGGAATCCATGCCATCCTCCTCGTTGGTGGTGAAAATGGCGCGTATCGGACCGTGGCGAAGTGTGTTGTCCTGCAAAAGATACAGGCACATTGCCACACCGATGCCGTCGTCGGCGCCCAGGCTGGTGCCGTCTGCCGTCAGCGTAACGCCATCGTTTATAACCTTGATGGGATCGTTGACCGGATCGTAATCCACGCCCTCCTCGCTCACACAAACCATATCCATATGAGCCTGGAAAATCACGCGAGGTACATTTTCGCAGCCGGGTGAGGAAGGCTTATCAATGATAATATCATTGAGACTGTCCCTTTCCACGGCAAGGCCGTGCCGCTCTGCCCACTCGAATAGATACTTGCTGACACGCTCCTCATGGTGAGAAGGACGCGGGACCTTTGCCAGCTCAATAAATTCAGACAATACAATATCCAATGCTTTGTCTTTACTCATAGCAAACACTCCTTACTGTGCGACGGAGCAGGCTTCTTCGATAGTCATTTCGCCGGAGCCTGCCAGTTTGGTATTCTTCAGCAGAGAATGAAGTATCCAGTATGCCACAAAGGAAAGGATAACGCCGTCCAGTGCGGAGGAGAATACGGACACTACGCCCAGCGTCTCCAGCAGGGCGAAGCCGCCGCCCAGTATCCACGCGAGGATGCCTATCCAGTTGATACCGCGGACAGGAGCCCAGTTTTCCTTTTTGCCCTTGCAGATAACATAGTAGTCGCAGATGACGACACCCATGATGGGTGGAACGACAGCGCCGATGATGCTGATATAGGTGTTGAGGAAATCGGCAAGACCGGCGACTGCGCAGACTATACCCAGAGCGCCGCAGATAAAGGTAGCTAAGGGGCGTTTGCTGTCCTTGACGGAGAACATCTTGCAGACCGCCAGACCGGACATATATGCGTTGCCGGTGTTGGTCGTCCACGTTGCGAGGATGAGCACCAGCATGGCGACGATGGGCAGTCCCAGCCCTGCGAACATGGAGGTGACGTCGAAGTTGCCCGTGCCGATGGCCATGATCGCGCCGACCATTATCATCAGCAGCGCCGCGGGCATGACCCCGATTGCCGTGGCCTTTACCACGTCGCTGCGGGTCTTGCAGTATCGGGTATAGTCGGAGTTGCACGTAGCGCCGAGCGCAAACAGGCCGATAACAGTGGAGACCGCTGCGGACAGGGGCATAAGATTCTCCGACACGGCGCTGCTTATCGTGCCCCAGCCTGCGGTATCTATAGCGTAAATGCCTCCGTATGCGCAGAGTATGACCAGCAGCGGAACGGCGATGTAGTTGAGAACGGCCATCCATTTAACGCCGTAGACGGCGGTGATAAACATTACGACACCCCAGATGACACAGCTGAGCCAGAAGGGGAACGAAACGCCAAGCTGCAGCATCAGTGTGTTGAAGGCCAGCGCGCAGGTGGCGGTCTGAACGCCGAACCAGCCGACCTCGCATATGAAAATGACAAGCGCCATAGTAAAATTCGCTCCCGTCATGCCGAAGGCATGGGTGGAGCACATTGTTGAGTTAAGGCCGGTGTCGGAGCCGACGATGCCGCCGAGTATCATCAAAACACAGCAAACGGCAAAGCCGATCAGTGTGGCCCAGAATATAGAGCTCATGGTCAGGGCTCCTCCGAATATGCCGCCGACCATCAGCATGGGGATGCATATCATCGTACCTACCCAGATGAAGGCGATGCTCCACCAGCCTCGCTTTTCGTTGGGCTTTATTTGCGAAAGACCCTTATCCTGAAGCTTGGGCTCCTCCGCAGCGGTGGTTTCTCTCTTTTCTTCCATAGTGGATTCCTCCTTTTCGGTTATTTTTCAAAAGCGCACGGCCAGGGGCGGGACGCATCCGGCCCCTGACTCATGCTTTTTAGGGAGAGATGTGTTGCGGTTCGCTATGCTGCAGTATTTATTTGAAGCGCACTATCTTACCGGTGTATTCGACGTTCTTGAAGAAGGGCTCCCAGACCTTGTTGATGGCTTCCTCGCCCTGTACCCACCAGCGGTCATCGACCTTGGCTATGCCTATGTCAACATACTGGCCCTCAACGGTATCGGCGTTTGTCAGAGGCATATGCTTCTCCTTGTCATAGAAGGAGATAATATCGGGAACGGTCATCAGTATCTCGTCGTTTTTGAAGATCGCAAGGTTTTCGTTCTGGAACAGCACCTTGTATTCATTTCCGTCCTCGCCGGCAACGATGGCAACGCCGTAGTCAAAGCCGCCCGCGGTCTTGGTTTCGACCTTGGTGATCCTGCCGGTGCAGATGCCGCGGCTGGGCAGGCCGCCCTTATTGCGCAGATAGTCATAAACGTTGCCCTTCGTGCAGCCGCAGCTCCTGTAGGCTTCAAGGCATTCGCCGACGGACATTGCATAGGTAACGGTGTTGTTGCCGATAGCCTCCATTATCTGCTTTTTGGTTACCATCCAGCCCGAAAGTCCGGAGATCATGCCGAAGGCCATGCAGATATGGCGGCCGATGTTCTCCGCCTCCTTTGCGTCTCTGGCATCGGAAAGGACGATCTCAAGGCGGTTGTTTTTGTGATCGGCCATAGTCAGCGGCGAGGTGTCAAGCCCGTTGACGTGCAGAAGCAGTGTGTCAAGGGCGGGTACGGCGCGCGCCGCACCGTCGGCATCGATAAACGGGATGCCCTTCAGCAGGGAGATCAGCATCGGAACGAAGGTGTTGAAGCCGCCCATCTCGACCGCGCAGCAGTATTTGAGCTTGCGCCCCATTTTGGCGGCCATATCAACGAGAGCCTCAAAGGAATTGACGGCATAGGGGGTAAAGTCCTTTCCGAGCAGCGCTTTCGGCGAACCCATGCCCGCGGTTATTGCCGCGTATGCATCATCGTCCATTTCCTTCGGGTCGAGAAGAGTGAGCTCGATGGGCTTGCACGGATTCATTTCCTTGTACTTGTTGAGAAGATCCATGCCGCCCGTTGCGGAGCCGCCGCCTCCGGCGCCCAGAACGGTTGCACCGTAGATAACGTTTACGAGATCCTGCTCCTTGAGAATTCTTGACATAATTTTCCTCCTTAATTAAATTGATTCATGAATATGGATTACCTGTCGTATGGTCTGCTATGATAAAATTCTACATAGCAGGAGAAAAATCAGCAATGTTCCAAGGTCCAAACATTACATATCACTTGTTGTGTACAAACACAAAGGCGGGCAGCTTCGACTGCCCGCCTTTGCTTTTACGTATTCTTTTTTCAGTCATTTTCAAGCGAACTCCACATCCGGTATATCGACAAGGCCTGATATACCTCAAAGGAACCGGGAAGCGAGTCAAGACTGCTCGTCAGAAGACGCTTTATCTTGTTTATCCTGTAGTTGACCGTGTTCTTGTGCAGGAAGAGCAGCTCGCCGGCTCTGCTCATGCTCGATTCCGCATCGAGAAGGAAAACGGCAAGGGTCTCCGCCAGCTCCTTGCCGTCGGCGGCACTCATGATACGGCTGATAGGCGAAAGCTTCTCGGCGACGGCGGTCTCGCCCTGCGTAATGTATTCCCTGCAGGTACGGATGAATTTTACATCGCTGTCGGTATGCACTTTCCTGTGCGGAAACACCGTGCATAGCGCCTTGAAGTTTTCACTCATACGGAGATATGCCTCCCTTGTCTGCGTGGTGTTGTCCAGCCGCTCAAAGACACAGCTCCTGACCTCGAAGCCTTCCCGCTCGAACCTTTTGGCAAAATCGTTTCCGAGGCTCTTGCAGTCCGTCTCAAAAAAAGAATCGTCGGTGAGCGCGATGAGATAGCTTCCGAAATTGTCCACGATGACGAGCTTGTAGTATTCCAGCAGAAAGTGCCTGAGCATTACCAGCGTGTCTCCGCGCTTACGGGAGCCAGGCTCGCCGCTGTGCTTTATACTGAAGCACCACATCGTATGTATGTCCTCTATCTTGACATCCATCCTTGAGGCGAGCACGCGCATCCGCTCCGGATTGTCCGTAAGCACAGCCTCTATCAGATCGTCCGTGCCCTCATAGGTGGAGTCCTTGCTCCAGATGTTCAGGACGAGGGATATAACATCCGCCGCCTGTGTGCACAGAGAGTTATCCGGCGGCCTGTCCTCCGTGATAACGAAAAGATGCAGCTTGCGGTGTACCTCCGAGTTTATCGGTCTGTCCGTAACATACACGTGCTTTCCGTCGAGCTCGAGCTCCGCCGTGCCGGACGCGGCCGAGCCGTTTTTGAGCCTATGAAGCAGCGCGTCGTAATCCCAGCGCATGGAGCGCGGCCACGCAGCCGCACCGAGGCTATCCATATAGCGATTTGTCAGCAGAAGCGTGCAGCGCATTCTGTCCGACAGCAGTCTGAGCGCGTTTGCTATGCTTATCTGATTCGGCTCAAGATACGAGATGCTGTTCATCATGTCGGTCAGCAGGTATTTCTCCTGCTTGCGCTTTGAGTATATATGCTCGACGATGTCCGTAATAACGTCTGCATAGCGGAAATCCATCCTGTTATACGGCATTACAAGCAGCGGATAGCGTATCTCATCTGCCAAGCTGATTAGTCTTTCGTCTATTTCGGGTACAAATACTCCGACATAATAGACTATGAGGCAGGAGGTACCCATACTGCACAGGTGACGAAGCAGCCGGCACTGCTTTTCAACATCACCCTTTATCTGGATAAGCGCGGATAAAAGGACCTCGTTGCCTGCAATAACGTCGTCTGACAGCAGCTCGACCTCCGGCCATTCCAGCACACTTACCGACGACACGGAGCGCTCGAGCCCCTTCGCGCCGCCAATCAGCATCGCCTCGCGCAGCGAGGGCAGCCTGAGGCATTCTGAAACAGTGACCTTCATAGTGACACCTCCTCTCTTTTTGATTATTTAATCATGTCTAAGGCCGTATGGCAAGAAAAAAATAAGCTGAGGAGACGCCGGATTATACAAAATCAACAGATTGTATTGACACGCACACTTTTATATGGTATCTTCAATACACCTGACAGGAAGAGGGCTCTCTGAGAGAAAGGTACCTTCTATTAGCCTATTAGCACCAAAATATTTCACCATGCCCTCATACGAGGGCATATTTTATTGCAGGAGGACGGAAAAATGCAGACAAGAGTAGCAGTAATGGCCATCATAGTCGAGGAAATGGACGCAGTGGATAAGCTCAACGCGACGCTGCACGATTTTTCCGCGTATATCATCGGACGGATGGGCATTCCGTACGAAAAGCGCGGCATACATATCGTATCAGTCGCTCTGGACGCACCGCAGGATGAGATATCCGCGCTTGCGGGGCGGCTCGGAAACGTGGGCGGTCTGAGCGTCAAGACCGCTTACTCGAACGTGACGGAGAATGCTTGAGCTCATAAGCCGCCTTGCTGCGGAGCACCGGCTGACGCTCGAAGAGTATGAGCGTCTCGTCTCGGGACAGAGCGGCGAGTGTGCGCACCATGCCGCATCGCTTGCCGACAGTGCACGCCGTGCGGTGTACGGCACGGAAGTGTACATCCGCGGCCTTATCGAGATAGGCAACGTCTGCCGCAACGACTGCTACTACTGCGGCATCCGCCGCTCGAACATCGACTGCGAGCGATATGTGCTCGGAGAAGATACGATCCTCGGCTGCTGTGCCGAGGGCTACTCTCTGGGCTTCCGCAGCTTCGTGCTTCAGGGCGGCGAGGGTGTCATGCCGACCGGCAAGGTCTGTTCCCTCGTTTCACGCATACGCGCAGAGTATCCCGATTGCGCGATCACGCTGTCACTGGGCGAATATCCGGCGGAGGACTATCGCCGTATGCGCGAGGCCGGAGCGGACCGCTACCTTCTGCGCCACGAAACCGCAGACAGGGCGCATTATCGGGCGCTGCATCCGCCGGAGCTCACCCTTGAAAACCGTATGCGCTGCCTGCTTGAGCTCAAAGAGCTCGGCTTTCAGGTCGGCTGCGGCTTCATGGTCGGCTCACCGCATCAGACGGCACGGACGCTGGCAAAGGACCTGAAATTTATCGAGAGCTTTCAGCCGGACATGTGCGGCATCGGCCCGTTCATGCCCCATCGAAAAACGCCGCTGCGCGGCTTTCCTGCCGGCACGGCGGAGCAGACGATATATCTTCTATCTCTCATAAGGCTCATAAAGCCGAACATCCTCCTGCCCGCGACGACCGCGCTGGGCAGCGTGAGCCCCGATGGCCGCGAGCGCGCCCTGTGTGCAGGCGCGAACGTCATAATGCCGAATCTGTCGCCCTACGCCGAGCGAAGCAAGTATTCGCTTTACGACAACAAGCTTTCAAGCGGCAGGGAATCGGCGCAGAATCTTGCACTTTTGAAAAGCTCCGTGCAGGCGATAGGGTACCGTATCGTGACTGCGCGCGGAGACATAAAAAAAGACTGAACATCCCCCGTCTGCCGGAAAGAGCGATCTGACCGCAAGAAAGGAGAAAAACATGGCAATTTACGACCCACGCTCACTTCGCGCCGAGGAATTCATAAGCGACGCGGAGATCCGCGAGACCATCGCCTACGCGGAGGCAAACAAGCATAACCTTGAGCTTATAGATGCGCTGATGGAAAAGGCGCGTCCCCGAAAAAACGGGAGCGGCGTGACCTGCGCGGGGCTTTCCCACCGCGAGGCCTCGGTGCTCCTGGCCTGCGATATTCCGGAGAAGATCGAGCAGATGTACGCGCTCGCACGGGAGATAAAGCTGGCCTTCTACGGCAACAGAATAGTCATGTTCGCGCCGCTTTATCTTTCCAACTACTGCGTCAACGGCTGTGTCTACTGTCCGTACCACCTCAAGAACAGGAGCATTGCTAGGAAGAAGCTTACTCAACGGGAAATCCTGGAGGAGGTCATTGCTCTTCAGGACATGGGACATAAACGCCTTGCAATAGAGGCGGGAGAAGATCCCGTGCATAATCCGATAGAATACATTCTCGAAAGCATTAAGACGATCTATTCCGTTCACCATAAGAATGGCGATATCCGCAGAGTGAATGTGAATATCGCGGCGACGACAGTTGAGAATTACCGAAAGCTTAAGGAGGCCGGGATCGGCACCTACATTCTCTTCCAGGAGACATACAACAAAGCAAGTTATCTTGAGCTTCACCCGACGGGGCCTAAGCATGATTACGACTACCACACCGAGGCTATGGACCGCGCCATGGAGGGCGGCATAGACGATGTTGGGCTGGGCGTGCTTTTCGGGCTGGAGAGCTACCAGTACGAGTTTGCCGGTCTGCTGATGCACGCCGAGCACCTTGAGGCCGTTCACGGCGTCGGACCGCACACGATAAGTGTGCCGAGGATAAAGCATGCCGATGACATCGACCTCGACTCGTTTGAAAACAGCCTGTCGGACGAGCTTTTCGCAAAAATAACCGCCTGCATACGCATCGCCGTGCCGTACACCGGCATGATAATCTCCACCCGTGAGAGCGAGGCTGTGAGGGGAAGGCTGCTCACGCTTGGCATCTCACAGATCAGCGGCGCTTCTCGCACCTCCGTCGGCGGCTATACCGAGGACGAACGCCCGCACGACAGCGAACAGTTTGATGTGTCAGACCAGCGCACACTCGACGAGGTCGTCAGATGGCTGATGGAGCTTGAACACATCCCGTCGTTCTGCACTGCCTGCTACCGCGAGGGCAGAACGGGCGACCGCTTCATGAGCCTGTGCAAATCAGGGCAGATACTCAACTGCTGCCACCCCAACGCGCTGATGACGCTTGCTGAATACCTTGTCGATTACGCAACCCCCGAGACAAAAAGGCTCGGCTTCGACCTTATAGAAAGGGAGCTCGAAAAGATACCTAAGGAAAAGATCAGACGCATCGCAGCGGAAAATATCGAGAGAATCAAATCCTCGGACAAGAGAGATTTCAGATTTTAATGGAGGCGCGTTATGGATCTTAACTCTACTGTAAGCGCTCAAAGGCTCCATATAGGCTTTTTCGGAACCGTCAACAGCGGAAAATCGAGCCTTGTAAACGCTTTGACCGGTCAGCAGCTCTCCATCGTTTCCGATACGAGGGGAACAACGACCGACCCCGTGCAGAAGGCCATGGAGCTGCTGCCCTTAGGCCCTGTCGTCATCATAGACACCCCCGGCCTCGACGACGGGACGGAGCTCGGCAGGCTCCGCATCGAGCGAACGATGCAGATGCTGAGAAAAACCGATATTGCGGTTATTGTTACGGATGCTTCCGAAAAGGACGAGGAAACGGAAAGCTTTATTGAAAAGGTCAGGGAAAAGGGCATACCGTATATTCTTGTCAGAAACAAATGTGACCTTGACGACACAGATGCCGAGAGTAGCGATGTGCTTTTTGTCAGCGCCAAAACGGGGAAAAATATTGATGAGCTAAAAAGGCGTATTGCCGCAAGCATACCGGCGGTAAGGGCGGAGAAAAGGATCGTTTCGGATCTTCTGAAAAAGGGCGATACCGTCATTCTCGTCACTCCGATAGACGAATCCGCCCCGAAGGGCAGGCTGATACTTCCCCAGCAGCAGACGATACGCGACATTCTGGACATCGGAGGTATCTGCATGGTCTCTCAGCCGGACGAGCTCGCTTCTTCGATTGATCTGTTAAAGGATCCGCCGGGGATGATTGTTTGCGACTCGCAGGTGTTTGGCTATGTCGATTCTGTTGTGCCGAAAGACATCGCTTTGACTTCATTTTCAATTCTTTTCGCAAGGTACAGGGGGAATTTCGAACAACTCATTCGAGGGAGCGATGCGATCGATCGTCTTAAAGACGGCGACACCGTACTTATCAGCGAGGGCTGCACCCACCATCGCCAGTGCGGGGATATCGGCACCATCAAGCTGCCCGCCTGGCTGAAAAAATACACGGGCAAGGCGTTGAATTTCCGCTTCACCTCCGGCGGTGAATTCCCAAAGGATATTTCGGGGATTGCTCTGGTTGTTCATTGTGGCGGATGTATGCTTAACGAAAAGGAACTCTCGGGAAGGCTGACGCTCTGCTCGGCGGCGGGAGTCAGCGTCACGAACTATGGCATCGCCATAGCGAAAATGCACGGTATACTCAGCCGAGCGCTGTCGCCGTTCCCTGCGCTTGCCGCACAATTTCCAAGCTGACGGATCACATAAAAACTCCGGCAGGACCCGAAACGGTCCTGCCGGACTTACAGCCTGTCGAAAACCTGCGCCGCCGATACTATGAAGGAAAAACATGAGTAAGTAGCTTAGATAGACAACAGAATATTAAAATGGAAAGGGGCTGCAGCGAAATGAAAAATTCGCTGCAGCCCCTGCCTCAGATTTTTTCCTCGACGTTCTTGCTGTCGTGATATTTGATAAGAGAATTATAAATCTTCTCTATGAGCTTCATGTCAGCATTGGTCATATATACAAGAAACAGCAAGCCGAGCAGTGCGGCGAGCACGATTAAAACTATCCAGTACCATGCCATTTTTTTATTCTCCTTTTATTACTGTTACCAACTTAGTGCGTCTTCGTAATCCAGCAGAGTGGGGTCAAGCGGAGCTTCTTGTAAGACTGTTATCATGTATTGATTGAAAGCTTCACGCATCTCGCGGCGCGAAACGGTACGCGGATCCATAACATCATGGGGTATCCAAATAAGATGTATGCCTCTCTCGCGCGCCTGATCCTCAAACAGGCCGTGCAGACCGCCGACGTTTTTGCAGGAAACATGGTCATACATGATGACTATGTTGACGTTAAACATCTCGCACATCCTCCAGCATTCGTCCAGCAGGTTCGCATAGCCGCCGTTTGTGTGGGAGCGCATCATCATTTTTTCGTAGCAGCGCACGAGATCCTCAAGCGCCCGTTCCTTGCTGCCGGTGCTGATGGGCAGATAGCTGAGCATTGCCTCCATATCGTTGACACAGGTAACACCCCAACAGTGCTGAGTCCAATATGTGAAGTTTGTGTAATAGTGTGCGGGACACGCCCAAACAAGGCAGCGGTACCTGGGCTTGCGTGCGTTTGCCGCCTTGTCCTTCTCATAGCCCTTGAGCATCATCTTCGTGACTTTTCGGTCTGTCTTGAGCATAAATTCATCCATGCATGCCGCAGCCATGAACTCATATTCACGCTGAAGAGCCAGTGCAGCGCCGCAGACTTGGGGATAGTCGGTGCAGTTGACGTTCCATTTTTCTACCATACAGCGTGAGCTTTCATTGTACATTTCGGCGTTTTTCCAAAATGCTTCCCAGTTCCACTTGACATTGAACTGCTGCTCCAGGAACTCTATGCCTTTTTTGAGATTCTTGACGGCGTAGGTCTGTACCTCAGGCTCGTTTACTCTCTGCGGCGGAGTTATTTGGAACGACGGCAGATCTTTAAAGTGGCGTGTCAAGATATTCGTCTGCGAGATCGCGCCGTCGCATGGCATGGTGCCGGTAAAATAGCACTTGCCGACGCGAGGGTAATCATCAACAACGGCGCAGCCGCTCTCCGCGGCAGGCTCGGGGCAGACGTCTGCCGGCAGACCGAGATGCTCCATTGCGTCTATGTAGAACATACTTGCATTCTGATCGACCTCGGAGGGCAAACCGATGGCAAACATGGCGATATCTATCCACTTGACAGTGGGGAAGCCCATCATGATAAGATGCGGGGTCATCTCGTCGAACATGACAGTGTTTTCGCGGAGCTTTGCAGCTCGCTTGCTGTTAGGGCGCAGATTTTCGTCGCGGACGATAATGTCACGTACACCGATGACCGAGTTATGCAGGACCGAGAAGAACTGATTGTGGGCATAGCGCAGCTCCTTGCCGCGCAAGCCCATGGTGTGCCTGTCGACCATGTGTGCGGCGGTGAGATAGGACACCATCCAGCGATAGCGCAGCATAGCTTTAACCATAAGAATGGGGTGACAGCCGAGCTTTACCGCCATGAAGACGTAGAGATAGAGCCAACGAAAGAAATCGTATAATGTATCCTTAATGCCCTTCCATTCGCGGGCGCGGAAGGCGCGGTGATTGGTATCATAGAATCTGCCCAAGCCTTTGCCGGTTTTAGGGTTATATGCCATGTCAATTTTCCCCCTTCTGGACCGTCCGAAGTTTTTTCATTTCTATGCTCTCAACGAAGGCCTGCACTCGCGTGCGCAGCTGTCCGCTCTGACCCGATATATACGGCCTGTCGATAGAGAGTATATGGATACCGTAATCGCGGGGCATGATTTGGCTTGCAATGACCCGCTCATAGGACCAGTATGTACAGAACTTCATCTGCTCATAAATTGCACCGTCGGCCTTAAAATCTTTGACCAATTGAGCAACGTGATCGTTACGGTATTTGACTCTGTGAAGTGCGCTTTGGCGCGGACACTCCGTGTTTTGCAAATACCAGCGGCAGACTTGGGTTAGAGCGTCCTCATGCTCTGTGAGCTCGATCTCCTGCCTGCCGGGGAAACTGCCGTAGCAATAGCGATCGGCAACAACAAGAGCGCCGCAGCTCTCTATCAGCTTTATAAGATTCGGATCATCGATCTCGGAGCCGACAACCGCTACCCGGACACGGTAATTCTTTTCTGCGTCAACGCGGCGGGCCTTTATCTCCTCCAGCGTTTCGCGCAGAAATGGCAGGATGAGCCGTTTGGGACAGGTGTAGCTCACAAGGACCAAAACAGCGTACTCATACCCTGTGACGGGCGGAATATCCAGCTTGCGCAGCTCGCCGATCTCCGTGAGGATGCGGCAGACCTCGTTGTGCTCACGCACTGACTCGCGTATGGCGGTATCGGAGGTGTCCACCCCGTAGTTTTCCATCATGGGCTTCAGGATTTTTCGTGATACCTGCTCGCGGATGTGCTCAACGCAGTCTTCGTCATCGGAATACGGAATATCCAGATTGCAGTAGAAAAATTTGTCCTTGTCTTCACCCTGCGTGTGCAGGATTTCCATGTTCTCGATGGCTCTGTTATTGGCTTCGCAGACATCCACGCCTATCATAGCATGGAGAAAGCTGTAATTGCCCTCCAGCGCGCGCTCCAGAAGCGCACGGGAAAACTCGCAGCTGTTGTTAGCCATATAATACGTGGCAAGCTCCATGGAATTGGTGTGAGGTGCACGAAGCCGGACAGAGAAACAGTTCCCCAGATTCAGAAGAACCTCCGGCGCGTGAAAGCAGGTGTAACCGAACGCCAGGTCCCCCTCCGACTCCGCCTTGCGGACGAGCTCGTTGTTTGTGTCCTCCAGCAGACTCTCAAAAAAAATCAAATGCTTTAGTTCTTTCATTGCTGCCCTTCTTCCTGTGTGATGCTATATTTTCCGCCCATTTATGTCAGCCATGCTGACATAAATGGATATAAAATTCAAATCCCGATGTTCAGGGATTTGAATTTAATTTTTTTATTTTCCGCTCAAGGCTCTGACGAACAGTTGACTCAAATGGAGCATCCGGCTGTCATAGTCGAGAGCTCTTGCGCTGGGCGTGCCGCCTATGGAAATGCGCTGCATTATCCCCAATATCGCGTCATATGAGTTGTAATATATCTCCCGAACGTCCACGTCCGGACTGATTGAGCCGTCGGCAAGACCCTTTCTGATAGCCTTCGCCATCGGCCCGTGGGAGGTCTCAAAGGGCTCTGGCGGCTGATTTTTCACCTCGTGAAGTCTCCCCGCGGTCTGCAGCATCAACTCCGCATCAAGAGTAAAGCGCATCCCCTTGGGATCAAGGCGATAGAGCTTTGAATAGCAGATCAGTATCTTCTCCGCATCCTCAAGTCCGGTAGTACTGCCGTCGGAATTCTCATGAGACATCCGGTCGATCCGCTCCAGAACTCTGTTCCAGTAAAGCAGAGACGCGGCCAAAACCAAATCTGCCTTGCTTTCAAAATACCGGAAAACAGAGCGCTCGGTGAGTCCCGAGATTTGCGCAATATCGGCTATTGTGGTTTTTTCAATTCCGTTTTCCAAAAAACTATCCAGAGCCTTTTCGGTGACAAGACGGATGTTTTTTTCTCTTCGTTCCTCGTGCGGCAAGTATTATTCCCTCCACTGTATTTGTCAGCCTGACTGACAAATACAGTGTACAGCAGAAAAATGCAAAAGTCAAGCCCTTGAAAACAAGAATTTTTGCAAAATCCGCACTATGTTCACGCAATAATAAACACCATTTAAGCCAGAGGAAGTCTGCCAAAGAACCGCTCTTATAGCATCGGGCTTATTTGAAGGGACAGACTTCGACACAACTGAACAATCTGAAGGTAAGTAAGCACTGTGAGTTAGGCCTTTTTTGTGATGCGATGATTTTTTCAAAAAATTTCGGACAGATGAAGAAAAAGCAGAAAACGAGGTGGGTCTTACATCTTAGACCCACCTCAAATTTATCATCTTATCCACAATTACAGAGCCAAAAAATCAGCTATGATTTCTGTCAATATAGTTTTTTCTGAACTTACTTGGAGATTCGCTTACTTCATTCTCAAAAATTTTGCTAAAATGAGATGCACTTTTGATCCCTACCATTTCCGCAACTTCTGCAATACTTTTATCCGAGCTTTGAAGAAGAGACTTTGCATAAAAAATACGCATGGATCTTATGTATTGTACAATATTAATCCCCATATATGTTTTGAAGTATCGGCTCAGGTAGGATGGATTTACCCAGAAACGTTCGGCTATAGAGGATAATGTTAAGCTACTGTTCTGATAATTTGAATTAATATATTCAAGTATATTTTTCAGCATGTAAGGGATATCTTTGAAAACATCATCATATACTGCATTTCTAACTATCTCAGGATAAATACTGCCGCAATATCGTCCGATTTCAAGAACTATCAGTTCAGAAATATCAGCAATAAAAACATCTTGAAAATTCTGCTTATTCTCGCTCTCCGCCACCAGCATGTACATCATCTGTTCTAACCGTTCAAGATGCTTCCCGTGGAAATGAAGCACCGGCATCAAGAGATTTTTTTCGAAAAGGACAAGAGGATTCCAATTAATGTCTCTATACTGTAAATAGTCAGAAAACTTTTCGGACATAACAATGGATATCAGCTTAAATTCCTCCGGTCCTTTTGGCTCTACCCTATGTGGCTGATTTGGTTTGATAACAAGTACATCACCTTTTGTCAGTGAATATGTAGTTTCTCCGAGACTCACACAAAATTCACCGGAAAAGTCCAGCATAAATTCATAATAAGAATGGCTTGACCAGGCTGCATTATATTTCCCGTTTATTGTTTCAATATATACGGAAAAGAACTCTGCTTTCTGTAAAAATGATTGCTGAACTTTCATTTCGATCTTCACTCCAAATCAGCATGCGGTTATCCTGCCGGTTCTATCAACAATAACCAAACAGTCTCGGCAGGAACAGGCTCAAATCGGGTACATAAGTAGTAATTATCAGAGTCGGCAGCCATGCAAACAAGATAAGTCTCATGGTATGCGGCAGCATTTCCTTTACTTCTGCACCTGAAATTTTACCGCCCAAGTAAAGAAGCGGAGCCGTCGGAGGGGTAATATTGCCCATGCCGAGGTTTACGCCGACTATCGCAGCAAATTGAATTGGGCTGACTCCAAGTTCAGTTACAATTGGGAGAAGTATCGGTGTAGCAAGAAGCACGCCGCTTGTATCATCCATCAGCATTCCCAAAAGAATCATAAACAGATTTATCATTATCATGATAACAGCGGGGCTATCAGATATAGAAGTCAGCATTTTCAAAAGCATTTGAGGAACATTGTTCATGGTATACAGTCTGCTGAGAATCATCACGGAAAAAAGCATCATCATTATAACGCCGGTAGTTTTACCTGCGCTGATAAGAGAATCTCTTAAATCGCCCATGCTCATTTCTCTGTAATAGAGCATAGCAACAGGAATCGCATAGATGACCGACAGCGCCGCAGCTTCAGTGGTGGTCATGACGCCACCATATATAGCGCCCAAAATAACAAATGGCATGAGCAATGCGGGGATGGAGCTCTTCTTTTTCCCCTGCGTCGAAGCAACAGGCTTACTGTTGACAGACTTTACAATATTTTTGTTTTTGGCGGCGTAAAAAAGATTTACCGTACTAAACAAGATTACAAGAATGATACCCGGAATTATGGTTGCAAGGAAGCAGGCTAAAACGGATTGCCCTCCTACCCAGCCATACAGTATCATAGACATGCTTGGCGGTATCAGCAGGCCCAAAACCGCACAGCTTGAAATGAGAGAACCTATAAATCCTTTTTCATATCCGTTTTCTTCAAGCCTCGGAGACATTATAGAGCCTATACATGCAATAGTAGCGCCGGCGCTTCCGGATATAGCACCGAATACTGCGCTGGATATGGCAGTAACAATGCCAAGCCCGCCTTTAATTTTGCCGAAGCCCAGTTTTTCAACAGAATCAATCAGTCTTCGGCCTATTCCGCCATGATCAATAACAGCCCCGGCAAGCACGAACAGGGGAATGGTAAGGAGCAGCACATTGTTTATTTGGCTTCCGCCATACGACAGCAGAAACATTGGATCGGAGCCCGAACAATATACTATTATTGCAGCTGCACCGAGAAAAGTCAAGGGGATAGATATACCAAGCACAAGGAAGACAATAACGGAAAGAAAGGCTATTACCAGTATCATCAGTTTTCACCGCCCTTCAATATAGCGACACTTCTTATCAGATGAATTAGAACATAAATACTCATCAGTATAAACGAAACTATTATTGACAGTCTGGATAAGGCCAGAGGAAGCTTGTAAATAGGAGTGGTCGGCCAAAGCTCAAAGCTCCAGCTGACAAATTGAAACGCCCAAGCCGTTGCAACAATTGCGATAACCATACTTACTGCATACTTTACAACAGCCATTCGCTTTTTCGCTTTTTCACTCTTAAAAAGCAGAGAGGTCATATCTGCATTAATATGCGCATCATCACGGTATGCAAGAGAACTTCCTGTAAAATAAAACCAAAACGCCGCAAATAACACAAGCTCCTCGGATCCGCCAAAGTTGATACCGAGTATATACCTCATTATTGCGGCTACAACAATTAAAGAAGTAATCAGCACACTTGTTATTATACAAATATATTCCTGTATCTTGAAGATGACATGATCGGTTCTTTTTAAGAAAGCAATCATCAAATTCACCCTTTCTTATTGAGTCCGTAAAAAGGGCCTATCGGCCCTTTTTACGGATATTTGTGCAAAACATCAATGTTACTTATACAGCTTCAGAAGCTCGTTGATAAAATCTTCACCATAGGTTTTGGCAAGCTTTGGCCAAACATCCGTGCGGACGGCTTCTGCGAACATTTCAATTTCCTCGTCAGAGAAGCGGACAATCTTAATACCGTTGTCTTCCATCAGCTTCAGATATTTCGCGTCCTCTTCCTTTGCGTAGTTTACGCTGTTGGCGCACTCCTGACGGCAAATATCCACGATGGTTTTCTGATCTTCGGGAGAAAGCTTTGCAAGTGTTTTTTCACTTATCATGATCTGTGTTACTTCCGGGCTCATCTGATATACATAGTAGTAATCAATGATGTCACGATAGTTAAGATATGCACCTGCAGGAGTGGAGCCTGCAAGGCCCTCAACAACGCCGGTCTGAAGAGCCGCAAAGGTGTCGGAAGAAGCAATGCTTGTTGTGTCGAAGCCCATATATTCGCAGGGGAGAATATAGCAGTCCATAGCGGCAGTGCGGATAACAGTATTCTTACTATCCAGAGTGTTAGGATTCGATACTTCCTTTGTAGTACCTATACCGGCAATGCCTTCAACGAAAAATCCGCAGAACTCAATACCGTTTTTTGCCTGAATCTCTTTCATCATATTGTCAAGAGAGGAGCCTTCTGCAAATATTTCCGCAAGCTGATCATAGCTGCTCGAAAGGTAAGGGAAATAGCCGACAGCAGTTCTTGCGTCATAGGTCTCGGGAACAGATGAGTGCGCCATATCAATGCTGCCCATCATAAGCTCGTCATAAACCTGAGACCAGTCACCCAACTGGTTTGCGGGATAGATGTCTATGAGAACTCTTCCCTCGGTTTTCTCTTCTACAGCCTGCTTGATATTAAGAGCAACCTGATATGAGATATGATCCTTATTCTGCATAGTCGAATATCTGAGAGTAATGGGTTTGCTGTTGTCTTTTGCTGAATCTGTATCCTTACCGCACCCTGTAAGTGCAATCATAATTACTACTAAGGATAATAATAACAAATAAACTTTTTTCATTTTTTCCTCCTGTTTTTTCATTAAAGATGAGCTGGTCTGCTTTCAAAACGCTGTATTCTGCTGCATCCTCCTCCTTCTTCTTCTTCTTGCGTTTACCTATTTGTTGTAGCTGTAAATAACCTCCTCCTGCGGCTGACCTTCCCGAACGTAGATATGAGGGAATGAATGGAAGCTCAAGCTGCACCAGAATTCAATTACGGTTATTCCTAGTTGTTCACAGTATTCCGAAACTTCAATCCGGCTCTCTCCGTTTTGACCTAAAAGTGTCACCACATCTCCTATCTCAGCGTCCGGAACATCAGTGATATCCAATACAGTATGCTCAAGACAAACTGCGAGTATCTTGCATCTGACACCGTTAAGAAGAACCTCTCCGCCTGCGTTCCTCGTTGAAAATCCGTCGCAGCTTCCAAACGGTATAACGCCTATCACACGATCATTTTCCATGAGCATATTCAGGCATCTGCTCCCGGCCTTGAGGGTTTTCCTGCTTATAAGACGTGAATGTATTCCCTTCAGGCAATTCTTTAGTTCAAGTCCGCATGAATCCTTTTGGGGCTTGGCATTTGCGAATACTCCGGTTCCGATACAAACAGTGTTATACCATGCTTTCTCATACCTCTGCGTAGCATATGTACTTGCAAGCTGGTATCTGGGAATTTCGAATCCAGCCGCTTCTATGTCGCCTATTATTTTATTGAAGCATGAGATCTGACCCTCGTTGTACTCATCCTTTTTCGGATTCATGTTTGAGTCTGTGGGGCCGATATGACTGTACAGGCCTTCAATCTTGAATGAAGTTTCATTTCTGATGTACTCCAGCTCGGGAAGCACTTCTTCAGGCAGCAGGCCCAGACGTCCGAGTCCCGTATCACACTTCACCCAGACTTTTAGGGCAACATCCTTTCCGAGCGCATCCGCGAAGGATTTTGCATCTCCGGGCTTTACAAAGGACGGCATCAAATCATATTTTACGAGCAGATCCGCGGTCTCAGGGAAATTATGAGCGAAAAGCTGTATAGGCTTGTCTATTCCATGCTTTCGCATTTCAATTGCCTCATACATATTGCCGGTTGCAAATCCGTATATATCCAGCTCATTTATGGCCTTAACAATCGGGAGCATACCATGACCGTAGCCGTTACCCTTCGCCGCGACTATTATCTCAACCTTGTCACCCAATGCCTTTTTGTATTCGTTAATATTATTAAGAATCGCATCAATATCTATTTCCGCCCAGGTCGGTCTGGGCAGATTTTTATAATCAACCGATGAATCAATCAAAACGATAACTCCTTTATTAGCAAATTAGTACTGCTCTGCTATTGCTTCAAATATTATACATCCGGCTTCTGCGCCGCCGTCAATGCTGCCAAGAGTCTTCTCTCCAAAGTAGGCAGCACGTCCGTGTTTTGCAACCATATCTCTGGTGCTTTCCGCTCCGTTACGGGCAGCCTCTGCTGCATTTTTCAGCCTCTGCTCATCTGATACTGCGGCCTCATCGCAGAGAGCCTTCACAGCAGGGACAACAGAGTCAAAAAATGTCTTCTCTCCCAGCCTTGAATCCAGCTTTTCCATAATAGCGTTCATGGATTTATGCATGATATTTCCGAAATCGGCAAGCGCAGTTTTTTCTGCTCCTTTTAGCTGTTTCGCGGCGTCTATAAGCAGCATTGATATAATTGTTCCCAAAGACGATGGGGCCGCTTCATTAAAGCTCTTTCCCGCAAGGAATAACAGCTTACCTATGTCCGAGGTGTTTGCATTAACACAACACACATCAGAAACAGCTTTGAATCCGTTATCCATTGAGATACCGAGATCTCCATCTCCGGTTTGCTGATCAAGTGAAATCAGATCCATCCTTTTTTCACTCATTTTTTTGCTTATAGCATTAAAACCTATTGCCAGCGTCTTTGTATCAATCATTTTGCACCCCCGTTTTTACTTGTTTACATTCGTATAGAATGGCGTAATGGCTTCATCTGCCAGCAGATCTTCAAGCTCTTCATCCAGCTTGAAAATGCTTATGGACATGCCGGCCATCTCCATGGAGGTTGAATATTCACCTACATGCGGCATTACTATGCTTACACCAATACCACTTAGCTGCTTCTGCACTGCCCTGTAGACTATGTATAATTCCTCCAGCGATGTTGCACCCAAACCGTTTATCATAACAGAAACCCGATCACCGTCTGCTAAAGGCATATCATTAAGGAGCTTTCCCATGAGCAAATCAACGAGCTCGTCTGCGGGCATCCTGTCAGATACCAGGATTCCGGGCTCGCCATGTATACCCATACCGATTTCAATTTTCCCGTCCGGGATTGAAAAACCGGGTTTGCCGACTTCGGGTATAATACAGGGAGTCAGGGCAACGCCCATGCTTCTGATGTTATCATTGGCTTTATTGGCTACTCGTTCAACTTCCTCCAATGAGTACATTCTGTCTGCCGCTGCGCCGGCAACCTTAAACGCAAATACCATGCCGGCAACTCCTCTGCGCAAGTTCTTGTTTTCAGAGGAGGCCACGTCATCTGTAACACGCACTGCCGCGGTATTTATGCCGTCAAACTCCACTTCTTCTCTGGCCATTGTAAAGTTCATATGGTCTCCGCCGTAATTTCCGTACAGACACAGTACGCCGCTGCCTTTATCACAGGCTCTTATGGTATCGGCCATCTTTGATGCTGAAGGTGATGCAAACACATTTCCGACAGTGCAGCCGTCAAGCATGCCTTTGCCGACATATCCCAGGAACGTCGGAAGATGTCCGCTTCCGCCGGCAGTAACTATCCCGACCTTGCCAGATTTGCACGGGTAGTTTGACACTATAACTCTGTTTTCCTTATCCAGGCTCAAAAGCTTCTGATTGCTTGCAAGCAGAATTCCTTCCAGCGTTTCAGGAACAAAGTTTTCCGGAGCATTCAATATTTTGTTCATTTTTATGCTGATTCCCTCTTTTCCTTTCATAGAGTAAAAAGCTTTATTAAAGTTTGGAATTCCCTTTAATTGATTTTGATTCTATGCTGTACAGTTTTTTTGTCAATATAATCGGAAAAACAGACAAAGAATTTAGAAGTTTGAGTAAAAAATGAGCGAAAATCATCTGTATTCAAAGGATCGACATAGAGCCGGTATGCGCAAGTTATCTTATAGCATGACATGTACAACAAGACCGGCGCATTTGTCACCACCAGGCGACTGCTTTGAGCAGCTGCACAGCTTCCGTGTAGGCTGCGACTGTTCGAAGAAGGGGCTGACAGATTGGTTCAAGACTGCTGCAGAGCATCTCAACAAACTGTGGATAATTATTCTGCCCTGTGGTTTCTCACAGGGCAGAATTCTTGAAAATTCAGTCTTTCCATTATGCACATTGAACGCTCGGTTTCATTACTGCGAGCTTGAAAAAAACGGAGCTTGTGATATAATACAGGCAAAGACTTTTTGAGGAGTGGTTTTATGAAAAAGTATTTAAAGAACACTGCTACAGTCGAGGTGCAGCCCGAGGATATAAGCCCGTTGGAGCTCCTGCAGCCCGGCAAGCTGAATAAGCGCAACATCATGCATCTTATGCGCAGGGTCGATATCAAAAAGGTCGGCGTTGTCGCCGGCGGCGCGGCTGCCGTGCTGTCGGTCATGAGCCTTACGGGGCGTTATACCTTCTATAAGGGCATCGTCGCCGGCGAGCTCAAGCGTCAGCTTGCGCCGGTCAATAAAAAGCTCGATGAGCTCAAGGCGCAGAACGCCGAGCTCAAGGCCGAGGTCGAAAGACTTCAGGCGCAGCAGATCGAGGAAGAGAAGTAAACATATTTATATTAAGAAAAATCCCGTATCGAAAGCTGCGGGCTGATAACGAAGCATTCAAAGAATCAAGTGATCAGGCATAGCAAGGGCAAATAGAAAATCACCGAGAAAAGTCCTAAATGGGCTAATCTCGGTGATTTTCTATATCCACACATTCGATTTCAGATAATTCTCCCGCTACAATGATTTCATAAAATCTTTAGGAGGTCAATTCAATGGAAAAATACATTGCGGATGAACGCACGGGGCTGAAATATGAGTTGGTCGGTGATTACTATCTCATTGTCGGAGAGGATGAGCCGGAGCAAGAGCCAATCGGGATGTGGGGCCAGCGGCATCTATACTATTTGAAACGCCACCGCAAAACTGTCTACGCCAGCCTGTTGACAAGTGGCAAACTGAATGCCTATCTTGCGGATGTTGACCGGCAGGCGGAAGCAATGTTTGAACTATTGGTACAGCAGATTGCTGCGTCGGAGGGGATAACCGAGCGGCTGAAAGCCGCCGACCAATTGAAGTGGGTCAGTCGAATGAACAATGTCCGAAATCGTGCGATGGAAATTGTGAACACAGAGCTGATTTTTGCATAAAGCGTGCAGCCGAAAGGGTGACAGATAAGTATCTCTGCCACCCTTTTCTTTATTTATTGTCGATTTTATGATGCTCTTTTGTCTCTGCACACAGCTCGTTGTACTCGTCAGGAGTATTGCAGTTTCGAACCGAATTTTCATCTGAAAATTCACATACTGCAAAGCCGATTTGATCAAGCAGGTGCTTTACTGAGGTATTTGCGCCTTGCAGGATTTCTTCGGCTGCGTCGGACAGGCTGCTGTCATACACGCCGATAAGCGGCTCAAGCGTTCCGCAATGCTCGGCGACAGTTATCAGGCTGTCTCCGGCGATGTGCGTTTCTGTCAACAGCTTCATTTCATCCGGCGAAAACAGCGGAGCATCCACGCTTATCACAAAGCACGCAGATCTTTTTGCGGCGCACAGGCAGGCGTGAATACCGCCGAGAGGTCCCTTTTCCGGATAGATATCAGGGACATATCTTGTGCCGGTGACAGGCCTTGAATAGCCCGAGACCATGATGTCGCTGATGCCGAGAGCGCATATTTTATTTACCTGATGCTCAACGAGCGTTTTTCCGCCCCACAGCAGCTCTGCCTTGCACGAGCCCATACGGGAGCTTTTGCCTCCCGCAAGAATGACCGCAGAAAACGCAGCGTCATATTTTTTGCGCTCACGCCTTGAAATTATCACAGTCTTCTGACAAGCTGTTTGCTCGGCAAGCTCCTGAGCGGATATACCCGCAATTTCGGAAAATTTCTCTTGCAAAAAGTGCGAAACGGACATTTTAAGCGGCGTCTCCTGCGGATTGTACAGCTCGACGAAAGCGCAGACCGCAGAGGCTGCCTCTAAAATGCCGCTCTCTCCGCACTGCTCAAAGTCAATTCCGCAGACCTGCCCCTGTGCATCCAAAATAAAATTGCGCAGATTGCAGTCGCCCGGGGCAAGTCCGGTTTCCTTATCAAACATGCAGAGCCATTTGACAAGCGTTTCCCACGGTGCAAAATCAACGCTTTTCGTGCGCTCCTGACTATCGAGAAGCTCCGTGAAGGTAACACCGTCAACATATTCAAGCTTCAGCTCGTGCTCGCCGGAGGATAAGATTTTTGGAATACGCACCTTGCCGCCGGACAAGAGGTCATAGACCGCTTTTTCCGCTGCCGCATTCCCGGCCCTTGCATACCGCTTTATAACAAAGCGCCCGTTTTCGTCCTCTGCCAGAAAAACATCGTTGCGCTTGCTTGTGAATTTCTTCAGAATATTCATTTAAGGCTTATCTCAACACTTACAACATTGCGTACATTGCGCTTGGCGTTGCTGTCACCGAAAACGACGAGCCGCACACTGCCGTCGTTCTCGCCGACAAGATATGCTTTGCCTTCCTCGTTCAGTTCGTCTCCGCTAAGCTCGACGGAAAATTCATCGTCTGCCGTCACCCTGACTGCCGCAGCGTTATTCGGGTCAAATCCCGCACCTTTTATCACATCGGCAAGCGGGACACCCTGCGTGTCGATATAGCTTTTTTCGCCCTTGCCGTTGATCACGCTGCCCTGAACGGGAACGGCATTGAACGAATTGAGATCGACATATTTTTTCTCGCCGCCGCAGCTTACCAGCAGCGCTCCGTCAGGCACTTCGGTTCGAGCGGCCGAGTGTATGACTGCCAAAACCGCCGTCAGTGCGATCAGCGCCGCAATAACTGCTATTATAATTTTCGAGCTCTTTTTCATGATGATCGTCCTTCCTTTTTTCACTTGGCTTGATATTTTGCAGCCGTCTGAGAAGCTCCCCTCCCAAAACGCCGCATAATGCACCGCTTGTCAGTGCGACCGATACATATAGCAGCAAAACTACTCCACTCAAACGAAACACTATAAAATTTGCGGTGATGCTTGCTGCTGCCGCAGAAAGCATATTGGCAATTATAACGGTGTATTGCGTTTTTGCGTTGAGCCTTCTTGCCGCCCACATTACACAATCGATGACAAAGCCCGGAACAATGTAGCCTATCGGGGAGAGTGCTCCCATGCTGCCCACCATTCCCAAAGAAAGAGCGATCACGCTCTGCACGGCACCCATGACCGTGCCGCACCAGAACCTCGGCATGAGACCTGCCGCCGCGACAAGGAACATGAGAGAAAAGGCCGTGCCTATCCCCCCGGGTATGTGCAGAGCGTCGGTAATGACATTTGCCGCTGGCGCAATGAGCCGCTTTGAAAAAAGCCCAAGGTCGCAGCAAAGCGCCATTATAATAAGGCACCTGAGTTTATCTTTGTTCATTTTATACTCCTTTTCAAAAACGGAAGGCGCAGCTGTTTCCGGCTGCACCCCGGTCACACGGCCGTGGCTTTCGCTTTAGGCCGTATGACTCGGAGTTTTTTTGCTTTGATTTATGCCGTTATTTTGATCACATCGTATTTGTCAAGCTTGGCTACGGCAGCCTTGACCTGACCGAGATTATGGCAGATGAGCGCCTTGTACCGTTTACCGTTTTCGGTAAATTCAAGCTCCTCCGCCGGCTTATCGACATACCAGCCGCCGGCTTCAAACAGCTCGGCATAGCGGCCGCACTTTTCAAATTCGGCTATCTCCTCGGCCTCGATCGGGCGCTTGACCGACGGTCTGCCGCCGGTGCGCATGATGATGCGGTAAAGCTCACGGGCGTTGATGAAATAATCAACACAGCCGGTCTCGGCAGCCTCGGCGCCGGAGGAATTGTTATTGCTCACGGAAATGAGCTTTGCACCGGGATGACGCTCATGCATATAGTCGCCGAAGCACTTCTCTTTTGAATCGTAGAATGCAAAATTCTCCTCCAGCTCGGGGAAATGCGAGCGCAGGAAGCTTTTTGCCGCATGGTTATCCGTCAGAAGGACGGGCTTTTTGCCGAGATTTTCATCCAGCAGGCGGGCGGCCTGAGTCAGCGACTGCGCACGGGCAAACGCCGGGGAGTACACATGGTCGATGCCGAGATTTTTGACGGCGGCCAAAAGCTGACCGTATTCAAACTTTTCGCCGTAGAGCTTTTCAAGCTCGTCTATCACGCATGAGCACACCATTGCGGCGGTCTCCGTGTCGTACTGATGTGCAAAATACACGACCTCGTCCTTGTGCTCGAGCATATACAGCGCTCCCGTCGGGCAGAACTCAACACATCTGCCGCAGCGGATGCAGCCGTCGGCCTTCAGGCCGTTTTTCGCACCAACGGTCTGACCGTTTTCGGTTTTTATTATGCCGAGTATGCCGACACCCTGCGCCTTGCAGATATCCAGGCAGCGGCGGCATTTGATGCACTTGTCCATGTTGCGGATAACGCTGCCGGTTGAAGCGTCCACGCCGAAATCATGCTCGTGAGGCTCGAAGGGAAGCACATCCACGCCGAACTCCAGTGCCTTTTGCTGAAGCTCGCAGAAGCCGTCCTTCACGCAGTCGCAGAAGTAGCAGTCCTTGCAGAACTTGGGGTCAAAGTCCTTAGCCAGCGTCGAGCCGATGCGCATGCAGTGGTGGCAGTCAACGGTGTGCTGACGGAACATTTCCTCGACTATCGCCTTGCGCTTTTTGAAAAGCTCGTCGGAGTCTGTCGTTATGACCATACCGTCCGTGACCCTGACGGCGCAGGCAAGCCTTTCCTTGTCCTCGCCCTTGACATTGACCATGCACAGTCTGCATGCGGCCTTGGGCTTTAAGCCCTCGTATGCGCACAGCGTCGGGATATAAACGCCTTTTTTTCTTGCGGCTTCAAGTATTGTTGTTCCCTCGGGAACGGTGACGCTTTTGCCGTTTATTTTTATCTTCACATTTGCCATGACCTAACCTCCTTAAATCGCCTCGACCCTGCACGGCGTATAGCGCCATACGGGGTTGCCGGTCAGTTCCTCAAGATCCTCGTGGCTGGTCAGAACATTGCAGTGCTCGCCGACCTTTTTACCCTCAAAGGTGTATCCGAAATGATGGGGTATCATGCAGTAGCCCCGGCTTGTCTGCCAAGTGTATTCAACAGGGATCTCAAGCCTTCCCGCTTTCGTCGTCACGCTGACCATCTGCCCGTTTTCAAAGCCCAGCTCCCTTGCGTCCTCAGGGTTCATTGCGAGGGTATACGGCTGACGGTGCTTGTAGGTAGCGGGATTTCGCATGGTCGCATTCATACCGTCGTCCGAGTGGCGGCCTGCCGAAAGGATCATGTTGCAGCCGCCCTGAAGCTTGAGCGCCTCCTCCTCGGCCTCGGGTGTGATGCGCTCCATGTATTCGTCGATCTCCTTGCACCATGTGTGGAACTTGCCGTCCTTGGTGCGGATATGGTTCTTGAGCATATTATCGGGATCGTTCATGCCGATGATCGCACCCTCGGGGTGGTTGTCGACAAGCTCAAATGCCGCATCCATCTGACACCAGTCCTTGAACATGGGCAGCTTGGTCAGAATGGGGTGCTTCCTTTCGTCAGCCTTGACGGTGACGACGCTCTTTCCGCAAATGGGGCTGGTGAGCATGCCCGCCCACGAAATTGCTCTTGCGGCAGAGCCGTAAGCCTTGCCGAGCGTCAGTGCAATAACCGTCGCAAGCTGGTCAAAGTATTTGAGGTGTTCTGCCGCCGTCCAGCCGAGAAGCTTAACGAAATACGACATACGGTCGCCGGTAAGAACGGCGTCCTCCGCCGCCCGGTACAGCCACTGCGGAAGCTTGGGGATAAGCCCCATCGCCTCGGTAAGCTCGGCGAAGATCTGAACATCCTCACGAGGCTCGCCTTCGGGTCTGAGTACCTGCTTGCGTGACTGGAACACGATCTCGGGATAGTTGAGGGTGAAGGCGTTAAAGTCGCCGCCGCCCTCGTAGGTGGTCCTGCCGGGCAGAACATAGTCGGCGATCTGCGTGACCTCCGTCTCGGTGCAGTCGATGGCGACAAGAAGCTCAAGTGAGCTTAACGCCTCTTTCATTTTATTGCTGTCGGGATAGCTGCGCAGAGGGTTGCCGAAGGAGGTGAACATGATGCGTATGCGGTCGGGGTTTTTGCCGAGTATCTCGTCGGGAATGATGCCGACCGGGAAAACATTCAGGACGGGGAAACGGTTTGTGACGGGAGTGCGCCAGGTCTTCGGGTCGTTTTCATCGGAGAAGGTTCCTCGCTCTATAACACATTCGGGTACGACATTGCCGCCCTTAACAAGCGCCATTCCGCATATGATCGTGATAATGATGCACAGGTAGCTGTTCAGCGTATTGTGTCTGCCGAAAAACAGGCCGAGATCCTGATGCACGCCCCACTTTTTCGTCGTGAGTATCTTTGCAAACTCCTCAGCCTGCTGCCTCGGTATCTTGCAGACACGCAGGCTTTCGTCGATATCTACATTTTCAAACCACTTTTTCGCCTTGTCCCAGTCGGCGACATACTTGTCTATGTAGTCCTTATGCTCCCAACCGTTTTTGAGGATGATCGCAATGAGCGCACGCATAAACAGCGAGTCCGAGCCGAGGGCGGGCATGATGTGCATATCCGCCATACGAGCCGTCTCCGAAAGGCGGGGATCGACGACGATGACCATTTTGTCGGGATTTTCGGAAAACTCACGGCACACCTTCCTTGCATCCGGTATCTGATGCGAGACATAGGAGTTCGAGCCCCAGTAAATTATGACCTCGTTGTTGTGATCGTCCGGCTCGAGAAAATGCATCTGGTCGCCGAGGATCTTGCCGTGGCTCCACCAGTTACCCATAAACTCGATGCCGATGGGATTGAAGATATACTGGCTGCCGACGGCCTTGAGCAGCGCCTTTGCCGTTGCATAGGGCGTCTGCGCAGAGCCGAGTGCGCAGCCGAGAACGGAGAATGAGCGGGGACCGTGCATGGCGATGATTTTGTTCGCCTTTTCGGCGATCTCCTTATACGCCTGCTCCCAGCTTATCTCCTCGTAGTGGTCTCCGACTCTTTTGCGGGGGTGCTTTATTCTGTCGCCGTGGTCGACAAAATACTTTGCCGTTCTGCCCTTGCGGCAGCAGTAGCCCTTTGTGCGGGGACTGTCCGGGTCGGGGCGAACGCTGATGATCTTGTTGTTTTCAACCTCCATCTCCAAGCTGCAGCTCAGAGCGCAGAAGTTGCATTGAGTCTTTTTCCAAACTCCCATGTTATCTCCCTTCGTGATTTGGCACAGTGTGCGTTTATTTTACAACATTTGATATCATCCGATGTGAAAAGTCTTTTCCGTCAGTTCTTCAGCAGTAATGTTTGCATTGTGATAGCGAGCACGGTGCTTTGTGATGCTGCCGATGTTTATGGCTTTGCTCGGGCAATACTGCACGCAGCTTAAGCATCCAATACAATTCGTGCCGAACGCAGGTCTTGCGTCGGAATATGTAATATTGCCCTGAGGGCATATCTTTGCACACTGTCCACAGCTGACGCAGTTTTCATTCACAGTAAATTTTTTGATACGCTTTGTATTTTGCGAGGAAAGCAGCTTGCTTTCAAGCGCAAAAACGGTGCCCTTGGGCGGCTTTTTCTCACTTCGTTTCGTTGCCTTAATGTCGGCGGCAAATTTTTTGGCCATTGCTTCGCTGCGCTTTTGCGACAGCTTCCTCGGAAGCGGAGGTACAGTCAAATAATGCGGCATGAGCCAGATGCACGAGCAGTGATTCGACATGCCGTTCCAATAGTCAAGGTCCACGATTTTGTCTATCTTGTGCAGGCCGCAGCCCTTGTAACCGGCATATTGTACAATAGCAAATTTATATGAGTTGATGCCGATGTGTATCGCTTTCACATAGCTTTCCACATTGCCCGGCAGGCCGCCGCCATAGCAAGGGAAAATAAAGCCAACTCGCTTTGCCTCGGTCGCATCGGTTTTGACCGGAAAGCTCCGCATCATAACGATCTCGGTATCGCCGAGCTCTTTTGCGATATTCTTTGCCATGTCAAGGCAGTTGCCGGAGCCGGAATAGCAATAGATCAAATTTTCGCTCATATTTGTTGATCTCCTTAAGTTAAAATTTTATCACAGCAGATTTTGATTTCAAGTTTTATGTGTTATCCGCAGTGGGGAGGCTCCATGGGCCGCCGCTCAATGCGATCGTACCACTTGGCGACGATCGGTTCGGCAAGCGCCATAAGCTTCATGTCCAAATTGAAAAAATATATAAGCAGACTTGCGGCAAACAGACCCGCCCCGACACAGGCGGCAGTCACAGGAATTTTTATCATTTTGTTCATGTCGTTCTCCTTACCATGCATTGTCGTCCTCAATATACTCAAGCGACGGATCAAGCGGCTTCTCGCCGAGCACCGTGCGCATATAGCGGTTTACCTGGTCACGCATGTTTTGCCGGCTTGCCTTGCGGGCGTCGAGAAGTGCATGAGGTACCCACACAACATGGATGCCCCGCTTTGCCGCCTCCTCCTCGTAGATTCCGTGCCAGCCGGTCAGTGCCTTGCAGGCTATCTGCTCGCACATGACGATCATATCCATTTTAAACTCTTCGCAGAAGCGCCAAACATCGTCGACACCGAGCCTGAAGCCGCCTTCGGAGCGATTGCGCATTATCATGTTGACATACAGGTCGGCAAGATCGTACATTGCCTGCTCACGGTTTTCGGGCGTATCGGTGTCGGCGTATATCTTTGTGGAGGTCAGGCTGAGCATATGCGTTATGCCGACAATGCCCCAGCAGTTAAGCAGCCAGTTGGGGAATGCGGTGTAGAATTCACCCTGAACGCCCCATATCAGCGCACGGTGGCGTATCTCGGTGCAGATAAGCTCCTTGTTTTTGTAGCCCTCGTACATGATCTCACGAATTTTTCTGTCGATTTCAAGATAAGACTCTCCGTCGGCGTTAAGCATGCGTGTGTAGTAAATGTCACGGTAGAGGTTGATGACATTTTCGGGAACCTGCGGATACAGAGTCTTGTTTATCTCCAGTATTTCAAGGAAAATGCGTGTTTGCTCGTTGAGCACTCTCATGTTGCGGAAGTAGGCGTCCCAATCCCACTTTTCGCCCGTCTGCTACTCAACGAACCTTATCGCCGCCTTTATCTCGTCGACGGCATACTCCAGCACCAGCTCGTCCTCGATGTGCTCCGAGGCGGCTATTGCAAAGCTCGGCTTTCGGTAGCGCCAATCCTCGATGCCGTTGCCCATGAGCGAGGTGTCGCAGGTGGTGTTGCAGTGGAGCATACATTTACCGATATCGAGCGTATCATCCTCAATGCACAGACCCAGCTCGGATTTGGGCATTGCGCACACATCGCCCGTTATGCCGAATTCCTCGGCCTTGTCGATATAGCGTATCTGCGAATTCTGCGATACGGCGCACAGAGCAAAAACGCCGGCGACCTGCGGACACATGAAGTACAGGTTCGGAAAGCCGAACATTATCTCCTCCATCATGTTTTCGTCCATAATGACCATTTTGTCGCTGAGTGCCTTGCTGCCGCCTATGTTTTGGTCGGCCTTGAACATGAGTGTCAGCGATCTCATCAGCTCCTTGACTATAAAGCCGAATTCCATGTGCGACAGGCGAAGCTGCTTACCTCTCAGCCCCTCGTTGCAGCGGTCGAGAAAGTCGGGTGTGGCTATATAATTGAGCATCCAGCGATAGCGCAGAAAGCCCTTCAGATTCTGGAGGTTGAAGAGGAATTTGAACAGCATTCCCCATGTTTTTACCCAACACTTATAATCAAACCATGTATCGGCAAGACCTCGCCATTCACGGCGCACCTTTGTTCTGCCGCCGTTGTAGAATTTTCCGAGCGCTTCGCTGTTCATCCGTTTTCCCATCAGCTCTTACCTCCCTGCAGTCTTTTGATCTCGACGCTTTCGACAAATGCCTGAATACGGGTGCGTATCTGCCCCGATGAGCCTGCCGCATACGGGCGGTCGATGCTCAGCACCGGCCAGCCGTACTCCTGCGAAAGTATCTGGCTTGCGCCAGCTCTCTCGTACGGCCAGAAATTACAGAAATTCATCTGCTGCAAAATTATACCGTCTGCGTCATACTCATGCGCCAGCCTGTCAAGATACGCTTTTCGCTCGGCAATGCGGTCGTTGTCCATGTAACGGGGACACTGACATTGCATGACATAGTGGCGGCAAATCTGCTCAAGAACATCGTCGGCATCGTTAAGCTCGATCGGCATCCGTCCGGGGAACGAGCCGAAGCAATGGCGGTCGGCAACCACCCTTACGCCGGCATCCTCAATGAGCTTCACAAAGTCCGGATCGTCGATCTCGCTGCCCGCCAATACCGCCTTGATGCGAAACTGCTTTTTTGCATCCGGCTTGCGGGTCTTAAGCTCTCGTGCCGTTTCACGGAGCTTTTCGATCACAAGCTCCCACGGTGCACAGTAGGTCGCAAGGCACAGCACCGCAAATTCGTAGCCTGTAATTGTCGGATCGTCAAGCTTACGGTAGCTGCCGATCTCGTTTATTACATCGCATATCTCGTTATACCGCATCACCGCATCACGAAGCGCAGCGTCGGAAACATCCGTGCCGAAGGTCTCATGCAGCTTTTCAAGTATCCTCGCACGGCACATTCTCGTCAGGTGGCGCACTGCGTTTTCGTCGGCCTTTATTGGCGTATCGACATGCTGCACAAAGAAATCGGGCTTATCCTTGTCGCACAGATGCAGCTTTTCGATATTCTCCATGGTGCTTGTCATCTGCGAACAGGCAAACGGCTCGATTATGCAGTCAAGAAAGCCATAGCCACCCTCAAGGCAGCGCTCGAGCAGCGCACGGGCAAACTCGCAGTTGAGGCTTGTCATATAGTAGGTGCCCATTTCCATTGAGCCCGTTCTCGGGGCGCGCATCCTCACGGCAAAGCAGCCCGTAAGATTGAGCAGCACCTCCGGTATCTGATAACAGGTCGTTCCGATGCAGATACTGCCCGCTGCCCTTGCTTTATCGACAAGCTCGTTTCCGCTGTCCTGCAAAAGGTTCTCAAAGTAGTTGAGATGCTTCAGGTCTTTCATTTCCTCTCCTCCGTTTTTTTATCTGAAAGTATTGGGATAATAATACCAAAAGCCTGATTGTCATTCAATTAACGCAGCTTACATTCTATACAACTCACAAAAAACATGCTTTGTATTTGCCTACACGGGTTGAAAGCCGTTTGACAAAAAACGCATTTTCGTATATAATGTCCGAAAAGAATGGACACACTGTCCGAAGGAGAGATCGGTATGCTGAACGAAACCGCAAAGCTTCAAAATCGCATCATAGCGGCCGCAGTGGCGCTGTTTCGCAAGCTCGGATATGAAAAAACGACAGTAAACGATATTTGCCGTGAGGCGGACATTGCCCGCTCGACCTTTTATCTCAATTTTGCCGGAAAAAAAGAGATAATCGGCAAGATCCTTTCGGATGTCCGTCTGGACAGGGAGGATTTTTTCGACGACTTCATTTCTGCGGCAAACGACTTTGAGCGGATGTGGATATTGTGCAACCGATTTTTGACCGTAGCAATAGAATTTGGACCGGAGCTCACGGGCGCGCTGTTTCGTCTGGAGCTTTTGCAGGAGCTGGACATTCTCGACGCCACTCACAAGGTCGATGAATGGATGATACAGTTGACGGCTAACTGTCAGAGATCCGAAGTTATACTAAGTTCGGAGCCTGCCGAAACGATAGCTCCGATAGGGGTAGATATTGCATATTACACAACCTACGAGTGGTGCAAAAAGTCCGGAGCGTTTCCCCTTCGTCGGGTCGTCCGCCGTCGGGCAGAGGCGGTGTACAATGTTGCACCCGAATACCGTATGAGTGACAAAGAACTGGACAGGCTGTAAGCTTAGCACAGAAAGCCGGGATAAAAATTGATTGCCCGCTTTTGCTTTTTGGTGTAGTATATCAGCCTAAGCAATGCATTTTTACCGGAGGACACTATGACCTTTAATAAAATAAGCGCACCGTCGGTGCGAGAGATATTTGTGCGTCAGATCGAGAATAAGATCCTTTCCGGCGAGCTGAAGCCCGGAGATAAGCTGCCGCCGGCAAGAGAGCTTTGTACGATCATGGGCGTGAGCCTCACTGTTGTCAATGCAGGCATAAGCGAGCTTGCCTCAAAGGGCTTTGTCGAGGTCAAGCCCCGCCACGGAACATATGTTGCCGATTACATCGCCAACGGAAACACGGAGACATTTTTTTCGATCATCCGCTATAACGGCGGCAAGATAAATGCGCACGAGTTCCGTTCGTTTACCGAAAGCCGTGTTGCGCTGGATGCGCTGATAGTTGAGCTCGTGATAAAGCGAGCCTCCGATGAGGAGATAGCACAGCTCGGTGAGATACTCGACGAGGTCAAAAAGCCGCACGGACTGCACGAGACCTGCACGCTGATAACTGATTTTTATCATAAGATGTATATTATCAGTCAGAACTCGTTCTGTGCGCTCCTGTATAATTCAACTATCCATCCGCAGAAGGGCATGTATGAGATGTTCATCGAGAAAAACGGCATTCAGGTCGTTATCGACAACATGGAGACCGTGTACAAATGCTTAGTCGAGAGGGATATTGAGAACGCCCGCAGGTACGCAAGCAGCGGTCAGATGAGTGCTATCGAAGGGCCATATTCCGTTATATAAGCCGGATAATGAAAAAACCGTCGGAAAATCCGACGGTTTTTTCATGTTCTTATTGACAAACAATTATCTAAGTGCTATTTTATTTGTGACCACTTCACCATATCACGACGCTGAAAGGAGCAGGTGTATGAGAGACCTTATAGTAAAACTGGCAAAGCATATAACCGACTGTATGGATGTCACCCTCGGTAAGACCAAGATGGATGAAACCCGTCCGGAATACTGGATGCTCGACGAGATCCTGACAGACGAGATGGCGCAGCTGATGCTGAAGATGAAGGTGCGCAAGCCCTACACTCCGGCCGAGGTCGCACACAAGCTCGGCTGGGAGGTCGGCCGTGTTGAAAAGCTTCTTGAGGAGCTTGCGCAGATCGGCATTGTCGAATATAACTGGCACAATGAAGACCGCCATAAACAGTACTTCATTCCCGTTTTCGTTGTCGGCAGCTCTGAGAATTTAGTCTACAACAAGGAGCTTTTTAAGCGTGTGCCCGAGAAGGTCGGAGAGTTTTCCTATCAGATGAGCTATCTGCCGATGGAAAGCATTTCACACATGATCCCTCCCGGAGGCGCAGGTCTGGGCTTTCATGTCATCCCAGTGGAAAAGGCGATACCAAAAGAGAGTCAATCGCTCGATGTCGAGCATCTTTCCTATTGGCTGGAGCGCTATAAGGAGAAAGATCAGTTCGCCATTGCCCCCTGTCAGTGCCGCAGGGCAATGGTAACTCGGGGCGAGGGCTGCGGCGAGCTTGAGGACAATGTCTGCATCCTCGTCGGCGACTATGCTCAGTATCTTTGGGAGACCGGCAAGGATGTTAAGAAAGCAAGCTACGACGAGGTCGTTGCTCTACTTGAGCGCTGCGAGGAAAACGGATATATGCATCAGATAACCAACGGTGACGGCCCTGATGAGATATTCGGCATCTGCAACTGCACCGTTGGCTCGTGCTTCGGACTGCGCTGCTCGCAGCTTTTCAACAACCCCAACTGCTCGGCATCGGCATACAGAGCCCGGGTCACGCCGGAAAACTGCGTTGCCTGCGGCAAATGCGTCGAGATTTGCCCCACCGGCGCTGCAAAGCTCGGTCAAAAGCTGTGTACTCATGAAGGTCCGATCCAGTACCCGACCGTCACGCTTCCGGACGAAACGCTTGATTGGGGCAAAAAGAACTGGAACTACAACTACCGTGAGGATAATCAGATCCAGTGCTACGATACCGGCACGGCGCCGTGCAAGACCGCATGTCCTGCACACATCGCAATTCAGGGCTATGTCAAAATGGCGGGCGAAGGAAGATATGACGAAGCACTTCAGCTTATAAAGCAGGACAATCCCTTCCCTGCGGTGTGCGGCTCGATATGCAACAAACGCTGCGAGAACGCCTGCACCAGAGGCACGGTCGACCAGCCTGTCTCCATCGATGCGATAAAGAAATTTGTTGCCTCCCGTGAGCTCAATGCGGACAACCGCTATATACCCAAGAAGCTCCGCCACAAAGGCGATGAGATAGATTACACGCAGAAGATCGCCATTATCGGCGCAGGCCCTGCCGGCATGAGCTGCGCATATTTTCTGGCAAGCATGAGCTATCCCGTGACCGTTTTCGACAAAGACCCGATCCCCGGTGGCATGCTTACAAAGGGCATCCCCTCGTTCAGGCTTGAAAAAGATATCGTCAACGCCGAGATCGAGGTGCTCAAGGCTATGGGCGTCGAGTTTAGGTGCGGCGTTGAGGTTGGAAAGGATGTCACTATCCCCGAGCTGCGCAAGCAGGGCTACAAGGCGTTTTATCTTGCCATCGGACTTCAGAAGGCAATCCGCCTGAACATTGAGGGCGAGGAGCTTGAGGGCGTTCTCGGCGGCATTGATTTTCTCCGCAGCGTAAACAGCGGAAAGACTACCTCTATTAGCGGCGATACGGTCGTTATCGGCGGCGGCAATGCGGCCATTGATGTCGGTCGTGCGGCTACCCGCTTGGGCGACGGTGCGGTCAAGCTCTATTGCCTTGAGAGTGATGAGGATATGCCAACCGTCCCCGACGAGAAGGAAGAAGCCATTGCCGAGTGTATACAGATCAACAACTGCTGGGGCCCGAAGCGCATCATAGGCGAAAACGGAAAGGTCACCGGCGTTGAGTTCAGGCGCTGCCTGTCCGTGAGGGACGAAAACGGCCGCTTTGCACCGAAATACGACGAAAGCGAAACGGTCATCGTGCCCTGCTCAAATGTATATGTCTCCATCGGCCAGTGCGCCGACTGGGGCAACGTCCTTGAGGGTACAAAGGTCGAAACGCAGAACGGCCGCCTTGTAAAGGCCGCCGAGATCACATGGCAGACTGACGATGCGGATATCTTCGGCGGCGGAGACATTGCCACCGGCCCGCAGTATACCATTGACGCAATAGCCAACGGCCGTGAGGGCGCGACCAGTATCCATCGCTTCGTCCATCCCGGCCACAGTCTCACGATCGCACGCAACCTGCGCAATTTCAAGGCTCTCGACAAGGGCGATATCGTCATACCCGAGGAAAAGCGCCATGTTCCCGAACGGCAGTTCAACGAAAATGACGAGAGCAAGACCAAGACTATGCACGATAACCGCATCGGTCTTAGCGAGGAGCAGGTCAAGCTTGAAGCTTCCCGCTGCCTGAGCTGCGGCAGGACTGTCGTCGATGAGAAAAAGTGCATCGGCTGCGGCCTGTGCACGACACGGTGCAAGTTTGACGCCATCCATCTGAACAGAACGCACCCCGAGTTTGCGCATTACATAAATGGCGACTACGCAAAGCAGGCGGTGCTCAAGCACGGAATAAAGCGTGCCGCAAAGCTTACGGTAAAGCGCTTGACGGGCGCAAAATAAGGTGATGTTATGCATGAAATGGGAACGGTTATGTATGTCATTCGTGCGGTAAACAATGTGTGCGAGGAAAATAAGCTTACCAAGGTTGCCTCTGTGACGCTGGAGATAGGTGAGGTCAGCGGCATAATACCCAGCTACATAAAAGACTTTTGGCAGTGGGCAATAAAAAAGGAAAAGTACCTTCAGGAGGCCGAGCTTATTATAGAGCCGATCAAGGCGATAACACGCTGCGGCGATTGCGGCAAGACCTACGAAACGGTCAAATACGCCAAGATCTGTCCACACTGCGGCAGCGAAAACACATGGCTCGAAACAGGCAACGAGTATAACATCAAGGAGATATCCGCATATTAAATCACGCCGAAAATGCTTGTCGTTAATACATCCTTTCTCCCCATACTCCCTAATTGTTAATACACCCGACAAGCATTTTTGAACAATCTCGGTCCTCCGAATTTGCCGGATGACCGAACAATATACCGACAGCCTATTTGCGGCTGTCGGTATATTGTTCAAGAGCCCCTGAGCTTGCAATTAGACCTGTTCCCACAGTCAGGGTAATAACGCAGAGCTTTCCGCATCTTTTCCAACGCTCTGTTATATGTCCGCTCGGAAGCCTTATCGGACTTGCGGCTGGCGGAGTGAGAGATTTCTTCAAAGGTCATAGGCTTTACGGGTTTATACTCGATTTCACCGTTTATCAACACTGCTTTCTTGACCGACCAGCAGGTATCGCAGAAGCCAAGATGCTTGGCAATCGTGCGCTGTTCCCGGTAAGTCAGGCTGTCGTAAGCCTCGTGCAGTGCGTCATATAGCACCGCTCGGAAATACAGCTTGTCCGGCTGAGAGGTGGTGTCTGCGGCTATGTCCTAGCCTGCTTCCTCGCCATCCTCATCATATTGCCGGTAAAAATCTACTCGGCGTTCATTCAGCGTGCCTATCGTAATATACTTGCGGACGCTCTTTTCGCCCATTCCGGTTTCATCGGCAATTCGCTGGATGCAGCTGTCACTGCAATCATCGCCGTTTAGATGGTAAATCGCCATAATGCGCCGCAGGACGGGATAAGTATCTGCCGTCATGGTGATAACACCGCTTTGCGCCGTGCGGATATAATCATCAATACCGTCCTGTATATACCGCTTTTGAAAAGCGGCAAACGGTGCGCCGATAGCCGGATCGTACTTTTGAAGGGCGACCAGGATACCGCACACCGCCGCCTGTTTGATGTCCACAAAATGCTCCGCCATAGCGTATCGCTCGCAGGTGGCCTGCGCCAGTTTATTAAGCGCAGGCTCCTGATCGTGGAGGTACCAAGTCAGATACTTGTCCTTTTTTTCGATGAGATAACGGACAATGTATTCCTGGGCTGGCAGCTTCGGCGGCGCAGGGTCAAGGCGGTACATCCGGCGCTCCAAAAGATACCGCTGTTGCTCTAAAACTTCATTCTGTTCTTCAGACACCGGATGCACCTCCTGTCATTTCATTCTTTTGTCCGTGTCAGCGTACAGCTTGGCGAGCTGCAAATCTGCATAATAACTTGTTTTGGCGTAGGCATCGTCCTCCTCCGCCTGCTCCAACCGGCGTTTTGCCATTTCCTGCGCCGCCTGCGCAAACTCGGTAGAGATCGTTCCCCGGCTCTTTTCGGAGCGGATCGCCGAGCAACGGCGGTCATAGGCGGCCTTCAGCGGGTTATCCTTTGCCCGCTCCGCTTTGCCCTGAATGATGGCGTACCGGCGGCAGCTGATCTTTTCACCGTGGTACAACTCCGGTGCCGTGCCATAGGTGCAATATTTCTGCTGCCGTGCGCTTTGCATCAGGAAATACTGCTTGCAAACCTCGCACTGCCTTGGATAGTGCCCGTGGTGCAGCCCTTCAAAGAAATCCGTCAGCACAAAGCTGTAATAGCTCTCAAAGGCCATTCTTCGGGCGGTGACAAGGATGCGACTATTTCGCCGTTTCGGGAGAGCAATATATTCCGTGCGCAGCGGAAATGAACTCACCCCGAATATCTCCGTTGCAATGGGCAGCAGGTGGTATTCGTCAAATCGGTCGGCTTCGTCTACACAAGATGCAAACCGTTTAAGCAGCTCAAACGCCTTGCGCATGTCCTCCGGGATAGCATCATAAAAGCGGAGGGTACTCAAAACGGTTGCGCACATCGTTTCACCATTTCTGAACAGCGCTTTATCATATTCGGGAGGGAACACGCCCAAGCTGGCCGAACCCTCATCCATTTTTGCTACCGCTGCCCTATGTCGCAGATAATCCAAAATAGTAGCAGCGTTGTTTTCCGTGAACAGCGTTTCTATTCGTTGTTTCTCCACTGCAATGTCCAAGGAGAAAAAGGGCTTGAGCTTCGGCAGGGTTTGCAGGATTGTCAGAATCTCCTTCCCGGCTTTAATAAAATCTGTTTCGTTCAGATACCCAGCGCAAAGCTGCTCCTGCACATTCCAGTTGCTTTGCCGGAACACGGCGATCCTCGCCGCTGTATCGTCCTTATAATACTGGTTCAAAAGATGTACCGCAAAGGTGCCTGCCGGGTAGCTTTTGCCGCCTATATGCACCCGACCGTCCCGATAAACGGCAGTGAGAAAGCCCAGTCCATCGCCCATATGTTCCGCCTCCTACTATATCCTATCATACAAAGTGTCCTATAAAACGGACTCATCATTGACACATCCCAAAGCGAAAGAAAAACTGAAATTTTTTCGCTGCGCCGTACATTTAGAACATTCGTTCTATTTAACTATATCAGAAAACCGCCTGATGTGCAAGGATTTTTCCTTTGTTGCGGACAGCGTTTTCACCGTGCTGCTATAAACATACCCTTTTCAGCCGTTTCCCTCATTCAATATACAGAAGGCAGTCATCGAGCCGTCGAGGTTACACTCGGCGGCTTTTTTGCTGCCCGTAAAGCAGAAAGGAGGTTTAGTCTATGGTATTCAGAATTACGCCAAGGCAACGGGCAAAAATCAAAACCCTTGTGCACAAGACTTGCTGTAATTGCTATAAGGAAAACTGTCTGCTGCTGGATGACGGCGAAGAAACGAAATGCGTGCAGCTCATTTCTCGGTACGGTATTTACTGCAACTATTTTCTGAAAGCGGTATTACCGGCTGAAAAGGAACTGTACACAGAAATCTTATGGCAAAACGGGATCAATGGATAACCGCCCGAAAAAGAGTTATCCGAAATATTATTGAAATGCGCTATGCGCAGGAAAGGACTTATGATGAAAACGATCCACAACACGAAAATTATCGGCATCGACCACGGGTACGGGAATATGAAAACGGCCAACTGCTGCTTCCCCACCGGCATCGCCGCCTATGACCACGAGCCACTGTTCACGGCGGATATGCTGGTCTACGGCGGCAGGTATTATCTCATCGGCGAGGGGCACAAGGAGTTTGCGCCGGACAAGATCAAGGACGAGGACTATTATGTGCTGACCCTTGCGGCAATCGCCAAGGAGCTGAAAGCCGAAAATCTCACCGAGACGCACATTGTGATTGCCGCCGGTCTGCCGCTGACTTGGACAAGCGGGCAGAAAGCGGACTTCAAGGCGTATCTGATGAAAAATGCCGAGGTGGAGTTCTCCTACAAAAAGGCGGACTACCACCTCTATATCGACGATGTACGTATCTATCCGCAGGGGTACGCCGCTATTGCCAGCTTTGCAACCACACTGAAAGGCGTCAACCTGATTGCCGACATCGGCAACGGCACGATGAACACGCTGTATATGATCAACGGCAAGCCGCAGCAGGGCAAAATGTTCACCGAGAAATTCGGGACTTACCAGTGTACGCTTGCTGTCCGGGAGGCGTTTATGCAGAAAACGCAACGGGAAATCAACGATGCCATCATCGACGAGGTGCTGATCACCGGCACAGCAAACATTGCGCCTGCTGATTTGAAAATCATCAAGAGTGTTGCTGCCGAGTATGTGCGGGACATCTTCCGCAGACTCCGTGAGCACGGCTATGACGAAAGCACGATGACATTGTATGTGACCGGCGGAGGCGGTTGCCTTGTGAAAAACTTTTATAAGTTCAACGCTGATCGGGTGAAATTCATTGAGGATATCTGCGCCGCCGCAAAGGGATATGAGTATCTGGCCGAGACGCAGATGAAAGCTGAGGCGAAGAAATGAGCAAGTATCGGATCAATGTGCGGTTTGATTTGGACAAGCCGATGGAGGCAAACGCCGCACAATATTTACAGTCGCTGGATAAATCCCGCAACGCTTTTATGGTAACGGCGGTCTTAAACGAAATGCAGCGGCAGACATCCACAAATGGGGTTTTGCTGGATGATATTCGGCAGGTCATACGGGAGGAGTTACAGGAGGTGTCGTTTGCTGCGGCACCTCCTGTTTTTGAGCAGGTACAACCGGAGCTGACCGAGGAACAGCAAGCTAAAAATGAAAAGAGTGTGCTGGATGACCTTGAAATGTTCGGCTGAGCCAAAACGCCGAGATGCGGCTCAAATCAGAAAATTTCCTATCATACTTGAGCCAAATTGGCTCAATAACGAAGATATACCCCAGGGGGCAGAGACGCAGTTTTTGATGTTTGACAGCCGCTTTTCTTTATGCCCTGCGAGGTGCGTCTCACGGTATAACAAGCAGGGACTTTGTGTGCCACAAAAGTCCCAATCACAGCCGAAATCGGCTGACTCTTTGGGGGCACAGCCCCCAATCCCCCGAAAGGAGAGATGTGTATGGGGAAAGATGTTCGTATTGCCGTCCGCGTGACGGTAAAAGAAAAGGATAAAGTCCAGTCCAAAGCCCGAAAATGCGGACTGAGCACAACCGAATATATCAAGCAAAGAGCGTTGGGGTACGAGCCGAGAGCGGTTCCGCCTGACGCTCTTTTTGCTTGCCTTGAAAGGCTGGGTGAGCTTGCGGATAAAGCCAGTTCACCGGAGCTGGACAAGGAAATTGGTGCGGTGCTGAAGCAGATCACAGCAGAATTCCTGCTGCCGGAAAAGGGGTGATGCGCTATGGCTGTTACAGGCTTTTGGCCTGTGTTCAAAAATCTGAAGGCCACGCTGGACTACGCCGACAATCCCGACAAGACCACCGCACCGGAATATCTGGACGAGGATTTGTATGCTGCCCTGCGCTATGCAGAGAACGATGACAAGACCGACCGCAAGATATTTGTGGGCGGTATCAATTGCTCGGCTCAGAATGCCTACGCCGAGATGATCGCCGTGCAGCGGCGGTTTGGGTTGCGTGGCAAGGTGGTGGGCTACCACGGCATTCAGAGCTTTCGTGAGGGCGAGGTAACGCCGGAGCAGGCGTTCGCCATTGGCAAGGAAACCGCACGGCGGATGTGGGGCGACCAGTATCAAGTGCTGGTCACCGTCCACCTGAATACCGACAATGTTCACTGCCACTTTGTTGTGAATCCCGTGTCCTTCAAGGACGGTGCGAAATTCAAAAACAAAATCGGCGACCATAAAGAGCTGCGTAAAATCTCCGATGAGATTTGCCGAGAACACGAGCTGTCTGTGCTGGAAAACAGCGAGTTTTACAGCACAGGCAAGAAAAAGGAGTATTGGGTTCACAAGGCCAGCAAGAAAACCCACCGGGACTATCTGCGGGAGGATGTGGAATACTGCCTGTCCTTTGCGAGCAGCCCAAGAGAATTTGAAAGTCAGCTTTATGCGCTCGGGTATACCCTTGACCCTGTGCGGTTTTCAGTCAAGGCAAAGCATTGGGAACGAGCCGTGCGGCTGGATAACATCGGCTTTTCCAAAGATCGCGTCAACGCACAGTTACGACAGAACGCCGAAAACCGCTACCGCCTGTTCACTTTGGAGTACCGACCGCCGTACAAGCCGAAGAAATTTCCGTTGGAGGACGAGCTGCGAAAGCTGGGGTTCTCCATTGAACACAGTTATGACACTGCAACCATTTTGGTGGATGCGGTGTTTTATCTTGTCATAACGGCGATTCAAACTGTAGCCGAGCTTGCCGATGTAATGCTGCTGTCGCCGGATCTGCGGGCGGCTGAAAAGGACTTGAAGGAGCTGGTTGCCGACTATCACTTCTTGCAGGAGCACGGTATCCATACGACAGCCGACCTGCAAGCAAATATTGAGCAATCCAAGGCAGAGCTTTCCACTTTGGAGCATGAGCGCAGCGACATCAGCAACCGCATCCGCCGCCCCAAGTCGCCGGAAGAACAGGCGCAAAACAAGGAACGCCGCAAGGCGGTATCCAAGCACATGAAGCCCGTAAGGGAGCATCTGCGCCGTGCGGAGCGGATTTTAGAGAAATCCCCGCACCTGTATGAACTGTTAAAACAAGAGCACGAGCTGGAGAAAAAAGCCCGTGCAAGATACAAAGAAAGAGGGAGATAAAATGAAGAATACGATGAAAAAGCCAGTGGCAATTCCAGTAGAAAAATTGCGTCCCTTTGCCGGACACCCGTTCAAGGTCAGGGACGATGACGAGATGAACACGCTGATCGAAAGCATACAGACGCAAGGCGTTCTCTCGCCGCTGATCGTCCGACCAATAGAAAATACAGATGAATATGAGGTCATAAGCGGCCACCGCCGCTTACACGCAGCACAAAAGGCAGGGATCACCGAGGTCCCTGCCTTGATTTATGCCCTCGACCGGGATGCTGCCGCCATTGCGGTGGTGGACAGCAACCTGCACCGGGCGCATATATTACCCAGCGAAAAAGCATTTGCGTATAAACTCAAATATGAGGCGTTGAAACACCAAGGAACTTCGTGCCAACTTGGCACGAAGTCACGCACCGATGAGCAAATCGCAGAAAATGCCAATGAAAGCGCACGGCAAGTGCAAAGGTATATCCGCCTAACCTACCTTATCCCCGAACTGCTTGACCTGATGGATGAGGGCAAAATTGCGCTTATGGTCGGCGAGTCCTTGTCCTATCTCGGCGACAAAGAACAATATGCCGTCTTGGAGCAATGTGAAATAAACGATTGCACACCGTCCTATGCACAAGCTGTTGAAATGAAAAAGAGATATCAGGATGGAAATCTCACGGCTGATGATATTAGCGGAATTCTCTCCCGTGAAAAGGCAAATCAGAGGGAAACCATTAAAATCCCAACCGAAAAACTACGAAAATACGCACCAAACGCCGATGCGAAACAGCTTGAGGATTTTATCCTCAAAGCCTGTGACCATTACCGCAAGTATCTCATCCGTCAGCGTAATCGGGACGAAAGGTAAGGTGAGAATATGGAAAGCAAAACCAATGGAATCATTTTTAATCCGAATCTGATTTGGCTGCCTACGCCGCCGCAAATGGAAAACTCCGAGGATTTTGCGCACATTGACGCTTTCCTCCCGGGCAGCACCGGAGAGCGTATCGAGGACGGGAAATTACAGCGTTACGGCATCGGCGATTTCACAACAAAAATCGACGGTACAGTTTATGAGGTAGCCACCCATTTCAGCGAAGACGGGAGGCAGAGCGTATTACAGCAGTTCCGTGACCTGCTGCTCACGCAAAATCTAATATAACCGCATAATCGAAAAAGACAATCGGACATAGTAAAATACACTTGCCTTTGCTATGCCCGGTTGTCGGAAAGGAGCATTTTACTATGGCAACAGCAAATAAAAACAAAGGGCAAAACGAAGAACTCATTACGGCACTGTACTGCCGTCTGTCTGTGGATGACGATAACAAGGATATGGAGTCAAACTCCATTACGAATCAGAAGCAGATTCTCTCGGACTTCGCCCATCGGGAAGGCTATCGAAATACGCAATTCTTTGTAGATGACGGCGTATCCGGTACTACCTTCCAGCGGGAAGGCTTTCAACAGATGCAGAAAATGGTAGAGGCCGGCTTGATTGGTACGATTATTGTGAAAGACCTCAGCCGTTTTGGTCGTGAGCAGGTGGAAATGGGACGGCTGACACAGATCGTCTATCCGTCCCTTGGCGTGACCTTCATTTCTATTCAGGAGAATGTGAACACCGCCGCCAAAACGGGTTTGGAGATGATGCCGTTCTACAACATCTTCAATGAGTGGTATGCCGAGCAGACCAGCAAGAAGATTCGTGCGGTCTGGAAAAGCAAAGCCGAACACGGCAAGCGGGTATCTGCCGCTGTTCCATACGGCTACAAAAAGTCGCCGGAGGGCAGAGAAAAGTGGCTCATTGATGAGCCTGCGGCAGAGGTGGTACGAAAGATATTCCACCTCTGCCTTGCGGGGCGTGGCCCATCACAGATTGCCCGTGATCTTGAAAGAGAAAAGCTCCTCACGCCTACGGCGTACTTCAATTCCATCGGCAGAGCCGCAAGCAACGCAAGTCCTGTAAATCCGTATTTGTGGGCTAACAGCAGCATCGAGAATATTCTTGCTAACCGGCAGTACACCGGTTGTGCTGTGAATTTTATCACTACCACCGTTAGCTACAAGGTGCATAAGACTATCTATAATCCCGTAGATGAGCAGCAAATCATTCCGAATATGCAGGAGCCAATCATATCCGAGGAACTGTTTGACCGGGTACAAGAGCTTCGCAGCCATAAACGCAGAAATACAAAAACCGGACGGGCGAGCTTGTTTGCAGGTCTGCTATTTTGTCCCGATTGCGGTGCTAAGCTACACTTCTGTGCTGCCAAGAGCCTGAAGCCCAATCAAGAATTTTACCGCTGTGCCAACTACAATTCCGGCCGAGGGACTTGCAAGATTCACTATATCCGCAATGTGGTACTGGAGCAGATCGTGGCAGAAGCGGTGGGCAGTCTGGCGGACTTTGTTCGGTGCTATGAGCCGATTTTCCTGTATCTGCTGGCAAAGAACAATACCGCTGCACGACAGTCCGAGATGCAAAAGCTGAAGCAAACCATTTCTACAAATGAACGGCGCATCCAAGCAATCGACAAGGCCATCGAGGGGTTGTTTGAAGCGAATATCTCTGGCAAAATCACCGATGAGCGTTTTACAAAAATGACCGCCAACTATGAAAAGGAGCAGAAGGAACTGCTGAATCTCGTAGCCGACGGCAAGAAAAAGCTGTTTGATGCGGAGCAAACCAAGGTGGATTTGAGGCTGCTGATGAAAGCACTGCGAGACTACACAGACATCCGACAGCTTACGCCGGAGATCGTCAATGCGCTGATTCGCCGTATTGAAGTCCACAGCAAGGATAAAGAAACCAAGAAGGTCAAGGTGGACATTTATTTCACAGCTGTTGGACTATTCTCTATTCCTACGGAAAAAGAGATACAGGCGGCAATGGAGGAGATCCGCCAAAACCCGCAACAATTCAAGCTTTCTGCATAAAGCAGAACACGGTGCAGCTCCTTTTCAGAGACTGCACCGTATACTACATAAAAACTTCGTTATCCACCCGTATCAAACGATACGGGATTTTTCAGACTGTTTTTTGCTTTAACTTACTTGTACATCTCGATGAGACGCTGCAGGTGCTCGTAGCGAGCCTTTGCATTCTCCTCGTTGCGCTCGAACAGGTTCTCTGCGCGATCGGGGAACTCACGGGTCAGACGGTTGTAGCGAGCCTCGTTCATGAGGAAGTCGCGGTAGCCGCCTGCGGGAGCCTTGGAATCGAGGGTGAACTTGCCGGTCTCTGCCGCAGGATTGTAGCGGAAGAGGTTCCAGTAGCCGCACTCTACAGCCTTCTTCATTTCGGACTGGCAGTTGGTCATGCCGCCCTTGATCGAGTGCATCTCGCAGGGAGAGTAAGCAATGATGATAGACGGGCCGGGATAAGCCTCGGCTTCCTTGATGGCCTTGAGGGTCTGGATCATGTTTGCACCCATTGCGATCTGTGCAACGTAGACATAGCCGTAGGTCATTGCGATCTCGGCGAGGGACTT
>ERZ1106954.199-NODE-199-length-51846-cov-14.509200_pt1 | contig 51846 bp, 38 predicted proteins | sample MGYA00403678_ERZ1106954 | MGnify/ENA primary metagenome ERZ1106954 (study PRJEB35170, sample SAMEA104062445) | human gut metagenome | biome: human gut; feature: human-associated habitat; material: faeces | place: Denmark | collected 2012-08-20 ... | reverse complement strand
CCTTTAATTCAACCTATATTGATTGAAGAAGCAAAAAAAAGAGGCTTTATATAAATAGACAAGCAACGGAAACTTCCAGTTTGTCTAAGAGGTGAGATACAGAATGCGCATGAATAATCGGTACAACGAGATTATCAACCTCCCTCACCACGTCTCCAAGACGCGACCGCAGATGCCGATGTCAGATCGAGCAGCGCAGTTCGCGCCCTTCGCAGCACTCACCGGCTACGACTCCGCCATCAAGGAAACCGGGCGTCTGACCAACGAAAGGATTGAGCTTGACGAGGAAGCTCTGACTGCATTGGACAGGAAGTATCAGCTTCTCATGGATGTTTTTGATAACGCGCCGGAAGTCACCATTACCTACTTCCAGCCCGATGAGCGGAAGGCTGGCGGAAAATATGTATCAGCAACCGGCGCGGTCAAAAAGGTCGATGATTTTGAGCGGCGGATCACCATGCGGGACGGCACAAGGATTCCGATGGATGACATTCTGAGTATTGACGGAGAGCTGTTCTCATCGCTGGAATAATGTCGTTTGCCATGCGGCCAAACGAAGTGAATACCGAAGTACAATATGACTGTAAGGTGAGACTCCAAGCGTAAGCGCACAATAATCACCCGCCTGGAACCCCGTCATAAACTTACAATGCGGTGCAGCCTCTTGAAAGGCAGCACCGCATTTCCTATTTATCATCCTCCAGCATACGATATCCGACGCCAAGCTCGTTGATGATATAGCGCTTTTCGCCGGGCGTCACGCCCATTTTCTTTCGGATATTCTTCATGTTGACTTGCAGCTTTTTGACGCTGCCATAATCCGAATATCCCCAGATCGCGCGGATGATTGCAGCATAAGTCAGGACCTTTCCGGCATGGATAGAGAGATAGGCCATGATGTTGTATTCGGTCTGGGTCAGGTCGATTTCGTCTTTGCCGACAAAGACCTGCCGTGTATCGTAATCGATCAGCAAGTCCTGAAGGTGGAATTTCCCGCCAGGGGTACTTTCATTCTCTTCGCTGTGCCGATGGCTGCGGAGAACGGCACGGATACGGGCCAGCAATTCCTCCGTGCCAAAGGGCTTCGTAATATAATCATTCGCCCCCAGATCCAGCGCCTCCACCTTGTCCCTCTCGTTGGAACGGGCGGAGAGCACAATGATGGGCACGGTATCCGCCTTTCGCACCTCTTGAATCAGACTCATGCCATCCCGATCCGGCAGACCGAGATCCAGAACGATGAGGTCCGGTCGATGAGAGGCGTACATCATCATGCCGAGCGCACAGGTCTCCGCACAGAGCACCTGATAGTCACTGGTTTCCAGATTGGCTTTGATAAAGCTTCGGATGTTGGCTTCATCCTCTACGATCAGGATCTTGAATTTGTTATTGCCCATCGTCCTCACCCCCTCTTTCCAGAGCAAAACGGAATACCGCACCGCCGCCACTTCTGTTTTCTGCGGTAATGTCACTGCCGTGAGCCTTGACGATGGCGGCGCACACAGATAGTCCGATTCCCATATTGCGGCGTGTCCCGTCCACCGGTGCGGCGGACTTTTCATAGCTGCCGGTAAAGATCTTTTGAAGCGCATCCTCCGGGAGTCCGCAGCCGTTGTCGGCGACCTCAAATACCGCCTTGTCTCCCACGAGAGAAACGGAAAGCGTCAGCTCCGTCATGCCTTTTGCGTGAAATACAGCGTTTTCCAGAAGATTCAGCAGCACCTGCTCAATAAGGAGCGAGTCCATGGGAATGTCCACAAACTCGTCCGGTATCTGTGTGATGACCTTCTGATTCGGATGCTTTTTGGAAAACTTCATGAGAACCGAGTCGATCAGCTCATCCAGAACGGTGGGCGTTTTCACGACCTCCACCTTCGCGCCGTCGATCCTTGTGACAGACAGGAGATTCTCCACCATGCGGATGAGCCATTCGCTGTCCTCCTGAATTTCTCCCAGCAGCTTGAGCTGCTGCTCCTTTGGCAGCGCGTCATACTTGGAGATCAGCGTGGAGGATGACCCGTATATGGACGTAAGGGGCGTGCGCAGATCATGGGAGATCGCCCGCAGCAAATTGCCCCGCATTCGCTCTTTTTCATTCTCTGAGCGCAGCTTTTCCTGATCGCGGATGCGAATGTTCAGCGTACTGGTGGAAACGGCAACGACCAGCATGATGACGGCAGATAGGATGCTTTCCTCCACGAAAAAGTCAAAGGCATAGTACGGATAGGTGAAGGCGAAATTCACCGCAAACACGCTGACGATGGCCGAAATGATACCATAGCAATACCCATGCGTTTTCAGCGAGATCAAAAATACGCCGAACACAAAGATCATAGGTACCAGCGTCTGCGTGGTAAAGAGCTTCTGAATCAGCCAATTGATGGCAAATACGCTGCAAAAAATAAGGATCGAAAATAGAATATCCTTTTGTCGCTGTCGATTCTTCATCATGCTTCTCCTGAAATTTATTGCGGCATTATGATACCATGCAGCGAAACGGAATGGCATCATACGCCATGTTTTTCGGTTCCGGGCGAAGCCCGGGAGAAAAACGGCTTAAATCCGTGTATAATAACTGCTGGCCGTTATTATACCGCATAAGCGGAAACGCTTCAAGATTTCTCACAGGACGATATTGCCCCGCACTCATTTCTTTACCGAATCTACACCGGAGAAATGCTATGATAGAAGCACACAGCAAAAAGGAGGAAGAAGTCCGTGGAAAACGACAGCAGCGACGACAACGGTAACCGCTCTTATATGGCCTGTTCATGTGTGGCATATCTACGCCCTTTGCTGCGGTATCGGGTATAGATGTGTCTTTTTTGCATAAAACAATAATATGAACAGGAAATAAAGGAGTTTTATATGAATTATTTGGGAAGCATTTTCGCAATGGTGGTCTGCATCGCCATGTCCGCCTATTTCAGCGCCACAGAAACGGCGTTCTCGTCCCTGAATAAGACCCGCCTCAAGGTGTTGGCGGACAACGGAAACAAGAGGGCAGCGCTGGCACTCAAGCTGTCCAATGATTATGACAAGCTGATCTCCACCATCCTGATCGGCAACAATATCGTGAATATCATGGTGGCGTCCATCGGCACACTTCTGTTCGTCGGGCTTTACGGCGACATCGGCGCGACGGTTTCTACGGTCGTCGTAACAATCGTTGTTTTGATTTTCGGTGAGATCACCCCCAAGAGTGTTGCAAAGGACACCCCTGAGCGCTTCGCTTTGTTCAGTGCCCCGTTTATCCGCCTTTGGATTTTGGTCTTGACGCCGCTGAATTTTCTGTTTTCCCAGTGGAAAAAGCTGGTGTCCCGTTTCTTCAAGACGGATGACAACGCAAAAATGTCCCACGAGGAGCTGCTTCTTTTCATGGAGGATGTGGAGCAGGACGGCGGCATTGACGAAAACGAGGGTGAGCTGCTGCGCAATGCTCTTGAGTTCCGCGACCTGACGGCGGCTGAAATTCTGACCCATCGAATGGACCTGGAGGCCGTGGACATCGGCGAAGGCCATGAGGAAATTGCCAGAGCCTTTACACAGTCCCGCTTTTCCCGCCTGCTGGTCTACCGGGATACCATCGATCAGATCGTCGGCGTTCTTCATCAGAAGGACTTCTATATCAACGGCAAGATGACGGATCAGCCCATTGCAGAGATCATGACGGAGCCGCTGTTCGTCTATCAGCACACAAAGATCCGGGATATTTTGAAAATGCTCCAGCATCAGAAGTCCCATGTCGCCGTCGTTGTAGACGATTTCGGCGGAACGCTTGGCATTGTTACGATGGAGGATATTCTGGAAGAACTGGTTGGTGAAATTTGGGACGAACACGACGAGGTGGAAGAGGATTTTGAAAAGCTGGACGAGAATACCTACCGCGTGGACTGCTCCGTCAGCGTGGAGGATTTTATGGAATTCTTTGACGTCAAGCTGAAATCGGACAGTGTTTCCGTCGGCGGCTGGGTCATGGAGCAGCTGAATAGAGTCCCCGGTAAGGGCGATTCCTTTGCTGTGCAGAATTTGGAGATCACGGTCTCCGAGCTGAGCGCGTACAGAGTGTCGTCCATTACCGTCAAGCAATGTGACCCCATTTTAGAATGTGCGCAATAACAGTGTGGAGGGAATATGGCGAAAAAAACACGGGGTACTGACACCAAGCGGCACGATATTGCCGTCCCGCCGGAAAACAGACAGCTCGACAAAAGTATTGCCCGATACATCATTCGCGCATTGCTGCTGATGATTCTTTTTGCTTGGGCTTTAGTGAACCTCGATGCCGTAATGAAATTTCTCGGAAAAGTGATCTCGCTGTTCTCGCCATTTCTGATTGGCGGAGGTATCGCTTTTCTGATCAATGTTGTCCTTAACCCACTTGAACGCTGCTGGAACAGAGTGTGCAAAAAGGCCCCTGTAAAGCTGGCAAGACCCGTTTGCCTCACTTTAAGCGCTGTTCTTGTGTTTGGGATTTTGTTTGCCGTAGTGTTTATGATGATTCCGAGTCTGCGGGAGTCCGGCGGCGAGTTTATTCAGAACATTCCGATTTATGTTGATGAAATTGGGGGCTGGTGGGCAGATACTGTTCACTTTGCAGCAAAGTACAACATCGTTTTGCCGGAATATGCAATCGACTCCGATCTGCTGATTGAGAAAATTACGGCCTTTATCAACGACGAAGGCAGCGGAATCATTACAGTAACATGGGGCGCGGCTACATCCATCCTTTCCGGCTTGGTTGACGTGCTTTTGGCGTTTGTTTTTGCGTTGTATCTGCTGGCAAAAAAAGAAGTGGTTGCAGCCCACTTAAAAAAACTGATCACAACGGTGCTTCCACAAACGGGGGCAAAGCGGCTTCTGAGCATCGCTTCGCTGACGAATCAAACCTTTACCAACTTTGTCAGCGGACAGCTTACCGAGGCCGTCATTATTGGAGTCCTCTGCTTCCTCGGAATGCTGATTCTGAGGATTCCCTATGCCGGTGCCGTTTCCGCATTTGTTGCCGTTACCGCGTTGGTGCCGATCTTCGGCGCATGGCTCGGCGGCGGTCTTGGCACATTTCTGATTCTGTTGGCAGAACCCATCAAAGCGGTGTGGTTCATTGTTTATCTGCTGATTCTACAACAGGTAGAGGGCAATCTGATTTATCCAAAAGTTGTTGGAAAATCGGTGGGCCTGCCCGGACTGCTTGTGCTGATGGCTGTCACGATTGGAGGCGGGGCGTTTGGTGTCTTGGGAATGCTTTTCAGCGTTCCGGTCTGTGCGGTGCTATATAGTCTCTATCTGGAGTTCATGCAGAAATCAGACGCCCGAAGTTGAATCTTTCACGATTTATTGCCTTTGAAAAAAGAAATATGGCCGCTATCAAATAGCCGGGCACATAGACACAGAGCCGATAACCCGCAGCCGAGAGGTCAACGGTTTATCGGCTCTATTCCTTTGATAGCAGCTGCGCTGGCGAACACGGCAAGACCGTTATTTTCGGCCCCGCAGCGCAGAACGGCGGTTTTGAAATATTGCATTTCAAGGCACACCTGGCAGATGCGTTTTGCACCACTCGGCGGTTGCATCCGGCAACTCGGAGATCACAATTTGGCAATCGTCCAATTTCTGCATCAGCATTCGCTCCATGGTGTGCGCATAGATGCAGCTCCGAATGTCCAGAACGATTTTTTCATCATTCATCATTGCCTTTCCGAATTAAAACAATTGCCAAAACACCCCCGCCAATCACCGCTGCGGCAATAACGGCGACGATCCACCACGGAAAAGAAAACCTCTCGCTCTCCACGGGAGAAGTTTGCTCTGTATTTTTTTCGTGGTCATCTTTTAGATCGGTACTCATGTCTTTTTCCGGCTCAACGCTGCTTTTTTCATCATTGTCGCCTTCAAGACTTCCGCTGTATTTTACCGGCTCTGTCATAGTTGCCTTACAGACAAGGCAGCTATAGGTCTTTTCACCATCGGCTTTTGGAGTAGGTTCCCTGGTTATTGTTCCCGCATCCCAATTATGTCCCACCGCAGGCACCTCTGCCCGTTCGGTAACGCCGCAGTCGCATTCCCGCGTCTTAATACCAGACTCCTTGCAGGTTGGCTCCGTAGTTACCATCCACTGGCCAAAGCTGTGGATATGGACAGGGTTGTTTTCATAGAACTCCACCCGGATCAGGCGGCTGTATGTGGGCTCACTCTCTGCACCTCCCGCCACATTCCACGCAGCATAGCAGTACCATTTCACACCCAACTCCTCCGGCACCTGATAGCTTTCTCCCTCTGCGTAATCAATGGCGCGAATCATCGCCATGTTTTCTATATCCGTGACATACCACTGATATTTCAGCGTACCGCCGTCGGACGCACTGGCATTGGTATACAAAGTGATCCCACTGCCGCCGATATAGCTATAGCAATCCGGCATTTCCGCCTCGATCACAGGCTTCGCCGGGCCCGCCGCACTAACCGATGCGGCAGAAAACCCCACAAATGCCAATACAAACATAAGAGCAAAAACAAATTTTTTCATATCTGCTCCTCATACCTCTCGTATGTTTTTTTATTTGTTCCCGAATTTCAACAGCCCCTTGGAATCTGAAAAATCCATATCAAAAAGGCTGTTTCCAATCAGATGCTTCAGTGATCTCACCATCTGCCGAGAAAATATCTCGGTATGTTCCGGTTCAAAAAGGAAAGATCATTCACTTTTTTCCCAATAGGGATAGTCCGTAAACACAAACTCTCCTGCGGCGTTTTTCTCTGTCGGCAGATCCACATAGAGCGTGTTGCCGCTTGGCGGCATTCTTACAGCAATCACAACTGTAAATTTTCCGTTGCCCTCATCCCGGACGCAGTCCACACAGCTGTTGTAAGCGGCTTCGCCCTTGCGTCTCTTACAAGCCACATAGACATCGCCTTTATATTCAATCAGTTCTTTATCGGCAATAGCACGGTTCAACGTTTTATCGGTAAATTCCTCCGAAAAAACCTTTAAGAATTTTTTGCGTACACCTTCGATCGTGTTTGTGTAATCATACGGAGGAAACATAGTCATGTAATCCCTTCCCTTGAACCGTACAGGCTTCGCGCTGCTCGGATACTCACCTGCAAAATTCAAGCTCAGCCAAAGGCTTCTCGCTTCATCTGCCATTTTCCTCGCATCTGCGTAGTACAGAGCTGTTCCGTCCTCGGGATAAAACTCATACCCGTTTACACCGCGAAGACTTTCAATTATGGCAAGCTTATCGTTTTCATAATTATTCCAAATCGCAACAGCTTCCTCGGAAACACTTTTCGCATATGAAGCTATTGAATAATTGTCGCGTGCCGTAATAAACCGCACATCCTCCCCGGATATAAGCCGGCCGACCTCTATTCGTCCCTTATAAGCATCCGGTGCATAGCCGTATGTATCGCTGTCGATTATAAAAAAGGTAAGCTCACCGCCGCCGGTCTTATCAACGAAAAATGCCACCTGGTTTTCGGAAAAGCTTGCCGTAACGGCACTCACCCAGCTTTCCGGCAGTGTGATCTCATAGGCGCCGTCGCTAAAATGCACCGAGCTTATTCTTTCGGTTGTTATGAGCTTACAAAGCTCCTGCGCAAATGAGGAATAGTTTTTGGGAAAGCGGTTGGTTCCCTGGGCGTTTATCTCCGTCCCGTCCGCCAGCACGACCTCAAGGCACATACCGCTGCCGTCAAGGGCATGAGAATCGTACCCTCGAAAGCCTTCCCATTCCGCTATTTTGTAGTTGCCGAATAATGCGCACAGCCTTCGAAAAACGCTCTCATCTGCGTCAATTGCGCGAACGACATTGCGGCATTCCACATTTCCGGAGGTCTTATCATCCCACATTTCCGTGCTGATGTAATACTCCAGATGAACTCCGCTTTCCGTTTTGTATCCCTCGTAAACGCGGCGCTGCGCCGTCATATCGGTTTGCACCAGCTGAAAGCTTTTGAAATCCATAGGATCCCCTCCGTAATACGCATTGCCGTCATCATTCGCATGCTGCTTTTTTGCGCAGGCGGAACTGAACAGTATCAGTAAACCCAAGCACAGGCCCCATATGATTCGCTTTTTCATGGATTCTTCCTTTCCGAAAGGCACCGAATTTCATTCGGTGCCTTTCGGAAAGAAGCTTGCCGCAGCAAGCCTCTCCCGTTTATGAATTGTACATAGGGATCATCCGTATTCGACTCAGGCCCTTTCCAGAAGGATCATTCCCAGCCCATACAGCAGGCACCCGTCCTCTGTGACGGAGATCTCCATGAAGGGATCCACCGGCTCGCCCAGCGTCTCGCCCTGAATCCCGGTATCGTAATAGAACTTGCCGTCTGCCTCCTTCCAGGTGGTGCTTTCGATGGCGGCGTAGCCGTCCTCCCGGACCTCCACCCCTTGCTTGGCAGCCTCCTGGCGCATCTCCTCCGGCACGAACATAAGTGTGTTGAGCATACCGTCCTCGGCAAACTCCGTCCGATAGTTCATCAGCTCGGCGCTGCCCTCAAACCGCTCCTCCTGCGGCGGGTTGTCAGGGGTAAAGACCTTCACTCCGTCCGGTGTAGGCACACGGACCTCCTTGACCTTCCAAATTCCCCGAATATCCATATTTTCCCTCCTTGTCAAGCCATCATGCCCACGGATCGGCAGCCTTCGGCGTGCGCACACCCGTCAGCAGATACTGCTCCCACAAGAACCACTTGCCGTCGCTGCCCCGCTGGCGCATCTTGATAGGACGGGGAGCGTCTGCTCCGCCGCAGGGGATAAACAGCTTCATATACCCCTGCTCCTCGCCGGACACATGGTTGCTCTCAACGGTGATCGTATACGGCTGGGTAGGTGTGTAGTTGTTGTCCGGTGTGGAGCCGGCGAAATAGGTGAACGGCAGGTAGGTCTTGCCATCGCGGAAGCGGTCGTTCAGGAAAGAAATTTCCTGTCCGTTCAGCGGACGGGGTCCGCGCAGCCAATTCAGCATCTCCGTTCCGATGCTCTTGTCTGCCGCATATGCACACAAAGCGAGAACTGTAAGTGCCGCCGTCTTGAAGGGCGTGTCGAGGCTTGCCTCGGGAAGTGCCTGCATTTCGGCAAGGCTCTCCGGCAGTGCTGCAAAGGTAAATCTCTCCCGCTTACTGCCCAGGGATTGTGCGGCGGCATTTACCGCCTGCCCGGCTGTGCTTTTCAGCTTATCAAAGATACTCACGGGTTATCTCTCCTTTATAAAGTATTTTTTGCAGGGGGAAAGCTGCATCAGAATTTACCGCCCCCGCCGCCGTGGGTCGTGCCGGAGGAAGATGTGTGGGTGCTGCTCCCGCCTCCGGAATCATCGTTCTTGGGCTTCGCCGTGCGTGTGACAGTGTTATACAGGAACAGATCACGTCTCTCGTTAATGTTCAGACTGTTATCCTTTATGTAGTTGCTTGCAGCCGCCTGGAAGCGGACCGTTTTCAGCTTTGCTTTCATATTGCCCACTATGATGAGGGATAGGACGAAGCCCACAACGATGGCAATAGGGATCCAGATAAGGGAAAGTGGCTCCTTGGGCAGATTCTTTACATCGTAAGGCTCGCCGGTTCTTGCCTGTGTGATGAAGTCATCGCAAAGATCGGCGAATTTATCAAAGGCACCCGCAAAATTACCGTCGGACAGATCTCCCTTTATCTGCTTGCCGATATACTCAATGCCCGCGTCCGTAAAGACCGTAATGCCGTAGCCGCAGGTGGATATGTACCAGTCGTTGTCCTCGATGCTGATAAGGAGCAGCGCGCCGTCCTTGCTTTCGCCATAGCCAAAGTTGCCGTAATCATAAATATCATCGGCATAGTCCCGCGGAGTTTTCCCGTCCAGCGTGTCAGTGGTCAGCACGACAATGTCCATTTTCTGACGCTCGCTGAGCTCATTAAGCTTTGTCACAAGCGACGATTCCTCGTTGCCGGAGAGCAGCCCCGCCATGTCCTGCACGCGCTCATATTCGCTTGCGAAGCCATCCGTCTGCGCTGCAAAGGCGGGAGTCACTATACAAAGGCACAGAATAAGCGAGAATAACAGTGTCAGTATTTTCTTTTTCATTCCGTCCCCTCCTTAAATCAGCCCTATCAGGTGCAGGCCCCACGCAACGCCGTAGGAAGCCACTGAGAATATCGCCGCCAGCAAAAACGTCCAGCGCTTGGCCGCAGCCTTATCCACCGGCAGGTCACCGACGAATTTCCCGGTCTGACCGTTCATGGCAAAGACATATTGATTGCCGTTCCATGTGGTGTTCAAAAGCCACACCGGATAAAGCGCATACCGGGCCTTTCCGCCATGGAACTGCACATTGGTGTTTTCCGGCGTAACGGTGGTATACCCTTTTACCGTCTCGGCAAATACCTCCTCGGTAGACCGCTTGACCCGCTGATTTGCCCGGTCAACGCTTTCCTCGGCGGTCACATCATACTTATCCGCCACATAGCCGGCAAGATAAGCCGTCTGGAAATGCACCGCATCCGAAATATTGTACGGCTCAATGGATTCCATCAGGTCATCCGCCATTTTAGAGGAGCCGTCCACCGGAACATGCTCAAAGCCGACGCTGCCGCCCCGATGCACCATAAAGTGGCTGGTTTCGGTGTAATCGTAGTCACTGTCGCTCCATGTGCGGACCTTTGTGGCACGATAACGCACCTGTGCGTCCACATCGGTGTCGAAAAGCCAGAAGGGTACATAGACACCCTTGATCTCGTCGATATGGTTCTGATCCTTGAAAATCTTTGGCAGCAGCCGCTTCCCGGTCAGATGCTTCATCAGCCCCGCCTTTGCCGCCTTTTTATCCAGCTTGAACGGGATCACAAGATCCGGCTTGAGAGCGCCTGAGAACTGGCCCATCATCACCACGGGATTGCCGCAGAAGGGGCAGGCAGTAGCCGCTGTGTTGGCATCGCCTACGATCTCGCCGCCGCAGGACTTGCACACATACGAGCGCAGGCCGTCGGTTTCTCCCTCCTGCCAGTCTCCTCCGGCCGAGGTTTCCCATTCCATATTGTCTGATTTTTCGCTCTGCAGCTCGGCGTCGTAGCCCTCCAGCGCCTCCATTTCAAACTCCGTGTCGCAATAAGGGCACTTCATTTTCTGGAGTGTGCTGTCAAAGGCTATCGCGCCGCCGCAGCAGGGGCATTTATATTCCTGCAAGGTTTGCATGAATAGATCTCCTCTCTTAAAGAAATTCACCCATTAAATGCCGCAAGGGCCGCATCTGCTTTCTGAATCCACTCGGTACAGTCGCCGTAGATTGCGGCATCCAGGGAGTCGATTGCCTGCGCTGCCTTGTCGCCGGCATCGGCCTCACCCTTTACCGTGGCAGAAAATCCTGCCGCGATATCCTTAACTGCGGTCATCTGCTGCTTCCAAACGTTCGAGGCGTTGCCGAGTGTATTCTGTACGCCGAACAGCGTATCGAAGTATTTTTTGAGCGCTTCAAAATCCTTTCTGTTGTTCATGGGGAGAACGAATTCGTAAAGGCCCTGCGTATTGGTAAAGCTGAGTCTTGCAGAAGGCTTCTTCTCGCTCTTATCGCCGTTTTTAACAAGCTGCTCCTCATACTTATAGCTGCGCAGGTCGGCAATGCGGTACACGCAGGCGCGGGTGGTCTTGCCGAACATCATAAACTTGTAATCGTTCTGCACATACGCCATCAGCCCGATATCCGCTGCCACATAGAGATAGGTGCCTAAGCGCTTCAGCTTTTTGCTCTTATCCTTTGCTTTCTCCCTCGGAACGAAATAGTGCTCCCACAGCTTGGTGCCGCGCTCCACCTGTGCAAGATGCGCCTTGACACTCGGAAGATTGCTATGCACATAGTCATATACCTTGAAGCCCTTTTTCCTGCAGTTTTTGCGGCAAATGCAGTTGCCGTCCGACAGCTTTTGCGTTTGGATCAGATTGATGTCCGCACCACAGATAGCACATTGATTAGCCATAAATTTCCTCCTTTTTCTGACAATGTCGGTTTGTTTTTAGCTTTTCTTGCTTTTGCATAATGATATTCAGCTTGTTGCTGTATCCGGTGGAGTCTCTGCTGAACTTTCAGCGTCCTTGTAGTATCTGTCGGCAAGCACATAGAGATAATCAAGTGCCCTGTCGCCGAGTTCCGCGTCCTTCTCCATCGTGCTTCCGTCACAGAAAGTCATTCCCAGGCTGCGTGCCGGTACGTCAGATATGTGAAAAAACCGTATTGGATTGCGATGCTTGTAAAGCTTCTTTATCTCGCCATCCTCGCTAATGATCTGAAGGAATCCCGCTGCATCCTCCGCCGGTATCGGAAACGATTCGAAGGAGGCATAGTGCTCCTTCTGCTCTCCCACAAGGCAATCCGCAGAGAATAACCAGCCATTTTCTTCCTTTTTTAAAGCAAAGCAATACACCGGGTTCCTTTCCGTTCCGTAATAAACGGTATGGATCAAAACAAGATCATCAGCAGTAAACTTTTCACTTTCGCCGCAGCCCAAAAGCCCGAAAATCGGCAGGAATGCAAGCACAACCGCTGCAGCCATGCGCGCCTTGCGCTTCATGATTTACCGAAGCGGCCTGCCGCACTCCGGGCAGAATTTCGGCATACCCTGTCCCGCCGAGGGTCTCCACCCGCAGTTTGTACAGCCGGAGCTGGCTACAGGCTTGGGGGTGCCGCAGTTTGCGCAGAATTTTCCACTGCTTTGTGCGCCGCAGGACGGGCATGCCCATGTCTCGCTGCCCATAGCATTGGGCGCGGAAGCGGGTCTTTCCTGACGGATGCCTGTGCTATCCACCCGATTCATCGTACTGCCGCCGTCCCAAACCCGGTTTCTGTTATCCCGGCGCATCAGAATGTCTGCAAGCTCGTGCATTCTCTGCTCATATTGGCGGTACAGGTCCGTATAGGGGCTGTCGGGTCGGTTGCCGTCGCTCAGCTCCAGTTCGATCTCACTAAACCATGGAGAATCCACCCGAATCGTCACATTGAACTCATAGTCGCAGGCATAGCGGGGCGGCACATAGCTCTTCTCATTTCCCTCAGAGTCCTTGTAAAAGATCTCCTCCTTATTCTCCCGGATATCCGTGTTCACTCCCAGCACCTGAGAAAATGCAATGAGGTCAGGATTGCTGCTGCGCCAGTTAGAGGTCCCGGTAACGATGAACCGCTCCCCTATAGGATCGATGTATACCTTTTTGCTCCCGTCAAAGGTGATCGACGGGGCAAAGCCGGCAAGCTTCTTTTCGTTTTCCGCACGGTAAGCAAGCTGGCGCTTGATGTCCTCCACCGTCGAGCTCCGCCGTTCGCTGAAAAACGGCGAGAGCTTTCTTGCGCAATCCTTACAGAGATTCCCGTCCTCCAGCTTGCGGTTTCCGAGAAGTCCGATTTTCTCACCGCAGATGTCGCAGTATTTTTTGTCAAACAGTCCCATAATGTGATCCTCCGCTTATTAATTTTTTTGTACAATCCATTTTGCATTGTTGACCTGTAAGCCGTACCCGCAGAACGAACAGCAGTGGTTTTCATCAGGCATGAAATTGGCGCCGCAGGACGGGCAATCCTTTTCGGTAAAGAACTCGCCGTCCGTTTTTCGCTTTTCGGGATATCTTGCCCTTTGCATGAGCAATCTCTTTTTAAATCTTTCTGTATACGGCTTCTGATTTTCGGGAAGAAAGGTTTTTGTTCCGAAAATGTCAGCCGTAACGGTTGTTGTTTCTTCTGTGTGGGCAACTTTTAAAAGCTTAATTGTACCAACGCTGAAATCAAGCAGATCTTCGTCGTTTTCATTCTCCCAAAAGTGTTCGTTTAAGCAGGCTCTGAGATAATTCTCGGAATATCTTACAATTTTTCCGGCAAGCTTTTCTTGCCTGATTTTCCCGCAGATGATCGGTGTAACGATTCCCCCGAAAGTCAGAACCGCTGCACCAACGCCGGCGGCAAGGGAAATCTCGGTGTCCTTGATCAGATATAAGCACAGAAAGACACATAAGAAAAGTATGGAGCCGGACACAAGAAGCTGTAAAAAACTTTTCAGGTTTGTACTGATAGATTCATAAATCTCAAACGACTCGGTCTGCCAATCGTAAAACTCGTTTTTTATAACGGCGCCGCAGTATTCACAGGTAACCTGCTGACTGTCAAGCTTGACTCTTGCACCGCAGGACGGGCAGGTTATGCTCAACATATCGTTATAATAGCTTTTCTTATTTTCTTTTTGATCGGTGCGGCGAACGTGTCTTGACTGAAGTATTCTGAGATATGAATTCTTACGGTATATCTCGCTCTGAACCATGTTGCCTTCGGTTGACTCAAAACGCTCCAGTGTGCTGCACATTAAAACCGATTCCCGCCATTCTCTGCCGTCATCGCTCCATGTTTCAAAGTTGTTTTTAGGAATGGGAACAACATCTGTGACGTAAATTTTGCGGCAAAGCTTATTCCTATGAAGTCTGTTGATTTGACTGACGGTTTTTTTCCGGAATGCCATATCCATTCTTGCCGGAAGAAGGTCTTGATCCGCATTCCCCAGCGGTATCAGAATTCTTTCGAAGGCTTTTCTCATATCTCTTCGGATTTTTGAATTCTGAAGGGGCGTTTCCTTTTTCGCAAGCAATCTTTCCAGTTTGGCTTTTTTAGAGTTTTTGGAGCTGTATTCCGAAAAATCTATGGTAAGTATCCTTTTACCGATGTAGAACGTACATAAGATCGCAAAGGAAGCCGCAATAATCAGTGCTACTGATAAATCCATAAAAGCACCTCTGATTTATTCCTTGCTGATCATTTCGTTTTCGCTTTTCTTTTTTCGGTTGTCTTTTACAACGTCACATATCATTATGACAACAAAGAATAAGCCGACGGGGATTGCCGCACAATAGAGCAGAAAATCAACGGGACTTCCCTCAGGAGAAAGCTTGTAATCACCTTTTGAGGTTTTATAAACCTCGACGTCTATTGTGTCGCCTTTTCTCAATTTATCATAGGTATATTTTTTTTCATAGCTGCTCGACCTTGACCAGACGCGTTCTTCATATTTTCCCTTATAGGTTTTTCCGTCAATAACATATGAAACCTTAAATTCATATGTTGTATAACGAACATCACCGGAATCATCCTTATCGTCTTTGGTTGAAAAGTCAACAATGACAGCGGGAATTTTCCGTATATCGGTTGAGTTTTTATATTCCCTGCTGTCGATTCTGCTTGTAACAATTCCGATTACACCCGCAATTATCAAGCCGATGCCGGCGACCATGATAAATATGGTCATTTTAATGTCTTTATTTCTTTTACTCATAACAGGATCTCCTTTTGCAAGCAAATGCAAAACCACTCTCTAACAAATCACACAAAAATTCTTTGCCGTCTTGCCGGCAGGGAAGCTTATCCTGCTGCGCAAAAGCCTTTCGGCGGTATGAACGGCTTTTTGTCTAAGCCGTTCATACCTGGCCGAAACAACACTTCCGTTAATACGGTTCCCGCTAAGCAGCAGTTTTATTTTTTATCGTTATCGTCGAATATATCTCCGCATTCGGGGCAGAACTTCGGCGGATTCGTCGGATCCTCCGGCTCCCAGCCGCATTTATCGCAGCGGTAGAGCGGTGCGCCCTCGGGCTTTCTGGCGCCGCAGCTCTGGCAGAACTTACCCTTATTCAAAGTGCCGCAGGTGCAGGTCCAGCCCTCGGAATCCGCCGGCTTGGGAGAGCCGCATTCGGGGCAGAACTTGCCGGTGGCCGTAGCGCCGCACTTGCATTTCCATGCGCCGGCCTGTACGGGCTCCGGTTTCTTGGCACCGCACTCCGGGCAGAACTTACCCGTGGCGGTTGCGCCGCAGGCACATTTCCAGCTGCCCGCTGCCGGGGCTGCCGGTGCCGCCGGAGCCTGCTGCTGCGCCTGCTGCTGTTGCTGCTGTCCCATGGCAAACAGGTTCTGTGCGTTCATGCCGCCGCCGGCATTCATGGCCATGCCCATGCCCATAAAGCCGGTCATAGCGCCTGCCTGGTTGCCTGCCGCCGTCTTCATGGCATCCGCCTGTGCGCCCACCAGCGTGGCTGCCGCCATGGTGGGATCCCGCATGATGGCCGTGCGCTGGGCCTGCTTGATCATCTCCGCATCCTCTTCCGGCAGCGTGACCGAACCCAGGGCAATGCTGACTACCTTCAGACCGCGCAGCTCGCCCCACTTGGCAGAGAGCGCCACATTCATGGCATCCTCCAGGTCGGTATTGTGGCTGACGATCTGATTCGGGCGCAGCTCCAGGTCGGACAGCTTACCGAAGGCCGGCTGCAAAGCGCTGACAAACTCGGTTTTCAGCTGGCTATCCAGCTCATCCCGGGTATACTCCTTCTCCACATTTCCGCAGACATTGGTGTAAAAGAGCAGAGGGTCTGCGATCTTATACGAATAAACACCGGAGCAGCGCACCGAAACGTCCACATCCAAACCGATCTTGGAATCCACCACACGGAAGGGGATGGGATTCGGCGTGCCGAATTTGTTGTCAATAAGCTCCTTGGTGTTGAAATAGTACACCCGCTGGTCCTTGCCGGTGTCGCCGCCGTAGGTAAAGCGCTTGCCGATGGTCTGGAAGGTGGCGCGGACGCTGTCCCCCAGATTGCCGGAGAAGATGGAGGGCTCCGTGGAGGTGTCGTATGTAAATTCGCCGGGCTCGGCGCAGATCTCCACCACCTTGCCCTGCTCCACAATGATCATGCACTGCCCGTCGGCCACGGCAATACCGGAGCCGTTGGAAATAATGTTGTCGCTCCCCTTCGTATTGGAGGACCTGCCGCTGACGCGCTTTTGTCCCTTGGTGACCAGCACCTCCTTGGGCATAGACTCGCAGTAGAAAAATTCCTTCCACTGGTCGGCAAGAGTGCCACCCAATGCACCGATACCCGCTTTAATAAGTCCCATAATAAAAGCTCCTTTCCAATTGTGAGAATGATCCATATACTTTTCCGACCGGAGCCGGCAGATCACTTCTTTTTTCCGTGGACCCCCACGGATTATGAATGATTGTTCTCCCCTTGTTTTTATTGCCGCCCGACAGTAGACCACGTATCGCTTATGGCATCGTAGCTATAGACGAGATTGTCGCACACGCCGTAATAACGTTCTCTGACAAACTGATCCTCGCTGTCGGTTCCCAGGGCAAACAGCAGGCAGGGGCGCCCCTCGATCCACTGGGTATTTCCGGTATACATAACCTTCATTCCCTGCATGACCGCCTGCTTTACCTCGTCCGTTTCCAGAAGAATCTCTGTTGCGATTTGAATGGATCGCTCATCGGGCTCTTCCTCGTATGTTGAGAAATCGTACACCCCTGCGATCTCCTGCAGGTGCCCGTTTTCCATGGACAGCGACGGGCGGAAGAGAATGGCCCCGCCGCCGTCAGTAGCGGCAATCAGCACATTGGAGTATATCTCGCTGAGGTTGCACCGCAGCAACAGCGGCTCGCCGGGCTCCCCCACGTGGAGGGGATTGCTCCTGTCGTCGGCATACTCGCCGTCTTCGGTCATCATGGATGGGTACACGATTATCGTTCCCTTGTCATGCGGCGGTATAATTGCATACAGCTCCTGTCCCTCAGCCATGTAAAGCGGCGCACGGGATAGGCTGGGATATTCCTTTCCCGTTTCGCTGCCCGCAACATAGGCGCGCAGGTCCACCTCAGAGCTCTCGCTGTCCACATAGCCGATAAAGGCGACGGCGACTGCGCTGCCGCTCTGTGAGATTTTCTTTTGCAGCTCCGCAAAAGCGGCCTCCTCTGTGTTTTTATCATCCGGATCCTTCGCGGTGTTGCCCCCGGGGATCGTGCCCCCGCCTGGGATAGAAGGGTTTTTTTCGGGTGAAGCCGAACATCCGCACAAAGAGCAAATGAATAACATTACTGTGCAAAACAGCAGCACAATTCTTTTCATATGGACCTCCTCTTTCTTATTCCGAAGTATTCCTGTGGCACAATGCATCCCTGCCTGTTTTCCATAGATACGCCCTGAATGAAATTCTCACCCTTCCGAAAGACGATGCGTTTTTTATCTGTTCATCGCCTTTCGGAAAGGGGCTTTTACAAGCCCTTTCCAAATAGTAAGGTGCGGTGGTACAGATAGCTTTATCTTCTTAAGCCTCGGTCCCTGCCCTATGCAGGCATAGGGCAGGAGCTGAGGTGTTGAAGCAAACTCAATCAGACTACCAAAGCAAAGACTTTCCCTTCACATGAAGGTTCGCTCTGTTGACGTCGCTGATCGTGATCTTGCCGTCGCCGTTGATGTCTGCGCAGGCAAATTCATACAGAGTCAATTTACTCTTTCCCTTTGCATGAAGGTTTGCTCTGTTGACATCGCCGATCGTGACCTTGCCGTCGCCGTTGATGTCCCCCTTCAGGTGAATTTTCACATTCTGCGTCACCGCTTCTCCGCCCACTGTAATCGTATACTCCCGGGTGACATGATTATTCTTCAGCACCCGCATGGTATAGGTACCGGAAGCGATCCCGGAAATCGTGTAGGAGGCGGTATATTGATTCCCCTCCTTCGTTCCGCCGGAGACCGTGGTTTCATACGCAGGCTCTGAGTGTCCCTGCTGAATGAGCTGAACGGTCACCTTATCGGAAGCGGAATTAAAGCTCTTCACCGTGCCGCTGACGGAGCCGCGGGCGTTGGGGTCAGTCACCTTATAGGATTCATACACCTGCCAGACATGCCCGTCTGTATTGTCTTCATATTCCATCCATGCGTTTACGCTCTTACCGTTCACCTTGAAATCTTTCCAATTTTTCGGGTATACATAGCCCATTTCTTCGCCGCCCTCAAATCCGATACGAAGATCGAGGAAATACGATTTTCCAACCTCAAATTTGTCAAATTTCCTCATTGGTTTTTGATCGGGTCCCAGCCATTGCATCGACAGCACCTTCATATTATACGGCAGGCTTGTCGGTTTTTCATAGTCGGCAAAGGCAGCGGGGCGGTCCCCCGCCTTAGGCTCCTGTACGCGGATATCGGTCCCGTATTTCACTCCCTCGCTGTTCGGCTCCAACAGTTGAGAGACCCGGTATTTCCGTCCTATCGGTGAATAGTCGTACCAATCGCCCTTATAGACTGTGCTGTATGTTTCCGCAGAGTCGAATATCCCGTTGGCTCTGTAGCCTGCGGGCTGGATCACCTTTACCGAAGCATTCTCGGGGAGATAATACCCAACCCCCGGCTTTACGTCGAAGTAGACATAACACGTATCGCCTTCACGCAATTGACCGGCCTCTACGCCGTAAGAGCCATAGGCGACATCGTATACCACCGTATTTTTGAAGGTATACTTTTTCGGTTCATTCGATACGATCTCCGTAAACCCGGCGTCAATGCCGAGACGGAAATTCTTGAGCGTACCGCGCACATCCGTCAGCTTCCGCTGTGCCACAAGGTTGACAGTGAGGGCTTTTTCTCCATAGGTGAATGACCTCCTTGTAACCTTTGTATGCTGCACATTCAGAGTAACTCCGTTGTCTGCCGTCGCAGTCGAATCGGCAAGCTCATATCCGTGCCGTGCGTTTATCCAGAAGTACATAATATACGCATCCTCATCGGCCAGATATCTCCACTCGGAGGGGATACCAGTTGAATATGACTTGTCGGTATAGCATTTCGCCAATGTATCCGGATGCAGGGAGATCTTGTGGGTGGCGTTGGTTGCTTCGGTAAATTCGCCCCCCGCCTGCAGAAGCTGAACACTATATATGTATTGTTTGCCGCTGACCGCTTCGTTCATCTGCACATCAAATTCGATGTGTGTCTGATAAAGGACACTCTCTTCTGTCTTCGGTTTACGATAGTCAGTATTTGCCGACGGCCAGCAGGCCCAGTAGAACTCTACACTGTGTTTTCCGGTGCGGTCCACATAAAAATCAAGTGTATAGGGTTCTCCTTCATAGCCCTCTTCCTGACCCGGCTTGCACAGGAGGCCGTAGAAATCGAACCTGACTCTGCCTGCATCCCTCAGCTTTTGCATCCACTGGGGCATATACACAATATCCGCAGACATCTCATAGCCCAGGCCGGCCTTCAGGCCCCGCACCGTCTGACCCCCCTTCACCTCCTGCAAGTTGAGGTTGAAGCGTATCTGCGGCATGTAGTCTCTGCGATCCATGGTGAGAGTATAGCCGCTGTTGGTTCTTCCGGCTATATACCATTCCCTGCCGATCTTACCGATGCTCCTGTAATACTTAAACACCTTCGCCGGGTCGGTTTCGCCGTTGTTGCCGAATAAGATCCATCCGCCGGAGCCCCGCTGCACATAGACATTCAGGCTCTTTGCGTTGACGAGCTTGAAGTTGTTCATATGGCAGCTCCAAGCGGCGGCGTTGGTCCGGGGATTTTTGATAGAAAGGGAAACATCCCTGGTGGTGTCGATGGTGAGTGTGATCGTCTGAATCAGGGAACTCACATCTCTGTGGCTGTTGCCGCAGACAATATTCAGCGCAGTATCCTCCAGAACCGATGTGTTTTTCGCCACGATGGCATAGTCGGGGCTGGTTTTCCTGGGGGCGCTCGTCGTGACGATACCCAGCTTCCCGTCTCCGCACAGCTCAAAGCTGCCGCAGCCGCTCAGGCTTCCCTCCGACTGGGCCAGATCGATCACCGCGCCGGTCGCACCGTTTTGGGGACAGTAGGCGGTCTTGTTCTTATACCGGGTGCTGTGGTTGAAGGTGACATAGACGCCGTCGGTCACCATCAGCCTCAGATCGACGCCGGGGGCATACAGGGCGGATAGCTTCAGATTGTCGAACAGGATCAGCGTCAGAGACCTTCCCTCAAGCCCTGAAAGATCCAGGAAATCATTCTCAAAACGTGTCCAATACATAAGAACGCCGTCAGTGTATGTCACAACCCGCTGAAGATCTGTATCGTCCTTATAGTTTCTGCACTTACCCGAGTTATACCTATATTTCTCCGGGTCTATATTGGAATAAAGAAAGTGCTCATACACTTTGCCGTTCTTATAGAAAGAATACTGGTAACCGGAGCGTATCTCCGTCCCCTCGATCAAATTGGTCAGCGTGGGATACACCCGCGAAGAGGCCTGCGCTTCGCCCCGATTGGCACCGGTCGTCTCCTCGCCGCCGCTTTCAGCGCCCGCCGACAGCACAGAAAGCGGCAGCAAGCCCACCAGCATGATCAGCGCCAGCAAAAAGCTGAGCCATCGATTTCGTTTACTTGTTTTCATCTCTTTTCCTCCTTTACAAAGTCCAGATGGTTTTTGAAGCCGAGCACCTTAGTGGATTGCTGTATGACATTACCTTTCCAAAGAAAACCAACTGCTTGATTTTCTTTGGAAAAGCGAAAGGGCGGAGGCGGATGGCTTCCGTCCCGCCCTTTGCTTCAATCCTTTAGCACGATTTTTCGGTTAGATGGTTTATCTGCTCCTTCTGCGGGAATACAGGGCTGCTCCCATCAGAGCCGCACCGGATACGATCACCATCGCGATGCTGAAAGCGATCATGCTGCCGTCGCCGGTCTTGGGGGTTTCCGGCGCAGGAGGCGTCACCGGCTTCTTGGGGGGTTCCGGCGCAGGAGGCGTCACCGGCTTCTTGGCGCTATAGCTGTTGGTGAAGCCGATTTCCTCCATGGGATTGTTGTATTCCAGCTCGCCCTTCTCGTCGAACTTGAAGAAGGCCCAGCCCCGAACGCTGTCATAGCTGTCGACAAACAGAGGCATGGCGTAGAAGATGCTCTCATCGTAAGTCCAGCCCGCGGCATTGCCCTTGACCTGGCGGATAACGAAGCCCTCGGACAGATTGCCGGCCTGATCCTTACTGATGGTGAAAATGAACTTACCCTCATAGGTCTTTTCGCCATTGGTCTCCACGGTATCCTGCACCAGCGTATAGACGGTGGGGGCGCCGAATCTGTCAATAGCGAACTTGAAGGTCTCCTGGCCGGGATCCATTTCGCCGGTCTTCTTCACGGTGAGCTTGAAGGGAACCTCAACGCGAATGCTGCCGTTCTCCCGCTGGGGCTCAAGCACACGGCCGCAGTCGGTGCACTTCACAGCGTAATCGTAGGTCGCTCCGCCCTCATGATCGGGCGTATGGGGCTGCACTGCATCATAGGCATCGTGATACTGGCACTTGTGGGCGTGACCGGTCTCCCCGCAATCGACCCACTCACTGCCGTAAACATGAGCGCCCTGCTTGCCGTTATAGAACTTATCCGCAGCGGCGGCATCATCCTTGGCGCTGTGGGTTGCGTCATTGGCGCAGGTGTACCAATAGGTGTCAAACTCGCGGCAATCTGCAGCGGTGGATCTTCTGTGAGCTTCATCGCTGTTTTGCACGGTGTAGCTATGACCCGTCTTGGGAATCACCACACTGCTGTGGTCGGTAATTTCCGTGGCGGCGGCAGCATCCTCGAAGAGCTTGCCGCAGGTGCACCGGTAGTACTCCTTGTTGCCGTCAGTGGTGCAGGTAGCGTCCACCTTGTCCACCTTGGTCAGATGGTCGGCATGGACATGGCCCGTTGCAGCCTGCATCACAAATCCGCATTCTGTGCAGGTCTGCGGCGTGGTTTCCGTTGCGGCAGGGCCTGCCGTGTGAGGCATTACGGTATCATGGTGCGCCGCGTTGCGGCTGCAGACATGGGCGTGGCCGTCGGCCTCCTTGTATCCCCACTCAGAAGTGTTGAAATCATGATCGTCGTTGGTGGCCCTGTACGGGATCCCGGTAAGGGGATTATCGCTCATGTCAAACAGCTTGCCGCAGAGATCGCACTTCTTATAAGCGTCCCAGCCCTTCTCGGTGCAGTTCGAGTCCTTCTCCGGGAAGAGGGTGAAGGAGTCGTGACCACAGTTTACCGTCACCTTGCAGGTGGCCGTTTCTGTTCCTGCCGTTGCGGTAATGATCGCTTCACCGGGGGCTACGGCGGTCACCTTGCCCGTGGCGGGATCGACGGTAGCAACAGCGGGCTTGTCAGAAGACCATACCACCGTGTCGGTAGAATCGGCCGGCGTGACCGTCGCTTTCAGGCTGTCATCCACTGCACCGACTGTCAGCGTCAGCTCGCTCTTGTTAAGAGAGATACCGGTTGCCGGCTTCGGTGCGGCAGGGACAGTGATGGTCGCAGGGATGCATGTGGGATTTTTGGTTTCGTAGTTCTCAGTAGAACCGCCGTCCGCTTCAAGTTCAAGCAGAGTTACCTCATAATTTCCCGCAGCAGTATCGTTATCCACTGTGCACTGAAATGTCATCACTGCAATCTTATCTGTCCCGGTGAAATCCTCTGCGCCAAATGCGCTCAAGAGCTTATAGGGATCCTGGGTCCAGGCAACTTCGTCCCGGCCAAGTTTCTCCTGGATACCCTCCGTAAGAGCACCGCTATCCACAACGTATGTTAAGCCGGACGGGATGCCAAGTTTGCCCTGGAAACAAGTCATCGTACCTGTTTGCTGTATATAAACGGTAAACGTGACAGTATCCCCGGGGCCTGCTGTTGTTTTGTCAGCTTCGACCGTGAAGGTAAATGTCGACGTCGCAGGCTCTGCTGATACCGGTGCCGCAGTTGCAAACATCGCAAAAATCATGACGAAACTGAGCAGTAGGGATGTGATTCGCTTGTTCATGACCAAGCTCCTCCTTTGAAAATAGATTTGCGGGACATTTCTTACGCACCGCTTCCGAAGTCTCGCTTAGTTCCGAAGAGCGGCGGTGCAGATTGCTCTGCATTTTTTATTCTTAAACCGCAGCTCCTACCCTATATGGCGTATAAGGCAGGCGCATTGGCATTAAGACAAGCCGGTTGGGCTACCACAGAAGGGACTTTCCCTTATTGTGAAGATTCATCTTGTTAACATCACTGGTCGTCACTCTGCCGTCGCCGTTGATGTCTGCACAGGCGAGTTCATACCCAAGCAATATCTTTTTTCCCTTTGCGTGAAGGTTTGCTTGATTGATATCACCGATACTGATTCTGCCGTCGCCGTTGATATCGCCCATCAGATGTATCTTCACATCCTGCGTCACCGCATCGCCGCTCACCGTCACGGTGTACTCCCGGGTGACATGATTCTTCTTCGACACCCGCATGGTATAGGTGCCGGGAGCAACCTCGGGAATGTCGTAGGTGGTGGTGTATTGTCCGGAGCTGTCTTTTGTTCCCCCCGGCACCGATACGGTGTACTTGGGCTCTGCGCTGCCATCGGCAAACAGGGAAACGGTCACATCGCTGCCATCGCAGAAGCTCACCACCTGACCGTGTACACCCGAAGCAACGGGAACGGAGTATCCTACGGTAAGAGTTGTTCTGTCCCCGTCCTGCGCGCTTATATACGCTTTTGCCCCGTTCACATAAGCATCCAGCTCCTCGTCGTCAGCTATGTAATAGCCCTCTTCGCACTGTAAAATCACGTTTACGTGATATCTTCTGCCTGCGATAAAGGTCATATCAGCCTGAATCCGCTCCCCCGTAGCGGAAGCATACCATGTATAGTTTACAACCGAAACGCCGCCCGGCAGCCCCGCAACCAGATTATTGTTATATATCGGTCTTTCGCCCGCCCACGGAAGTGGCACGCCCAAAGACAGATAGTCATAATGAATCACATCCGGTTCCGGTACCAAATCTATTACGTATGCCTGGGCGGATGCATCATACGGCACTTCAAGATAATTTTCTGCAATGTTGAGATCACTGTACATCCGCAGCTTGACATTCGTGTTGACATAATAGCCAAATGTGATATCGTACTGCTCCGGACCGTTGTGGAATGTCATTCCTTGTTTGCCCGTGCCCACCAGCTTGATCCGATAGGTATAGTCTGGATCGATCATCTCGTCGGGGCTGGTGCTGTAAACAACTCCGTTCTTGATTCGCTGGATCTCCTTAATCTCAAAATCAAAATGGCTGTCCTTCGGCCTGATGTTCACTCCGCCGACCAGGCTTCCCGCCCGCAGTCCGGCAACGGTACCCCAGGCGCTTTGAATCAGCTCGGAGGGATGGGAGGCCAGGGACACCCCCAGGGACCTTTCATCACTGGCGACCGAAACAGATATACTGTCGCATTCCCGGTTGAGGCCCCGGATCTTGACCTTCGGCGGGTTGTTCTTATCGAATTTATACCCCTCATAGCCGTCCTTGAGGTACACACGGATGAAGCGATAATACTGATCCCCCAAGATTGCGGGAACACTGCCGTTTCCGGTCAGGTCCCAAATATCCTCATGTTCCCAGTAGCCCCGCCTGTCCTCGATGGTGTAGGGAGCACTCCCATCCACAGTGAAGGCGCCGCTGGTATAATCCCCCTGCACCAGAGGCTGGCTGATATCCAGATAAATGGTGTCGATAGCCTTCGTCCGATCCACCCACCGTGCCACCTTTGCGCCCTTGTAGCCGGTCGTAACCTGCTTCTTTACGCCGTTGGTCTCCAGCATCAGGTCATACTGCAGCTCCATGGTGGTCAGTGTGTCCACATTGGATTCATTAATGTAGTAAGTCACCGAAAACGGCTCTTTACCTGATTCCGGAACATCGGGATAATGAACCATGCCATACCCCGTTTCGTCATCAACGAGCATCCGAATATACCCGGTGGAATATTCGTTGGAATAGCTGTACCCCAGCACACGCAGCATGGGGGAAATCGGATACATCACAAAAGTCACCCGATGCTCGCTCTCTGCGGTGGTATCCACCTGAGGTGCGCTGAAGCCTCGCTCGCCGCAGGCCATGGGCTCGCCGTCCAGCAGAACCTCCTTCACGCCGTAGGCGTTGGAGATCACCTTGGCTATGCTGCCCTGAATACCCAGCGACGTACCCTGGAAAGCCATGGTCGGCCCGCCGTTTTCAACCGACCGGCGCATATTGCCCCGCACATACCAGTTTCCGTCGTGTACATCGGTGAAGACCGCGCCGTTTTCACTGATAAGGTGCGGCACCAGACCCCACATCATAGTCTTCGCATCATCCAGGGTCGCGCCCGGAATATCGTTATAAAATAACCGGTAATCCCAGTTATTGTCATAAAAACTTTGCATCTTCCCGCCTAACACCAGGCGGCACTGGTCCAGCTTATCGGTGGTACGCATGAAATATGCATCGTTGATCTGCATGGGCAGATGATCGAAATTGCTGGCATAGACATCCCCGGTCAATATCAGAGCGATGGACTGCCGGAAAAAGCCGCCGTTTACCACCAGCTCATACTTTCCCCGGTTCTCCGGTGTGGGGGCGCTGTGCAGGACCACCCGGTCGAAGGTACCGCCGTTGATGGTGACGCTGCCGCCTGCTTCTCCCCGAATGGCTTGCAGCCGGCGGGAAAGATACCGCTCCTCCCTCTCGCCCCGGGGACTGGTCACTTGCGTCAGTACCTCGCCGCCGTTAAAGACCGCCGTACCGGATACACCGATGGCGCACTTCAGATACTGATTATCTTTAGAGGGACACAGCATCTTGACTGTACCGCTCTCCATAACCAGCGTACCTTTACTCACATTGATAAACTCATAGTAGAATTCCTGATTAAACTCGCCGATCAGGGCGCCGCCCCCCACGCTGTCGCGGATGGTCAGCCGGGCATCCTTATGACTTATATTGATCAGATACCCCTGCGCAACCTCCGAATAGTATTTCGCATACGCATTGACGGTGTGTCCGTTCAGATCCAGCACCTTGTCCATGGCCATCGTCATGAAGATGATGTTGTCCTGATGCAGACCGGTGTGCCCGTTCAGAGACTTTGTTTCGATGTCCTTAACCACCTTCACCACCGAGCAATTTGTCGTGTAGTCCAGCGCCTTTTTCAGCTCCGCCCAGGTAGAAACCTCCACCGTGCCATCTGCTGCATCGGCCGTCACCGGGAAGAAGGGCACCGCTGATACGAGCATCATCACTGCCAGCAGAAGGCTAAGCCATTTTCTTTTTTTCATTGTGCTTCACCTCACCTTTCTTGTGTCGTCCTTACATCGCGTAAATCTGATCCATCAGGTATTCAGCGGTCATCGACCCGTAGAAAAACTGGTCGATGATACCATTTTTCTTGGCCTCCCGGATGTCCTTCGCCGCCTGTTTTTCGGTGTTGGAATCCACGATGAGGGCAATTTTGCAATCCGGGCACACCGTCTTTGCCTCATCCCGCAGCTTCATCCTCTCGCAAAGCAGCCATGGAGTATAGGCGGTAACCTCCATTAAAAGGACAAACGGTTTGAACACCCGGCACAGTTCAATGGTATCTCGCGGGGACTCCGCACGAACCACAGCAATGTCGTAATCCGAACTCTTGAAAGCAGTCGCTATGGAATCGGCAAACAAAAAATTCTGCATATCGACCACGATTTTCTTCATCGAACCGTTCCTCCTTTTTTCTGATACATACACCGGATCTGTTCCGTCTTACTTTATGGCTTTATTGTAGCAAGGAACGCCGGCTCTGTCTGTCCTCAAAAGTGAGGACAAACGCCCCTTTAATTGTAAACAAATTGTGAACGAGCGTCTGTTTTTCGCAAAAAAATACCCAGCTTTTTGAAAGCCGGGTATTTTCGTGTCAAAAATGGGTTTTTCAGCGCGACGCTTTATTCAATTTGCTCCTACCTGGTTTCTTCCTGCTCCTCGATCCAGCAGCCGGGCACGACCATCCGTTTGCCCACAGCTGCGATCATCAGCCGATTGCGGTTTGTGTAGCCGGTTTTTTCCAGCATACGGTTAATATAGGTCCGCACCGAGGACTCGCCCACATTCAGCTTTACGGCAATCTCGGCATTTGTTTTTCCCTCGCAGAGCAGGCGCAGAGTCTCTATCTCACGGTCAGACAGGTCGCAGGAGAGCGTGTTGCCGAGCCGGACACTGGGCACGCCGTCCGGCCAGAAGTGCTTTCCGGAAAGGGTTCCCTCGATCACACCCACAAGGTCGCCGGAGGGGGAGTCCTTATACCAGAAGCTGTCTGCCCCGATCCTTCTGGCCCGATCAAGAAACCGTCCCTCCAGCATAGAGGTCACCATAACGATTTTTATCTGCGGGTAGATCTTCTTGATGGATTCGGCTGCGGCCAGTCCGTCCGAGTCGCTTTCGGTGCATATGTCCATGAGAATCAGATCGATGGGCCCCTCATCGCAGCGCTGAAGCGCCGCGTCGGCCCGGAACAGCGTACCCGCCACCTGGCAGTCCGTGCATTTTTCCACGCAGGCGCACAGATAGGTTCTCGCCAGCGCCTGATCCTCCACAATCAGTATTTTTCTCATAGTCACAGGTTATTCACCCCCGAATTCCCGGATTTTGGTATCTCAATTGCCAGAGAAAACCTCGGCAGGCTCTGCACCGTCATCTTACCGCCCGAATTTTCGATCCGGTGGCGCAGGTTGGTAAGTCCGCCGCCCTCGGTGATCTCCTTTTCCGGCGGCTTGCCGTTATTGCGTATCACCACCGTATAGCTGTCCTGGTTTTCCCAAATATTTGCGGAAATCTCCGTGGCCTTGGCATACTGAATGGCGTTGTTCAGGCAAACCTGCATAGCCGTGTACAGCAGCTCCGCCTCACCATCCGTGGGCTCCTGACCTCTTATCCGCACGGTCACGCCGCTGGCCTTGGCGCTGTCCAGCAGTCTTTTTCTGGCCGGCAGGCAGATCGTATCCCGGAAGGCAATGACCTTCTCCCATTCATGGCATACAACGCCCGGATCCATACCGTCAAATTCCCCTGTTATGTACTGCTTCGTCAGTGTAATGCAGGCGGCAAGGCCGTCGTGCATGGCGGATTTCGCGTCCAGCAGCTCCTTCTCCCGGGCCAGAGCCCCGGCATTATCGGAAAGCTGCTTCAGCTTTTCCGCGTCCTCCTGCAGCTTCTTGCTGTCTGCGGTAAGCTGTACCAAGGCGCGCTGCAGGTCGGTAACATCGGCGGCGGTAAGCTGTATATACCTCGTCCCGTACCGATCGGTGACCTCCGTTTTTTCAAACCTCCACACGGTTTTGTCCGGAAACCGATAGGTGTTGTCTATATCCGGGATCCGCACAATGCCCCCTCCCGGGGCAGACAGCGCCTCCTGGACCTCGCCCAGATACTGCATATCGCTGTCAAGCAGGAATCGGCTCAGCTGATACATCTGCCGGTTGCACAGGACGATGCTGCCCGTTCGGTCAAAAAAACACACGCCTGTGGGAAGCCGGTCAAAGCTTTCCTTGATGGCATTAAAGCCCAGGTGTCTTATTCTAAGCACCGCTCCCGCCTCCTATCCTTGTGCGCACAAGCCACAAGCCGTCCTCCTGCTGAACCGTCACATCCGGAGAAGCCAAAAAGGACAGCTCGGCAGCACACTCCACCGACAGATCCATCTCGCCGTCGGACACGGAAATAAACAGGGAATACAGCCCGCCCATCGCCGCTTCCGTCACGGTCTTCAAAAGGTCAAGCAGCCGCGCCACCTCTGTCGCGCGCATAGGTCCGGTCGTGTGGTAGACCACGCTGCATTCCGTGCCGCAAACGTTTATCACCCGCACCGCCTCGTCTATGGTCAGCCGAAGCTCCTGCTGCGGCAGAAACTCATATTCCTGGCTGAGAAAGTACAGGTTGGCGCTGCGCTTAATGTAAGTGCCCAGCAGCAGGATCCTTTTCAGTGCGCTTTGTATTTCCTCGGGTGCGGCCCCCTGGCATTGCCGCAGCAACTGCCCGACTCTGGTGATCTGATCTCCGTACCTTGCCTCCATCTCGTCGTAAATACGGTTTTTTTCCGTCAGCTCAAGCAGCTTTTTCTGTATGATATAGGCCTCCCGCAGCTTCTCTTTGTTGCTGTTGATTTTGGTCTTGTTTTCGCTCAGTCTTGCGCGCAGCTCCGTCAGCGGCCGCACATTATCCTGCCATACGGCATAGCCGCCGCTGATGGGCGCCGAGGAGATGCGTATTCCGTTGGGCCGGATGAGCGGAACGCCCTCCCTCGGGCAAACCATATCCTCCCCTGCGGCCCGGGAACGGAGAACGATATTCCCGCTGCGATCCGCAATGCACGCCGCCAGCGTTGTCGCCTCGAACAGCTCCACATAGCCTGTATTGGACGGTATCATCCGGCAGCGTATACAGCTTTCATAAATCGCCGCATATAAAAGGCAAAATGTCACATTCATATCCCCGAGCCACCGGCGTATGGCCGGCAGACCCGACAGATACAAAAGCCCATACAAAACCGTTATACAGGCTATCACAAACGGCCTGATCCTTTTTTTGCTGCCGCTGGGGACGCGGCTTTTCTTCAAAAGGAGGGCAAGGGAAAAAGTCATGCACGCAACCATCCAGCCCATGCTGCAGAAGTAAAAAATGCCGTGGGAATAGCCATAATTGTCCGGCACACCCGGCACACCGCTGTTGAATGCAAACACCTGCTGGTGCAGATCGTTGGTGATCACCAGCAAAAACAGTATGCCCGGCACGGCGACCAGAAAGCCGGCCCTTTCGGTCAGACGGTATTCCTCCGACTTCCCCAGCGTCAGCGCAATATACACTCCCAGCAGCGGTATAAACAGCATGGGCAAATAATAGAGATACCAAATGTACCGCGCCACTGTCAGGTCGGTGACAAACTCATATTTCAGCGTGCGCAAAATAAGCCACACCAGCATCAGCGCCGCGGTCAGACGCAGGCAGTGCAGTGCCTGCTTCTGTATAATGCGCCGGTCAATGGAATAGCCCCACAGGGAAAACAGCAGCAAATACAGCGCCGCGCGGATATAGTTCATCCAAACGCCGCCGATGTCGAGCATGGCCAGTATCCGGCAGGAATAGGCCGCCGCAATGATTGTAAAAACCAGGATCATGGGGATCAGCTGTTTCGTATTCCGTTTCATAGGGGAAATCTCTCGCTTTCTCCTGCAATCAAGGAATATTTCTTGGCAATTGTATTTGTTTCTCGGCAAGACGATTCCGAATGTGCATTTACCAACAGGATTTACTCCGAAAATAGGAACAGTCGGTCTTAGCTGTTTAGAGTATACTATCATTTCTCTTGCAAAAACGCAACGCTATATAAAGCGATGGATTTCAATTTTTACTTTTTTGTTGCTTTCCGATAAATTGCAAAAGCAACTTCCAGGTTTCCAATAGTCTCGCATGGTTGAATTCCGGAAAAGAAGTGCCATCCTGAACTGCACCCCATTTCAGCATCAGCGCCTCCTTCCTTGGAATAACAAAAAAGACCGATGGGCAGCTTATACCCCATCGGTCTTCGTGCGGCAGTCGCCAGGCGGCGATTAAATTGAATATGACTCCTTTCCGCTTGCGTTCGCTGTTAACTGCCGAAAAACTCCGGATCCGGGAGTTCGCAGCATTTTTGTCCGTCACATCTGCGCAGAATGTGGTCCTGTTTTCGTGGTCAATGAAAAGTTGGACAAGCACCGGAAACCCGCTTGAAATCAAGCTTTTCCCGTGTTGTCCCAATTATAACACACTCACATGCCCTGGACAATGCCCCCGGTGGCCTCCAGCAGCCGGGGGTCCGTGACCTTCAGCAGCAGGTCCCGGCCGTCCCGGTTTGCGGGGCACAGCCGCACGATCTCCACGGTGTATTCCTGGGTATCATCTCCGGAGATGGTGGACAAAATAACAGCGGGGCCGGTGGTCACCTCGCTGCACCGGGCCACCGGCAGTGCCGCGCCGGATACAAAGCTGCCTTCTGCCACAGTGCCGAAAATGCCGCCGCTGGTATTGGCGGACACGGTGCCCACATCGTGCTGCACGGTGAAGTCGCCCTTCAGCTGTCCCGGGTCGCCCTTCTGTCCCTTTTTCACGGCCTTCACGGTAGTCTCCATAATGGAACCGCTGGACAGCGGCATCAGCTGGGCCGTGTCCGTATCGGTGATGCCGTGGCCCAGAGCGCCATAGGCGCCGGTGTCCGGGTCATAGAAGGTCAGAGTCCCCACGCCCGCCATAGAGTCCCGTGTCCAGGCGCCCAGACGCCAGGAGCCATCCTCCGCCTGCACCGGCACGGCGGTGACGGTAAGGCTTTTACCGTCCCGGCGCAGGCCCACGGCTGCAGGCGTTCCGCCGGCGGCCTGCAGCAGGGCCTGCAGCTCCTCGGCGGACGTGATCCTTTCGCCGTTGCAGCTGACGATCAGGTCCCCCTCCTGTATGCCGCAGTCCCGGGCCGGGCACGGACCGTCGCTGGAAGTAGACACCACCAGCACGCCATCGGCAAACAGCTTGATGCCCACCGCCTTCCCCACAGGGATCAAGGTGCGCTGGTCGGCCCATACCGTCTGGCAGCACAGGGCCCCGGTGAGCAGCACGGCCAGCAGCCATGCGGCCGGCCTGCGTATGCGTCGCTTTTTTTGCGTTTCATACATGCGATCACCCCTGTTTTTGAATTTTGTCGCCGGCGACAGAGTTACTTTGCGCGAATCGCCCGGCTTTCATGTCCGCTAAATATAGGATGCATTTCCGCCGCAGGCAAAAAAAGCGCCGCAGACAGCAGTCTGCGGCGCAAAGCCGGAAAAAATTTCAAATTTTATCGGATCTCATAGTGCTTGGGGTCCCTGGGCAGACACAACTCCGGCACCAGGCCCACTACGAACACGCCGCCGGAAATAGCGGAGATGAAGCCATTACAGCGTCACCTGGCATCCGGGGCCGAAGAAATACAGCACCCGCTCCGCCACCGGTGCTTCCAGCACCCGGCTCAGGGCCTGACTGTAGGCCGTCAGCTGGGGGCGATACAGCTCTGCCCGCTGGGCAGCCTCCTGGGGCAGGATGCGGTCCGTTTTGAAGTCCACAATGACCAAGCCCTGTTCCGTCCGGAAGGCGCAGTCCACCACGCCCTGGAGCATCAGCTCATCCTCCGGCTCCGCCTCCGGATCATACAGCGACGCTGGCAGCAGCAGGGAGAACCGGTACTCCCGGTACACCTCCCCCGCCCGGCGGATGCGCTCCGCCAGGGGCGAGGCCAGGAACCGGCGCACCTGCTCCAGCTCCAGGGACGCCGCCTGCTCCGGCGTCAGCAGATGCCGGGCCAGCAGGGCCTGCACCTGCTTCTCCGGCTCCGGGCCGCTCAGGTCCAGATACTGCATCAGCAGATGCATGGCCGTACCCCGCTGGGCTGCGGACAAAGGCCGCTCCCCTATCAGAAAGCGCGGCGTTTCCACCTGCACCTGACGCACCCGGCGGACGGTACCCTGGGCGATCTCCTCATCCAGCTCCCGGCCCTTCAGCTGGGTGGCCGTGACCTTGGTGGGAATGCGGCAGGCTGCCGGGTGGGGATAGTCCAGCTCCCGGACCTCCACAGGGCCGCTTTCGCGCACCTCCTCCGGCGTGCTGTCCCGCTCCCGGAGAGCCGGCGCCACGGGATTTTCCCACACCTGCACCTGCCATCCGCCTCCGGTGCCTGTCAGGGTCTGGGGCTCCGTCTCCGCCCAGCGGCGGATGGGCTCCCCCTCCGGGGCGCACAGCAGCGGCAGCAGCAGCCAGTCCCCGGGGCATTTTGCCCCGGCCACCGCCTCCGGCGGCGCGGGCATCTCCGCCAGCACTGCCAGGTCCGCCGCCCGTTTCCGGGCGTGGGACATGCAGTCCACGCAGATGAGCTTCTCCTTGGCCCGGGTCAGGGCCACGTACAGAATGCGCATTTCCTCAGCCTTGCTCTCCCGGGTCAGGGCCGCCGCCACGGCGGATTTGGTAACGGTATCGTACCGGATCCGCCGCTGCCGGTCCACCCGCTCGGTGCCCAGCCCCAGCTGGGGATGCACCAGCACCGGCCGGTGGAAGTCGTCGGCGTTGAAGCGCTTGTGCAGGTCCGCCAGGATCACCACCGGGAACTCCAGTCCCTTGGACCGATGGACACTCATGATCTGCACGCCGCTGCCGGTGGCCTGGGTGGAGATAGGCGGCTGACGTCCTTCCTCCAACAGGTCGTGGAGCTGGGTCACGAAGTCAAACAGGCCGCCGCGCCCGGCCGCCGCCTGCTGCCCGGCGTAGGTATACAGGGCGATGAGGTTTTCCTTCCGGGCCGCGCCGCCCTCCATGGCCCCGAACACCGCCAGGGCGTGGCACTCCGTATAGAGCTTCCACAGCAGGCGGTCCGCCGTCATGTCCCGGGCCGCCAGCCGCAGCTCCTCCAGCAGCCGCCGGAAGTCCGCCGTGTCCTCATGCTCGTCCAGGCACAGGGCGTCATAGTAGTCTCCCTCCGGCAGCAGCGCCCGGATCTGGGCCAGCCGGTCCGGGGAAAAGCCGAACAGCGGCGACCGCAGCACGGCGATCAGTGGCACATCCTGCCGCGGATTGTCGATGATCTGCAAAAATGACACCATCACCGCCGCCTCCAGGGTGCTGAAAAACGCCTCGCTCTCCCCGCTGGTGCAGGGAATGTTCTCCCGCCGCAGGGCCGCCGTATAGGCCGCCAGACGCGCCCGGGGGGACCGCATGAGAATGACGATATCCTCCGGCTCCACAGGCCGGGGCTGTCCGTCCTCTCCCTGCACCGGGAAGCCCTGGTCCAGCAGCCGTCGGATGCGCCGGGCCACAAACCGGGCCTCCACCTCCGTGCGGTCGAAGGTTTCCTCCTCCGTATTCTCCACGCTGATCAGGTGCAGCTCCGGCTCCATGCCCGGCCGGGGCGGATACGCCGCCTCCGCGCCGAAATACAGCTGCTCGTCGTCGCCGTAGTCCATCTCCCCCATTTCCCGGGACATAATGGCCCGGAACACAAAGTTGGTGCCGTCCAGCACCTCCCGCCGGGAGCGGAAATTCCGGCTCAGCAGTACCTTTCGCGGCTGGCCCTCCTCCGCCTCCGCCGCCGGGCGGTAGGACAGGTATTTCTCCAGGAAAATGGTGGGGTCCGCCAGCCGGAACCGGTAAATGCTCTGCTTCACATCGCCCACGGCGAACAGCCGTCGCTCCTCCCCGGACAGGGCCCGGAAAATGCAGTTCTGCACCTGGTTGCTGTCCTGGTATTCGTCCACCATCACCTCCCGGTAGCGGGAGGAGACCTGCTTTGCCAGCTCCGTGGGCCGTCCCTGGCCGTCGGTCAGCAGGTCGATGGCATAGTGCTCCTGGTCGGAAAAGTCCATCACGTTGCGCCGGACCTTCTCCGCCTGATAATGCAGGGTAAACTGTGCCGTCAGGCGCAGCAGAGCCAGCATGGCCGGGGCCATCTGCCGCAGATCCTCCAGCAGCTCCGCCTCCGGCACAGAAAAGATCGCCTGAATGTCCTTCAGCGCCTTTTTGGCCTGCTCCAGCACCGCCTTGGCCCGCTCCCGGCAGGCGGCGTTCTCCTCCCCCTTGGCCACGCCCATCCGCCGGAAGGACGGCACGCCCTGGGCAAGACTGTCCCAGCCGCCGGCGGCCTTGTCCCGCAGGGCCTCCAGGCCCTGGGCCACCTCCAGAAACCGGTCACCGTAGGCCTTGTACACGGCGGGATAGTCCGCCATATCCTCCACGGCCCGGGTCAGCCGCCGGGCCCAGAAGTCCGCCCGGCGCAGGGCGTCCTCCATGAGATACCGGCCGCAGCCGGTGTCCGCCAGCTCCTGGGGGGTGACCTCCCAGCCCTGCCGCAGCTGCTCCAGCCACCGCAGGGGGTGCGGGTGGCTCTGGGTCTTTTCGTGGAGGTCCAGCACCAGGGCCTCCAGCGCCCGGTCATCCCGTCCGGCTCCCAGGGTCTCCGCCAGCTGGCGGGCGTTGCCGTCCTCCTCGATGTGGGCGTAAAAATCCTCCAATACCCGGTCCAGCACCCGCCGCCGCAGCAGCAGGGCCTCCTGTTCGTCCAGCACCCGGAAATCCGGGGTCAGGCTGTGCTCCTCCACCGGGGGCAGCAGGTGCACGTTCTCGCGGAGCAGTCCGGCGCAGAAGGCGTCCACGGTTTTGATGTCCGCCTGATACACCCGCAGCATCTGCCGCCGCAGGTGGCCGTCCCCGGGCCGGTCCGCCACCCGGCGGGTCAGCTCCTGGGCGATCTTGCCCCGCAGCTCCGCTGCGGCGGCCTTGGTATAGGTGATGATCAGGAAGTCGTCCACCTGACAGCCCTCCTGCTCCATATAGGAAAACAAGCGCTCCACCAGAACCTTCGTCTTGCCGGAGCCTGCGGCGGCGGACACCAGAAGGCTTCCGCCCCGGTCATATACGGCTGTTTCCTGCTGCGGCGTCAGCGGCATGTGCTCCCCTCCTTCCCATTTTCCGCGTCCACGAATTGCCAGAATTCCTCCGGCTTTACAGTTCTGATATAGCGCACCCGATCGCCGCCCCGGCCCTCCTGGAAGGCACAGGCCGCAGCAAAATCGCAGCGGTCGCAGGCCCGCTCCTGGGGTCCCCGTGCCACCGGGTCGGCGTCAATATTGCCGGAGCCGATCTCTCTGGCGATCTGGTGCAGCAGGTCCTCCACATACCGGCCCAGCTTCCCCAGCTGCTCCGCCGATGCGATGCCGTCGGAAATGGAGCCGTCCTTCTTCACCCGAATGGGCAGATAATGGGGTGCTTCCAGAGCGCTGTGCTCCATAGCCCGCAGCACCTCCGGGTCCGCCAGCACCATGCCGCTGCGGCGCAGCTCCTCCTGCAGGGCAGCCTGGAGCTTTTCCGGCTGGATGCCCCGGTCCTTTTTCAGGATCACCTCCCGGGCCGGGTGATACAGTACCCCCGCCGGCACGATGGGATAGCCGAAATAGCTGCGGCCCTCCTTCTCCAGAGTGAACAGGTACAGGAGCATCTGAATGCCCAGGCCGTACCGCAGGTCCGACAGGTCAAAGGCTTTTTTCCCGGTTTTGTAGTCCACCACCCGCAGATACAGCTTTCCGTCGTGGAGCCAGCCGTCCACCCGGTCCACCTTGCCGCTGACGGACAGGGTCTCATCTCCCTCGGTGACGGTAACGGCGGGCAGCTGCCCGTCCCGGCCGCCGAAGCCCAGCTCGAAGGCCACCGGTGAAAAATCCGATTGGGCCAGCTCCCCGGCCATGTCCTCCACGATGGCGCAGGCCGCCGTCCGCAGCCGGGAAAACAGATACCGGAACCGGGCGCTTTTCTCCCGATAGCCGTCGATCTCCTCCCGGGCGTATTGGTCTATGTATTCCCAGACCAGGCGGCGCAGCTCCTCCCGCTCCACCTGGCTCCAGCCGCCCCGGTTCTTTACCTCCCGGGCCACATTTTCCAATAAATAGTGGATGAACGTGCCGATCTCCGGGGCTTCGAAGCCCGCCGGTCGGCGCTCCCTGGCCCGCAGGCCATACTGCATGAAGTACCCGAAGTGGCACCGCTTCACCTGGTCCATCCGGGAGGCCGACATGTGCAGGGACCGCCCATACAGGGCCTGCACCGCCTCCGGCGACAGCCGTCCCCGGCCCAGGGCGCGGCCCCGGTCCATGGCATCCAGCACCCGGTCATAGCCGCCCCGCTGCCGGAAATACCGCTCCAGTGCCTTGTCGCTGCCGGCCAGCTCCAGAGCCGTGGCAGGCAGCATCCGCCGGTAGGCCCCGTCCTCCCGCAGGACGTGCAGGTCCGGAAACAGCTTCTCCATCCGCTGCACCACGAAGGAGGGCCGCAGCTGAGCGCCGCTGATGTCCCCCACCGGCCAGCTGACGGTAAGCCGCTCCGTGGGCTGGGCCAGGCACGCGTAAATATTCTGCAGCTCGTTGTCCAGCGGGTCAAACACGGCGTCCGACAGCAGGATCTCCCGCTGCTGCAAGGTCTCCCGGTCCTCCGGGTCCAGCAGGCCGTGGCCGCTGGGCGGCATAGGCAGCACGTGGTCGTTGGCCCCCAGCAGGAACAGGCACCTTACCCGGTGCCGGTCGTTGCGGGTGATCTCGCTGACCTTCACCTGGTCCAGGGTGGCAGGAATGGTACCCACGCTGTACTGGGTCAGCACCAGCCGCAGCAGCCGCGCGAACTCCTCACCCGTCAGCTCCGTGTCCCCCAGGATCTCCACAAATTGGTCCAGCACCCCGCAGAATATCTCCCACAGCTGCACATATTCCTCCGCCAGCTGGGGCTGGTTCTCTGCCAGCAGCTTCCCGGCGGTTTCCTCCAGAGCCTGGGGTACACCGGCCTCCTGCAAAAATGTGTACAGGCACTCTGCCTTGTCCCTGGCGGATGATGCCGTTTTCATCCCCTGATACAGGGGCTCCAGCAGCAGACGTACCCGCCGCCGGACACCATTGACCTGCCGCAGCCGTGCGGCGGCAGTCTCCGTCATCTCCCGTCCGTAGCCGTCGGGGCTGGCGGTCCAGTCGCCCTCCCGCAGCCACATGCCGCCCCGGATATCCCACACGATCACATAATTCTCCAGGATATCGCACTCATCCGGGGAAATGCCCCCCAGGCCGGTCTTCAGGCAGCGGAACACGTCCTCCCGGTCAAAGCCGCCGGTAACGGCATCCAGGGCCCCCAACAGCATGGTGATGGGCGGCTTTTCCAGCAGATCGCTGCGGCGGCTGATATAGGCCGGGATGCCGTCCCGGCGGAACACGCTTTCCAGCAGTGGGCCGTAAACCTCCATATTCCGGGCGCACACGCCCATATCCCGCCAGCGGTATCCCGCAGCCGCCAGCTGCCTCAGCTGCTGGGACACCCATTCCACCTCGGTGAAGGCCGTGGCGGCCTGATACAGGCGAATTCCCTCCGCCTGGCCCTCATAGGCCGTCTCCCGGCCAAAAAAGTGCCGCTCCAGGTGATCCAGGGGGCCGCTCCCCTGCTTTTCGCACCACAGGACTTCCATACTCTGCCCCACACGCCGGGCCATGCGCTCCAGGCGCATCCGCTGGCGCAGAGCATTCTGAAACAGCTGTTCATTGCCCCGGTCCCCCAGCAGGGTCACGGTAACGCTGCTGGCCTGCCGCAGCACCAGCTCCAATATGCTCTCCTCCTGGCGGTTGAAATAGGAAAACCCGTCCAGATACACATCGCAGCCCCGGAGATAGTCGCTGTGCTCCAGATGCTCCCGGAGCTTCTGGAGCCGGGACCGGGCATCCATGTCTCCGTTGCGCAGCCGGGCGTCATACGCCGCATACAGCAGCGCGATATCCCGCAGCTTATCGCCCATAGCGCCCTCCAGGTCCTCTACATGTGCATAGAGGTCCCGGGGCCCGATCTCATAGGCGTAAAGCTCCTCCATCAGGTCCGTCAGCTGCCGCAGAAACGACGCCCGTTGACTGGGCCGCCCGAACACCCGCAGCTCCGGCGCCAGCTCCTGCAAAACCCGCCGCATGGTCAGGAGCTTTCCCCCGTTGTCCAGGGTAAACTCCGCCAGCCCTCCCGTTTCGGCCAGCACCCGGGACGACAGGCTCCGGAAGCTCAGCACCTCCGCATCCCGGGACGCCGTGGGCCCCAGGGCCCGGCACAGGTCCACCTCCGCCTCGTGGGAAATATGCTCCGGCACCAGCAGCACCTGCCGCCGCAGTCCCCGGTTTTTCTCCATAGCCTCCAGTACCCGCCGGGATTTTCCGGACCCGGCCCGTCCTACCCATACAGACAGCATCCGCCCCGCCTCCTTTCTGACGCACTGACAGCAGGATACCATGGCTGCTGTCCCAAAAAACTCTCATTTGACAGTATACCGCATTTTCCCCCCGGTGGAAAGCCCCGTTAAGGCGAAAAAAACGCCGCCTGCTGGGCAGGCAGCGTTTTTCTCTTATTGATTGGTGCCGAGCTCCTTGAGATACCGGCTCAGGGCATCCTTCCAGTCCGGCAGCGGCGTGAAGCCGTTCTCCGCCAGCTTGCTCTTATCCAGCCGACTGTTGAAGGGCCGCGCCGCCTTGGACGCGCCGTATTCCGCGGTGGTCACGGCGTCCACCTGCACCGGCAGGCCCGCCTGGCGGAAGATCTCGCAGGCAAACTCGTACCAGGAGATGTACCCGCCCTCATTGGTGGCGTGATAATAGCCGTACTTGTCGGACTCGATCATATCCGCCAGCAGCCGGGCCAGGTCCAGGGTATAGGTAGGCGTACCGATCTGGTCGCACACCACCCGCAGCTTGTCGTGGGTCTTGCCCAGCTGGAGCATGGTCTTGATGAAGTTCTTGCCGTTCAGACCGAACACCCAGGCGATCCGCACGATGAAGTATTTCTCCAGCGCAGAGCTGACGGCCAACTCGCCGCCCAGCTTCGTCTCGCCGTAGTAGTTCAGGGGCTGATAGTCCTTGCAGTCCGGCTGCCAGGGCGTCTGGCCCTGCCCATTGAACACATAGTCCGTGGAAATGTACATCATCTTGCAGTCCTGGGCCTTGCACGCCGCCGCCAGATGAGCGGTGCCGTCCACGTTGATGGCCCGTACCTTGGGCTGCTTGTCGGCGTCCTCGGCCAGGTCCACCGCCGTCCAGGCGGCGCAGTGGATCACGGCGTCGGGCCGCACATCGTCCATCACCTGCCGCACCTGGGCGTCATTGGTGATATCCATGGGCACATAGGGCATCTCCGTCACGGCAGAGCCGTCTGCAATGCCGCTGTACACCGGGGCGATGTCACTGCCCACGCCCTGATGGCCCCGGCGGGCCAGCTCGTTCATCACATCGTGGCCCAGCTGACCGCCCACGCCCGTTACCAATACCTTCATTGCTTGTAACCTCCTCGTTACAGATACTTGACCGCCTTGCAGATGGGCCGCTCTTTTCCCCAGCGCCCGGTCATGGCGGCTTTGACCTTCTCTTTGCACCAGACCAGTGCAGCCTCAATAAGCATCAGCACCGCGAACTCCGCCAGCATCATCAGGAAATACGGCGCCGTCGGCGTCTGTGCCAGGTAAAAACGCTTGCCCAGCATCACCAGCTCCGGCGCGATCTGCCAGGGCAGATGCGTGGCCATCAGGAACATGGAGTGCCTGCCGCACCAGATCAGGGGCCTCAGGGATATGCGGGCCTCCAGCCAGCGCAGCAGCTCCAGAACGGCCACGGAACCCAGCACACCGTTGAGATAGAACACCGGAGCAAAGGACCCCAGCTTAAAGGAGTTGAAATCCAGGTCCGGACTCAGCAGCGACAGGCCCAGATTCACCGCCAGCAGGACCGCCAGCACCGGCAGCCTTCCCAGCCGCTGCGGCTTCCCCCGCCGGTAAAGCAGATACCCGCACAGCATGAACCAAAAGCCGCTGACGCTCTTGGCCAAAACAATAAACAGATTGCGCACCACCTGCACCCACAGGCGATCCGCCCCGGGAATATCCATTCCCTGATAGAAATAGCCGATGACGCACAGGATAGCCGGCGCCAGGACACATACCAGTATGCGCTTGGCGGCAGACCAGCCCTCCGGCCGCACCGCCGCAAACAGCAGCTCGGCGATCAGCAGCGTAGGCAGAAACCACAGGGTGGCAACACCCCGCAGCGTCACCGTCAGGATCACGTCCCCCTTCAGGGCCGCCAGTCTGCTGCCGCCGTGTATGGTGAGAAAAGCCAGGTGCGCCAGAATCGCCAGAGCCGAAAACACGCCATAGGGGATCACCAGGGAATACCAGCGTTTTTTCATCACCTGTGCACAGGAATCCCTCTGGCCCCGCTCCCCATAACGGTATGCCTTCAGCAGGCCCACCACCACATAGAACACAGCGATCTTGAAGGAGGAAAACCATACGGAGCTGGTGCTCCACAGGTAGTCCATGTGGCCCCAGATGATGGCCAGCATGCCCAGGCCCTTTGCCGCGTCCACAAAGCCCAGGTGCGTCTGCCCCATCCGGACTTCTACTGCCTGCTCCTCCATCACTCAGCGATTGCCGTACATTTTCTCGTAATAGTCCTGATACTCGCCGGAGATGATGGTCTCCCACCACTCCCGGTGATTCAGGTACCAGTCGATGGTCTTTTTGATGCCGTCGGCGAACTTGGTCTCCGGCAGCCAGCCCAGCTCGTTATGGATCTTGGTGGGGTCAATGGCATAGCGCATATCGTGGCCCTTCCGATCCGCCACATGGACGATCAGGCTCTCGGGCTTGCCCAGCTCCTTGCAGATGAGCTTCACAATGTCGATGTTGCGCATCTCGTTGTGGCCGCCCACGTTGTACACCTCGCCGACCCGGCCCTTATGGATGATCAGATCGATGGCCCGGCAGTGATCCTCCACATACAGCCAGTCCCGGACGTTGAGGCCCTCGCCGTACACGGGCAGGGGCTTGTCGTTGAGGGCGTTGGCGATCATCAGGGGGATCAGCTTCTCGGGGAAGTGATAGGGCCCGTAGTTGTTGGAGCAGCGGCTGATGGTAACAGGCAGACCATAGGTCCGGTGATACGCCTGCACCAGCAGGTCGGCGGCAGCCTTGGAGCTGGAGTAGGGGCTGGAGGTGTGGATAGGCGTCTCCTCGGTAAAGAACAGGTCGGGCCGGTCCAGGGGCAGGTCGCCATACACCTCGTCGGTGGACACCTGATGATAGCGCTGGATGCCGTATTTGCGGCAGGCGTCCATCATGGTGGCGGTGCCGATGATGTTGGTCTGCAAAAACACACCGGGGTCCTCGATGGAGCGGTCCACATGGCTCTCGGCGGCGAAGTTCACCACCATGTCGGGGTGCTCCTCCTCAAACAGCTTGTAAACGGCCTCCCGGTCGCAGATATCCGCCTTCACGAAGCGGAAGTTGGGGTTGTCCATCACAGGGGCAAGAGTAGACAGATTCCCGGCATAGGTCAGCTTGTCCAGGCATACGATGCGGTAATCGGGATGCTCCTTGAGCATATGGAACACAAAGTTGCTGCCGATAAAGCCGGCGCCGCCGGTAACGATAATGGTCATGGCTCATTCTCCCTTTCCGTAAACGAAGTTGCAGTCGCTGTCCGCCAGCAGCGGAGCGTTTTTGTCCTTGTCGGACAGAATGGGGTCCGTCACGCCCCAGTCCACGCCAATGGCAGGGTCGTCGAAGCGGATGGACCGGTCGCTGGGATGGTCATAGAGGTTGTCCGCCTTATAGCAGAAGTCCACGTCGTCCGTCAGGGTCACGAAGCCGTGGCCAAAGCCCCGGGGAATGTAGAACTGGCGCTTGTTCTCGGCGCTGAGCTCCACGGATACCCATTGCAAATAGGTGGGTGAGCCCTTCCGCAGGTCCACCGCCACGTCCATCACGGCGCCCCGCACCACCCGGACGATCTTGGCCTGGGCCATGGGGTCCTGCTGGAAGTGGATGCCCCGCAGGGTCCCCCTCTTAGCGGTGAAGCTCTCGTTGTCCTGCATGCTGTTGAAATGCAGGGCTTCATACTTGGGCAGGGACCAGGTCTCCATGAACCAGCCCCGGTGGTCGCCGAACACGTCCGGCTCGATGATCTTTACCTCGGGAATTTTTGTGTCCAGAATTTTCATGCAAATCACCTATCAATAACGAATTTTGCCCTCAGCCACATGCATCAGGTGCTGGCCGTAGGGAGACTTGCCATAGCGCTGGGCGGACTGGAGCAGCGTCTCCCGGTCGATCCAGCCCTCGGTAAACGCGATCTCCTCCAGTGCCGCGATCTGGGAGCCCTGGCGGGTCTCGATGGTACGCACAAAGTCCGCCGCATCCACCAGAGAGTCCATGGTGCCGGTATCCAGCCAGGCATAGCCCCGGCTCAGCAGCTGCACGTTCAGGGTACCGTCCTCCAGATAGAAACGGTTCAGGTCCGTGATCTCCAGCTCGCCCCGGGCGCTGGGCTTCACCCGCTTGGCCATCTCCACCACCCGGTTGTCATAGAAATACAGGCCCGTGATGCAGTAGTTGCTCTTGGGGTGCTGGGGCTTCTCCTCCACGGAGATGACCTTGCCGTTCTCGTCGAACTCCACAATACCGAAGCGCTCGGGGTCATTGACGTAATAGCCGAAAATGCTGGCCCGGCCCTGCTGCGCATCCGCCGCCGCCTGCTTCAGGCGGGCCCGGAAGCCGCTGCCGTAGAAAATGTTGTCGCCCAGCACCATGGCGCAGCAGTCGTCGCCGATGAACTCCTCGCCCAGCAGAAATGCCTGAGCCAGGCCGTCGGGAGAGGGCTGCACCTTGTAGCTCAGATGAATGCCGAACTGGCTGCCATCCCCCAGCAGGCGCTCAAAATTGGGCAGGTCCGTGGGGGTGGAGATGATGAGGATATCCCGGATCCCCGCCAGCATCAGGGTAGACAACGGATAGTAGATCATGGGCTTGTCATACACCGGCAGCAGCTGCTTGCTGGTGACCATGGTCAGGGGGTACAGGCGCGTACCGGCTCCGCCGGCCAAAACGATACCTTTCATGAGATGGCTCCTTCCTTATGTTCCTCCGCGGCCCCTTGTTCCTTGGGCCATACGGTGTAAAAATGCTGCCCGATCCGCTGTTCCGGCGGCGGGGGCGTCATGTAATCGCCATAGGTATGGCGCAGCATCCGGTCATATCCGGCGGGAATGGGGAACTCTGCGTCCTCAAAGGGAACATACAGCGTTTTTTCCAGGTCCTCCCGCGGGAACACGATGTTCCAGTTGGTATCCCAAACGGTGCAGCCCACATAGCGGCACTTCTCATAGTCCTTCTGCCGGGCCCAGGCCTCGATGCGGTGGATGTAATGGGCGCTTCCGTGGAGCCGGGCCCAGGCAAAGCCCGCCAGCTTGGCAGGGGTGTGGAGCCAGCCCCGGCGGCTGGGCGTGAACCGGTCGGCGGCGCAGCAGTTGATGAACTTCACATCCCGCATGGGCTGCTGCACCCAGGCCCTGGCCTCCTCCTCCGTGTCACCGCAGCCGTCCAGCGGATAAATGTCCACAAACAGGCCCAGGCCGTAATCCCGGATGCCCTGGTATTTCACCCGGTAGCGGGTGTCGCTGAAGCGGGCGATGGGGTACACATACCGGGGGTTGTCGTCCACGGTCATCAGGCGCATGGGCAGAAGCTCCTCCCGGTGCCGGCGGCAATATTCCACCAGCCTGTCAAAATCCGGCCGGGGCATGGCCACGTCCAGGTCGTCATCCCAGGGGATGAAGCCCTTGTGGCGGATGGCCCCGATGAGGGTCCCATAAAACAGGAAGTACCGCAGCCCCTGCTCCCGGCAGATGCCGTCCAATTTTTTGAGAATGTTCAGAGCGCCCTCCTGCATTTGTCGCAGTGTCAGTTCCTCCACTTATCTCACTCCTATCCGATATTTCGTCTTTATCTGTCTATTTCTGTCCCGATACGCAGCGGGATATCCCGCTTTTGCCCGGGTTTTGTCCCGATTTTATGCCGATTTTTTGCGGAACACCGCAACGAGTCTCATAACCTGATCCCGGTGCCGGGCAGCCCACAGGGCGCACACGCCCAGTCCCGCTGCCAGCAGCCCCATCCGGACCCAGAACAAATCCGTCAGTGCCACCGTCACCAGCGACACCACCGACACCACTCCCAGCCAGAGGAACTGCTGGAGAATGTCATACACCATGCCCTTGTGGACCCACCAGGCAAATACCACATGCAGCAGATAATACAGCAGGTAGCACGCCACCGTGGTATACGCCGCCGCCACATAGCCGAAGGACGGAATGAACACGGCGTTGAGCAGGATGTTCATTCCCGCCGCCAGCATGGTGCCCAGAGCGATGAGCTTGGTCTTTTTATAGTAATACTCCACCGACGAGGGCAGGGTATACAGAAATGCGTAGTACATGGACAGGACAATGGGCATGGTCACATACCGGCTGTCGCTGTATTTGGAGCCGCCGGCAATGAGGATGACCTCCGGAGAGATCAGCGCCAGGGCCATGGCCCCGATGGACACAAACACCACATACGCCGAGGCCGCCCGGCGAATGGCCGGATACTCCCTGGCCTTCATCTTTTCAAAGAACCAGGGCGCCCAGGCGGTGTCCATGGAATTGGTGATGACCTGGAAGATCATCCCCACATTATAGGCAAAGCTGTAAAGTCCGGCCTCGGTGCTGCCGATGATGGACTTGATCATGATGCGGTCAAACTGGTTCAGCAGCAGCTGGCTCAGGCCGTGGGGCACCGTGGGCAGGCTGATGGCCATGCCGTAGCGCCAGTATTCCCGGCTGACCAGGGGCCGCTCCTTCCGCCACAGGCGGACCACCACATAGATGCCCACCAGCACCGCAGGAATCAATGTGCCCAGAATGCGGCCCAGATACCCCTGGCCCCGGCATAGGGTCAGAATCAGCAGCACAGAACCGCCAATGCCCGCCACGGCATAGACCAGGCTCAGCACCAGGTATTCCTTATACCGGTAGTCCACCGACAGCACAGAGTTGTAGAAGGTCAGCATGGCCATGCCGAAGCTCTCCAGCACGATCAGCGCCGGAAGATATGGCTGCTCCAGGCTCAGGACCCGGGCCAGCGGCGCGGCAAACGCCAGGCTCAATGCCAGCAGCAGCAGGGAATTGCCGATGACCAGCAGCGTCACCGAGGAGCAATAGGACCCGGTGCGCTCATCATAGTCCAGCTTTGCGTTGCGGACGCTGGTGTGGAGGGTGAAGCCCGCCAGCACCGTCACGATCATGACATAGGAGCTGAAGGTGCTGTAAATGCCGAAGTCCTCCACCGTCATCAGCCGCGCAAACAGCGGGATGGCCAGGAAGGACAGGCCCTTCACCAGCATATTGCCCACTGTGTAGCCAAGGCCGGCCTTCAGAGCTTTTTTTCCGCTTGATTCATTCGCCATTGCAATAAACTCTCCTGTTGCGTGGGATTCAGGCGTTCTGCTCCTCCAGCGCCTGGGGGACCGACAGGGTGACGGCATACCAGGCGATGCCCAGCACGGCGTTCATCCAGGGGTTGAACCAGGTGACGACCCAGAAGGTGCACAGGCCGCAGACAACGGCCGCCCCCTCCGGGCACTCCCGCAGCAGCGAACGCCGCCGCAGGCACCACAGCACCACATAGCCAAAGGGCAGAATGTACAGCACCAGACCCACGATCCCCGTCCGGGCCAGCATATCCAGGTAGAAGTATTCGTCCACGCCCTTCTCCCGGTTGGCGGCAGAGGCGCCCAGGCCGCAGCCGATGACGGGGCTGCGCCGGATATAGACCTTCAGGCCGTCCTTCGTCTCCTGGCGGAGCTGGTCGGACCGCTCAGTCACCTCAATATAGGAACGCTGGCTGTCCATTTCGCTGCTGTCCGGCTGGTTCCCGGGCGTATCACCCCGGAGCCTCTGGCGCAGCTGGGACGCCCAGGAGGCGGGAATCTCCCTGCCGACCGTGCGGGAAACGGCAAAGCTGAGATAGCTGCCCTCCAGCACGATCTCCTGGACCGTGTTCATGACACCGAAGCACACCACCACCGCCAGCAGAAATGCCAGCACCCGCTTGCGCCCGGCGGGGCACAGAATCAGCACCGCCGTGATGCTCAGCACCGCCGTCAGGCCCAGGGCCCCATACAGGGAACGGGTGAAGCTCAGCAGCAGGGCGCACAGCAGCAGACTCACAGCCAGCACATAGCGCCAGCGCAGCTTAGGCGCCTGTGCCTGGCGGAACAGGGCGATGACGCAGGCCACGACCATATAGGGGCTGCTCTTGAAGAACACCCGCACCAGCCGCGCCGACACCACATCCACGATGCCTACGGCGTGATCGTTCAGCCACCGGCACAGAGGGGCGGGGTCGTCCATCAGCACCACGCCGGCGTTGACTGCCAGAATCACCGCGGCCTGGATCACCGCGCCGGCCAGGACCCAGCTCAAAAGCACCCGCAGGCGCTGCCGGGACCGGACCGTGGCCACAAGCACAGGCACCAGCAGCAGCCACATAAAGCCCTTTACGTCGGTGATCAGCACGTCCATGCGGTTTTCCGCCCGGATGCCGCGCCAAGCGCAGAACGCCAGCCACACGGCGAAAATCACCGTCAGCCAGATAACCGGCTTTTTCAGATATGCACCCAGATTCCGCAGCAGCTCCGGCAGCGCCAGAACAGCCGCCAGTCCGCCCAGCAAAATGCGGATGCTCACCGGGCCGGCCTCCCAATAGCGGCCGCCGCCGGTGATGCTGCACTCCAGAAGAAACAGGCACAGCACGCCGAAGGAAAGCTGGCTGCACCGCTGGATAAAGGTGCCGCGCCGGAACTCCTCCGCCACGTTATGAATTCGATTATGCAAAAAAGTCACCACCAAAGAATTTGTCCTATACGGCGGTTCAGGCCGTACTTCCACAGACCCCGCCGCCGGTAAAGGGCCAGCCGGGCCAGTTTTCCCCGTTGGGGCGCGGCGGCATAATCCGCCAGCAGCGCCCGCTGGTCCGGGGTCAGCTCCTGCTCATAGCAGGCAAGAAACGCCCCCGCCTGACGGGCGGTATCGGAAAGGGACCGGCGCACGGCGCCGCCCTTCAGCTTCTGGAGCACATAGCCCGCCGAGCGGGGGTCCTTGGCACCCACCACATTGCCGCCGTGCTGGCGGTAGTCGATGGTGGCCCGATCCAGGAACACGGCACGGCCCATGGCGGCGGCGATCAGCGCCAGCCACCAATCGTGCATAAGCATGTCCCCCTCCTCCACCGGGCGGCAGGCCAGCCGCGCCAAGGAGCGGTTGATCATCACCGTGCAGCCGGTGACCACATTCTGGACCAGCAGCTGGGGCAGGGACAGCCGATGGCCGTCCAGGCCGGAATAGTGCTGGAACGAGGGGTCCATCTCCCGCAGCTCGCCGTCCACCACCCGCAGATCCGTGTGGACCAGCACCGGCAGGGACGGGTCCGTCTCCACCTGCTCCATGAGCCGGAGGGTCAGGCGCACCTTGTCCGGGTGCCACACGTCGTCCTGGTCACAGAACATGACGTAATCCGCCTGATCGCCAAACTGCTCCAGCAGGTGCATAAAGTGCTTCTGGGCGCTGCCGAACCGGCGGCCGGAACGGTAATGGGTAATCCGATCCGGATACCGGTCGGCGTATTCCTGCAAAATGGGGGCGGTATCCTCTCCGTCGTCCGACAGGATCAGCTTCCAGCCCCCTACATCCTGGGCCAGGATGGAATCCACCATGGGCCGGATGAATCGGCCGCCCTTATAGGCCGCCAGCAGGATCAATATTTGTTTTTCCATGGTCTTATCCTCACACAATGCCCCGCAGCAGGGCAGCGTAACGGGCCTGCACCACCGGCAGGTCAAAGGTTTCGTCAAACACCCGGCGGACATTCTCCCGCATGCGCAGGCAGTCCTCCACCGTCATTCCGGCCACCTGGGCCGCTGTATCCGGTCCCACGTTGACGCCCACCTGTTCCCGGTCCACCAGCTCGGCGGTGTCGGCAGGAATGTTGTTGAGAATGGGCAGGTCATGGCGGAAATAGTCCACAGATTTCATGGTCAGGCCCACGCAGACGTCGGGCTTCATCAGGTTGAAGCCAAAGTGACAGCAGCTCATGACGGCGTGCTTCTCCGCCTCGTCGTACACCACGCCGCGCCAGTCCACCTCCGCCCCGGCGTCCTTCAGCGCCTGGAGCAGCTGGGGACATTTCTCGCCGTCGCCGATGACGTGAACGGTCACGGGCTTCAGCCGCCGGAGCTGAGCCGTCAGGTCCGCGATGGCATCAATGTTCACCACGTTGTTGATGGCACCCAGGTAGCACAGGTCCAGGCCGTCGGCCCGAAGCCTGGCCTGGTGGGGCTGGTCCGGGGAACGCTGAGCCGCCAGGTAAATGGCGTTCTCCTCCGGCAGGCCCAGCTTGCGGCAGAACAGCCTGCACTCGGGAATGACCCGATCCGCAGCAGGCAGGTTCTTATCCCGCAGCCCCGCCCACACGGAAAATGGCAGGGCCAGCAGCTGCTTCACGGAGCCGGAGGGGAACGTCTCCGGCCACATATCGAAGATCTCGAATATCAGCTTGGTATCCGGGTGGCGGCGCTTGAAGCGGGCGCCGTAATGGGCCAGATAGTTGGGGGGCAGCTGGGCCACCACCACATCCGGCGGATCCTGCTCCAGCTCCTGGAACACCAGCCGGGCAAAGTCCCGGTGTGACAGGATCCGGGCCAGGGAGAGGTTTTTCCGGTAGGGCCGCACATGGATCTGGCGGCATCCGGGGACAGAGCAGTGAAACACCTTTTTGGATGAGTGGTCAAAGTCGCCGGTATAGTACACCGTCTCATAGCCCTGGGACTTGAGATAGCCGTCGATGACATAGAGCCGGTGGTTATAGTGGTCGGAGCAGCTCAGCAGCACCGCCCGTTTCGTGGTATGCATTACGGTTTTTCCTCCGTTTTTTTGTCCTCAAACGCCTCGGTGCTTTCCTCCGGCGTCAGCAGCACCAGCGCCGTGCGCAGGATCAGCTTCAGGTCAAGCCAGACGCTGTATTGCTGGATGTAGGCCAGGTCCATAATGAGCTTATCCCGGGGGGATGTGTTGTACTTGCCATAGATCTGGGCAAGACCGGTAAGCCCCGCCTTGGCCCGCAGGCGATAGCGGAACTCCGGAAGATCATTGGTATATTTCTCGACATTCTCCAGCATTTCAGGCCGGGGACCCACGATGCTCATGTCGCTTTTCAGGACATTGATCAGCTGGGGCAGCTCGTCGATGCGGAACTTGCGGATAATCCGGCCCACCCTGGTGATGCGCTGGTCCCCCTTGGTGGCGGAGACGTGAATGTCCCCGGCTTGGGCCCGCATGGAGCGGAACTTGTACACCTCAAACACGCGGCCACCGTAAGTGGCGCGCTTCTGGCGGTAGAACACCGGGCCGTGGTCCTCCATGCGGATGGCCAAAGCCGTCACAAGCAGGATGGGAGACGTCAGAATCAGGCCAAGCAGGGAGATGAGAATGTCGCCTGTGCGCTTAAGGATGCGTTCCTCAAAGCGCAGCTCCCGGACGGGGCAGAACATCAGGGTCTTGTCGTCAAACATGACGCGCTCCCCGGCCATAGCAACCACGTCGGACATCTCCAGGCTGTAATACACGTCCTTGCGGGTCTGATAGCAGTACTCCACCAGGTCCGTCCGCTCACGGACGGAAAGCTCATACAGAAAGACGGCATCCGCCTGGTCCACGCAGGACAGCAGGTCCGGCTGATCCAGCCAGGCCACCTGCTGGATGTTATACTGCTTCTTATAGCGGCCGACCTTCCGGATGAGGTCCTCGACGCACTCCCCGCGGCGGGCCACCATCAAGCAGCGCTGGGGCTTGTTGACCTTGAAGTACAAATCGTTTCCGCCATAAGCCATGACGATCACCAGGGCGACCTGCAGCAGATAGACCGCCAGCAGCAGCAGCGGCCGCTCATACACGAAATGGCCTCCGTGGATGACGGTGGTATTCATGATGCACAGCAGAAAATGCGTTACCAAATCCGTCAGCAGCAGCACCAGGGCCATGGAGAACACGATGGGCTTGCTCTTACGTTTGCCGATGTCGAAACCGCCATAAACCTTGGTCATCAGCACATAAACCACAATGAAGGCCACCGCAGTAACGCCCAAGGTGCGGCTGGGCCGCAGCAGGAAGAAATATTCCAAACCAAACAGTCCAAAAAAACATACGCCGCACAGCAAAAATGCCAGCAGCTTCATTAAAAAAGTGACAGACGATTTAAATCTCTTTAGCATAACAAAAATCCTTTTCCGGTTATCCTTTGACAAGTCCGTTTATTATAGCAGGTTTGAACGAAAAAATCAACCTTTTCCCCGCTTTTCGGGAACACATCAGAATAAAACCCGGATGATGTGAGTATTCCCATATTCCGTGGATTTTAATTGGCTCGCACTTCCCATGTTTTCCTATTATACGCACTTTTTCCAGTCAATGGTGAAATAATTTTGAACAATCTGTGAAATCCGGATTGAAAAAACATATATTTCCGCAAAAAAAGCGGACATCTAAAGATGTCCGCTTTGTGTTGGCGCTACCTATTTTTCCGGGCCGTCTCCAGCCAAGTATCGTGGGCAGAAGCGAGCTTAACTTCTGTGTTCGGGATGGGAACAGGTGGACCCTCGCCCTAATAAGCACCAACTATTGCAACTGCGTTCGCAGCAACAAACATTATATTCACTTTTCCGCTCTCTGTCAAGAGAAAAAATGGTGACCCGTACCGGATTCGAACCGATGTTAAAGGCGTGAGAGGCCTCTGTCTT
>ERZ1106954.149-NODE-149-length-58500-cov-12.055522_pt1 | contig 58500 bp, 100 predicted proteins | sample MGYA00403678_ERZ1106954 | MGnify/ENA primary metagenome ERZ1106954 (study PRJEB35170, sample SAMEA104062445) | human gut metagenome | biome: human gut; feature: human-associated habitat; material: faeces | place: Denmark | collected 2012-08-20 ... | reverse complement strand
AATCACTATATTCGCCGGTTTTCTTGGAAGTTGTGCGAGATTGTAGGATACACTCACCATCTTCCCATACAATTCTACCAAGATTTCCATCACGTTTGATTGAACTGATATATGCGTGCGACTTTACAAGCATATCCAATTTCTCACGCTTCTCCGCAGAACTAAGAGAAGATCCCATAGACCAATACTTCATAGGAATCCATTCTTTCGGCGAAATATTCGTATCAATCTTCTTTCCCATCTTCTACCTCTACTTTCTTCCAATAGAATCCGCCCGTTGTTTCGCGTTGTCCTCTTAGCACTTTGCCGATTGAATTAGGATAGATGCCTAATTCTTTCTCCGCGACATTCGCGTTAGGCCATTCTTTTATCACATTTCCCTCTTTATCACACTGTAATAGGACTGTCTTTCGCGGGCGGGCCGCAATCTTTTGTGGAAAATCATCACTTGTTTTTTCTATCCATTGATACCCAAACGCTGTTTTTTGTTCTCCAATAAGCACTTTGTGAATCGTGCCTTGTGCCATACCATATTCTCGCTCGGCCGCGGCTTGCGATATCCATTCCTTCACAAAATTCCCTTCAAGATCATATTGGAGAATGTTCACTCCTTTTTCTTTAGAACGGAGGAAAGCTCTTGATCGAATTTCCGAGGTTGTAATACCATAACGGCGAAGGGCACGTCCCGGAAGTTTTCTATTTTTCAAATCAAGCATTTCCTTTATCTCTAATGTAGAATATCCACATTCCCAAAGATAAAGAATTTTATCTTCTATTCGACGAACGTGGCCAAGACAGCCAACTACAGGTCTATAAATCTTAGCCGTTTTCCTCTGAAATAGTTTCACCATTTTGCTTTTTCTCCATTAGCATCTTCAAGAACTTATCATAATCTTCATCATTCATTTGAATCTGCTTGATTCCCAAATAAGGGCCAAGTTCTTCATTAGGAAGAAAGTAGAAGATAAAGAAGCGGCGGGCTGGCATACACATTATATTTTCTTCTTCATAACCATATAACCATTCGCCTGTTTTAATATCTTTGAAAACACTAACACCTTCGCGAGGCCGCACTTTCATTGTTTGGCGATCTTTACAACGATATTCATATGAGCGGTAATCTTGTTTATCTACCTCATACAAATCTATATTATCTAAATAGTTTTCCATTTTATATCTCCTTACCGGCCAAGCGCGCTTGTTCCGCGGCCGCCTGAGCGAGTTTATCTACTCGGTCATTCCATCGGTCTTTGCTGTGGCCTTTGATTTTGATGAAGGAGTAATGAAGATTTTCAAAACAAGGAATAAGTTCTTCCCAAAGGTCTTGATTCTTTACAGGCTCATTCTTACTGTTATACCACCCAAATTGCTGCCATCCCTTATACCAACGCTGGATATAACAATTCACCAGATAAGCACTATCGCTATAAATCTCGAATACTGCGTCCTTGGAATTATTTGCTAAATGTCGAGCATTCTTGATTCCTTCGATGGCGGCCCGCAACTCCATACGTTGATTGGTGGTATCATTTTCACCGCCACTGCCCTCTGCTACGACGCAACCATCGTAAAGAATTATAAATGACCAACCGCCAGCGCGGTGGGCATAGTCGGATCCTTTTGCGGAGCCATCGGTATATATCTGGTATGGTATCAGACCAAACTTCATTACAAATTTCTCCTTCTTTCTTTTATGTTATAATTATATCACAAAATTTCAAAAAAGTCAAAAAAAAAAGAGAGGACGTCGTCCTCTCAATTATTGCTATTCTTGTGCTGAGCAGCAAGATACTACCGTTTAGAACTATATGGGTGCTAAACAATTGTATTCCACATATTTTCAGCAAATCCATCTTTACCTAAAGCGTGAATATCGCGATAATGTTTATTCGCACTATCGCGATCCTGTTGAGACGCATAGTTTTGTTCCAATACTTTTTCATAAAGACGAGCAAGCGTTTCAAGAATTTCAGATTGAAGGCCGGTCTTGATTACTTTGGTGTCTTTTTTTAGAACCTTGACGTCCTCTTGTAAAGATGTGAGGTTTTTATCTATATTTATTATGGTCGCACCAGCATTGATAATTCCAGCGAAACCTTGGAAAAATTTCTTGATTGAACTAAAAACACCCATCGCTATCACCTCCCTACATTATATGTAGGAAGCACGACAGATTTTTATCTCTGATTCAGCTCTGAGCAAAAATTTTGTGCGTCAGTAATATTTTTGAATCGAATTGTAAAATATGGGAAAGTTTTTTCAATATATACTACGGCGTGAAACTTGGAGATTATATATGCGAAGAACTCTATTTCTGTAAAGTTGTATTCCCGCATAAGTAAGTAGAGAACACAATAATTACCTTCTGTATAAATGTTAGTCGTATATTCAGATAATACTCCATATGATGGAATAATTTTATACTCGATGCCATCTTTTTCAAAAGTGTATCTCTCCATTTTCCTCCAGCATCCTTTTCCAGAATTGTTCTACGCGGGTATCATAATCAAAACATTGACGCGATAGCGGCTCCATAGGAATAGGCCCCTTATAAGACAGAATAGGTTTTAGATTCTTATCTGCGGGAGATATATTGTTTTCTTTTAGAACCTTATCCAAATCTCCTTGAGAAATTCCTAATATCTCGGCCGCCCGCGTCTTCGAACCAATATTCTTATAAACATTTATAATCTTCTCAGTCTGCGTCATAGTATTCTCCAAAATAACCCTCGTCAGCGCACAGCTGAAATCTACGTTCAAGTTCTAACGCATACTGCTCCGCATCTTGGGCATTAGCAAATTGTATTCCTTTGATAAGACCGTTAGACTCCTTTACTAAAGCGTGATATTTCCACTGAACATATTTGAAATAGTCTGATGGTTTCAGACCAAACATCATAATATCTGCCCAATTATAGGAAAAACATTCATCCCAATTCGCGGGAACATACTTACAAAGATTGTTAAAAGCAAGTTCAGTATGACCAACTGAATAATAACCCGCGTTGGAATAGGGATTTTTATCAAAATATACCCACTTATACTCTTTCCGCATAATCTTCTAACCATTCCTTTCCAGGATTATAGAAATGAAGAACAGAATTTTGGTCGGGAAATTCCACTGGTTGCGGGCCGTCGTAGGAAGAGGATGAAGAAAGAGATTTTGCTTCCTTGATGATGCGTGTCGCAATAGGGACTGAAATACCAAATTCACGAGAAACAGATGTATAGGTCTTATGAGCAGCATAGAAATCAAGGATTTTTTTGAGTTCATCGTCCGACGGAACATACTTTGCGGGCATAACTTTACTTCCTTTCCCTTACTGTGCCTTTATTATAACAAAAATTTTGGAAAAAGTCAAATTTTGATTTGCGATGGCGGCCCTGTCCTGCGATGGACTTTTTGTCTGTCTTAAACCTCGTAAACTACTCGCTTCGCTCGTAGTTTACTCTGTTTTCTTCATGTAGTTTGTTCAGTAGATTTATGCGTGTATAAAAGTAAAAAATTTTTAGAATAAAAATTTGACTTTAGATAAAATTTTTAGTATAATAGAAGGGAAGAGAGAGATAGAAAAAATATAGTATGTGTAAGCGATACTATTATAGAAGATAGTATAGAAATATATTATCTTTATTGAAGTGTATATTTATATAATATATACAAACGAATAAGAAATTGAATAAAGAAAACGATTTGAAGAAAAATTTTTACGAACGAAGTGAGTAAAAATTTTAAGACAGACGAAAAGTCGTTCGCGGATGTGCGGCCGAAGGATGAAGCGGCAGCACGCGGGAATCAGAGCGATGGGTCTGTTCAGTAATCACGGTTCGACGGCCCGCGAAAGCGTTTTCGTTTCTTTTGCCTTCTATGGGACAACTATACCCTTCTCTAAAGAGAAGGGCTTTGTTGTATCTATATAAAAAAAGAAGAGATGATTTTCATCATCTCTTTTATATTTACGCTTCTTTATCTTTTAGAACAAGATTTAGAATGATACCTACAATGACTGCTAGAGCAACGCCACTCAGACTAAACACTGTTCCACCAATAGCAAGACCACTTACGCCCAAAGACAGAGCAACGCTGGCTACCAGTAGATTTTTCTGGTTCTCAAGATCAACCTGTTTCAGGGTTTTAACACCACTCATAGCAATATAGGAATAAAGAATAAGAGCAGCACCGCAGAAAACGCAAGAAGGAATAGAAGCAATGAAGGCTTGGATGGGACCAAAGAAACCAAGCAGAATCATCATAAAGGCAGATACGATGGTAATTCTTACAGATGCTACACGAGAGAAGCCAATAGTAGCAACCGACTCGCCGTAAGAGCAACTACCAAGACCACTAATAACACCATTCAGTAGATTAGCTACACCAATGCCGCAGAAGATTCGACCAAGACCGGGCTTTTGATAGAGATCTTCATTGATAATATTACCTAAAACAGCGTGATCACTGAGGCATTCGCAACTGGCAGAAACTGTATATACCAAATAACTCACTACAATAGATGCCACTGCTGTCCAACTCAATCCATTCCAACTCATAAATGCCATTTCAGGAATAGTAAAAAGTCTCAGATTCTGAAAAACAGAGAAATCAATCACAGGATAAATACCAGTTAGTGTAATTATCGTGGCTACAGCATACCCAGCAAGCGTGCCGATTAGAAAAGGAAGAATCTTTGCTACTCCCTTAGCATAATGACTAACTAAGGCAATTACAAACATAGTAAATAGTGCGATACCAATACCTACAATATTAGTGGTTCCAGCAATCTGAACATAAGTTAGACAGAAAGGCATTAGATTGATACCAATTACACAAGTAATGGCACCAATTAGAGCTTTAGGCAGCACCTTGTAGATTTTCTCGGGCGAAATTTTGAAGAACGCCAGACCAAACAAGCAATATACCAGACAAGATACCACGCCGCCCAAGGATAGGCCCGCGCTGCCACCAATAGCCATCGCGGCGAGACAAGGAGCTACAAAGGCTCCGGAAGACGAGATAAACATTGGACTACCGGCCTTAGTAAGCAGAACGTATGCCAGTGTGCCAATACCGGCACCTACCAATGCGGCCGAAGCACTCACACCAACAATATTGGCAATTAGCACACTTGCTACGAAAACAGCCAATACCATTTGAATACTAAAAAGTAATGTTTCTCGCCAGTTGGGTTTATCGTGAACCCCATAAATCATTTCAGACATTAGTTTCTCCTTTTACTACATAAAAATTACAGTTTTTATATTCTACAATTGGATGAGAGAGTAAATCTCCAAACCAATCAATAAAAGAAGAAGCCACGACTATATTCAATTTTATATCTGTTGAGAAGGTATTGAATTGAGCATAGTCGAGCAGCTTCAATACCGGAAAATTGTATGCTCGTTCAATTAGACAAGCAATTTTTTGTGGAAATGGCCCAAGTATGTAGCAATTTTTCTACTGGGCAAATTCATAGATGGACTGGCCGCGTAAGTTCTCATACTTGATCATTGAACTTTTTCTCCAAAAAACTTGTATCAGGACCATCAGATACACCGTAAAGGAATTTTCCAGAAATGCCTAAGAACTTGGTAAGGGCGGCTGTTCCTTCGTCAACAAACACAGGGCGATTTTGGGGAAGGATGCGGCCGCGATTTAGTTCTTCGTAAAGGTAGATATCCTCTTCTGGAAACTGGTAAATTTCTGCGAAATAAGACTTAGTGGACGGGGTGCCATAGCCAAGATATACAATACCATTTACCATCTTAGCATTCTCAAAGCACCAATGAGTTTTACCAGAGGCACGAGGGCCATTGAAATACAAAGTCATATTAGATTTCCTCCTTATAAGCCGCAATTGCTTCTCGCAGAGCCGCGATAACTTCATCAATAGTAGAACACATTGTGCCATAACGCTTTAGGCAGCCGACCAGTAGCAGATTCAGATAAGAATACTGGCATTCCGCAAATCCTTTCAAAGCGGCATCTTTTGCGGCATTAGTGGTGTGAGAGCACTCACGAGTGTCGGTATAGAGGGAAATGATTTTCTTCTTCGTGCTGCCAAAACGATTGATTTCATCCTGACAAATACGGGAGAAATAACCACACTCAAGCGTGGTGCCAATGCCGGGCGTATCCCCATCTACAATTGCGACTACGATATCATCTGTATCAAGATTGTTGTTGAAATCACCTTGACAGATTTGTTCTGCGGTTGCGCATTTGGTTTTATCATTGATAGAAGCATTGCGTTGTGGAGCATATAGTTCTACTTCTGGAAATTCTTGCTCAATACGTTGAGCGACTTTTTCATTATAGTCTCGCCAACACTCGGCAAAAATTTGTGAAGCAAGATATACTTTGATTTTCTTACTCAAAACTTATAAACCTCCTTTCTTATTTTCTTTATTATAACAGAAAATTTGAAGGAAGTCAAATTTTTATTTCTCATAAAAGCCCATATATAAAGCGTTGAAAGCAATCATATTAAAAGCCATATCAAGTTTGGTGTTTTTTGCTACTTGTTGTGCGACATAATGCCAACGAGCTGTTTTACTAATATCATCATCTGTTTTTGGTGGATAGGTATCATAGGCTTCTTGATACATTCCTTGTCCATCACTACCCATTTCCGCCCAATCGACAGTAATTTTTAGAGGAGAGTCATTGAGTTGTTTATCGCTGAGTAATAGATCTATATAGTTATTTATAGTGGTGAGAATAGAATAAAGAGGAACAAGTTGTCCGGTAAAGTTAGCAATATACAGGGTATTACTGCTATTCATTCCCGATAGATTCCCGCCATACTCTATATTAGACGGATCAAAAGCAGCCGCGAAAAAGTTCTAAGAGAGTAACGCTTTGACTATCCACTCTGCTTTACTTCGATTATCATCACCCGCAGCATAAAACGCAGCTAAGCTGGAAAGGTTGAGTAGAAGCAGATATAACACTCGGTTATCCATTTTACCGTGGCCGCTATCTAAACTAATGAGATTGGTAAGTAAATCACCCTACATAATGCCATACTTTCGCATATTTTTTATATTATAAAGTTTGTCTGAAAAAGCAATGTTATAACTTTCTTGGCCAGAGCTAATATGTAAAACTGTATCTATTTTCCCCTCTTGTTTTTCAATCTGATTTCTTTTATTCTCTATGAAGCGTTTGGTTTCTGTCAAGCCAGTCTTTTTATCGTGATGAGTATAGGTTAGATAGGGCTCATTGATTAGACTTTTTGATAAGGCTCCTAATTCTTCTATTCGTGTTTCTATAGAATTAGCTCCACCAGGAATAGTATCCTGTATAATACTACGATTCTTATCTTGGCCCACATTTTCTACCGTTAGATTATATCGATAGTGTCCATTTTGTAATACCTCTTGAGCAATTCCTGGATCTTTATTTATGCGCGCCACTCCAATTTCTGGCGCGTATGTGGCTAAACTATTACCAACGCGCTCCCAATTGATACCTGTTTCGCTGTATTGATTCCGGTGAGAAGATAATAACCGGATTGTATCTCCACCATTCAATGCTTCACGAACAATTTGGTGAACAACATCTGAGTCTGAGGCTTCCGCTTTAGCAAGAGAGCCTCGCTTTTCTATAATCAAAGCATCCATAAGGGCGTGATATGCTTCGACAAATGTTCTTACGGGAGAATCTGAATCCATTTTTTTGAGCTATGCTTTAGAAATAGAGAAATAACGACTAATATCTATATTTTTATCGTCTTTAGCTCGTTGACGACGAGAGCGAGAATATTGAGGGTTGCTCATAATGGCCTTCTAGCTGTCTTTGAAAATTTTTAGTTGTTTACGAATTTCTTGTAATTCCTAAGTGCCTCCTTTTCCTCGACCTGTGCCAGAAGTTATTGAAACCCTATCTTCATCAGAACCAAATAGGCTATCTGCGATTTTATCAAGCATTTGAATATAAGTTGCCTATAATTTTTCGGACTATAACCCATAAAGTTCGTCTTGGTAATATGCTTCTTCTAAGCCCGCGACTTTTGGTTCATTCTATTTTAGATAATCATAAAAATTTTTATAAGAAAAATTTGGATTATTTTTCATTCTTCTAAAGTCATCAAATATTTTTGCGACTTTAGCTAGCATAGAACGATAAGCCTTTTCTGTCTGGTCTGTTTTCTTTCTTATATCTTTCTAAGAACGCTCGAGGGCATTGAGATCCTATAAGGATTTATCTATAGATTCTTGCGGGCTTGTCTTTAGAACATCCCCTAAGCCATAATCTTTCCCAAAAGCATCACCTTGAACGCGCTTGTTCAAAAGGTCTCGCAGAGCCTAATCTCCGCCTACTATACGAGCGATGGAGGCCCAAATTTGTTTCTATTGGCCAATAATTTGATTATTTTGTTTAATATTTGCTTCGAGCACGCTCCTAATCTCTTGTGATGCGACGCTGTCTGCGTGTTCAAGAAAAGAAGAAAGATAAGCATTTGAAGAAGGAATATAAGGGTTGCCCTCTATATTTAGAGTGACTCCGAAACCGCCTAATGTATTCAGCCATTCCTGAGCATTTACATCATTTGACGAAAGTTTTTTACTCACACTCTCACCTCTATATAAAAAAATACCGTGCCTTACGCACGGTAATCATCGATACCATTGGGGAATTTACCATCTTCTGTCTGGTTTACCAGATACAGCTTACCAAATTCGGTAGCCGCGTATAGTGCGCCAAGATAACTGCGGGCGCTCACATTGAGGTCGCCATCTACATTAGTGAGGATATACTTGTCTGCGGAACCATCACGGTTGATGATAGAGACAAACTTGTTTACATCCTGAGCAGTAGTGAGAAGAATTTCAGCACGAATCATTTTAGGTTTTCTCCTTTCCATTCTTTTAATACTTCTGGATAACAATCGGCAAGAAAATTGATTAGATTATTATACTTAGAAGTAATTTCTTGGTTTTCCTTTTCTAAGGCGATATAAGATTCATTTTCATCTATAGAAAAAATACCCATAATAATTCTCCTTTCAAGAAGAAGGGTGGAGGCCAAGAGGGGGAACGATCCCCTAACCTGCGGTTTACGAAACCGCTGCTCTACCAATTGAGCTACCTGGCCATATACCCGACTTTCTGCGGTTATGGTCCGCTTGAATCAGAGGCGTTCCGCTCTCTCCGTATCGGGTGGGCTGCGTGAAATCCAGCCACGTGGTTGTTCCGGAAACAACATATATGGTGGGCGTAAATCGATTCGAACGATCAATGTATCATAGTGGCTGATTTTGAGTCAGCTGCGTCTCGCCAATTGCGCCATACGCCCGTATATGGTCTTCGCGGAGGGGTATGATCCCTCGACCCCAGCATTAAAAGTGCTGTGCTACTACCAACTGAGCTACGCGAAGTCGCTCCGCCCGATAACGGTGGGCGTGTCCCCGGATGATATCGTCGCGACGAACCATCGTCAATTCCATTCTTGAATTTTAACATTATTTTCACAAAGCCATCGCTGGATTATAATGCGCTCGCTACACATATTCTTTGGTGCTTCGAAAACAATGAAAGCAAAATCAACGTCTTCTAAGTTTTCACGCTTTTTGACGCGATTTGCTAAATTCTGTAAAGAATCACAAAATTTAGAGAAATCAATTTGAGAAAGTTGTTCATAATACTTTTGTAGAAAGTCGCAATCTTGTGGATGCCTCGGCTCACAAGAACCACGACAAAGATTACTACAGCCTTTTCCTGGTTTCAAAGGAGGGCAATCAATTACCCAAATACCGCGTTTGTCCTGGCCCAAGGGCCGCCATTTGGGCGGCCACATAGTTGTATTAAGCCCTACGAGATTCTTTGGGAAATTACGAACCATAGCCCAATAAGAAGTGTAAAGATTCATATTTGTCCTTTACCAATCAGTATAATCTGTGATATTTTGACTCTTATCCTTTCTAAATAAAGAAGGTGATAAGGTGCTACGGGTTTCTTTGAGAAAAATATGGAGGTTGGAGGAGTAGACGAGATTTGAACTCGCAAGAAAAACCTGCTTGGAGGGCAGGGGCCATACCATTAGGCGACTACTCCATAAAGGGGTGGAGAGATTTTGACGAAGCCGTTTGCGAGAACACTGCCCGCACTCTCCGAGGTATAGCAAACCTCTCTTTTGAATTTACTAACTGGAACAATGGTTCGTTCACTGGGATTATATGAAATCGCTACTTTCAAGACCAATGAATTTCACCACTATCCCTACAACTTCAATTCATGGGAGCGACCCAGTTTCGCAGTAATCGCATAACGATTACAGAAACCGTTTCTACGTCTTGTAGATCGGCAATTATCGTCCTCTAACCCAATTCTGGCTTGCATCTTACTTGGACGACGTTTCTCTCCATCCACATACCTCTGGGCCTTGCTATAGTCAAATTTATATACTGAGCAAAATATGAAGTAAGCAGTTATCCTATCATATTTTTACGCTCTGCCCGCTCCTCTTAGATAGCTCGGATTTCCGACGACCACTCTGGAGGGATCACACTATCACGTCTGCGAGGGGTCTCCTTTATTGGAGAGAAGTTCCCGTGGGAAAGCGTTATCCGGCCTGCTTATTACGTAGCCTACGCCTTTGCTCTTAGCTACAACCCTTTTCTCCCGCCCTCCTATTGGGTCTGTGGGAGAAGAAGTCGAGAGATTTCATTCGGTCCTGAACCGCATAGGCATCCTCCAACCGATTTGTGTTATGGCTGTTCCAGCCTGGCTTACTTCATATATAGTGGCTCAGGAGCCACCAGTGATAGTTTCAGTCCAGATTCCCATCAGTTGTTTGGTATAAGGGGAAGTTTCTTTCCTCTCTCAACCTTACACACATATTATAACTCAAAATTTGAGAAAAGTCAATTCTTTTTCTGTTCCAAAATTTCAACCCTTTCTTCCAGAGCATCGACCTGCCGCAGAAGTTGATTGAGAATCTCTTTGAAATCTCGAATTGTTAGCACGATTTCGCGTTCGTCCATATTAGTTCCACTTTACCTCCAATAAAAATAAGCTCACTTAGTGAGCTTTGTAAATAAGGTTTTACAATCTACCTCATAATTAGGGTAGCCCAAGAGGCACATTTTGTCTTGATTTTCTTCCAGCAAGTCCAAAAATTTTTCAAGATTTTTATAAGTAGAACGTACCAGACAATATACAAGACAATAGGTATCATTTGTGAAGGATGTCTTGGGCTTGAAGTGAATACCTGCGGCTTGAATTTTATTGGTGATATTGAGACTTAGGGTATCTACATACATAATTTCTTTGTAGAACAAGCCAGACAACCAATTACGCTTCTTCAATACAATTGCGTTGTAAATCATTATTCCTCCACGATACATTCATCAACAAATTGATTCAGGAGTTCTTTGACGAAGGGCAACTGTAGTCCCTCTGTATGAAGGATGGGACGGCCGCCTTCGTGAGACATTACAAATTCCACGCGGCCCCAACCTTGCGGAGCTTCCCAATCGATGCCAAAAACATCACAATCAGGAAGACGATTTGCCCAAGGAGTAAGACCATAAAATGTATAATGTTCTTCACCTTTAGAATGCCCATCTTTGAAAAAAGAGAGGTGGTATTCGTTGTTTTTATCTTTTTCCAGAATTACATCATCATTTTCAAAAAGACGTGTCATAAATTACTCCTTTCAATAATGGTCGTGAGTGCCCGTTCTGACCAAGCGCTTCCGTGAAGTAAACTTATAAGCCACGGCGTGCTACCATTACACCAACTCACGACGAGGGGAATTACTTCCCCAGTTGGTCAAGCATTGCTCGAAGTTCTTCAGGAGACTTATTGCGAAGTTCAGCGTTCTCACGCTCAAACAGAACTTCTTCGATGCGGGCGCGCTGCTGAGCACGAGCCGCAGCAGATTCGGCCTCCGCACGCTGCGCCTGCTTGTAAGCCACGATATGACGGATAATTTCAATCTTATTCATCAGATCAATGTTTTCCTTAGAAGGAGAAGCCAAAAGGCTTTCTTCCTCAGACTGCTTTACCTGAGCATTGAGCTTCTTGAAAATAGAATCCAACTGTTGAACGTTGAGTTCCCACAGATCATCTGTAGAAATCATACCATTGAAGGGGAAACGATAGTGATTACGGGACGCCAGTTCAAAATTAGCAGTCATAATTTTTTTCATCCTTTCTCAAAACAGAATCTTCATATATTGGGAAGTAGTAGCAGTTTTTACATTGACAACCAGAGAATTCCTAATGGTAGTGCTAAATCCAAGGCCGCAAAGAGGATTATCAATAGGCTGAACCGCCATCTGCGCGCCCAGTGCTTCCAGAACCTTACGATTCTTATTGAGTTCCTGATTGAGGAATTCATTATAAAAGCCATTGGGGGTTTCAGAAGATACGCAATTTTTCAACATAAAGAAGTAATGCTTGTTGCCAACGCCAGGTTCCTGCCAATAGTTAGGAGAATAGCACACCAGAGATACAGGAATGAAGTTGTTAGTAGAGATATTCCATACTTCCTTCGAGGACAGAGAAGAAGGAATATGTTCTTTCTTCATCGTAAGAGTGTTGCCTTTCTTTTCTACCGTAGCGACTCGAACCTCTTGGTTATCACGTAGGAAGTTGGGATAATCGAAAGAATAGATCTTACCATCAAACTCAACTTCAGCGCGGAAGCCAGAACTGGCCTGGCAACAATGAGTATCATAACACTTGACGTAGAAATTATATTCGCCATCAGGCATTCTATCCAGAGAAGGATAAGTAATGTTTTCCACCGCAGCCTTACCTTGGGTAGGATAGATGATATCTACATCAAGATTTCCGCAGGTAAAACGACTGAGTTTTTGACGATAGTAGATATGGAAGCAATTGTTAGGCTCTACGCAATGAGCGTCGTAGTCAGCTTCGTTGAAATCGTTCATATCATTCCACTGGATAGAGAAACGAAGAACTCCATCAACTTTGCCGCCAGCCTTCTTTACATTTTCACGAATCAGTAATATTGCCAGTGTAAGCCCAAGAGAAGTTGTTGTTCCACTTGAACATCGTCTTGCTTTCGGGATTGATGGGAGCAATCAGAGAGCAGAGATTCGCGGTCAATCGATTCTCAAAATAAGCCTCAACAGAAATAGCATTAGGAAGAATTTGCTGAATGAATTCTTCAATACCAATGGTAGCCACACGAGAGAAATCCTTGGGCTTATCAGAAGTCTTTGCGGCCAGTGCTTCAAAAGGATTGACCGGAGCATTCATCGCGGCCCGAGCATCACGATTGGCAAACAGGACGTTTGTAATCTTGATGTCATCCAATGTAGCATAGCGACGACCCAAAGAATCCAAATAACCCATATTCGTAATATCTTTTTGCGCCTGTTCAAGCATTCTCTTGGTGAAAATAGGCTTGGAACGTTTATAATTCGCGGGAGCAACAATAGTTTCATAGGCCCGCACAGCACTATCCAGATCGCGGCCGCCAGCGATATCAGACAGCAAAGTGCCGATAGAAGAATTTAGAATGTGGGAAATGGTAGTAGGACACTTAGTGGCCTCAAGCCAGCAATACAGTTCCTTATCCGCGGCTCGCTCATATTCGCCCTTCTTGATAAGCAGAGCGTCAATAACCGTCTTCCATTCATCGCCCTTATAGAGAGACTTGGAATTGATTAGGTCGAATACGGTAGAAATAGATTCATAGGAAAGTTCCGTCATCGCACGCTGGAAGCACTTGCGGTCATCGTTGTAAGCGCCCTTGAGACCCGCAATTTCTTGACGATCGCGAACATAAGCACGAGGAATGTTCAGCATAAAGTGATCCCAACGAATAATCTTCTCGCCACGTTCGTAGGAATAGGTCTCACCTGCCCGCGGCGTATCAATGAAGAAACGTTCATATAGAGGATGACGCTTTACTTCCGCGGACAAAGCCTTACAAACATCCGTAAAAGGATAAGGAGCATCAAAGTCCCAAATGGTATTGAAAGACTTGGTTTCCTCATTCCAAATTACGATAGAACCCACCTGATTGATGAAATGATGACAGCAGGAGCAATCATACTCACGACGAACGCGATACATAGGATTAGTGCCATCGGGGAAAGAGTTCTGGTAGAGCTGGTAGAAAGCATTTTTATCAATATCTACTTGGAAGATAGGCGGATTGGTGGACACAAGACGATCGAAGTTGGCTTTCAGAGCATCACGGAATTGAGGAAAATTGTCAATCATAGTTGTTTCCTTTCTGGGTTATAAAGCAGCCCAATCAGAGTCGGAGTAGGAGCGAATCTCTGTCTTTGTGAACGGTAAATCAAATTCTTTACACCAGCGTTCAAGTGTTCCTTTGCCGATATCCCATTCTCGGCAAAGAACGGCCAAAGGTTGCTGGCGAATAGCGTCTTTCAAATCTTCTCTGGTCAAGGATTCATAAATAGCTCGGCCCGTTTCAGTCAAAGCATTCTTAGCAGTAAAACTATCAGTTTGCGAATGGCAATTTGGGCAAGTAAAAACTAAATTAGAAACTTCATTATTATTCTTATCTCCATCTAAATGATGAAGTTGAAGTTTTAATTCTTGTCCTCGCCAACTACCTTGATTACCACAATAATAACATTCATATTTCAGCAAACCTTTTCTTAGAAGGATTCGCTTCATTGTAGTTGTGCCGTGATGAGTATTTTTAGCAAAATATTTTTGGATATCTTCATCACTGGAAATCATTGGCTGATAACTATATGAAGTAAGTTGCCGAGACCCTAATTTATCCATAAGATCTTGACGATTGAGTTCGGTCAAACGTTTTTTGATAAGTTCAAAAGTGTAAGTGCCGACTTCACCGTATCCTAAAGCCCGGCTTACTGCGGAATAATTGATTTCTGAATTACATAGCGCAATAAATTCTTCTTCAGGTAAAGCATAAACTTTGCTAATATGTCCCATAATATTCACCCCATATGAAAAATGTTTTTGGAAGCTTGATATGGGGTCATTGTCTCGTTGACTCCGGTAGTCAACGCTCCCTTCCAAAAGCGGCTTTAGTAAAAATAGCATCACCACGTAAAGGTAGCCGCTGAGATGCCCAGGCCCTCAAGGATTCGAACCTTGGTTTGCGCCTTCAAGGGGCTATGGTTTTCTTCCTACTCCACATCGCTGTGGCCGCTCTTCGAGCGTTGTAGGCTGGACTATTTCATTACCTTGCCATTACTGGTTTAGGTAGTCCCTATATAGTCTCTACGCATTTATCGTTTTCACGAATTTAGCAGGCCGTTGTCTCAGAGAGATTTTCGTCTATTAGGGGACTTTTCGCTATATGATTTCTCATATAGGCTCCTTTCATTCATTATAGAAAAGAGACCACTGTACTCGACCGCTGTACTAAGGGCCCATAGGCGGGCAGTTAGCCCGCGAAATTACTGTAGAAAAAACATTGTCAAAGGATTCATATCATTGAATTCCTTCGGGTAATAACCATACTCTTGATAATACTCCTGAAGTTTCTTAGCATAAGAACGCTGAAGTTCTGCGTAAGACCTATAAGCCTTATCGCTTTCCTTCTTCATTTCCTTTACCTGCTGCTGATACTCCCGCAGTTCTTCAATAGCGCTTGTGCGATTTTCTTCTCGCTTTTCCTGTGCGTGCTTGATTTCATTTTCCGCGGCAGTAGCCTCATCAAGACTGTCGTAATATTTATTCGTGATAGAAGAATAAAACTTCACCACTGGAATCATCTCCTTTTCTCATCTTTCATATATAGTTTACCAGAAAATTTGAAAAAAGTCAAATTTTTATCCCAGTGATTCGTCATCTGAATCAGAAATTTCTTCGTAGTCATATGCCGCATTAGTCATAGCGTTTTTTATACGGCTATAGTTCTCCAAGGCGGCCTTGCCACTGTAGAGACCACGCAGTGCTACGAATGCGGTTGTAAGGTATCCTACAATTGCCTATAAATTATCCGCAAGATGAGGAAATATGACGGTTAGTGTTAGTGCGACCATCATTAGAATACAATAGATTGCCGTATCAATGACGGTAAGTTTCTTACTATGTTCATTTGCGTTGGTAATGAAAGTTTGGAGAAAGTTCATCTGAGATTGATTGTTATCCATTGCCATCTTCACCTCCGCAAATATTGATAATTTGCTAATCTGTTAGCGGTTCATATTGAAGGTCAAGATAGACAAGAAAGTTTTCTTTTAGTGTTGCTTCTGCTGGGGCGTTGAGGTAGTTTCCTTGTGCGAAAGTGAAGTTTCCTGTAATCACTAAGTTTCCCTTACTATCGATTCTAAAAGCTTCATTGGACACGTCCATCACCACCCAAGAAGGTTAGCAAAATATCTTCTCTTGCTAACATACCAGTCGCGGGCAGAGAGAAAGAATACTAAGCATTTTTCACGGATTTTTCAGTGTCCTTGTCAAAATAACCACTTAGTTCAGTCTTACCATCGTAGGCCCGCAAAAGTTTTTGTAGCATCAACACATCACTACCACTGCGGCCCGGCCCTAAACTGCGAGTGCCCAGGGTATAGTGTTGACCAACATTGATATTTTTATATAGGAAATATTCGGTCATAATACCATAAAATTCCCAGTCTTCGGGATGGAAGTATTCCCGCGAAAGAATATTGTGGTCAAGAAAATATACATAAAGCAAATCATATTCATCATAATTTGCTCCACCCATATCTCTTGCCCCGGTGTAGCAGGTGATACCAAAATCACCATTCTTGTTCTTTACAAGAACACCTTCTGTCCACGGCATATCCTCAATTTCTCCCCAACTACTAAAACACCAGTCCTCGATAAGAATTTTCTCATAAATGGGAATGCGAGAACCGGCAATTTTTTGATAATAAGAAGAAATTATATCAGGAATAGACGTGTGCTCTGTCCCTGTAATATCTTTATTGTATAATTCGATGAAGTAAGCAATTAGGTCGCTTACAGGAGCCTTTTTGATTTTCATATTTTATCGCCCTCCTTATAAATAATGTCGCAAGCGGAGGTCGAAAAATGCGTTTTTGCGATAAAAAAATTGGAGGCTTACGCCTCCGGTTGTGTGTTATGCGGCAGTAGATAGCATACAAGAGTAATAACGCCATTTACTATCAGATGTGCCTGTTCATTTAGGTTGATTCCGGCCTTAGCCAGCGTAGTCTCAATATAGGTCTGAGCGTATTCATTGCGCTTTTCCTTATCGAGTTGACCCTGCTTCCACAGATTTTCTGCTTCTACCGTGCCTTCAATCGCGGCCTGAACAATCTTAGTGGCAATTTCCACAGCATTCTTATCCAGACCAATCTGGCCGGCCGCGCCGAGTAGAAGTTTGATAGCGTTTAGCACAGTCTTACAGATGCCGGAATACTTTAGGTAGTCCTTGTTTAGGAATAGTGCTACAATAATACCAATTAGTAGCACACCACCAATTCCGAGATACACATAACTCATAGTGTCCATTTGAATTACCTCACAGGTTGATATTAGGATTATACTTGGTTTCAATACCAAGCTGTTCCATTAGTTGAAGGGCTGCCACCTGGTCCATAGTTTGGGCGGGCTTAGCATATATAACTTTACTTAGTTCCGCATCTGCTACTGCCTGAGCACCATTTAGAGAAATGGCATCATCTACAAACATTACACCGTGGATGATATCTTGTTTACGGGCGCGCACAAATGCCGCCAACGCTGCGGAATAAGTAAAGTCATCATTATCTGGCACAAGTTTGTTGGAGTTGGCATAAACAACGTATTCGTCTTTGACGATTACCGCTCGATTTACCATACATTCACACCTCTTCTTTGGATTATATATATATTATATCAGAAAATTTGAAAAAAATCAAACTTTTCAAATATTATTTTTGTAATAATTTTGTAATAATTGATTTCTTTTTGAGACAATATTTCTTAGAAGTTGTAATATCCATCAGCCCGCGTTGATAACTTTTCCACTCTTTGTTGCTACTTATATTGTGAAGGGGTGATAGAGATGGCTCTAAATTATGGCGGGAGCCCTTACTTCAATACACAGTCGGCTCCAATGTTTCCGCAACCTAATGGCAATGTTTATCTGATTCAAAATAGTCTGGAAGTAGCAAATATTCCTACTTCTGGCGGGCTGGCCACAGTTATTTGTATGCCTGAGAATTTGATGTATATCAAAACAATTCAAAACGGGCAACCAACTCTGTTGGCTTACACAATCGCTCCATATGAGGCTCCTAAGACGGTTCCTACGTCCACGCAATCTAATTTAGAGTCGCGGGTGGCCGCACTGGAGCAACAACTAAATGCTATACGACAAGGGGGAGGTAAAGCAAATGTTCAACAATCCTCAGCAAGTAATGCGGCAGTTCCAGCGGAATCAAAGTGGGATGTTTAATGGATAGCAGCCACAAACGCCGCCTATAAACCAATAGCAGTTTATTGCTTGGGTGCCGCAAATCAATCCAGCGATGTTGAACCAATTGGCTGCGGTTGCTCGTTCACAAGGAATGAGTGAAACGGACATCAATGCTGGAATCAACTTTATTCAAGACTTACGACGCTAAACGTGGTAAAACCACGAAATTTTATATGAGGTGAATCAATTATGACTTTTGAAAATGGTATGTCTCCTGCTGATATGGCAGCTGTATTCGGCAACCGTCGTGATGATGGCTACGGAATGGACGCAATGTGGAGCAATCCTTTTGTCTACCTAATCTGGATTTACGCTTTCCGTATGTTCGGTGGTTGGGGTAATGGCGATGCCGCGGCTCAAGGTGCTCTCACACGGGCGGAACTGTATGATGGACTAAATTTCCAGACAATTACAGATAAACTCGATACTATGGGCCAGACCCTATGTCAGGGCTTCAATAGTGTCAATACCAATATGCTACAGGGCTTCAACCAAGCCAATATTTCTAATCTACAAGGCTTCAATCAGGTCGGTCGCGATCTATGTTCTGGTTTCAATGGCGTTCAGCAGGGAATGGCTCAGCTGGGCTATACTCAGTCTCAATGCTGCTGCGACATCAAGCAGGGCTTAGCTTCTCTGTCTGCTGAGAACTATCGCAATACTTGCGAAATTACCAATACCATTCGTAATGAAGCTCGTGAGACTCGTGAACTTATCGTTGCGAACACTATTCAGGATCTGCGCGATCGTCTTGCTGATAAGGACCGCGATTTGGTCGAAGCTAATAACCTTATTAGTCAGTATAGTCAGACCTCTACTATTATTGGTGCTCTACAGAACAAATCTCCTGTGCCCGCCTATGTAGTTGGCTATGCTACCAATGGTATGGTTCCTAATGGCTATGACTATACCTATTTTGGCTCTTCTGCTGGCGGTTGCCAGACCTGCCGCGGCTAATATAATAGGAGGAAACAGTAATGCTATATACCTATTCTAACACAGACCAGACTGTTGCTGTGAATGGAGTAGTCGCTCTTGGCAACAACGGTGTCAGCACTTGCGGATGTATTACTCACGCCGCAGGCACTGGCTCTGTAAGTCTTCAGCGAGCGGGCTACTATCGAATTACTGTCAACGCTGACGCCGCGAATACCACAGCAACAGCTGGCAACATCACACTACAATTGTATTCTAATGGCACCGCATATGCGGGAGCAGAAGCGACGCAGACGAGTGAAAGCACTACAGACGTTGCCAATTTGAGTTTCACGGCACTGATTAGAGTTTTACCTAACTGTTGTGCGATAGACAATAACTTGCCCACTACTTTGACACTGGCGAACACAGGTATTGCGGCGACAATCAGTAATGTAGCGATGACGGTGGTGAGATTGTAAAATGACAACTAAATATTATAAATATTTGTATAAACTTATGAAAGACGATTTGACCGATGCGAAAATGGAACTTGACTACGCTTATTGCGCCAAAGAAGATGGCGAAGCTGAACTGGCTAAGTATTTCGGAACGGCCGCATCAGAGCGTCTAAATAAGTCATTCAAAGAAACACACGCTTTATTTCAGAATTATGCGCAGCAAGAAACAGACTTTGAAAAAGAAAGTGTTTCTATGTGTCTATGGGATGAAATTCACCAAGAAATGGAAGATGAATACGAATATTTGCTAAAACGTCTTGCGAAACTATAATATATAAGGGGTAGAACTTCGGTTCTACCCCTATTTTTTTATGTATACCACTCTTCAACAAAGGAGTTCTCCATCGTATAACATACGTGCGTAATACCGAGGTCCCGCATAAAACTTTCACAAGCAATACAAGGACGGGCGCACGCACGAGTGCCATTGCGTAATTCACGATAAACATAGACATCGACTTTGGAAAAATCAATGTCTAAATATTTTATCTTATTTAGAGCCGCAATTTCAGCGTGGACGCAAGAAGGGTAGTAATGATTGGTAGAAGTATCAAAACGCAAAGAATTATATCGCCATTGAACCGTGCTTGTGCGGCTCTTGTTGTTGCTTTTAGCAATAATATTTCCTTTCCACACAACTACGCATCCAATGCGGGCCTTCGATGCTCCACGAAAATCGCTATTCAAAGCACATTCTCGCGCAAAACTAAAGAAGCGTTCTTTCAAATCAATCTCCCACCAAATTATAGAATAGTTCAGGATCAATGTTGAGGAAATACGTAATGATTTCTTCTTGGGAACTAAAAGCGCTGGCCGCGGGTTCGGCCGCTAATAGGTGAATTTCTTCTATACAAGCCATAATACCATTTGCGGCTTGCGTAGTAGACATATGGTTCTGCTCAACTAAGAATTTCATAAGTCCAGAAACATTCATCTCTTTATCCTCCCGTGAAGTTCATAGTGGTCATCTTCTTTGGAGATAGTAAGCTCCACTACATTTGGATCGAAGACGCCTAATACATTATTCATACACTGTTCACTAATGTCTGCTTCGGTATAAATGTAATGGAACTCTCCCCAGGCCCGCAAGAAATTAGAGAATTTCTCTACCAAGAACTGCTCTTGATTATACATTCTGAATCTGTTCCTTCCACCAATTGATTATGATTTCACTGGTATGGCACCAAAGATAATCTTCTCCATCTGTAAATACAACAGCACAATAATAGCCGTTATGCGCCCAAGGTGCTTCATAAGAAATACCAATAAGTTGATAATGGGATTCGTGAAGCTGCTTACAGGTGCGGCCGAAGGAAGTATCGATAAAAGAGTTGTCGGAGGTATGAACCCAATTAGATAGTTCAGTAGATGAAAATTCATTATTAAGAGCTTCCGCATCTTCAAAATGACAGAACTGCTTTACATCTTCACTATAACGCTTATAAGGGTTGATAAACTCCATAGTTTTCTCCTTTACATATTGCGGGCGGTCGTAAGTTCGGGATGACTGCCGGTTGTAGGAATGGCATCGATACTACGATAAAGAGGAGTAGCGGTAATGGTCTGTGTCTTGCTTCCTTCCTTCAATAGTTCATCCAGAATCTGTTTCACATTATTGATACAAAAGTCTTCTGTTTCTTTGCCAACAATTCCTTTGCCACTAATTCCAGAATTCACCAAAACATCCATATAAGCCGCGGCCTGGGCTACTTTACTCAATTCTTGATTAGTCATTGTTTACTCCTTTTTCATAATATCTGTTAGAATAAATCGCTGAGGTCTACATCGACATCATCAATATTACCATCATAGCGATAGGACTGTTGAGCGATTTTTTGAGCTTCTTCAAAATCTTCCACGGAAGCATCGAGCCATTTAGTCTTACCCATCTTGAGGTAGTCAAGCTGATTACGGTAAATCTTCTTGGGTTCTACAAGTTTCTTATATTTACCTACTTCATCCGCCATCATAAATTTACGCAACACATTGATGATAGTGTAATATACTGTATCTACATCTTTGGTGCCATCAATTGCTACAAAATTAGCACGAGAACGAGCCATACGGTCATACTCCGCAATAACTTTCTCATAGAAGTCGTGTTGTTCTGCTTCAATGCGGTCTGTGGGAATTCCGCGGGCCGCCTTACGTTCCAGCATAACCTCATAAGGAATGCGAAGATAGAATATACAATCTGGCAGATATTCTTCTGTTGCCCATCGATTGAAAGAAAACATTGGCCCAAGCATTCGACGAGTTAGATTGCCATTGGTGTCTTCTACTAAGGTAGAAGGGGTAAATAATTCACGACCACAACCTTGATAAGCATAGGAAGAATATACAGATCTGTCTGAAATTACTACATCTCCGGCTTCAAGATGCGGCCGAATGGTTGTAGGAATAGCCTGAGCGCGTGAGGCCGCGAAAAGCAACGCTTCGGTCTTCGGAGTCATATCTTTATTTTCTGGATTTAGAATAATTTGACGAATTTGTTCTGCGACAGGCGAATCCGTGCCGCCTGGTTCACGCGTGAAGAAGGTAGAGAATCCTTCACAATCGAGCCAATGTTTTACACGCTCAATTTGAGTTGTCTTTCCCGCGCAGTCAATGGCCTCGAAGGCAATATAATAGCCTGGATATGGTCGATTTTTGCTCATAGCTTACCTCCACAATACGGGCAGTAATTATAGGTAATAAGCATCGCCCGCCCGCAACAAAATGTAGTGCGATAATCTTTTTCTCGTTTATAGGGATAAAAATCGCATCTACGGGTATCTCCTTTACAAGAGCAGGGGTCTATTTCCTTTGTTCCCAAGCAAACTTCACGTGAAGAATCATAACAACTACAACATTTTTCCATAGGATTACTTCCTTACAGGGTCTTCAATAGATTGAACACCGTTTTTATCAATATAGAATACTTTCTTATTCTCAAGATCATATACAGCAGAAACACCACACACGGCTGTGCCTATGTCGAGGTCAAGTTTATTGCCATTGTAGAGAACAGCCTTATGATCAAAATTACGATGGCCAGTCAAATGCTCTACGGGAGTATGACCGTGAATTAGCGTGCGGCACTCATACCAAGGTTGGGCAAAGTGGGAGCGATGCCACGTAAAATCCCATAGATCTTGTTTAGCCCAATCTTCGTAGAGAGTAGTTCGCGCGCAGCCGCTGTGGCACATATCGTAATTTCCATCAGACAAAGTAGCGGGAAGTTTATCAAGCCAGTTGATAATATTCATTGGTCGGCCCGCATCTTCCCACGCTTGGAAAGTAGAGGCACCGCCATTACAGAAGAGAAGATAAACTTGTTCGCTAACAGCCTCGTCTCTCATATATTCGCGGGCCGCTTCGATTAGAAGTTCTTCGTGATTGCCACGGAGATAAGTAAGATTGGGCATATTTTTCATCTCATAAATAATGCGAAAGCCATCCGTGCCACGATCTGCGGCATCACCGAGAAAAACAGTAGGCTGGCTGCCAATGAATTTCTTGATTTGTTCCCAAACCTCCCTATTGCCGTGGAGGTCGGTAAATACAAAGCGATTAGTCATTTCAATCTTCTCCTTTTTACTCTTATATTATATCTCAAAATTTGAAAAAAGTCAAAAAAAAGAAGGCTGAATCAGCCTTTCAATTTATAGATAAATTTTACGTGTGTATAATCTTTTATGGTAATATCAAAGTCTCGTTTTACAACATTAGCCAAAAAAGGAAGAATATAGTGATCATAATATTCCAGGCTATAAGAGGTTCCAATTTGTGAAGCAATATATTCCGTAGAGCAAGGCAGGTAGTTTTCTTTTACCTCTCGCTGCCAATTATCCTTATAACGATACTTTAGTAAAAAGTGAATCAGATTGTAATTATCACAAATACTACCATGCTCCAGCTCAAACTCTTGTATGGCCGCCGCGGAATAGTTGCTTTTTACTTTGATTAGATCTTCTTTTAGAGAAGCGCGGTGAGCATTTTCATCTAAACACATATCACGAATAATTATATATTTGAAACCAACAGAATTGACGAAATGCCAGAAATCATCAATTCCCTCTTCTGAACTATAACTATATACTTCGTGAATAATGGAAGAAAGGTTGAGCGCACATTCGTCAATACCATAGTGGTGTTCCTTTAGCCAAGTAATAAATTCATAAGGATTGGCATAAAATACACAATTTTCATATGTGTTCGCTGCGGCGGCTTGTGAGATCATATCTTCATTCTTATCATAACCAATAAAGGTCATTTCTGGAAATAGTGGTGCGAGAAAACGAATAAGAGCTCCATCCGCGCAACCATAATCAACAATGACCTTGATTGTATCGTCGATTTTATCCATAAAGAAGATTTTATCGATTAGGCTTTTAGACATAGAAAGATTATAGCGATTGAGGTCCACGATGGGATTGGTGTTTAGTTCAGACATAAGCTCATCCTTTCGAAGAGTAGATAATTTCCACAATAATTGCGAAAATTCCGACAATTATAAAAATAAAGTTGAGAATCTTGAAAGCAGATGTCATTTTATACCTCTTTTAGTAGTCTCTCAATTGTGCTTTCAATTTTATTCTTTCAATTCTCTTAGGAGGCTAACCATTATTACAACGAACCAAAATATTCCTGGGATTATCAAAGAAACGATAAAAACAACGCTAAGAACGAGGTCAAGAGTAGATGTCATTTTTATATCTCTCCTTTAGTCGTTCTCGCAACAATTTCTCTTGTTCACGGGCAGCCGCACTTGCGACATTTTCTTTTTTATGTTGACGCTCTCGTATAATATCTGGCAGGTCTAACGCAAGCCATTTCCCAATAAGAGAACCCACCGCAAATGCGGCCAAACGCACAATAAAAGATAGCATATTATTTACTCCTATTATGTTGTTTACTAAGTATGAAATAAACAACAAATATTCCAAATTGAATTGTGAGTTCTATGGCAATAATCATCATTATAGTTGCGAGAATACCAATGCCAATTTGAATTATGCTCATTTCCTTGATCTCCTATCTTCATTCAGCAGATACCAGGTCACGATAGAGCCCCATATACACCCAATAAGATACCAAAACAATCCGGGCATATTAGTTCTCCTTCTTCGCCTTCTTCAGCAAATATCTATTCGACACAGCCTTGAAAGAAATCTTGCCATCCCAAGAACGAATTACCAGACCCTCTCTGTCGGTAGGATGAATAGTAGATTCGCCTTCCGCATACGCAAGCATATCATCCACTTCATCAGGCAGAATATAGCTGGTTTCCAAAATAGGAACAAACTTCAAGCCACGGGCTTCCATAAGGCTTTTCGCAGTCAGGCTGCCATAGCGGCCGTTCTGGCTGTCGATGAAGTTGAATACATAGAAATCATAGTCTTTCAGTTCGTAGATATTGCCGCAAATCTTCGGCCCAACGATTTCGCCCTGAACTGCGCAATACTTCCAATCCGGATGAATGTCGAGGAAGAAAGCAAGTTTATTGCGAATATCGTATTTATTGGCAATAATCCAATAAATGTTCTCGTCATAAAAACACTTCTTTGCTTCGGAAGTCTGGCACACATTGCGGGAACACACATAAAATTTATAGTGTTTTCCGTGCTTGCGTTCCAGAATGAAAGTCCCCGACGAACCCTCAAGTTTTTCGCTGACAATCATAGGAGTTTTTATCTTTAGAACATCCGGCCAAGACTGGACACGCACTTCGTCGGTTTTCTTCACAAACTCAAACTGAGTGGGGAAGCGACCTTCCTTGGGAACACTACGGAACATCCACTTGAAAGTAATCTTGCGGAACCACTCATACTTCATCATAGTCTTGAACCACTTCTTCTTGAAGAGGTCAGGCCGCTTAGACTTCATACGCTGTTCCGGAGTGATTTCAGGAGCAACATAGTCATCCTGAATCTTTTCAATACCAAGAATCTTGGCTACATCCTGGCCTATAGTATACGTGCCCGCGGGCAGAATAGACATAGGCAGAATCAAACCCTGAGAGATTTGACCGCGAAGTTTGATGGTTTTTACCTTGTAGTTGCGGGGCGCCAGGAACTGTGCCCACTCTGCGTCAGAGGGACAACGGCTATCAATTTCAACATAGACAATCTTGTTGCCTACACTGTAGTTTTCGGCCTTACGAACAACAACCTGCCAGCCCAAAACGTGAGCTACTTCGATGTTGTCTGCTCCTTCGATAGGGGTAATGTTATTGATAAGCTCGACGTGAGCCATTATACGTTCAGACATTGAGTTCTCCTTTCAGCCGTTCAGTTTCAGCTTCCCAATCGATTTTCAGTCCCGGCGTGTTGGGTGTGTTGGCATAACCACACACCGGACAAGTGAGAGAATATCCAAAATTCTCGTCATCAATAATATCGGATTCCGTAAATCTTAGAATAGATTTACATTTATAACATTTCGTTAGATATTTTGGCGCGTTGTATTCGTGCCGCACAATTACTTCAATTGCCATTACTTCTTCCTTTCCATCCACACAAGAATCAAACCAGAAATTTTTTCACACACATCAATAAACAACTCTACTGCCGCCATAATAATTATCACACACAGGCCCGCGAAGGCGACATAAGCAAAGATATCAAGCATCAGAAATTCCTTTCATAATGGCCAATACGACAAGACCGAGAGAACAAGTAAACAACGCGGCCGAACCATAGATAAGAAATAGCAAGAGTTCTCTCACTCGTCGCACCCACAGTCGCATTCTTCGTCAAATTCACCAAAAATATCATCACTATAGTAGAAACAAGGATCAATGTTCTGTTCCATATAACCAAACGCCGCGGCCGCGCGAGAACTCATATAAGCAAAGGTATCAGTGGTGATATCGTGAGGGCAGGTAAAGGTGAGACTGGTGTTGATACCAGTCTTGGCATCATAGTGAGAAAAGGTATAGTTCTGAGTAGTATCCTTATTCATCTTCGGGGTCTCCTTCCGCATCGTCGTCCCAAGGCTCAATTAGACCATTGGCCTTCTTGTAGTTATATTCACGGACTTCATTCATCTGTTTCATTGCCTTAGTGAAAAGTTCGAACCTGGCGGCATACCCCTTTCCAAAAGGAATCTTAGAGAGAGGCGCCCCATATAGCGTTTCAGCATATTCGCCGCAAAGCTCCCACATACGAGTTGCTTCGGCTGGAGATACAAAAGAGTTATCCAGGCAGGCAGAGAGAATGGTGCGAGATTCAAAATTAGAACGCATAATAATTACTCCTTTATTAGCCATTTTTCGTTAGTTTTTTTCCAACAATGTTTTCAAGTGGCTCACCGGATTTCACACGAAGGATCCGTTTTTGCCACGAGGCTATCATCATCCAACAGTATTGGATGTCACCTTGGGGCTCCCGTTTTATATGTTTGGCTTTACGCGATATTCTTCGCTCATTTCTCGCAATCCTGCGAAACATATATTCCTGTTGCCCTACATAGGAAGCGACCAGCTGGCGACGTTTCTGTTTTTCTTCTTCTGGAATATTCATTGTATCAAATACATCCATACTCGCTTCACTCCTTTCTTCATCTTACATATATAGTATAACACAAAAAAAGAGAGAAATCAAATTTTCTCTCCTTTGAATTTATTGATTTACAATTTTTCCCATTTCTCGCTTGGTAAAGGCCCAATCTGTCTTATAATTTTCACGACTGTAAATATTGTAATCTGGACCGGGCCAACCCCATATATAATACGCGGTTTCTTCATCTTTCGACCACGAAAGATTGTCAGTTTCTATTTCAATAATAGTATTATTTTCCGCAGATGTTCCGTCAGCATTAGTATATAGGCGAGAATAAATAACTGGAATGGTTTGAAAGATTTCTTTCAAGGATTTATTGGTATCAAGATTTATTTCACTCATTCTTTTCCCCAAATTCCTCTACAGTAAAAGCCCAGTCTTTCATATAGTTATGCCAAGTAAGCACACTGGACTCACCGGTTTCTTTCCATACATAACACGCAGCTTCATCATTATTACTCCATACTAAATCTTTTGCGGCGATAGGCATAATAGCATCGCGTAGCCGCACATAAACACCGTCTCGGAAACTAATAAAAGTTTTTAGCGTGATTATGGTTTCACAAGAAAAAATACCTGGGGTTGGGCTAAGAGACAAATTAGAAGCCGGAATTTTATTCAATGCTTCTTCTTCTACTAAGGTAAGTGTCTCGACGTTTATCTTTCCTAATTCAATACGTTGGCCATCACGTTCTAAATAAGTTTTTTTAATATCAATCGGAACGGCTATTTTCTTCATCTTCCCAGCCATATGTAGACCACCTCCATACCAGTTCGGCCAACTCTTCGCGGCATTGTGGACACAATCGCTTCTTGACGGTTAGAATATCTTTCGACTTGTCCGCCATCCTATCTCTAGAGGGTAATGTAGAATGAAGCATTGGTATAGAATATTCCCGAAGTTCTTTTTGTGGAAATATTCTTGCACAATGACTACACAAGCACATATCAATCATATGATCTGCTCAACCTCATCAAACAGAATATCTATATTCGGACCTGCGTTTTTCCTGTTTGCGTGCCAGTGGCCGCAATACCACTTGTCATAGGTAATTTCTTTCTTTACCCTCACCAAGAAATCTTCCATACGACGATCTGCCTTGGACTGGTCTACTCCCTTGATGAAAAGATCAGTAGGAATATAAGGAGTAGGAATGGTGTGGGTGAAAACAAAATCAAAGTGCCGCGTATGGATCTGATGAAGAATATTATTCATATCCTGTAGACTAATAACTTCGTGCTCAGTCCAATACCAGCCCATCATTTGACGATATTCTTTATCAATGCTTCCGGCCCCACCTACTACAAGACAAGGATGGCCCGCGATATAATAGGTATTGCCATTTACCGCGTGATAAATATTGGGATACTGGAAATTCTGATATGCGATTCCCACCATATCATCGCCCAATTTCATAAGTGTTTTCAGATATCCTTCGGCCGCGCGATCCTCGGGAGGGCAACTATGATTGCCTTGAATATCCAGAATGGTAATAGGAAGAGTGGAGAGATATTGCTTGAGCATATGTTCACGAGCATCTTCCTTTTCTCCATATAGAATGCCAGAATCACCCAGAAGAATCAGCACATCATTGCGGGTAGTATGATTATTCTCGCAGAAATATTCAATCCAGTCAAAAGAACCGTGGGCATCGCCACGAACAAACGCTCTTACTTCTGCCACGAAATTACCGCCTTTCTAAATTTTCCTTCAATCAGAGCATCATTTACATCAAAGCCACGTATCATTAGTTCTGACTTGTGGTCCATAATGAAAGACGCCATAGGTTCAGTAGAAGCCAACAGATTTCTATATCCGTGAACAGCCGCATCATATAGGCTGTATACAAGATAATTTTCCATATTCATCGCAGCCATTTGCGAAGGTCCATCGTGCTGAGCATCAGCAATTCGATTGAGTTCCGCTGCTGACGGTATGTTCATAAGGTAGTCCTCCTAATGTTTTATTACTATAGACAAGTTGCGGGCGGCCACATTTAGGACAGTAGAAACCATAGCGATAATCCCAAATTAGCCATTGGCTACATTTTTCACACTGATACATTTTATCTCCAACTCAAAAGAGCTATGTCTTCAAAAGTATAAACAGTAAAGTCAAAAGATTCCAGAAAAGATTTATATGTAAGCACGAGTCAATAGATTTTACGACAATCTTCTTTAGGACTATTAGCCCACAAAGCGACTGAATGTCGCCTCGCCGCCAACACGGCATATCGTTCAGCACTATACGTTATTCCTCTTCCTTTCTATGCTTATTCTTTCTCTTATAAAGTTTCTTACTGGGAATTACTTTCGTCGCAGGATGGATATCTCCCCAGTTGCGACGTTGCTTCTGAAAAATTTCAGCCCAGCTCTGTTTCTTCGATGAGTCCTTCATCTTTCATTTCCTCCATTGCTACAGGAACGAAGTCTTCACCATACTCTTCCAAAAGCATCTCCCAGGCGTTAGACCAACCTTCCCAATTATCTACGCCCGCGGCATTGAGATATCTAATCAAAATCTCGTTATAAACAAGTTCTTTCAAATCAGATTCGCGAATAATATAATAGCGTTCCATTAGAAATTCCTTCCTCCATCATAGGGATAAATCTTTTCTCTGCCCCTCAATGTAAGCGGGCGGCCGCAAAAAGGACAAGGAAAATCAACAATTTCTTTACGTTGCTTATGCCGCATAGTTATTACAACACTACAGTAAATACAACGCCACTGTTCTTCTATAATAAGGGGGATTGGCTGAGCATTCGTATCAATCCCAGAGGTCAAGTAGCCATTCGCCAAGAGTATTCCACGCCTCCTTGACCTTAGCCGCACCCTGTTTAGCACGCTCCAGGTCTTCAATTTCATCAATCATATCGTAGCCTTCTTCAAATTCCGCGGCCAGATGGTAAAGGAAATCGTGCCACTGCTGCGGTGTCTCACTAATACCCTCCACTGGCGTGCCCGGATAAGAATGGGTGTTATCCGCGAACTCACGCAAACCGTTTACCAGAATCTCCATAAGAAAAGCATCCATATCCCACAGATCGTAATCACAATACCCTTTTTCAATACGCTGTTTCTTCCATTTCTCCAAACGTTCTTTGTAGAACGCTCCGTCCTCAGAAGCAAGTTTCTGTTCGGTATATACCTTATTCAGGTCAAGTTGTTTCTCCATACCTACTGCTCCTCCTTCACTTTGATATATATAGTATAGCATAAAAATTCACTTTTGTCAAAAAAGAAAAGCTTCCAGTAAATTACTGGAAGCCATAGCGCTCACGAATAAGTTTGTAAATATCTTCGATATTCACGGGATAGTTGTTCCAGGCATCAAGTTCTACGTGAATAGAATCAGTTGCGGGATCCCACTTCTCTTTGGTATGAGAATGGCCGCAAAGATTGTATACACGTTCCCAAGGCTTCTTTTCAAAATCGAAGTTAGTCGTGGCCATAGGATAGTGAGAAAGCATAAAGTTCTTGCCGTTGAACTTGGCTGGAGCCGCATAGCCCAACATTTGATATCCAAGAGAATATTCATAAAGACGAACTCGGGTATCAGTACAATGATTGCCACGAATTACGCGAATATCCTTACATTGAATCTGACGTAGTTTTCTTGCTCCTTCTTCATTATCACCCAGCATAAGGTCGCCAAGAAGATAAAGCGTGTCTTCGGGAGCAACTACCTCATTGATGTTGTCGATAATAGCTTCATCGTGTTCTTCAATAGAAGAGAAACCGCGAGGAACATAAAGAAATTCCTTTTGATGACCCAAATGAAGGTCGGAGGAAAACCATATTTCGCCCATTTTATTCTTCCTTTCTTGAATCGTATGAGTAATAATACCATCCATTCATATAATCTTTACTGTGGCGATATTCTTCATCGGCCGCGTCGGATGTGTCCAACTTATAAGTCTTCAAAAATGACAAACAGTTTGGAAGTTCACATTCACAGTAATTTACCAGATTATACCATAGATCTTTTTCTGGTTCAGCCATCAGGTCATACCAATCACCAAGAGAAGTGAGAATGTCAAACATAATGCGGTTGATCGCGGCCTGCCGCATATTCTTATTCTCATACTTCCGCGCCCATCCAATCTGGGAGTCCCAGAAGTCCTCGGCTTCTTCTTTGGTATATTCGGTGAATAATGTATGACCAATTTGATTTAGAACATACTCAGTTGTTTTAGGGACAGTAGTCTTCCCAACAACACATACCCACATATTATTATACCACCTTGATTTTATTATATTCATTCACTTCAAAGATGATTGAAATTCTTTCATCTTCTTCGTAAATAGGAGCTACAAAAGTTCGTGCCATTTTACGAAGAACGTCATCAGGAACTCGAGCGCGCCCTTCTCGCTGAGCATTGCGGGCCAGTGCTACATCAATAGGCACGTTGAAGTAATAACACTGGATTTCAATTGGTTCGCCATCATAGGACAAATCAATATCTTTCAGAAGACGTTTGCGGGCCTTCTCACTCATATTAGTGGAATCTGCTATGACATCCTTGCCCGCAGATAAATTCTCCACAATGAGGTCTACATAGTCCATCCATACGCGAGTTTCATAGGCAAAATATTCATCTCCTTCTTGGAGATAACGCATACGAATTTCATCGCGAGAAATATATATGCCCTTATCCTTCAATTCTTCGTGGGCAAACGTAGACTTGCCAACACCAGGAAAGCCGCAAAGCATAATCAATTTAGGCATTAGGAGCCTCCTTTCCGCGAATACCAATAGTTTTTTGCCATTCAGAAATCATTTCATAGAAAAGGTTTGAAGAAAATACATCCTTATGGCCGCCAATCCAAAGATACACAAGACCATCTTCTTCTGTATAGGAATAGCGAGTGTCAGTTGTGATTTCTAAGTAGTGTGCTTTGGCAATCACAGCGCCAGACATAAAAGTCATCATCACTTCATAAGGAATCCACTCACCACTTGCCAAATTTACCGTGCCGTCTTTAGAAAAGGTGTAAAATTCATCATTTTTCATTATGATCCCTCATAAGCGCTTCCATCCAAGCGTCCGCATAACGATATAGTTCCTTATCAATGTTCTCGCCATTCTTATATAAATGGCCTTGAGAGAGACGATAGCAATCATTACCTACTACCGCGGCCCGGTCTTCATTGTTCCACCAGGCACAAAAGAACTCAGCTTGAATCTCAGGAGGCAATGGTTCCAACTCCTTTCTACTTTTATAGTATAGCAAAAAATTCGCGAAAAGTCAAATTTTCGCGAATAGAACTCTCAATCCAACAATTTCAAATATTCATCTACCGCAACAGACCAAGCGGCAGACGTGCCAAAATCAAACGAGATGTCTTGTTGAAGGCCACCTCTATGGCATACGATATCAATATAATCACATTCAGGCATACAAGTATACATCCAAGAATATCCATCGTAGCCCTTCCATATGTCTTTTTGAACACCGAGCCGCCGCAGATTTAGGACGTGTTCGATTATATCGGCAGGCAAGAATTTCTCGCCTATCATTATACCTTCTCTTTTCATCGGCGATCGCTCCCAGCACCAAGGCAAGCCGCAATAACAAAGCCAAGAATAAATCCTACAGAAGCACAAACAAAATACCACATATTAGTTTAGAGTCTCCTTTAGCCAATAGTCAAGGGAAGCAAAAAATTCTTTCGCAGGCCACATAAAAGAACTCCTCTGATTATGACACCCCGTAACCGCCCCATCGCGCTGTTCAAACATCCAGTCGTCAATAGTCAACTTAGTGAAATCACGAGGGGCCGCACACAATACTTTCATAGTTGAAGAAGGGCAAGAAAGTGAAATAAGACCCTCCCACATAAAGTCATCATTCGGAAGTATCAGACCGCGAGGTTCAACCTGAGACAGCGGCTTGGTGAATTTATTATATGCCTGAATAATCTCCTCCCAATCATCTTCGGGGAACCAAACAAAACGTAGGTTATCTTCCTCATAACACTCAATGACGACACCCTCGTCGTATAGCCGCCAGCCAGGAGCAGTGCCGCGGGCGTTCCAACAAGTCGGTCTGCCGTCCCGCCAAGCCTTGATAATTCGCTCAAAAGGGGCCTGAGCAATCCTTACAACATCGTGTTCATCGCGAAGAGTAATTTTCTGCTCTGTGCTATAGTAGTCGATAGAGGAGAGACCTGTCTTATAGAAATAATTCATTCTTTATTCTCCTTCATTATTTCATCCAACATTCTGCTTTGCTCATATGCTTCATCCGCGGCGGCCCGCAGTTCTTCATCGCTCATAGTAGCGAGTCTTCTTCTAAAATCCTCAATTATTTGAGCCATATCCAACATAATCTTTCACCTCAAACCACTTACACCAAGGTCGTGGCATAGCTGGACGATGAATAATCTTATCCTTCAATTGACATTCAAACCAATCTGGAAATTCTGGGAATACGACAGGAGCACCTCGCTTACAATAACTACAAAATTTACATCTCTTATGGCTCTCTCTGTATTCACGCATCTTCTCGTCCACGCGGCCCATCCTCCATTGTTCCATTCTCGTAGATTGTAGAAACATACTTAGTATAACGACGCTTATAATTATACCAATATGTTATAGCAATCTCGTGCGTTTCTTCATTGTATTCTACTGCGACGTCATCAGCATTGAGAATCAAAGTCTTCATTTAGTTTTACCATCCTTTTGCCGCATTTATACAGCCATTCATCATAATCTGCTTTTACCATCGCACTGGGAACCATTTCTGCGAACCATTCAGGATGATGGAGGACTGTAGAACCAGCGATAGCAGATTCAACAAATTCATCAACTTCAAACTTACTAAGTTTACCCTTCTTCATTGAGAGAATGTCCGGCCCGCATTCATAGCAAATCTCACGGTCGAGGTAATGTTCCAAAAACCGGCAAGCTCGTGCGAGATGATAAAGTGCTTTAGGGTTATAGCCCAACTTCTTATCGAAGTTTTTACCAGTTTGCTTATAGAGTTCTTTTCCCATCGCCCCAATATACCCTATTGTAGCATCATACATCTGCTTTGGCCGCACAAACGCAATCGCCTGGCGGGCGTCCACAAGTTCCTCCCACAAATCACTGTATTCGGGGCCAATAGATATAACCTTAGAATATAATGGTTCTAAGGTAGTAATATTAGGCGTCCGCAGTTTTTTTATGAAGGAGAAATGAGACATAGTTCGTGCGATGCCGAGGGAATAAGGAAAACTTTTCTCCCATTCACAAGAAGCATTTGTAGCAAGAGAATAGAATGCTGGCACAAATATCCCAAGAGAATCAATATCAGAATCTAAACTATCAACACCATAATTCTGAGAACCAATCAAACAAGTAGCCATACCAATTGCTCTACCGCGATAATGAGCATTCAAAGTTTCGCGGTGTCGTTTGATTTCAATGATAATATCATCTTGACGAAACATTTTTCCCTCCATTGCTACAGATGCTTGCGTAAATCTTGCGGGCTTCCTTGAATGACAAACTCATAGTTTTCTTCTCCTTTCATTCTATATATACATTATACCCCAAAATTTGAGTTAGGTCAAATTTTCCTCTAAAGTCTCAATTAGTTCTCCTTTGGAGAGAGATTTAGGGCCGACTGTATTTTCAATAGAATCGAATATGGTATTGTTGATTATTTCAACTAATTCTTCATTGGTGAGACCAGATGTATTCTTCACAAAATAATTACTATTTGTTGACTTAGATAAATCAAAAGATGCTTTGCCCGCATTTCCGCCTACACGCTGAATGCGGAAGTCCGCGTTTTCAGGTGTAGTAAAAGTAAAGAGATTGGTCGTAGTTTTTGCTTTTTTCTTTGTGCGAGGTTTATCTGTGCGTTGCCAAATTTGGAAAACGCAAGGCACTTCAATTTGCTGCTCGGTAGGTAAAGTAAAAATTGTATTAGGGATTTCAACATCTTTTACAAGAATAAAATCTAAGGATAACCTGTTCTGAACTGAATCTTTTCTAAAAGACTTAGGCAAAATAAATGCTATTGTTTGAGCAAACTCCGCAGCCCTATTGAAGAATTGAATAGCAAGTTTACTTTGTTGCCCATGGGGCGGATTTCCTACGACAAGAATATTGCCTTTTTCGTGAGTATACTCCAAGAAATCTTGCTGCTGAATTTCTGCGGCCTGCGGGTCTATATCGAAAGCCAAGCAATTTTCTATTTGATTAGAAAAAGCACCCCGACCCGCACTGGGTTCAATGATTAGCGAATATGAGGATAAATCTAATTGAGATAAGCAAAAAGCCGCGGTAGATTCCGCGGTATAGAAGCGGTCAAGGGGATCTTTTTGACCTTGACTTTTAGTGGTTCCTTTCATTTAGATATTCCTCATAATATCCTACAAAATCTGCCTTACCGAAACCAGGAGTAGCAATATTACGCTCTGCGAGAGCACTAAAATCGCAGGCCCGCACAAACTGCTCAGCTTGCTCGGTGAGGGGTTTGATAAAAAAGAATTGGATATTTTTGTTCATCTCTTCTTTTATATGCTCATGGTCTTCTCTTGTGAACAAAGAATTGTAATCTTTATATCCTTGACGATAGACAGCATATTCCCAGTCTTCTTCTACACAAGGGTAAGCCTGCTGAGTAGCATTATATTGCCAAATTTTGAAATCAGGATGGGAAATAGGTGGGGCCTTTTTTAGACGTAAATCTTGACCATAATCTGCTTTTGTCCAAATTTGGAAAACGCATCTAACAGAATAGTCTTTTCCATTATCTGTAAAGGCATTTTCGGGGATATAAAAATAATCATATAACTTCCATTCAGCGGCAAGTTGTTTTTGGACTCCCCATTTCATAAAAGATACAGGTAAAATAAAAGCAATTATTGAGCAAAGCTCTGCTGCGTGATTAAAAAATTTGATTGCCATCGCACTACGAGAACCAAAAGGTGGATTGCCAATACAAATATCTGCTGGAGTAGAATAAGTGAAGAAATCCGCCGCTTGAATGTTAGAGCCTTCAGGCTTGATGTCGATAGTTGTAAATTGCGGGAGATACGCAAGAAAAGAGCCATCTCCGGCAGAAGGCTCTAAATAAGTTTCGTTTCCAATAAGTGGAAGTTTTTCTTTTAGAAAACTTACACATTGTTCGGCAATGGCAGGTTTAGTATAGAATTTATCAAGTTTCACGAAATCACCTCAAGAAAGTGCGAATAGTGGGATTATTTAGGCCGCAACCATTCTGCCTATTCATTATACTCCAAAATTTCACTTTTGTCAAAAAAATAAGGGAGGCAGATGCCTCCCTTTTTTATTTGCCTAAAGCAATTCGCATTTTCTCTACGGCAATTAGCAAATCGTTCCAGGCCGCATCAATATCGCCGTTGCCGCCTGTGGGTGTGGATGTAGTCTTCTCAAGGAATTTCCGCATCATATAACCAGTTTGCTGTCCATAGATAATCTGGCACCAATCAGTGCTTTCAGCAACAACTTGAACAGTGTTCCCTACGGGAACAACATATAACTTTTGAGCATCAGTAGAAGGCTGCGCACGTAGATTCACTGTGCTACCACTGGCCGCAACTACTTTAGCCATATAATTTACTTCTGTCATTTTATTATTATCCTCCGTGGGAGGGGTATCCTCCCCATCAACAATACTCCAATCAGGATGTCCATAGCCAGCAATGCGGGCGTTCGATAGGTCATACGACTTTTTACATACTGCTCCACCGTTGGGAATTACCTGCGGGCCCGCGGAAGTATTGCCTTCAATGGTAATTACTTTGTTGCCCTCTACCCCTACAACTAAACCAGTGTGAGAGCAGGTAGAAGTGTCGCCTTTGGTGTAGAAGAAAATTTGGTCGCCCCATTCAGGAGTCTTAGACCATCTATTCTTCCTCTTGTAATAATTCATAGCAGATGTACAGCCCGCGCCAGAGTTATTAGAAGTGGGTTGACATTGAAGTTTCAATGCTTTATCCTTACCAAAGGCTTGAAAATAGCACCAACTTACAAATACAGCACACCAAGCAACACCTTGCTTAGCGCCATTGAAGTATTTCACCGCCCATAGGTCGCGAGAATATTTGGTGTAGTTCGCGGAACCTGCGTTAGCGGTTTTATCGTCTAAATCATTCGCGTTGGCTTTTTCAAGATAGCCAATTTCTTCTGTGGCGATATCTATAACTTTGTATTGAGGTAGCATAATATTATTTCTCCTTCAATTTCTTGATACGGGTGATAAGAGATTTCAAACGAGAAATTAGAGCAGAATTATCCGCGGGAGGGATGGGCTTCTGGTTGGGCAAACTATGGCCCTCACTTACCCACCACGCTTCTAGTCCTTCAACAATTGCGGTCGCATACTCCTTATAATGGCGTAAGAAATCGCGGGCCGCATCTGGATTAGAGTTCCCGTAATCTACTTCAAGATAGCTATGCGGACAGGGAGCCATATTGCCTTCATAACTTGAGTAGAAGCGCGCCCGCACCATATAGTTGTAATGGCGTTTAAAAGCAATCATAAGATGCTCACACAGATGAATACATTGTTTCCACTTGGGGTTGCGGGTGGTAGGCCACATACATTGAATACCGCGGCTGTCCGCACGAGCAGAGTTGGTATGAATAGAAAGAGAAACATCTAACCCATTGCTCCACATTTCTCTCATTGCGACTTTACATTGTTCATCGCCTACGGGAGCAGGATAGCCCAGACGTTGAGATTTATCTGCGATGAATACTTGGTGGCCACGCATACGCAATTGCTGTGCCACTTCCTATTCAAGTAGCTCCGCGGCCTTCATTTCGCACCACCAAGCATTTTCATCACAATGCTCGGCTTCTTCCACGGAACCGCGAAGACACCCAGCGCAAAGAGAAGGGTTGTTGGAGTGTCTATTACATTCGTGGACATCCCTTTTACCAATTGCCCAGGATTTGCTATGCGGGGCTCCACGCAAACCTATGCGCATAGAAATCACCTCTTTTCCAAAAGAGCAACGGCTTTTTCAAGCAAAGGAAGAGCCTGAGCAAGTAGTTTTTCAGCATCATCGGAAACAGGTGTAGGCGGAGTGCTCGGTGTAGATGGCTTGGCCGCAGGAGGTGTGGTAAGTTGTACTACCTTCACCTTTGGTCCGCGTGCCCATTTAGATTCTCTACCATAGGTATCTCGCAATTTTACTTGTAAGCGATACTCGCCTGGAGTCGTTAGTATAAAGGTTGCGGTGTTGGTGGCAACCCAGCCAAGAGACTGAATTTCCTAATTGCCTTTTACAAGGGTAAGGTGGTATGCGGTAGCACCTACCGCATCCACCGTAAAAGTTAGTTTGTTGTAAGAGAGAGAAGATTTGATTGAAGAGATTTTCATAAATGAAAGCCTCCATTATACAGTTATTTCGATATAGGGTGAATAAGTTCCTCCAGGGGCTGCGTTGATTTTCATATGAGTGCCTTTAGAAATCATACTAACTACAATAAAGCTGCCGGTAGAATCTGTTTGCTGATTTTTTTGAAGAATACTCTTTATTGAAGACAGGTCTATAGTATTCCAACTATTGGCCGCAGAAATAGTTTTTTTCGTTGTATTGCTGGAAGACAAATAATAAATACTATTATAACTCATATTTGTGCCTGCGTCATTCCAAGTAGTGCTGGGAGCACCAAAATCTGCGGGGCCACTGGAAGAGCCGGCGTTGCGATAGATATGCAAAGTCATAGTCTTGACCTTACTCCAATCCTTAGGTGCGGGGAACCGCATAAATACTGCCCAGTGAGCGCTTTCTGTAGCCTTACCAACTTGTAGATTAGAACTATTGACAACAGAGGCATTAGATTGATAGCCGCCAAAACCAAGAGAACGAGTAAGCGATAAGTTATAATTGCTAAGTTCATAGGTAAAGGAAACCGTGTTGGAATACCCAGGACAATAAATTGTGTTGCCATTTTCATCTGTAGTATAGGCATCTATCTTGATAGATTTTGCTGTGGTCCAACTACTAATTTCAGATTCAGAGAAACTATAATATGTATTTGTAGTTGTAGCATACGCAGGAAGACTATTATCAATAATAATACGATACGTAATCGTATATCCAGAAGGTTCTACCGTAGAAGCATACCAAGACAGATAACAAGAATCTCCTGTGCTGGAAGAACTACTGCCATTGACGGTAAGACCATAGGGAGCGCTAACACTAATCGCAGGTTTATAGTTGAAAGCTACTCTATTCGTAGTGCCTGATTGAGTGCCATCATCCGTTCGAGCATATACATCAATATATGTAGATGTAGTATATTGCGAAGGATTTGCGAGATCCCAATATAAATTTGCGGTAGTTTTTTGTGTTTGGCCAATATTTACATAATAAGTAATATCTTGCGGCGGGTCTACTTCTGCCGCGCTCCAGGTGAGATGACACGTTTCTGCTTCTACAATCTGACTTGTTTCGCCATTGATTCGTAGATTGTTCGGGTTTTTTAAAAACAATGTATCCGCATTACCAAAGTCTAATAGGTTGATTATCGGCATCTCTATCACACCTCGGCAATGAATAGTTGGATGTCCACCTGTGGTTTTATACCAAAAGCAATAAGATTCAATGTGCTGCCACTATATCCACGCACGGCAATTCTTGCTCTCGCGACCGCGTTATAGGCTTCTAAATCGGAAGAGGCAGCTGTATAAGTTGCGTGAGATAAAATCACTGTTTTATCTGAATCGTAGGAATTAGTCAGAGTAATAGTAGCTGTGTATGGAGCAGAACTCCCACTCCATTGGCTGGAAGATACTACAAATGTCTCTGACTTTTTCGTTTCCTTCACTACCGACAATGTGCCATCGGTGGAGAGGGATAAACCCTCTCCACTTTTTACTCCGCCAATAGTAGTGGATGTGGCAACTGGAATTTCAGTGAGATATTTAGAACATTTCTTATTTATTTGCGACCAAAGTGTCGCAAGACCTGTTTCAGAAAGATAATTTTTTGTTGCCATAGTTTTGCCTCATATCAACTTAGAGTAATATAAGCATTTGTGCCATTTACGGTAGCATAAGCATTCTTAGATGTTAGTGTGATGCCCCATTCACCGCTACCGGAGGGCTTGTAGGAAGTGATGTCCAAACTAAACCAAGTGGATGCGGCGCCGACAGACACCGTTCCAATTTGTGATGTATAATTATTATAGTAGAACTTATCACAATAAATTATCGCAGAATAAGCCTGATTTAGATGTCCCACAATTACTGTAGCAGAAGCAGAGCCGCCAGTGCGGTAAACGTGAAGGACCGCCCGCGAATAGGACCCCCAACCGCCAGAAGGAGCATTGAACTTCATAGCTGTGCCCACAGGGGCAGAAGAAGTTGAACGACCAACTACGCAGGAGGAGCCGCCACTGTTTGCGAAAGAACTGTTATCTGTAGTTGCGTATTTGGATGCGGCGACAGTGACATTTGTGGACGCGGGCTTATATGTGAAAGTAACTTCATTAGAGTAGCCAGGACAAATAGCATAGGAAGTATAAGCCTCTACTTTTATTGTGCGGGCAGACGTCCAAGAAGAAATAGTAGAGGAAGAGAAGGAATAAGATGTGGAAGTAGTAGTTGCGAAAGAACTATTATTTACATAAATGCGATAAGTGACTGTTGCGGAAGGTTGGACAGTCGTGGGGGCAGACCACGTAAGTGAGCAAGAAGAACTCGTAGAAGAGGTGCTGCCATTTACCTTTAGATTAGATGGATTACTTACATAGGCATATTGGAAATATCCTGTGCTTGAACTGCTTGACCAGGTTCCATCTGCGGCCTTTGCTTGAACGTAGACGCTTGTTTCGGATGTATAGCTGGAAGCATTGGAGACACTATAGGACGTGCTTGTGGTAGTGCCTACATTGCTGCCGCCCATATAAATATAGTAAGTTATCGTCTGCGATGGATTTACGGTAGACGCGGACCAACTCAAGGAACAACTACTGCCATAAACTGTAGAGGAAGAGGCGGCTGTGTTGTTTATCTTTAGAGAAGACGGAGCAGTGATGGTTGTAGAAGGTGCTTCTTCATAGTAGTATGTGACACTATTTGAGAAGGAAGACACAGTGCCATCTTCTGCGACCGCCTGCACCTTGATTGTTTGGGCAGAAGTTGTGGAAGTAAGGTTAGCAAAAGTGTATGAGGTGGAGGTAGTAGACGCGTTCAGCACATCATTTACGTAAATTTGATATGTTATTGTCTGAGAAGGCGTCACCGTCGCGGCCGTCCAGGTTAGAGGAGCAGTTTCACCAGTATGGGAAGAAGAGCCAGCAATCTTTAGAGAAGACGGGGCAGTGATTATTGTGTCAGGATCCTTATAGGTGAGGGAAACGGTGTTGGTTGCTGGGACATCCATATCTACCGCAGGATTGCCAGCATAAAGAGTATAGGTAATTACGTCTCCTTCTGTCCAAGAAGAAGCATAGAAATGGTGTTCAAAAGGAGAGGTAATAGTTGTACTATAGTTATAACTTAAGTCTTGTGTTGACTCAATTTGGTGATAAATAGGACCGACATCGTCTCCAGAAATAATACCCTGAGTCCAAGTGAAAGTTACTGGGCTTACCTTCGTCTGGTCTGCGGTCTTACCATTGATTTGAAAATCTGTAGGAGCTGTCAACGTAAAGTTCTTGGCCTTACGAATAATAATTACACCAGAGCCACCATCGCCGCCAGCACTATTCCATCCGCCACCGCCGCCACCGCCGCGGTTTGCGGAACCATTGCTACCACGTGTGCCAGAGACGGAAGAGCCATCACCAGCGCCAGAACCGCCGCCACCAGCACCAATTGTGTAGGTGCCAGTATTATAGCCGCCATGGCCGCCGCCAGAAGCATATAAAGTGCCAGAGTTGGAGCGGAATTTGCGAGTATTTTCAAAATTTTTATAATATTGACCTTGGCCACAATCAGACCAATCGGCTCCAGCGGAATAGACATAATCTCCGGCAGTCCCGTTTTCGCCGCCACGCTTGGCTGCGTCTATATTCTCTGTAATCACGCTCCACTTCAACGGTGCGGCGCCGCCAGAGCCACCATTACCACCCTTGACATATGTAGAATCTGAACTCCAAGCAGGCGCACTACCACCAGGGGCGGTATACAATTTTGTCGTGCCTTTCATAAAGGTAGACTCGCCGCCATCCGAGCCAGTTTGAACAGAGGACGTGCCGCCAATGCCGCCAGCACCAATCACACAGGAATATGTCTGATTAGCTAATAGCGTAATTCCTCTTTGGTAGAAAATGCGACCGCCACCACCACCAGCAGAAGTCCAATCGCCTATGGGGCCATATGAGCCACCTCCGCCACCGCCGACAATAAAGATGTCAACGGTTGCGGCTTCATAAGGAGTAAAGGAACCACTTGAGTCAAATTCAAGTTCCCATTCATCATTACCAGTTTCAGAATAGACGGCTTCACCTGTGTATTCAAATTTGAAAATCTTTTCAGGTGCGGGCACGCCACCATAAGGTAGATAGTTGATTATTGCCATATATTATTACCTCGCATTACGAACAATTACTATACCAGAGCCGCCCGAGCCGCCAGTATAGCTTTGACCAGTAGTATTAGCTAGCGGACCGCCGCCACCACCGCCACCTGTGTTTTCTTCAGCATCGCAATAATAACGAGAAACGGGGTCGGAAGAAGAAGCAGATGTGGTATAGGTGTAGGCTACTGTTGCTGTAAAGGTGTGGTTAGAAGCGGAATAGGATTTACCAATATCATCATAAGTAGCAGTGACTGACTTACCTTTGTATGTAATTTTGATATTTGGTGTTGTTAGTGAAGAACCGCTAAATGTATAGCCAGTAAGTGTAATATCGGAAGAGTTGGTATTGTTGTATGTTGTGCCATTGATTTCCATTGACCAAGTGCCTATATACCAACCTTCAAAAGAAACGGACGTGTGTAGGGTCACTGAACTAATAGTGGCATTAGATGGGATATTGGAGAAATTGAATGTGAGAGTTTTGTTGCTTGTGCCAGTGGAGGGATAGTTTTTCCACTGGTTCGTGCTATTTCCAACATCAGACCAGTTATAATTACTCCTTGTAGTAATTGTTTGTGAGTTGGTAGAATCTGAACTACCAGTGTGTGTAGTGGTAGTGGTAGAGCCGCTACTTGTCTTCACGAAGTCGCAGCCATTTCCTCCGCCGCCAGTGCCGCCATATCCGCGGGCCCACGCGCCGCAAGTCCATGTGCCATTGCTGTAGAAAGAGTATCCACCGTGTCCGCCGCCGCCCGCATAAAGTTCACCAGAAGGCTCTCCGAACTCTCGAGTAGTAGTTCCTTGACCGTCTCCATCTTGTGTGCCATTTAGACCATTGGAACCATCAGAACCACCAGTTATTTTTTCTGTGGAGGACGCGATCCCGGGATTAGTAGAACCAGCACCACCTGAGCCGCCATCGCCGCCCCACGCTTTGTAGTAAGTAGATGAAGAAGAAGTTGCGGCTCCACCGCCAGTGCCTCCATTAGCAGAACATAGTGAACCAAAGGAACTGGAGCCGCCGGAGCCACCTTTTGTCGCCTTGGCTCCCCCAGCGCCACCAGAACCCACAACAATGGAATAAGCAGTGCCCGCGGTAAGAGTCTGTGTTTTTACGGTGGTGGTATAACCGCCACCGCCACCCGCAGAGCCCAGCGAAGACTGGAAAACAGAGTCACCGCCCGACCCTCCACCGCCGCCACCAACAGCAAAGATATCAACCTTTACATTCTTGGTAGGAGTGAAGGTTCCGCTGGAGAGAAACTTGATACGCCACTTACCATTTCCATCATCTATATAGATAGAGTCGCCTGTATAGGTATAATCACCTACTGTGAAGGAATCAGTATGAAGAGCACCAGGTAAATTATATGCCAAAGCCATTATGCCTCAACCTCCTTCCAGCCTAAAGGATAGGCAGTAGGCGACCAAGTATTATTGTTGATGAGAGATTCGTAAATTTTGCCTTCGAACTTCACCTTGTCGCCTTGTTTATAGGCATCGTGAGCACCTGTAGGCTGGACAAAATCAGGAATGGTTTCGGCAGGAGGATTGGGTTCGGGTTCGGGATCTGGTTTGGGAGTAGGAGCTCCGCCACCATCTTTTTGCCAAGCAGCCGCATAATCTACGGGAGAATAGGTAGTATCACTCAAGCACTCATATAGACCGCCATCTGTCCAAATCATCCACTCACCTTTCTTATACATATCGTGAGCACCAGTAGGAGCAATCCAATTGCGGGCTGTCGTTTTATCTGTGCCGTGATATTCCATCCATAAAGCGGGAACAGTAGGCGGGGTCCAATCAGGATTGGCAGAACTGTCGTGTGCCTGAACACACTTATATGGGATTTCATTATATTTGCGGACATCCCCTACAACATATGCCGCGGGCGCCCAGTCATACATACATTCGGCCGCATAATTTATTTCAGTTGGATTCTCCAAAATATACGGCATATACTTATCAAGCAAAGCCCTGATTTTCATAAGTTTTGCTTTATCTTCATTCGTCAGCGGCCGCATTAGTTGTCGCCTCCTTATGTGTTCCATCCAGAATGGCCATTGCTACCTCTACGCCATCCGCAGCTTGGAGGGCCGCAAGTTCATCGGCTGGGGCCGCAATAAGCTGTCCTTCTGGAGTAAAGAACCCACCCTTGCCCAGATGATCTCCAATGCCTGCTGGGATATCTCCCAGCAGGACACTGTTAGGGAAATCGCCGACATTGGAGGGATGGAGTTCAATAATATTTGTGATTACAAGATTATCATCTAACAGTGCGAAACGTGCCATTGGGGTTCCTCCTTACACCTGCATAATAGCGATTGAAACGGGAACAGTAGGCTTGTCGCCAAGGGCAACAATAGTGACGGATGTGCCATTACACGCACTGATTACCATTTTCGCAGAAGCAATTGCGTCGTATTTGGCGACATCAGAAGAAGACATTTGGGGTAGAGAAATAATAACGTCGTGGGTAGTAGAATCGTAGGTGTTGGTTAGGGTTTTGGTTGCGGTGTAGGGACCAGATCCAGACCAATCGGTTGTTGCGATTGAAATTGTTTCAGATTGAGTGGCACCGCCTACACTTACATTCACTGTGCCGTCTGCCGCAGCTGTCAGGCCCGCACCAAGTTTGATACCACCCAGTGTGCTGCTGGAAGCAGTAGGTAGTGTGTATACTGTATCAGTGAATTTAGCATCTGCGGGAACGCTTTTGCCCAGTGTATAAGTGGTCTTTACAAACTTCGTGCCGTCCCAATAGATAGGGTTGGTTGCCGTGCCGATAGCTGTCGAACCAACCAGTTCCGCGAGAGTATAAGTGTTATTGGTATCCTTATAGTAAACAACACCATCAATAATTGGACAGGCGGTAAGGCCGGTAGTAGCAGAAACAGTAGAAGTGGTCTTTACACCACCAAGTGTGCTGGATGCGGTAGGTAAGGTGTAAACAGTATCTGTGAACTTGGCGTCTGCGGGAACAGATTTGCCTAATGTGTAAGTTGTATTTGTCCACGCACTACCATTCCAATATACGGGTTGTGTTGCGCTACCTTTGGCCGCAGAACCCATAAGACCTGCCAGCGTGTAGGTGGTTTGGGATAGGGTAATAGTGCGATCGGTTGAACCCGTGATGTGGCCTTGAGCATCATACTTGATGTCCGTGACTGTAATAGAGCCGCCATTAGCTGATGCGGTAGTGGCGGTGGAGCCATAGGTGGTCTTGGCCGTGACGCTGTTGCTGTGGTTGAGGGTTTCAGAAGACATCGTGAGACCGGTGCCTACTTTTATACCACCTTTTACGGAAGAAGAAGCGGTAGGAAGTGTATATGCCGCGGCCGCACTGATTGTGCCGTCTTCTGCGACGGTAAGGCCAGAACCAATTTTTACGCCGCCGAGGGTGGAGGAAGAAGCGATCGGGAGAGAGGTTAGGTAGGTTCCTGCGGGTTGATAGGTAGAATCTCCCTTGTCTTTGATATAGTTCCAAAGACGAGTTAGGGGGAAGGCCGTCGATCTGGAAGTGTTAGGATTGCGAAGCACCACTTGAGCATTATCTGATGGAGTGTAAGCTCCTTCTGGCAAGGCTTCCAAGAAAGCAAACGCGCTTTTTTCGAGTGTTGTCTTACCGCTGCCGCCATATTCTGCGCCGATAACACCTACATCTACCGCGGCCGAACCATTATAACTCTTGCCGTTGATGGAGAGAGAATGGGAGACAGAGGAAGCAGATGTTGCATTACCGTTGAAAGACGTCGCAGTAATACCTGCGGGGAAAATAGCGTTTTGATTTACGTCCCAATTGTAAATATGGCCTGTGCGTGCCATATTGGAAGGAGTAGACCAAGTGGCCTCACCGAACAATAAGAGGCTTAATACCTCTACTCTTTGACCGGAAAAAGGAGCACTGCCTATGGTAAAGGTTAAACGAATATTATCTATGTGCTAAGTTTGTTGGGAATCACCGCCAAAAGCGTCAATGTTTATTGGATAGGAATTCCAACCGCTCCATCCAGTGATCTTATAACTACCGTGATCAGTAAAAGTAGTAGGTGCGCCCATAGTAGAAGTTTCAACTTTTACTTTACATCCCGTCGCGCCCCCGTTCGTAAAATTAATTAGAAGTGTGCGGCCTATGGTATAAACATTACAATTAGATGCATTTAGAGTAATGCGCAGGGCATCTGTGGTGGCGGTGGTACCAGAGGTGTGTTTACCTAAAGATAAATTAGCATCTAAGCCACTAACTAATGCTATTTTCTGGTCATTACTTGCGCCATAGTCTGTCCAAGTAGAACCGCTATTGGTAGAGTATTCGACAGTAATACCCTCGGGCTTGGCAAACTGTAGACGATTCGCGCTGTGTATATAAGACAGTGCCGCGTCGATAGGAGAAATAGCCCCAGTAATACTACGGCCGCCCCAACTCAGATAAGAGGCAGACACAGAAATTATCGGAATAGTAATATCTTTACTACCGTCAAATTCAGTAGCAGTAGAACTTACTGCGGTTCCTAAGGAAATTTTTCGGCCAGTCGAAAGTTTACCATCGCTCTCAATAAACTTCAAGCTCCCAACCTTAGTAGTTCCATCGCCGACCTTCATCTTCGGGATTCCTGTTCCGCCGCCATCAGAGTAAACAATAATTTCGCCTTTCTTGGGAACAAAGTTTGTTGCTTTTGCCCAGTTGGCTGTGGTATCGCACTTGTTCTAAATACGAGCTTGTAAAGATTTCTCAGCCATAATTTTACCTCACCTCTATTGCTGAGATGTTTCCATCATCATCAATTTGAATTCTGAATTTCTTTGTGCTTCCTTCCGTGGAAGAACTAATTATGATGTCTTTTTCGCTTATCTTAGGCTTCGCGGCCCAAAGACATCCTTTGGAGTCTACGCCCACGGGCAAGGTCATATCTGCCGTATAGAACGTTGGAATGGCAATTCCTGCCATACCTGGTGTAGCAGTGTTGATGTATTTGTTATCCAATTTTACGGGCTTTTTCTTATAAACAATACCTGCGTTGGCATTACACAGGTAGGTGCCCACAGCTGGAATAACAATATCAGATCCATTGTTATATTCCCCTATTTCAATTGGACTACCTTCGGCCGCGATAAACCACCCAGGAATGTAGCAGCAATTGACACCTACCTTGATTTCCTCTGGGTATTCGTAATCGAGGAACTCGAATAAATCATCATAGGAAAGAACTTGATCTGAGCACTTATAGTATGTTAGTGTTGAACCATCTTCTTTCTCTACTGTGAAGGAGAGCAAGCCTTCTGTGCGGCCGTCCCATTCTACATTTTCATATACTGTTTCATCATAAAAGGGGCGGTTTTTTATCTATGACCAATCCAGAATCTCCAAGGAGCCAGCCATAATTTTTTCCAGAAGCTCATAGATTCCAGTCAAGGCCCCGCGAGATATGTAATTCAATCAACTCACCTCTCTTTTAGGTTTATTATATCACAAAATTCGCATTTTGTCAAAAAACAAAAAAAAAGGCCCGCCTGCTATACGCAGACGGGCATTATCATCGGCTATCACTTTCAAGCCACCTATAATGCCCATCATTTCAGAGCAGGCTCCTTTCAGAATATAGGTAGCCAGAGTGGTAGATTTTAGCACAAAATTGGGCGGAAAATGAAAAATTTTGGCTAATGTTTTTTATATATAGGTCGGCCGCAGAATCGCGGCGGAGAGCGTTAGATTACGAGAGTGCTCGTGCCTCCAAAGAGTATAAGTGTATCACTTTCACCTTGTTGAAGATCAAGGATAGATCCGCTCTTTGCTATGGCGGCCAGGTCGGCATCATTCGCCTTTGCGGCCAGAGCAGTACCAAGACCGTTTACCTGAGCCTGCTCAATGGTGGGAATGTCTGCGGCAACCAGATCGCGAGTTTCAGCAGATACCTTACCATTTACCTGAGAAATCTTGCTGATAATTTTACCTTCGCCCGCGGCAACTTCTGTCAAATTCAGTTTACCCAGTTCCGTTGTGGTATGGGTCTTAGCTTCGGTCAGTTTGGCAGAAGCATCAGCCTTGGTTTCATAGGTGGTGCCAGCAACGGCAGTCGTCAGAATATCTGCGTAGCCAGGAGCATCAGTCTTCTTGATGTAGTCCGCGGCAGCTTCAGAGGCCATCGTGCCCAGGTCAGCAGAGTTGGCCTTTGCGTTCAGAGCATCGGTTAGACCAGCAATCTTGGACTGAGCGATAGCAGCGTTTGCGGCAATATCGCTATCTACTACTGTGCCGTGCTTGATGTGGGAGCTTTGGTCGCCCAACTCTTCAAAGTGACCTTCAGTTGCGGCATCGGGCTTGACATAGATGTGTTCGGTGCCATCAGTCTTGATGTAGATATCACCGTTTTCAGCGGAGGCGGGCAGGTTCTCTACTACGCCCTTGAAGTGGGTTACGCCCGTTAGACCCGCTACGGCCGCATCCAAATCACTCTTAGTGATGGCCTTATTGGTGGTCTTATCATAGTTGTTATTCTGGAAGGCCAGCGTATCCTGCTTCGCGGCCAGGGCAGTGCCCAAACCATTCACCTGGCTTTGTTCGATTGTGGGAATGTCGTTCGCAACCAGGGCGCGCTTAGATACGGAAAGCTTGCCGTCAGTTTCAGAAATTTTTTCGATAATTTCGCCCGTGCCAACAGCGACTTCTGCTACATCCAGATTCGCAATCTTAGCATCAATCTGGGAACTAACAGAGCCGCCTTCACCAATGGCAGTTTCCAGAGCTTCTACGCGAGTGTTGGTGGCTTCGTTTAGACCCTTAGCATAAGCCTTGGCGCCCTTTACGGTGGCCTTGTCAGCATTATCCGTGTCCTCGCCCACTACCGCAGTAGCATAGCCTTGAGCTTCTGTCTTGGTGGCATAGTTCTTAGCTTCTACAGCTGCCATTGTGGTCTTCTCATCGGCGGAAGCCTTTGCCGCAATTACAGCATCTTCCAACTTACCCAGGGTGTTGTATGCTTCGGCCGCATCACCCAGCAGGGCGGTTTGTACCGCGGCCGCAGCACCCTTAGCCTCGTATGTTTCTGAGAGCTTCAGGGCCGCGATAGCATTGGAGATCTGAGTAGCAACTGCGACGTTGCCTACCAGAGCCTTCAGATCATTGATGTCAGAAGTGGGATTAGGAATGGTTAGGGTAGCGACTTCAGTGGTGAAGTTTTCAGCACCCTTGGCCTTGGACATTAGTTTGTAGGTGTAGTCGTTGTCGCCTTTGACGATGTTGTACTGGGTATCCGTATCTTGAATTTCACCCGAGATAAAATCAGCTAATCCGGTAATGTTTTCCGCGGGGATTGCGGGAACAGCTGTCTTAGCCCAGGCGGGCACGTCTGCTGCTATTGCTTGTAGATAGGGCAGTTCGGCAAAGGTGTTAACGTTATTGCCAATTTTGATCAAGGTAGCCGGCAAATGTAAGGAAGCGTTATTAGTATCGCCAGTAGGTACAGTCGCGATTGCCATCTCGCCTTTCTTGAGGATAACACTGGATTTTAGCCAGTTCTCAAGAGTATCGATTCTTGTTAAAATTCTGGTGTTCAAAATCTTGGTTGCCATAAATAAAACACCTCGTATAAAATATAAAAGCCCTTAGGAAGGGCTAATAATTGATATGTTATATTTAGCTAATAGAGGTAAAAGTGTTTCTTCTAAGCAATTTTTTTGTTTATAAGAAATACGTTCCAATGGGATATTCATACGTTGGCAAACTTCTTCTTTTTCTTGGTCTCGCTTTTGACGAACCGTTAAGTTATCGCGGCCTTCCCAAATATCAACTTCTTGAAAATGTTGTTCTCCATCATATTCAAGCAGGAAAGCAATTTCATTGTTCTTATTTAGAATGGCGAAATCAAAAGGCGTTGTGCGTTGGCTTTCGCTAAAACGCATTTCTTGATTGCGATATTGATGAATATAATGAACTCGATATTTTTCAAGAAGATTTTTAATAGTTTCTTCACCAAAACTAAGACTATGTTTACCACATGTAATAACACGGTCTGCTCGTGTTAGGTTTGTGCCAATTATAGAAAAAGTATCGCCGCATAATAGGCATTTACATTTCCAGTAAGTATAGCCTTTGGCTTCACTGGTTTCAGCATCGTAGTCTAAAACTTTAGCATAGCCAAACACTTGCCCGTGTAAATCTCTGCGATAAGGAAGTGTCGCCGCACCACAACCACACGATTTTGTTTCACCGCGAAGTAAGTGGTCTCGGCGAGCAGAAAAGATTTTTCCGCAAGAACACTTTACTTCATAGAACTGCTTCTCATATGGTTTATGCGGTAAAACTTTGAGAATAGTAAGCGCATAAAAAGTATCATCTATTTTTATCTTCTCTTGGCAAGAGCAAGAAGTATCGTTTTTATGAGCTAAACGAACTTCTTTGATAATAGTTTCTTGACCGCAATGAACGCATTTACATTTCCATGTGCCGATGCCTTTTTCATTTGGCCAAAGTTCTAATAACTCATAATCGCCTATAATATCTCCAATCTTATGTTTGAGATATCTCGCATGGCCGCATGAAGTTGTTTTACCGCGGCGAAGTTCACTACCATTGATTATACGCTCAACACCACAAGAACATTGGCATTTATACCATGCACTATGAGTAGATTTTCCTTCTGGAATCGGTACCCTCTCAAGTACCTCCCACTCGCCGTAGGTCTTGCCAATCATTTCAATTGCTGGACGTCCCATTAGAATTACCTCCCAGTAATTTATAGATGTTTTATAAGAGCAAGCGTGGGAGCGCCTTATCTCCTTGAGTAGCTAATTCAAGGCTCCCTCTTATAAAATTATTTTACAACAAATTTTTCAATTTGTCAAATTTTAGGCTCTGGCCGTACCGCCGTCTAATACTAATACGCTATCGGGTTCCACAAATAGTTTGCTTACGCCAACCTTGTTTACACTCATAGTACCATCGGCCGCAACAGCGATACCATTGTCTGCCTCAGAAGACTTGACAACACCGAACGCGGCTGTGCTGGCTACAGGAATTTCGACCTGCTTGGCTTCATTGATAGTAGCTTCGACGCCACCAATCAATGCTCCTTCGATCACGTTTACCTGCGCATTAGCAGCAATGTTGCTTACCTTGGTAAACATCTCGGCAGACATCGCACCAGCAGCATCCGCAGAAGCCAGACCCATCGCAATACCATTTTCGCCCAGGCTTAGGCCATTTTCAGCAACAACCTTTGTTGCCAGCACGCCTTCCGTGGTGATGGACAGGCCGCCACCGACTTTCACACCACCGAGGGTGTCCGTCGTGGCCGCTGGCAGAGTGTATTCAGCTGCGCCCGCAAGAACGCCCTCTTCACTCAGAGTTAGGTTATCACCAATAGACTTGATGTTGGCCAGGCCCGCAAGTTTGGCGATTTGGTCGTCCGCAACCAGAGACTTGCCAGTTTCCTTCGCGACATAACCCTCAAGTTTGGTGTCTACCTCTGTCAGAACACCAGCAATGGTTTTGCCGCCGTCCTTTAGAGAACCATCGGCCGCAAGAACAGCAATGTTATCTTCGGCAGCAGGAACAACTTTTTGGACATAGGGCTCAAGGTTTACAGTGGTATCGCCAATCTGAACCATAGCGCCGCCAATGAGCATATACTCTTTGTAGGCGTCGCCAGAAGTTATGCCATCGATTTTTACGAGATAAATGGTGTCGGGATCTGCCGCTTCAACAGCAGGCAATTCCGTAACGATTTCGCGCTTTAGGTGACCTGCGGAACCAATTGCGGTCGCAATCTTCGTATCAACTACGGTTTCAGACGCGGCCTTACTACCATCGGAAAGCATGAGGTCGCCAGTCATAGTGCCGCCAGCTTTATCGAGCTTGCCGGCAAGGTCGTGTAGAATGGTGCCTTCGGTATCTACGCCACCAATGGTCTGCTGGATAGTCTCAACGGAGGTCCGCAGACTATTTACGGTGCTGGACAGACCTTCTACAGTGGTGGTAGAGGGCTGATACCAAGCAATCTCAAAGGTGCCATCCGCGCCCGCGACAGACTTGGGTTCCAGGCCCGCAATCCAGGGGCGGGTTTCGTCTACAAGTTGCTTTTCGTGGTGGGCCGCAACATAGCCTTCTTTGCCTTCTTCACCAACAGCGCCAACCCACCTGTAGTATTCTTTACCCCAGTTCTTTAGGGAGAGAACACCATTTTCATCTAAGGTAATTGTTTTGTTGTCGCCAAGAGTGGCCGCGCCTACTTCGACGAGATCGCCTGCCGCGTTGGAAATAATGTAGGCGGTGGCGGAATTATCGGCTTCGTTGACAAGGGCCAGCATTTGTCCTACATACGCAACTGGGGAGGTGGAGGCATAGGCCCGCATTTCCTCTAAGCTATACCATACGCCTGTAGAATCCAGACATACAGGGTTGGCACGCTCAATTGCCATAGGTAGAGCCATTACATTGAATTCTTTTTGAATAGTAGCCATAATATTTTACCTCCCATTACGCCAGCACAAGTTTGTGGGTCTGGCCAGCAGTAAGTTGTGCGGGAGCATATTTGTAGATTTTGTACGCTTTCGCGGTATATCCATTAGCACCCTCAACGTCGACATTTGCGGCTACCTTATAGTCGGCCAGCACGTCAGCATTTAGAGAAGTGGTGATATTGGCAGACTTGAGGCCCGCACGAGGACTGTCCGCAGGAATCGCAACAATAATGGCTACGTTGCCAGTGCCAGTTACGCTAACCTCAAAGGTCTTGGAGGCGTTGTAGGCGCCGCCAGCGGTAAGGCCGCGAATGACGGCAGAGTCAAGGTCGGCAGTCTTTACTACACCATAGAAGAAATTGCGGAAGCCCATAATCTTTTGAGAGGCGGTAGCAGACTTGGAGCCGGCCGCAATTTGCTTGTCGGGAGCATCGTTGCCGATGTTGGTTTTGGGCATTGCGCCTGCGTCGTAGGTTGCGGTTGCGGTCACGCTGTAGTTGGTGGAATCGCCAACAGTTATGGGAGCGAAAGAACCGGTGGCCGTGGTTAGAACTTCGTCTGTGGCACTGTTGATAACGGACCAGGTCTTGGCGGTAATGCCAGTTGCGGGACCGTAGGTGTAGGAGCCAGCAGACAAGGAAGCAGAATAGGTGGGAGTTACGGTTGTACCTACTTCATAGGCTTTGCCGGTAGACACGTTTACACTTACGGCAGGCTGGGTTGCGGAGGGCTGCTTTTCGGAAGCAAGCAGGGCCGCGAGGAATTCTTTCACAGACTTGCCTTGGGCCGCAACCGTGGTAGAGCCGGAAGAAGGAATAGAGATTGTGCCAACCTTTTCGGTGGCGGTGAAATCGGAATCAAAATAGACATTAGATGCGTCATAGTTGCCGTCCATTGCGGCCCACGCACTACCATTATAAACGTAAGCGGTGTAGGATTTGTGGTCAGCAGTGCCGATGTTGCGAGTTACGATTGCGGTATCGCCCTCGTGGAGCTCGGCAGCACCTACTATGGCCGCAATAGCTTCGAGGTCAGATTGACCTTCGGTGGGAGTAGCGTGGTAAGTGGTTTCGGCAGGAGCGGACTCGTTTACGTAAGGAAGTTCGGTCCAGGTGGCGGTGCCATTACCGATTTTGATTAGGTTGGTATCGATTTCGATGCCCAGTTCACCTTTGAGAAGAACAGGGTTTTTGGTCGTCCAGTTGAGTGCGGTATCATTGCGTGATACGATTTTCGTGTTGAGAACAGTAGAACTCATAGAATGTATCAACTCCATTTTATATAGAATAGAGAAGAAGAAAATGGCTGCCGAAGGCAGCCGTTATGTCGAAAATGCGTCCCCTCCACAGATAACATCCGGATCAATGGAGGAGCCTGCGGTGCCTGTGCCTACGCACACATACGCCAGCTTTGCGTCATCCCAAATCCAGAGTTTGGAGGTAGATGTTTCTACGTAAAGGCGATTTGCGCGGCCGACCGATGGTAATTCGAGAGCCGTTAGAACTTTGGTGTAGGTAAGGTTGTCTTCGTCGGCGATTTTTTCGTCTACGGAAGCAGCTGCGGCTTCGGCGCGAGACGCGGCCTCTTCAGCACGACGGCCAGCTTCTTTCAAATCATCTAACGCTTCTATGACAGACGGCGTAAGGGGCAGGGACGATGATGTGGGGTTCCCCGAGATAAAACCCAAGTATGATTGAGATTTTGCTATGGAGCCATCTGCGCGGCTCCACGACACAACCAATTCGATGCGGCCAAGGAGTTCGGTTTCCCTATTCGACAGTGTCGCAACAATGTTGGTAGTAGGGATGTCCAACACCCATTGCGATTTGTCGAGAAGATAAGGATGACCGTCCTACCTTGTCACCATCAGCGCGGGGGTGCCATCAGGCCAGGCCGCAAGAAATTGGCGCACGTCGAGCTGGAGCTGGGTGGCATTGTGCTCGCCTTGAAGGCCCCAGGACAGGGGTCTCTTTTGAGAACCTGGGGAAATAATGCGTATAGGAATAGTAATCACCCCCCAAAAAAATTTTTTTTGGAAGAAGGTATGAAGAAAACCCTGTGGAATTTTGAGGGGCGCGCACGGTTTACCCGTAGGGAGGGTGGAACAGGGCGAAAGCCGTCTCGGAAAATTTTTTCAGGGTTCTATATATAAGGTAGCGGGCGGGGGTTATTTTACCACTTTTTTGAAACAAAATTTTAGAAAAATGAAAATTTGATTTGCGATGGAAAGTTGTTTGAGTAAAGATATGAGAGAAGTTTAGAAAGAGATTTTAGAAGGGAAATTTATTGGGTGTGAGGAGATTTTTATTATATGATTTTATAGAATTATTTATTTGAAGTTTGAGGGAGAAAATTTTTTGAAAAAAAATGTTGTCTAAAATTTTCAAAAAAAGTCAAATTTTTGGCGAAACGGACTGCGGCTGCTACACTATTGTAGAGGACCGAATTGATACTTGGTCAAAGAAAGGAGAGCGCAAAAAATTCCTTTCGGCATACTATGATTCTATCACCCTGGCGGCCCGCACACTATCTGGTGAAGTAGCATTCAAACTTTATCTTTATTTGCTTTCTAACCAAGACCAATATGTTGATAATTTCTCCCCTGCTAATTTTGCCGCAGATTTTGGCACAAGCGCGGACCGCACAAGAAAAGTCTTCGAACAACTTGAGGCCGCGGGCTATCTGGAGAGAATTGATTCTAATACATATAAATTTTATGAAGTGCCGCAAAAGCGTGCTAATTTTGCTAACTTTTCCAGTCAGGAACGCCGCAAGATTGAAAACGAAGACGGTACATACCAATATATGACCTACCTTGAATTTTATTCTGCTGCGAAATCTCAGATGGATTGGCCAGATATAACCATTCAAGAAAACTGGGAACGTTCGGAGGTAGAACAAGATGGGCTTCAAAAATCTTTGTGAATCTCCGCGTAAATAGGTTCCTGCGAGTATGATTTCTCGTTGTGAATTTTTGAATAGTATTCCTCATACAGCAGATGAGCGCTTAGCTCATCTTTTTGATATTATAAATGAAAATTATAATTGGTATACTAAAAAAGTTTTAGGACAAATAAAAGAAGATATTCCCTGGCTGAAAGATGTGGGAATGTGTTTTGACCACTTTGTGCGAATGTGGAACAAGTTCACAAAAGATGAGTAGAACTGGATGTAGGAACAATATAAGAAATGGAGGGGAGCGTAAGCTCTCCTCCTTATTTTTTTACCCTAATATTTTTTTATATCTATATATCCATCAGACGAGGACACTTCGACAGAAGTGTCTTAGTTATAGTTTTTTAGTTATAGTTTTTAGTCTTTAGATTAGTTATAGTTAGTTATAGTTCTCTATTCAAAATGGGACACCTATGTGCCAAAATGGGATATGCGTGTCTCAAAATGGGACAGAGGTGTGCCAAAATGAGACGGGCAGTCTCATTTTGGGACGCGCCTAATTTCTGGACTACGTAAGAAAATTAGACATCTTCTTCCATTTCTTCCTGATTTTCGTCAGAACCAAACGGCCGCTCATGGAACGCGAAAGTGTTTGGTCCATTGGGGACCAAATATTTCTTCTCTTGAAGTTCTTTGAAACTACGATAAAAGGTAGAGCGAGGAAGGCCCCACGCAGTTTCGATGAAAGCAGGACTAATTGCCCAGCTGTGGCGTTGTTTGGATAAGTCGGAAGTCGCATTGCTTTCAGCGCAGAAAGCACACCATAGTCTAAAAGTAGAGTTGCCTAAATTGCGGGAAGCCATTTGGAAAGATTCGGTATTGATTGGAGTGTAGCGGCCATGTTTTTTTGTGTCGCGTCGATACCACGCAGTAATTAGTGTTTGATTTGGAACAGAACAAGATAGCATTTTAGCGGCCTCCTGAATAATTATTCATTAGGTCTCTAAGGGCCGCAGTATCTTGAAAAACAAATACCGTGCGGTCGGGCCGCATAAGATCCGGTCTTTTATGTAGTAAAAGACAGCCGTGATCTATTAGGTATCCTGCCATCTTGGGTGAGAAGACTGTGATATAGTGTTTCATTCTGGTTCCTCATAAAAATCATATGTGCGATTGCCAGAGGTCGGCCGTAGGTAATTTGTTCTAATCAGTTCTTCTATCGCAGAATAAACGCTGGCACGACTACAGCCGATTGTTTTACCAATAGTAGTAGCCTCCAGCGGTTTTTGTTCTTCAAGGCCAAAGCGGAGATAAATCCACATCTTGTAAGTAGAATGATGGAGATCGCGCATTGGTTTGAACAAATCTGGATTATCAGAACAGTGATGGAGTTGGATAAAATAGGGATTCATTTATACCTCCAATTTGTTTCAGCTACACCTCCAATTATTTTTATTATAGCAGAAAAAAAGAGAAAAGTCAAACTTCTGGGTATCTTTTATGTATAATATTTAGATACATATGTGGTGGGGTTTCCATTACTCATCTCCTAAATATCTATCTATCATAAGAGCTGGCCAAATTATTTCCATTGCGGCCGCGTAGGTGAATGGCTCTAAAGCCGCAATGGTGTTTCCAGGGTTCTTCCATATTTCATCACGAGTTTCTTTATAGGCTTGTTTGATGAGGCCGCAGAAGGCTTCACGAGAAGAGATGTGCGGGCCGGCCGCCAAGAATACATACATCCATTGATGTTTTGGATTTTGAGGAAGGGGCAGAGGAATTATATCATTGCTTCCGGGCATACAAGAGATTGCGGCTTTCCATCTATTCCAATCTTGTTGGCCAAGAATGGAAATTTCATTGTCTAAATTTTTGGGTGTATCAATTAGTCTCTTGTAGTTGTATTGATCTTCGTGTTTACCGTTGAAAACGCTTTCATTCCATTTGATGGTGTTTCTGGAGAAGTCGTTGTTTATAATTTGGCGGAAAATATCTTGCGGGCCCATAAGAAGAAAATCAAATTCATCGAATGGATAGAGATCGTAGGAATTTTGTTCCAAGTGTGGAACATCTATTCCTGGAAGCTCTTGTTCCAAAGATGGAACAGAATTATTGTTAGATTTTGTTCCAAGTTGTTCCAAAAAGATAGGAGATTTCAAATAGTCTTCCAAATGTTGAAGACGAGTGTTGATTTGTTCTAAGTTGGAACAAAATGTAGCATAATTGATTTGTTCCAAGTTGTTCCAAGATTTATCAGGTAAATTTTGTTCCAAGTTGTTCCA